>QFCS01006135.1_pt1 | contig 37882 bp, 38 predicted proteins | sample 3576561 | NCBI WGS metagenome assembly QFCS01 | reverse complement strand
TCGCCGACGCGGTCCGTTCGGATCGTTCGCCCTCGTCGCTCTCGCGGTAGCGCGCGAGCACGTCATGCTCGAGCGTTCCGAGGTCATCGCCGACATGGCCTTCGCGCGTCGCGACCGCGACCTCCGTGCCGTGGCTCACGGTCAGAATGCCGTTGCGCACCGCGCAATAGCCGGGAGCGCCATCGAGGCCCCGCCAGGAGACGATCGAGACGCCAAGCGCGGTCAGGAAATCGGCGTGGCCCGACAGGATGCCGAAACTGCCGCTGGCATCCTCGGCGCGAACCGACCTGACGTCCGTGTCGACGAGGATCGCGGTCGGATCGGTGATCCGCAGCTTCATGCGCCCTCCCCCACGCGAGAGCGTGCCTCTTCAATATCGCCCACCATGTAGAAGGCGCTCTCGGGCCAGTCGTCGGTCTCGCCGGCCAGGATGGCCGCGACGCCCTGCAGCGTATCGGCCAGCGCCACAGAACGGCCGGCTTGCCCGGTGAAGGCCTGGGTCACCATGAAGGGCTGGGTCAGGAAGCGCTGCAGCCGCCGCGCCCTGCCGACGATCAGCCGATCCTCGCGGCCCAGTTCCTCGATACCGAGCAGCGAGATGATGTCCTGAAGCTCGCGATAATGCGCGATCGTCTCCCGGACCTGCTGGGCGAGCGCGTAATGATGATCGCCCACGACCTGCGGATCGAGCAGGATCGACGACGATCCCAGCGGATCGACCGCGGGATAGATGCCTTCGGCCGCCATGGCGCGCGAGAGCAGAATGGAACTGTCGAGATGGGCGGAGATGGCGGTGACCGCAGGGTCGGTGAAATCGTCGGCGGGCACATAGACCGCCTCGATCGCGGTCACCGCCGCCCCATGCACCGAGGCGATGCGCTCCTGCAGCGCGGCCACTTCGCTGGCCAGCGTCGGCTGGTAGCCGACGCGCGAAGGCATGCGTCCGAGCAGGCCGGAGACTTCGCTGCCGGCCTGGACGAAGCGGAACACATTATCCATGAGCAGCAGGACATTGCGCTTCTGCTCGTCGCGGAAATGTTCGGCGATGGTGAGCGCGGTCAGCCCTACCCGCCAGCGCGCGCCCGGCGGCTCGTTCATCTGCCCGAAAACGAGCACGGTCTTGTCGATCACGCCCGAGCCGCGCATGTCCGTGAGCAGCTCATGGCCCTCGCGCGATCGCTCGCCGATGCCGGCAAAGACGGAAACACCTTCATAGCGCGCGACCATCGCGTTGATGAGTTCCATCACCAGCACGGTCTTCCCCACCCCCGCGCCCCCGAACATTGCCGCCTTGCCACCCTGGGCGAGCGGCGCGAGCAGATCGATGACCTTGATGCCAGTCTCGAACATCGCCGTCGCCGCGCTCTGCTCGTCGAGCGGCGGGGGGGCGCGGTGAATGGGCCTCAATGGGACATCCGGCCCAAGCGGCGCGCCGCCGTCACCCACCTGCCCGGTCGGCGTAAGGAGCCGCCCCAGAACCTTGTCTCCGACCGGGACCGCGATGGGGGCGCCCAAGGCCATCACGCCGACATTCCGAGCGAGACCGGAGGTCGGCTGAAGCGCGACGGCGCGGACGGTGCGGTCATCGATATGGCTCTGCACTTCCGCGACCAGCGGGCCTGACGACGCATCGACGCGCAGCGCTTCATTGACCGCGGGCAGCGGCCCTTCGTCGAACTCGACGTCGAGGACGGGACCGCGCAGCGCCGCAATCCGGCCGAGCCTGGCTATGGACGGTATCACGCCCATGCCGGTTGCCGGGTCAGACCATAATCATGCCCGACCGTGCCGCGATCATGACGGGACGGGTAGAAGTCGCTGCCCGCGGGCACGACATGGACGACAAGCCAAAAGTGCATTGGCTGAGCGTCGCAGGCAAGCCGCAGATTCGGCATACGTAGAGTTACCGATTCTCTCTGATTCAGCCTCGCCGAATAACGGCGGCGCGACGCGATGGGCCTCAGGCCAGGGCGCTATGCCCGATATGCCAGAGCTCAAACGCGAAGAGAAAGGTTCACCGTTTCATGCCCTATCCCGTTGATCAACTCGCCGCGCTCGCCAAAGCGAATGTCGGCCTGATGCTGAAGCTCGCCGAAGTCGCCCGGAAAGGTGGCGAAGAGTCGCTCGAGGTCGGCAACCGCGCCGCCGGCCGCTTCGCCGAAGAGGCGCGTGCCTCGATTGCGGGCGCGACGGACAAGACGTCGGACGCCGGCGCGGTCAGCCCGGCCGGACCGCGGGCACTGTTCGAGGACATGGCCACGGTCCGCGAGCATATGATTGCCGGCACAAGATCGGCGTTCGAGGAATGGCAGCAGGCCTGGCAGGCCGTCGCGAGCGCTCCGACGGCTCCCGGGGCGCTGGATGCCTTTGCTGCCATTGTCGGACCATGGTTCGGGCAGAAAAGCCCGGGCGACGGCGAGAAGCAGGCCACCAGCGACAAATAGGATAGCCCCTGATCGCGGCGAGCCGCCCTAGCCGAGCAGGTGCTGACCGCCATCGACCGGAATGATCGTGCCGGTGATATGGCGGCCGGCATCGCTCACCAGAAAGGCGGCGAGCCCTCCGACATCCTCGATGGTCACGAGCTGGTGCTGCGGGACCGTCGCCGCGGCCCGTTCGAGCAGCTCGTCGAAGCGGTCGATGCCGCTGGCAGCGCGGGTCGCGATCGGGCCTGGCGAGATCGCATGGGCGCGAATGCCCTTGGGGCCAAGCTCAGCCGCGACATAGCGGGTCGCGCTTTCGAGGGCCGCTTTGACCGGCCCCATCAGGTTGTAGTGCTCGACCACCCGCTCCGACCCGTAGAAGGTGACGCACAGCAGGCAGCCGCCATCCGACATCAGCGGCTCGGCGAGACGCGCCATGCGCAGGAAGCTGTGGCACGAGACGTCCATCGCCAGCGCGAGGCCTTCGGCCGAGCTGTCGACGACGCGGCCGTGCAAATCCTCCTTCGGCGCGAAAGCGATCGAGTGAAGCAGGAAATCGAGGCCGCCCCATTCGGACTTCACCCGCTCGAACAGGGCCTCCAGTTCGCCCGGCACCCGGACATCGCACGCGGCGAGCCATTCGACTCCCAGGGTCTCCGCGACGGGCGCCACGAACGGCTCGGCCTTTCCGTTGAGATAGGTCGCCGCCAGTCTCGCGCCACAGTCGTGAAAGGCCTGGGCGCAACCCGCCGCGATGCTATGCGCGTTGGCGATACCGATCACCAGGCCGCGCTTGCCAGTAAGATCGACGAGAGGTTTCATGGTTTCGGCTCCTCACGCAGAAGATCGGCGGTGTGGATGGCGATCATCCTTTCCTCATCGGTCGGGATGACGCGGACGGCGACACGGCTGGACGGCGCGCTGATGACTGCATCTCCTCGGAGGTTCGCGTCCGCGTCGAGGTCCACGCCGAGCCAGCCGAGCCGACCGGCGACGCGGGCGCGAATTTCAGGCGCATTCTCGCCGATCCCGGCAGTGAACACGAATGTGTCGAGACCCCCGAGCGAGGACGCGAGAGCGCCGGCCTGGCGCGCGATCTGCCAGACGAAGAGCTCGATCGCTTCCCCAGCGGCGGGCGTTTCGCTGCCGAGAAGCGCGCGCATGTCGCTGGAGATGCCGGACACGCCCAAAAGGCCGGACTCGCTGTAGAGGAGATGCTCGACTTCGCGCGCCGTCATGCCCTTCTGCTGAAAAAGATAGAGCACCGCGCCCGGGTCGAGCGCGCCGCAGCGCGTGCCCATCACCAGCCCGTCGAGCGCGGTGAACCCCATCGTCGTGTCGATGCTGCGCCCCCCGGCCATCGCGCAAAGGCTGGCCCCGTTGCCGAGATGCGCGGCGATCGTGCGGCCACCGCCTGTATCGGGATCGATCAAACGCAGCTGCCGCGCGATATATTCGTAGGAGATGCCGTGAAAACCGTAGCGCCGCATGCCCTCTTCGCCAAGCGCGCGCGGCAGCGCGAGGCGCGTCGCGATCGGGGGCTGGCCATGATGGAAGCCGGTGTCGAAGCAGGCGACTTGCAGCACAGCGGGGCGCAGCCTGGAGACGGCGCGGACCGCGGCGAGATTATGGGGCTGATGCAATGGCGCCAGTGGGCAAAGCGCCTCGAGCGCGGCGAGGAGTGGCGCGTCGACCCGCGCCGGCGCTGAATAGTCGGTGCCGCCATGAACGATCCGATGTCCTACCGCGATCAGATCGTCGCCGACCGAGGCTTCGATCTCCCGCAGCAAATCCTCGAGCAGCGTCTCGTGCGTGATCGTGCCGTCTTTCGTCCAGCGCCGCTCGGCAAGGACATCCCCCTTCGCATCGCGCGCGATCAGGTGCGGCTCAAGGCCGATATTCTCGATCTTGCCGCTCGCCAGCAAAGAGGGCTCATCAGTGCCCGGCTCGGCGTAGAGCGCGAACTTAAGGCTCGACGAACCGGCGTTGAGGCACAGGATTTCAGCCATCGCGGCGCTGTCCCGCAACGCCGGGAGCCGCCTTGGTCGCAGCCCGCGCCAGCAGCACCGCGAGCGCGCAGGAGGCGAGGCGCGTGCGCACGCTGTCTGCCCGGCTGGTGAGGATGATCGGAACGCGCGCGCCGAGCACCACGCCTGCGGCATCGGCGCCGCCCAGGAAGGTCAGCTGCTTTGCGAGCATGTTGCCGGCCTCCAGATCGGGCACCAGCAGGATGTCCGCCTGGCCGGCGACCGGCGAGACGATACTTTTCTCGCGCACGGCCGCCTCGCTGATCGCATTATCGAGGGCGAGCGGGCCATCGAGCAGCGCGCCTTCGATCTGGCCCCGGTCCGCCATCTTGCAGAGCGCCGCGGCATCCAATGTGGTGCGCATTTTCGGATTGACCGTTTCGACGGCGGCGAGGATCGCGACCCTGGGCTGTTCGATCCTGATCACATGGGCAAGGTCGATCGCGTTGCGCGCGATGTCGGCCTTGTCCTCAAGCGTCGGCTCGATGTTGATCGCGGCGTCGGTGATGATGAGCGGGCGCGGATAGCCGGGCACGTCCATCACATAGGCGTGGCTGATCCTGCGTTCGGTCCGAAGGCCCGTGTCGGACGATACGACCGCGCCCATGAGCTCGTCAGTATGAAGCGAGCCCTTCATCAGCAGCGCGGCTTCGCCGGCCCGCACGCGCGCGACGGCTTCGGCGGCGGCGGCGTGGCTGTGCGGGACGTCGATCACCCGGAAGGCCGCAATATCGACACCGGCGTCCTTCGCCGCATTCGTCATACGCGCCGCAGGGCCGATGAGAATCGGAACGACGATGCCGGCGTCGGCGGCCTCAGCCACTGCGCGCATGGCGTCGGCGCTGCACGGATGGACCACGGCCGTGACGCACGCAGATCCGTCCTTGGCGCGCGCCATCAACTGGCGGAAGCGGTCGTGGCTGGCGATCCGCACGTCGGGAAGCGGCATGCGGGGCCGGCTGACTTTCTCGGTGGGCGCCTTGACCTCGGCCTGGCCGCTGATGACGGTCTCGCCCTTCTGGTTCACGCAGGTGCAGTCGAGAACGATGACATGATGCTCGGCGCGCTTCTGCGCGACGGTGACGCAGGCCGTGATGGTGTCGCCGACGCCCACCGGGCGGGTGAAGCGAAGCGATTGGCCGAGATAGATCGCACCGGGCCCTGGCAGCTCGGTTCCCAGGATCGCCGAGATGAGCCCCGCGCCCCACATGCCATGAGCGATGACCCTGTGGAACATGTCCGTTTCGGCATAGACAGGGTCGAGATGCGCCGGATTCACGTCGCCTGACACCGCCGCGAAGAGCTGGATGTCGTCGGCGGTCAGCGTGCGGGTGAGGCTGGCCGTGTCGCCGACGGCGATCTCGTCGAACGTGCGGTTCTCGATGAGGTTGGCGGTGGCCATGGCTCAGCGCTCCAGCACGTAGCGCCCGGGGGCATCACCGAGCGGCGGATAGTTCCGTTCGGGCGCGCCCATCGACGGTGGGGCGGCCGCCTTGCCCGAGTGCGATCCAAGCCATGAACTCCATTCCGGCCACCACGACCCTTCGCGCAGCTCGGCCCGCTCCAGCCAGGTATTGGGACCTGGCGCCGGGCCATCCTGCATCCGTGTCGCGACGCGAAAGTGGCGATGAGGATGCCCGGGCTCGGAGACGATCCCGGCATTGTGGCCACCGCTCGCCAGCACGAAGCGGATCTCCGCGCCCGTCAGCATGTGGAGCTTGTGGGTCGAGCGCCACGGCGCGACGTGGTCGGTTTCCGTGCCCACCATGAAGATCGGCATGCGCAGCCCCGAGAGCGAGACCGGGTGGCCGCCGGCCTCGTAGCGCCCTTCGGCCAAGTCATTGTCGAGGAACAAGCGCCGCAGATATTGCGCGTGCATGGCATAGGGCATGCGGGTGCCGTCGGCATTCCATGCAATGAGGTCGGTCATCGGCTCGCGCTCGCCCATGAGATAAGTCGAGAGGATGCGCGACCAGACCAGATCGTTGGATCGCAGCATCTGGAAGGCGCCGCCCATCTGACTGCTGTCGAGAAAGCCGCGCGCCCACATCATCGCATCGATCAGGTTGATTTCCGCCTCGTCGATGAACAGGCCAAGTTCGCCCGGCTCGCTAAACTCGGTCTGGGCGGCGAACAGCGTGACGCTCGCCAGACGCTTATCTTCATCGCGCGCCATCGCGGCCGCGGTGATGGCGAGCAGCATGCCGCCGATACAATAGCCGGCCGCGTGGATCTTCTCGGTGCCGGTAATCGCCTGGATGACATCCACGGCGGCCATCGGCCCAAGCAGGCGATAATCCTCCATGTCGAGATCGCGGTCGGCGCTGTCGGGATTGTGCCAGGAGATGCAGAACACGGTGTAGCCCTGCCCTACCAGCCAGCGGATGAGCGAATTTTCCGGGGAGAGGTCGAGGATGTAATATTTCATGATCCATGCCGGCACGATCAGTATCGGCTCCGGACGCACCGTCTCGGTTGCGGGCGCATATTGGATCAGTTCCATGACCCTGTTGCGAAACACGACCTTGCCAGCCGTGGCTGCGACCTTCTCGCCGACCCGATAGGCCTCCGTGCCCGCTGCGGGCTCCCCGCGTACCAGGCGTTCCAGGTCGTCGCAAAAAAATCGCGCACCCTCGACAAGGCATTGTCCTCCGGTTTCGAGGATGCGCTGCTGGAGCACGGGGTTGGTCGGGATGAAATTGGTCGGGGACACCATGTCGAGCATCTGGCGGGTCGCGAACTCGACGATCGCTTCGTGGTGCCCGGTGACGCCGCTCACGCCGGTCGTCGCGGCATGCCACCATTGCTGCTGGAGCAGGAAGGCCTGCTCGATCAGGTCGAACGGATGGCGCTTCCAGGCTGCGTCGGCGAAGCGCCGATCCTGGGGCAGCGGATCGATCGCCGGCTCGGGATCGCTGCCGGATGCGCTGCGCATGGCATAGTCGGCGAGCCGCATCAGCTTGCGCCCGCCCTTGGCGGCGAGCTGCAGCTGCCTGCCTGGCGAGCAGAGAATGTGCGTCCACCAGTCGGAAAAAGACTGCGCCAAAGTGGCGGGCGACTGGCCTGAAGTCAGCTGCGCGATGGCGGCGAAGCTCGACCGATCCAGCGTCGTGGCCAGACCGTCCAACGGGTCAGGGATATTGCTTCGACTCTGCACATTTTCGCTCCTGCTGCGGTGCAACAAGCCCTGAAGCGCAGGAAGCCTCTGCGCACTCCGTAGTCCTACGGAGGGATTGCCTCGCATATGCCAGCCCCAGAAGTCAGAGCTCAGCACGACATTGCTGTATGAAAAGCGGCCAAATACGATCAGGAGGCTCAGTGCGGTCGCACGGGCGAGCCAGCTATCCCGCCGAACCAGTCCCGCAATACCGGCGAAAGGGTCTGCGGGTTGCCGCCGATATGGCGAAGATCCTCCGCCAGCAGTGGCGGGCGGACTGCGAGGAAATATATCGCGAGGCCCGTCGTGAGAATGCCAAGTGCGATCAGCACCCCGGCCGCCAGAGCGGGTCTGGTCCGAGAGGCGGCCGGCGCTAACATTTTCTGTCGAGACTCAGTTCGGCGATGATGGGACAATCTGGCCGCTCGTCGCCATGACAGCGCTCGGCGAGATCGACGAGGGTCTCGCGCAGGGTCGTCAGCGCTTCGGCCTTGCGCTGCAATTCCTCCGCCCGCGCCAACGCGACCCGCTTTACATCGGCGCTGCTGCGGCCCGTGTCGGCCCACAGGCCGAGCAGGGTCCGGATCTCCTCGATCGGAAAACCGAGATCGCGGGCATTGGCGATGAACCGCAGGCGATGGAGGTCACTCTCGCCATAGTCGCGATAACCCGCTCCCCGGCGCGGCGGCGCCGGGATGAGGCCGATCTTCTCATAATGGCGGATCATCCGCTCCGAGACCCCGCTTTGCTTCGACGCCTCCCCGATGTTCACAGCGCTTTCCGGTTGAGGCGCAGCGCGTTGGTGACCACGCTGACCGAGGAGAGCGCCATGGCGGCGGCCGCGATGATCGGCGAGAGCAGGATGCCGAACAGCGGATAGAGCGCGCCCGCCGCCACCGGCACCCCGGCGACATTGTAGATGAAGGCGAAGACCAGGTTCTGGCGGATGTTGGACATGGTCGCCTGGCTCAGCCGCCGTGCCCGCACGATGCCCATGAGATCGCCCTTGAGCAGCGTCACGCCCGCGCTCTCGATCGCGACGTCGGTGCCCGAGCCCATGGCAATACCGACATCGGCGGCAGCCAGTGCGGGGGCGTCGTTGACCCCGTCGCCGGCCATCGCCACCACGCGCCCCTCGCTCTTCAACCGCGCGACGACGGCACTCTTCTGGTCGGGCAGTACCTCGGCTTCGACATCGTCAATGCCGAGCCGCCTTGCCACCGCCTCTGCTGTGGTGCGGTTGTCGCCGGTCAACATCACCACGCGAATGCCTTCGGCCTTGAGTGCGGCCAGGGCCTCCGGCGTCGTCTGCTTCACGGGATCGGCGATTGCAAAGGCGCCGCCGACGGTGCCGTCGACGCCGATGAAGATCGCGGTGGCGCCATCCCGGCGCAGGGCGTCGGCCTGCTCCGCCAGCGCGTCGGTTGCTATGCCCTCTTCCGAGAGGAACCGCGCATTACCGAGCACGATCCGGCGGCCGTCGACGGTGCCGAGCGCGCCGCGTCCGGTGGGGGAATCGAAGTCGGTGACGTCGCTCGTGGGGATGCCGCGATCCTTGGCGGCCTCGACGATCGCCAGCGCGAGCGGATGCTCGGAGGCCCGCTCGACCGAGGCGGCAAGCCGCAGCAGTTCGGCTTCGTCGAAGCCGGGCGCCGGCACGATCTGGGTGACGGCAGGCCGGCCTTCGGTCAGCGTGCCGGTCTTGTCGACGACGAGCGTGTCGACTTTTTCCATATGCTCGAGCGCTTCGGCATTCTTGATGAGGACGCCGAGCCCGGCGCCGCGGCCAACCCCGACCATGATCGACATCGGCGTGGCGAGACCCAGTGCGCAGGGACAGGCGATGATCAGCACGGCGACCGCCGCAACCAGCCCGTAGGCGAGGCGCGGCTCGGGGCCCCAGATGCCCCAGGCGATGAACGCGACCACCGCGACCGCGATGACCACGGGCACGAACCAGCCCGACACCTGATCGGCCATGCGCTGGATCGGCGCGCGCGAGCGCTGCGCCTCGGCGACCATCTGAACGATGCGCGCGAGCATGGTGTCCCGGCCAACCTTGTCGGCGACGATAACGAGCGCGCCGGTCTGGTTGAGCGTGCCGCCGATCACCGTGTCGGCCTTGGCCTTGGTGACGGGCATGGACTCACCGGTGACCATCGACTCGTCGAGCGAGGAACGGCCGTCCTCGACCACGCCATCGACCGGCACCTTCTCGCCGGGACGCACACGCAGGCGGTCGCCGACCGCAACGAGATCGAGGCTGATTTCCTCTTCACTGCCATCGGAACCGATCCGGCGCGCGGTCTTTGGCGCAAGGTTGAGCAGCGCCTTGATCGCGCCCGAGGTCCGCTCGCGCGCGCGCAGTTCGAGCATCTGGCCGAGCAGCACGAGGACAGTGATCACCGCGGCCGCCTCGAAATAGACGGCAACCATGCCGTCCTCTCCGCGGAAGGCGGGCGGGAACAGCTGGGGCGCGAGCGTCGCGACGACGCTGTAGATCCAGGCGACCCCGGTCCCCATCGCGATCAGGGTGAACATGTTGAGGTTGCGGGTCTTGAGCGAGGCCCAGCCACGCTCGAAGAAGGGCCAGCCCGCCCAGAGCACGACGGGTGTCGCCAGCACGAACTGGATCCATACCGAGATCGACATCGGCACGAGGCGATGGATCGCGGGGAAGAGATGCGCGCCCATCTCGAGGATCAGCACCGGGAGGGCCAGCATCAGGCCGACCCGGAAGCGCCGTGTGAAATCGACCAGCTCATGGCTGGGGCCGCTGTCGGCAGTCACGGTCGCGGGCTCGAGCGCCATGCCGCAGATCGGACAGGATCCGGGATGGTCCTGCCGGATCTCTGGATGCATCGGGCAGGTCCAGATCGTGCCTTCGGGCGCCGCGACCGGCGGCGCTGGCGGGCCGAGATAGCGCTCGGGATCGGCGATGAATTTGGTCCGGCAGCCCGCGCTACAGAAATGATAGCGTTCACCGCCATGCTCGGCTTGATGCGCCGTGGTCGCCGGGTCGACGGTCATGCCGCAGACCGGGTCCTTGACGCCGGTCGCCGCTTTCGCGGCGCTGTGGCCGCCGCAGCAACCGCCGCCATGCGCCGCTCCATGTGTCTCGTTCATCGCCTTGCTCCTTTCGACGCCTGACGATCTAGGGTCTGACACCGTGTCAGGGTCAATACGTAATCGCCTAAGCGGACAAATCGGCGGGCCCGTTCGCCTGGCCGCCATCAGCCAAGGTCATTGGCAACCGTAAGGCCGTGGTCCTGCGCCGGTCGATGCGCCGTAAACAGGTCGATCGCGCCGGTGATGGTCAAAAGCCGAAACGTCTCGGCCACATGCCTGAAGCCGGCCGCCGCGATCAGGCCGGGGAGCACGCCGTCGGCATTGGGCCGGGTATCATCGATGCCATCGAGCCCCTGCACGGTCAGGCGGAAGGCGAGCCGCATGAGACCGTGCTGGCGGCCATAATCGGCGATCACCAGGCGGCCACCCGGGCGCAGCATGGCGAACATGGCGCGCAGGGTTGCCGCCTTCTCCCTGACCGGCATCTGATGCAGCACGAGACTCGACACGACAGCGTCGGCGGTGCCTGGGGCCACGTCCCTGGCAAATCCCTGACGCCAGTCGATATCGGCCTGCCGCGCAGCGGCCTTGTGCCGCGCGATGTCGAGCGCCTCGGCATCGGGATCGAGACCGATCACCTGCGTCCTGGGCTCGGCTTGCTTGAGCATCAGCGCGAAGCTGCCGGTGCCACAGCCGACGTCGACGACCGTCTCACCGGCTTTGGGCGCCAGGGCGGCGAGCATGGCGGCACGCCACCGCTTCTCCCGCGTCCACAGGCGGATCGCGCGATCATAGTCTTTCGTCGATCCGGTCCCGAGCGGCGGGGTGTAGGATTGCATTGGCTTCTCCCAACGCGAGGCGTCCGAAACGATAAGCTACATCGACATGGGCGGCGATAGTGTCCCCAGCCAGGCGACGAGCCCGAGAATGACGATCGCAAGACCGCCTTCGACGACGAGGCTCGCGCGCAGCAGCGCCTGCGCCCGTGGCGCGTCCTCTTCCTCGATCGCCTGCGCCAGTGCCGGGGTCAGGCGATAACGGTTGAGCGCGGCCAGGCCCAGCATGCCGGCGAACAGCAGCAGCTTGGCGATGAGCAGCAGGCCGTAGGTCGACTGCCCGAGCGAGGCGACGTTGCCCGGGCCGACCAGGAACCAGCCGTTCACCGTCCCGGTCAGGATCAGCAGGGCGACGATGATCGTGCCGACGAGGGAGAAGCCCCGCAGGGCTTCCTCGGCGAGCGTGATCCGGTCCATGTCTTGAGCGGCGAGATCATCGGTTGCGAGCCTGGGAAGTACCAGCGCGAGGAAGGCGGCAAGCGCGCCGACCCAGGCGCCGGCGGCGAGCAGATGGATGAGATCGGCCAGCAGTTGCAGCCAGCCCGCCTCGCCTTCGCCGGCCGCGCCATGCCCGCTCCAGGCGAGGGTCGCGAGCGCGACCGCGCCCGCCAGAGTGGAGGCGATGAAGGCAGGACGGGATTGCCGGCGATACAAGGGGATGCAGAGCAGAAGAACGAGGAGCGCGACGAGGCGCGCCTTCAGCGCCGTTCCCATGGAAGTGCCGTTGAACAGCTCTGCGACCATGGAAAGATCAGGCTGGGCGAGTGGCAGCCCGGTCATCGCCGCAGCCTGCAACGCGAACCCCAGCGCCGACAGCAGGAGGGCGAGACAGGCGAGACCGGCCACCATTGCCGCCATCGGCAGATGCCGCTGCACCATCCGGCCGCCGCCGGGCGCATAGAGCGCGAACAGCGGCAGGCCGAACAGCAGGCCGAGATCGACGTAGAGCGCCCAGCGGACGGCGACGAGTGCCACGTCGTTCATGGCGTCACTTGACGGTAAAGGCGAGATTGCCCTGGATGCGGTGCGTGTCGGTCGAGACGACGTGCCAGGCGACCTGATAGCTGCCCGCCATGAGCGGCTTGGCGAGCGTCAGCACGAGCGTCTTGTCGCCTTCGACGGACGTCTTGAAGCCGGTTACCGCCATGCGGTGGTTGGGCATGCCGGGCATGCCGGTCATCACGATCTCGGCGCCCGACAGCTTCGGCATCAGACCTTCACTGAAGGTGAGCGTGATACGCGACGGCGCCGGGACGCTGGCGTTGGCGGCGGGCGTCGAGGACACGAGCTTGGGATGGGCGTAGGCCGGAGCAGAAACACTCAGGCCGACGGCGGCGATGGCTGCGAGCGGCGAAAAGAAGCGCATTTGGACATTCTCCTGTCAGTGACATGAGAGAATACGCAGCCGCGACCTGCACCCCTCGCAATTTTCTTTTTGTTCCCGGACAAGGGTTGCCGGACCATCCTGCGTATTGAGAAGTGAAGACGGAGAAACATCATGGACCACCTCGACGACATGCTCAGCCGGTTGCGGGAAGCCCCCCTCGATCCCCGGCTTGCCGGGCTGGACAGCCGCGTCATGGCCGAGATCGCCCGGCTCCAGGCCATGCCCCGCCTGAGCGCCACGACATTCGGTATCGCCGCGGCAGCAGCCTTGTTCCTGGGAATTGCCGGCTCGGCCGTGCCTGTGCGGTCGACCGAAGCCGGGCCGATATCGCCCTTTGACGCGCGGCTCGCGCTCGCTCCTTCGACGCTGCTGAGTTCACAATGATGCGCGACCGCCGGCTCCTGCTCCTCGTCCTGCTGACCTTTGCCGCGGCGATCGCCGGTGTGGTCATCGGCCGCGTCTATGTGGTTCCGGTGCGCCCGGTCGAAAATGAGTTGCACGACCTGCTCCATCGCGATCTGAAGCTGGACACCGCGCAACATAGCCGTCTCGAGACGATCGAGAAGAACTATGCGATCCGGCGTCAGGCACTGGAGGCCGAACTGCGCGCCGATAACGCGCGGCTCGCCGAGGCGATCGAGGCGGAGCATGGCTATGGTCCTCGGGTTGCAGGGGCGGTGGATCGCTCGCACCAGGCGATGGGCGCGCTGCAGAAGGAAACACTCGAGCATATCTTCGCGATGCGGGCCGTGCTGCGCCCGGATCAGACGGACAAGTTCGACGACGCCGTGGTGAAAGCGCTGACGGCCAAGTCCAAATGACCGCGTGCCTCCCCGACTGCTCGGACGGGGAGCTCGCGGCTCTGGCGCTTGGAGGCCGGCAAGCGGCCTATGGCGAGCTGGTCCGCCGGCATCAGGGCTGGGTGCACCGCCTCGTGCGCAGCCATGTCGGGAACCGCGACGAAGCGCTCGACGTGACCCAGGCGAGCTTCGTCGCCGCCTTCGCCGCACTCAACCGCTATGACGCTGCGCGACCTTTTCCGGTCTGGATGTCGCGGATCGTCATCAACAAATGCCATGACTGGCGCCGCCGCCGCGCGGTCCGCAACTTCTTCTCCCACGCGCTGGCGCTGGGGGAAGCCGAACATGTCGTCGACGAGGCGCCACTACCCGACCAGGCGATCGGCGCCGAGCAGCAGCTGGCAGAGGCCATGAAAGCGATCGCCGCCCTGCCCGCATCGCTCAAGGACACGCTCGTCTTGCGGACGATCGATGAGAAATCGGAAGCCGAAACCGCCGAGATTCTCGGCATCAGCCAGAAGGCAGTCGAGACCCGCCTCTACCGCGCCCGCGCACGCCTCGCGGAAATGTTGAAGAAAGTTTGAGGGGGATGAGGCCACGCTGCGTATTTCCAATAGGTCCGCCCTCTTTCTTAAAGCTGAGACAACCGAATGATTTCTGCTCTCGACCGCCGCCAGTTCCTCCGCGGCGCGGCCCTCGCCGGCGGCGGCGCCGCCTTGTCAGCCTGGCTGCCGGCCTGGGCGCAGACGATCTCGCCGGGGATGCGACCGACGCTGCCGGCCGTGTCGGGCGAAGACATCACGCTCACCATCGCCCGGCAGTCGATGACCATCGACGGGCGCAAGTTCCGGGCAATCGGCCTCAACGGCACGGTCCCCGCCCCGCTGATCCGGCTGCGCGAGGGCCAGCGCGTGCGGCTCAACGTCATCAATCAGCTGGAGGAGGACAGCTCGATCCACTGGCACGGGCTGATCCTGCCGGCCAATATGGACGGTGTGCCGGGCGTGTCTTTTCCGGGCATCAAGCCGGGCTCGAACTACCTCTACCAGTTCTCCGTCGTGCAAAGCGGCACCTACTGGTACCACAGCCATTCAGGCCTGCAGGAACAGGAAGGCCATTACGGCCCGATCATCATCGATCCCGCCGGTGCCGATCCGGTCGCCTATGACCGCGAGCATGTCATCGTGCTCGCCGATCACAGCGCGCTCTCGCCGCAGGCGATCTTCCGGCGCCTCAAGGTCAACCCCGGCCATTTCAATTTCCAGCGCCAGACCCTGGCCGGGCTCCTGTCGGGCAAGGATCAGCCGCTCAAGGACCGGCTCGACTGGGGCCAGATGCGGATGGACCCGGCCGACATCTCCGATGTGACCGGATCCACCTACACCTATCTCGTCAACGGCCATGGTCCGATGGACAACTGGACCGCGCTCTTCACCCCGGGCGAACGGGTGCGGCTGCGGGTCATCAATGCGTCGGCGATGACCACCTTCAACGTCCGCATCCCCGGCCTGCCGCTGACCATCGTCCAGGCCGACGGGCAGAATGTGGTGCCGGTCACCGTCGACGAGTTCCAGATTGGTGTTGCCGAGACCTACGACGTCGTTGTCAGCCCAGGCGATGACAAGGCCTACACCCTTGTCGGCGAGGCGATCGACCGCTCGGGCATGGCGCGTGCCACGCTCGCGCCGAGGGCCGGCATGGCCGGCGAGGTTCCCCCCTTACGCAAACGGCCGCTCGCCGACATGAAGGACATGGGCATGGACATGTCCTCGATGCCGGGCATGGAAGGCATGGACATGTCGGGCGGCGCTATGCGGGGCGTCGATCCGACGGCCGAGAAGAACGCGTCCGCGCGCCTCGCGACCGGCGCGGCGGCAGCGATGGCGACCATGGACAATAGCGCCATGGCAGGCATGGATTATTCGGGGATGGATCATGGATCGATGGCCGGCATGGACCACGGCGCGATGGGCGCCGATGGCCAGATGGCGGGCATGGATCATGGCGGGCACGCGATGGGCTCGATGAAGATGCGCGACTTCTCGAACGCGCCGCAGGTGAAGCGCGACCCGAGCGTCCAGACCATCTCGCCGATGCCCGTAGACCGCACCGGCGAGCCCGGCCAGGGCCTCGCCGACGTCGGCCACAAGGTGCTTGTCTACAGGGACCTGATGGCGCTCGATCGCAATCCGGACGTGCGCGCGCCGAGCCGCAGCATCGACATTCACCTCACCGGCAACATGGAGCGGTTCATGTGGTCGTTCGACGGCGAAAAAATGTCGGACCATCACGAGCCGATCCCCTTCATCGAAGGCGAGCGGGTGCGCGTCAATCTCATCAACGACACGATGATGGGGCATCCGATCCATATTCACGGGCATTTTTTCGAGCTGGTGACGGGGCATGGCGATCATGCGCCGCGCAAGCATACGGTGATCGTCCAGCCCGGCGGCAGGGTGACCTGGGACTTCACCGCCGACGCGGTCGGCGACTGGGCCTTCCACTGTCATCTCCTCTACCACATGCATGCAGGGATGATGCGGGTCGTGAGCGTCCGTCCGAAGGGAGACGCGCAATGACCCGCATCCTCACGCCGCTGGTGAGCGCGATCGCCCTTCTCTCCGCCGCGCCCGCCTTTGCCCAGGATCATTCGATGCACGACATGCCCGGCATGGCGCCGCCGGGCGGGGCGCGGCCGGCGCAGGAGAAAAAGAAGGACAAGGCCGCCGCGCCGCGCCCCAAGCCCGCTACCAGGCCGCGCGCTCAGAAACCAGCGCCGGGCACCATGCCGGCAATGGACCATTCGCAGCATGGCCAGACCGCCATGCCCGGAACCTCCGCCATGCCCGGCATGCAAATGACCGGCACGGCGCTTCCGGCCGGCAATGCGCCCCCGCCGCCCCCCCCCAGCGACCACTTCGCCGATCGGGATTTTCCCGGCGGCGAGATGGCGCGCTCGCGCGACATCATGATGAAGGACAGCGGCGGCAACAATTTCGGGCAGGTGCTGCTCAACCTGTTCGAGTATCAGGCGCATAGCGGCCGCGATGGCTATCGCTGGGATGGCGAAGGCTTTTACGGCGGCGACATCAACCGCCTCTGGCTCAAGAGCGAGGGGGAAGGCGAGTTTGGCCGCGGGATCGACAGCGCAGACGTCCAGGCCCTCTATAGCCGCGCCATCGACCCCTATTTCAACCTTCAGGCCGGCGTCCGCCAGGACTTCGGCCGCGGGCCCAACCGCACCTATGCGACCGTTGGCGTCGAGGGTCTGGCTCCCGGCATGTTCGAGGTCGAAGGCGCGCTGTTCCTCTCGACCAAGGGCGACCTTCTGGGCCGGGTCGAGGGCTATTACGACCAGCGCATCACCCAGCGCCTGATCTTGCAGCCGCGCGCCGAGGTCAATTTCGCCGCGCAGGATATTCCGGAGAACGACATCGGTTCGGGGCTGGTCAACATAGAGCTCGGCGCGCGCCTGCGCTACGAATTCAGCCGCCAGTTCGCACCTTACATCGGCGTTTCCTATCTGCGCAAAGCCGGAGACACGGCGCGGCTGTCGAGGCTTGCGGGCGAGGACGTCCACGCCACCAGCTTCGTCGCCGGCATCCGCTTCTGGTTCTAGGATCGGGACAGCTGATGGCGGGGGCGAACAAGAGAGCGGGGCGTTACACTCATACCCAGGTCGGCCGGCGCCGAGCGAAGGAGATACGCCATGGACCATTCGTCCCACATGAACACCCGGAAGATGGGTGCCTATTGGAGCCTTGCCGTTCAGACCGTCATCAGCGGCGTCATCATGTATCTGGTGATGTTCGTCATGATCGACGGGCTCGACAGCTTCTACAACAACCTCAACATGCTCTACATGACGCTGATGATGGTCGCACCGATGGTGGTGCTGATGATCCTCGCCATGCGACACATGTTCGTGTCGAAGGCCGCCAACATCGCGCTGATCGCCGCGTCGCTGGTCGCCTTCTTCGGCAGCTTTGCACTCATCCGCACCCAGACCACGATCGGCGACACGGCCTTTCTGCGCTCGATGATCCCGCATCATTCCGGGGCGATCCTGATGTGCCAGGAAGCAAAGCTCAGCGATCCGGAAGTCATCCGGCTTTGCGAAGCGATCAAGCGCTCGCAGCGGCAGGAAATCGACGAGATGAAGGCCATACTCGCGCGGCGCTGAGTGGCACGGTCGGGCTACGCCCGGATACGTGCGCCCGGCCAGGCATGTGAGCCGGGACGATGGTCGACACGAGGCGCGGGCCGGACGAGATTGCCAGGGAGGTGGTGCGGCTTGCGCCGTTGTTCCTGCGACAGGCTGGCGGCCATGTCCTGACGCTGCTCGATCCTGCCGGGATCGTGCTGAGCTATAATGAAGAAGGCGAGCGTGCCGAATGCTGGCCGCTCGACCGCGTCCTGGGACAGCCCCACGACCTGTTCTACCCGCCCGACGAGATTACGGCCGGCCGGCCGTGCGCAGACCTGGCGGCCGCCCTTCACGAGGGCACGCTGGAGCGCGAAGCGTGGCGGGTCTGCGAGAATGGAGCGGAGTATCTCGCGCGCCTGACGATCAGCGCCCTGTTCGAAGGCGACGCACATCGAGGCTTTGCCTGCATCAGTCGCGATGTCACCGACGAGGCGGCGGTCCGGGCGTCGATCGAGACCCGCGAGCAGCATCTCCAGTCGATCCTGGCGACGGTGCCGGATGCGATGATCATCATCGACGAGACCGGCGCCATCACATCCTTCAGCGCAGCGGCACAACGCCTTTTCGGCTACAGCGAAGCCGAGCTCGTCGGCCGCAACGTCTCCTGCCTTATGCCCCAGCCCGATCGCGACCGGCATGACGAATATCTCGCGCATTATCTCCAGACCGGCGAGCGCCGGATCATCGGCCTCGGCCGCGTCGTGGTCGGCCAGCGCCGCGACGGCTCGACCTTCCCGATGCAGCTGTCGGTCGGCGAGGCCGGTGAAGACGGGCAGCGGTTGTTCACGGGCTTCATCCGGGATCTCACCGCCAAGGAGCAGGATGAGCTCAGGCTCAAGGAACTGCAGGCAGAGCTGGTCCATGTCTCCCGGCTGAGCGCGATGGGCACGATGGCTTCGACTCTTGCCCACGAACTCAACCAGCCGCTTGCCGCGGTCGCGCTCTATCTCGAGACGATCCGCGACATGCTCGACGAGCGGGACGACGAACCCTTCGTGTCGCTGCGGTCGGTGATGGATGATGCCGCCCAGGAAACGCTGCGGGCCGGCCATATCGTCCGGCGCCTTCGCGATTTCGTCGCCCGCGGCGAGGTCGACAAGAGCCTCCACGAGCTGCCGCAGGTCATCGCCGAGGCGAGCCAGCTCGCGCTGGTCGGCGCACGCGAGCGCGGCATCCGCAGCTTCTTTGCGGTCGAGCACGCCGCGACGCCGGTCCTCGTCGACAGGGTGCAGATCCAGCAGGTGCTGGTCAACCTGATGCGCAATGCCATCGAGGCGATGGCGGAGTGTCCGGTTCGCGACCTCAAGGTGGCGACCAGGTTGCGCCCTGACGGGCTGATCGAGGTGACCGTGGAGGATACCGGCCCCGGCATCGCCGACGAGGTCCGCGAGCAGCTCTTCACGGCGTTCAACTCGACAAAGGCCGACGGCATGGGCCTCGGCCTTTCGATCTGCCGGACCATCATCGAAGCGCATGGGGGCCGTATCTGGATGGAGCGCCCCGACCGCGGCGGCGCGCGCTTTCATTTTACCTTGATCCATGCGCGGGCGGAGGAGGAACATGGGGGATAGACGCGTCATCCATCTGGTCGACGACGAGGAGAGCATCCGCAAGGCGGCGAGCTTTGCGCTCAAGACCGCGGGCTACGACGTCGTGACCTATGCCTCCGGCGTGGAGTTTCTCAAGGAGGCGAAGTCGGCGGCCGTCGGCTGCGTCATCCTCGACGTGCGCATGCCCGAGATGGACGGTCTCGAGGTTCAGGCCGCCATGGCAGCACGCGGGGTCAACATGCCGGTCATCGTCCTGACCGGCCATGGCGACGTGTCGGTTGCGGTGCAGGCCATGAAAGGCGGCGCGGTCGACTTTCTCGAGAAACCCTTCGAGAAAGCCGCCCTGCTCGGCGCCGTCAGCCGCGCGTTCGCGCGTCTCGACGATGCCGACCTTCGTACCCTGGAAACGTCCGAAGCAGGGGTGCGGGTCGCTGCACTGACGCCCCGGGAGCGGGAAGTGCTCGAAGGGCTGGCCAACGGCCTGCCCAACAAGACGATCGCCTATGACCTGGGCTGTTCATCGCGAACGGTCGAGGTCCATCGCGCGAGCCTGATGGCCAAGCTCGAGGTGCGCAATCTGTCCGAAGCCCTGCGGATCGCCTTTGCCGCGGGCATGGGCCGCAAGCCGAAGTGACTGCGACCTCTACGTAGCGACGGGACGAGGCGCGATATGCGATCGATGGTGCAATCGTCACACGGGTGTCCGCTTCTCGCAATGCCATCGGTCCGTTCCACCCAGCATGATGGCAGATACACCATCCTCGTCTCCGACGACGATCCCGGCGTGCGGCGTGGCCTCCAGCTGCTGCTGAGATCGCGCGGCTATGCCGTGTGGGGATATACGACCGGCCGCGCGCTGTTGGCCGACCCCCGCGCGAAGGAGGCGGACTGCGTCATCCTCGACTATCGCATGCCCGACATCGACGGATTCGCGATGCTGCGTCACCTTCGCGAGATCGGATGGTCGGGACGGGCCATCATGATCTCAGGCTTTCACGACACGCTGCTGGCCTCGCGGGCCGCCGAGGCGGGCTTCGATCACGTTCTCGCAAAGCCGTTGATCGGCAGGGCTTTGCTCGATGCGTTGGACCGGCACCGCGCCGAGACGCTTCGAAAGCATTGAACTGTGGCAACCTGCCCCCGGCGGCCTCAGCCCTGCGCGATGTGGACAGCGGTCAGCGACGTCAAAGCCAGTGGTTGCGTTTGAACCGGATGTAGAGTCCGATGCAGACCGCAGCGATGACGCCGAGGATGACGAAATATCCCCACTGCGTCTTCAGTTCGGGCATATTCTCGAAGTTCATCCCGTAGATCCCGGCAATCGCGGTAGGCACCGCGAGGATCGCGGCCCAGGCGGCGAGCTGACGCGTGATCGCACCCTGGCGCTGCTGTTCGAGCAGGTGACTCGCCTCGAACACCGAGATCAGGATGTCGCGGATGCCGGTGATGGCGCTCTCAACCCGGAGCATGTGATCGAGCAGATCACGGAAATAGGGTTTGGAGGCCTCATCAAGCCGCGGAAGCTGCAGGTTCACCAGCTTGCGACCGACCTCGAGCATGGGTCCGAGCACGCGCTGGAAGCGGACGAGCTCACGCCGCAGCGTGAAAATCCGGGTCACCTCCTCGCGGGTGAGAAAGGCTGCAAGCATGCGCTGCTCCATCTTGAGGACGTCCTCCTCGATCGCCTCGACGATCGGGAAATAGCCATCGACGATGAAGTCCAGAATGGCATGGAGCACATAGTCCGGGCCCTCGCGCAGCAGGTCCGGCGTGATTTCGAGATGCGCGCGAAGCTCGCTGTGCGAGCGTGCCGAACCCTGCCGAACGGTGATGAGGAAATTCTTGCCCAGGAAAATCGCGGTGGAGCCGTAGGCGATATGATCGCCTTCAAGATGTGCCGTCCTGGCGACGATGAACAACTGGTCACCGTAGACGTCGAGCTTGGAAATCTGGTGGCCGTTGCCGGCATCTTCCACGGCAAGCGGGTGAAGGCCGTAATTTCCGGCGATGTCGGCAAGTTCTGTTTCGCTGGGCTGGGAGAGGCCGATCCACACAAAGTCATCCTTGGCGATATGCTCGCACGCCGGATCGATCAGGGTCACCGGCCGCAGCCGTTTGCCCTCGTGATAAAGAAAGGCGGCGACGACGCTCATGGCACTTTCCGGTGCCGCCACCTGCGGCGGCGACCGGAAGCCGTGTGCCTCGCCCATTGAGACGCGTGCACAAGCAGGCGCGCCTCGCCCTTTAACCCCAGTCGCAGGAAGACGAAGGCGGCGCGCAGCAATTCGAGCGAGAGCTTATAGAAGATGCGGCGGAGCGTTGGGTTTCGCAGAAGGCCGCTCCCGTTCATGACGCGCGTGGCTGGGCGGCGCGCTGCCACATCAAGGGCACGCAGACTGCGAAGGTCCGCGCACCCTTGATTGGCGACCGCGAAGGTTTTCCTCTCTTGCGATGGTACCAAGCGATTGCCCGTTTGGCGCTTCGGCAATCGTGTCGGATGGCTATACCTAAGTATCGGATAGCGGCGCTGACGACAGGGGTTGCCGGGCCCCGGTGAGGCGCATCGCACCGCGCGGAGACGAAAGCTGGAAGACGGGAAAGCTCAACTGTCGAAAGCGACCGAGCGCGCGAGCGCTTCCTGGGACTGCAGAAAGGCGAGCCGCGATTGCAGCGCCGCCTGGACAACGCCGAAAGCGTCACCCCCCAGAGTCACGCGCAGCGGCGGATGGTCGCTGGTTGCGACATCGACGATCGCTTGCGCGATCTTTTGCGGGTCGAGCGTGTAGAGCTCGTTTCCGGCGGTCTCGAACATCTTGCGGATATCGCCGGCGGGCGTATCGCGATAGGCGGCGATCTCGCTGGCGAATTGCAGGTTGTGGCTGAAGCTGGTGCGCGCGCCACCCGGCTCGATCAGCGTCACGAACAGGTTGAAGGGTTCAAGCTCCTGGCGGAGGCATTCGCTGAAGCCCTCCAGGCCCCATTTGGCCGCATGATAGAGACTGCTCGTCGGAAGCGAGCCCTGACCGCTGGCGCTGGAGATCTGGATGATCCGGCCGCTCCCGCGCAGGCGCATCGCGGGGACAAAGGCGCGGGTGATGTGGATGGGCGCCATGAGATTGAGCGCGATCTGGCCTTCGACCTCGGCGTCCGACATCTCTTCGGTGGCGCCGATCACGCCGCCGCCGGCGTTGTTGACCAGAATATCGACGGGTCGACGCGCCTGCGCCCGGGCCACGACCGCAGCAATATCGTCCTTGACCGTGACGTCGAGCGCTTCGACGCGCAGCTGGCTCGGATATTTCGCCGCAAGGTCGTCGAGGCTTTCGGGCCTGCGAGCCGTCGCGGTAAGGTCGTCGCCCGCGGCCAGGATCAGTTCGGCCAGATGGCGGCCAATGCCGCTGGACGCGCCCGTGAGAAACCAGTGATTGGACATATGCTGCTCCATATATTACCAACTGGTAGGTAACTTCATGTGTGGAATGCGTCAATGCCGGGAGGTGTGATGAAGGAACGAACCAGGCGGAATGCCGCACAGAGCCGCGAGAGGCTCCTGGCTGCAGCGACCGAGGAGTTCGCGTCCCATGGGCTGGCGGGCGCGCGGATCGATCGCATTGCGCAGGCGGCGGGTATCAGCAAGCCGATGCTCTACACCTATTTCGGGGACAAGGAGGCGCTCTTCGATGCCGCGCTGACGCAGGAAGTGATGGACGCGGCGCAGGCCGATCGCTTCGATCCCGATGATCTTGAGGGTTATGCGGGGCGCACCTATGACTTGCTGGTCGAGCGCCCGCGCTTGTGGAGGCTGCTGACCTGGCATCATTTGGAGCGTGGCCAGGATGTTCTGATGCTCCCGGCCGGCGAGGTCCTTCTCGGGGAGAAGCTGGACGGGATCGCAGCGGCGCAGGCCGAGGGGCGGATCGTCGCCGACTTCACGCCCATGGACGTCGTCCGGCTTGTCGCCGCCCTCACCCAGCTCTGGTGCATGACCGGAGCCGCACGCGACGCTACCGAGCATGCGGCGCGCAGGGCGACGATCATGCGGGCGGTGGGGCGACTGCTGCGCGTGTGATCGTGCGAGGCGCGCGTTGCCCGCCCGCGCGCCGATCAGGACACAGCAAGCTCCGTAAGCGGTGTTCTCAGCCCACGGCGGTCCAAGGCATGAGTTCGGCGACGCCGTTTGCCGGATGACCGTTGGCCAGGCTGGTCAGCGTATCGGTCAGCCAGATATGCGGGTTGATGCCGGAGAGCTTGCAGTTTTCGATGAGCGTGGCGATCACCGCCCAGTTGTCGCCGCCTTCGTCGGAACCGGCGAACAGGGCATTCTTGCGGTTCAGCGCGAGGGGCCGGATAGAGCGTTCGACGGTGTTGCTGTCGAGGTCGATGCGGCCATCGTCGAGGAAGCGTGACAGCCCATCCCAGCGGGTGAGCGCGTAGCGGATCGCTTCGCCAAGCTTGCTTTTGGCGCTGACCTGGCGATTGCGGGCTTCGAGATACTGGCGAAGATCATCGATGATAATGCGGCTGCGGTCATGGCGAACAGCCCGGCGTTGCTCCGCCGAAAATCCTCGCACCTCATCCTCGATGGCATAGAGCAAAGCGACACGGCGCAGCACTTCCGTTGCCACCGGCGAGCTGTCGGCCAGCTCGTAGAGCTTGCGCCGGACGTGTGCCCAGCAAAAAGCGAGGCTGATCTGCTGGCGGCGCCTGGCGAGCGCGGCATAGCCGCCATAGCCATCGACCTGCAGGATACCTGCAAAATCACCGAGATGCGCTTCTGCCCGTTCGCCCTTGCGATCGGCTGCATAGACATAGGCGACCATCGGCGGATCATCGCCGCCCCAAGGTCGGTCATCGCGGGCATAGGCCCATAGCTGGCCGGTCTTGGTTCGCCCACGCCCCGGATCGAGCACCGGCGCCGTAGTCTCGTCCGCAAATAGTCGTTCTGATCGTCGCAATCGCTCAAGGATGTGATCGCGCAAGGGGCGCAGATACCAAGCTGCCCGTCCGCCCCAGTCTGCCAGGGTGGATCGATCAAGCTGAACACCCTGCCGAGCGTAGATCTGCGCCTGGCGGTACAGGGGTAGATGATCGGCGTACTTGGCGACCAGCACCTGGGCGATCAGCGCTTCGGTGGGAATGCCCCCCTCGACGATCCGCGCCGGTGCCGGGGCCTGCACAATGGCGCTCTCGCACGAGCGGCAACCGTAGCGCGGACGGCGGGTGACGAGGACACGGAAGGTCGTGGGCACGACGTCGAGGCGTTCGGCTACATCCTCGCCGATCTGGTGGAGCGCGCCGCCGCAGCACGGACAGGCCTTGTCCTCGACATCGACGATCTGCTCGATCCGTTCGAGATGGGCTGGGAGCGAACCGCGGTTGCTCTTGCGGGGGCGCTCGGCGGGAGTCCGGCTTGCCTTGTCCCTGGCATGCTCGGCTTCGGCCAACGCCGTCTCGACTTCTTCCAGGGCAAGCTCGAACTGATCAGGATCGAGCTGCTCTGACCGGCGTCCAAAACGGTGGCGCTGCAGAGCCTCGATGATCGCCTTCAGGCGTTCCACCTCAGCCTGGAAAACCTTGAGCGTATCGAGCTCGCGGGCCTGTTCGAGGACGAGCGCACGCAGCGCTTCAACGTCGTCGGGGAGGTCCGCTTCCATGAGCATGGAAGGCAGTGAATCAGTAGGCGAAGGCCCCGTCAACCGGCAATCTGCGGGACAATGGGACGGCGTCCACCATGCACTCTGCGCCAGTCCAGACCCTCCAGAAGGGCACCGAGTTGTGCCGAGGTCAGGCGCATCACGCCGTCCTGAATGCCCGGCCACTTGAAGCCACCGGTCTCGAGCTTCTTGGCCATCAGACACAGGCCCGTGCCGTCCCACCAGACCAGCTTGATCCGGTCCGAACGCTTCGCCCGGAACACGTAGATCACGCCCGAATAGGGATCGCCGCCGTACTCGGCTCCGACCAGCGCGGCCAGGGCGTCAGGTCCCTTGCGGAAATCCACCGGGCGCGTCGCGACCATCACGCGCGCGCCAGCCCCAGGTCCTATCATCGCGTCGCCTTGAGCGCTTCGATCACCGCGGCAATCACACCGACGTCGGCACTGCGGCCGATCTTCACTGCCACACCGTCGATCTCCAGCTCGACAGCTGCAGCTGCGGTGCGACGTCGACGGCGGGGACGCCGCGTGGGAGCAGGATCGGACACCGCGCTGGGCTCGATTACGGCAGGCACGAACGCGACCGCTTCCGGCTCTTCCGAAGGCAGGATCCCCCCCTTAGCCTCAAGCTGCTTCCGCAAATCCCGCCGCCAGGCGTAAACCTGAGAGGGATCGAGCCCATGCCGGCGAGCCACGGCACTGACCCCGTCCCGGCCCGAATAGCACTCTGCAACAATCGAGGCCTTCACTTCGGGCGGCCACTCTCGCCGCTTGCCCGCGCCCGTAAACACCTCGAACCGCTGCGCGCCCTTGCTCACAGGATCATCACCCGAGATTATCATAGTCGCAGCGCACTCCAGCCCAATCAGGGCGCGGAAACTCGGCGCTACGCTTCACACGCGCAAGGTGGGGGCAGAACAGCGCTTACAGTGTAGGCGTTCCACCAGCTTTCGCTTCCGCCCCGCGCCTTGAGGACCCATATCGGACCGCGCGGCGTATTTTTGAGCGTGGCCTCGTTGAGGTTCCTTCTCACGATCTGGCTTTTGAGCCATGCGAGCATGGAATCTTTTGCCATCATGGGCGTCGTCGTCGCTCTCGGCAGCATCGTCTACCGGGCCAGCATCCGCCGGTCATCAACGTAGGGGTCACGACGGTGGAGCGAGCGGTCGGCTCTTCAAGCCCAACGCGATCGGCTCATTTCTCGCTCACCAGTCGTGAACTAACGGCAAATTTGTCAGAATTTGAGGGTGAAAGTGATTTATGGCCCTCATTTTTGTTTCAAGCCGCGCCTGCCGAATGCATCTCTGCGATTGATGTCTTCTGCAAAAGCTTGTTGGCATCGGATGCTCGCTGATCACACCTAACCCGTAATCGTGCCTCTGGCTGACATACCCGACAAACGTATAAGCTCGCCATGCGCGGGCGTCACCAACCCAATTCCGCGTGCGATCCCAAGCGCACAAGCTGCAAGGTGTCGTCATCGGGCTTGCGGTAAATCAGCACGAGGTCGGGCTTTATGTGGCAATCGCGATGGTCGCGCCAGTCGCCGGTCAGCGCATGGTCGCGGTGGCGCGGTGGCGCGGTTCAAGCGGCTCGTCGGATGCCAGCGCCTCGATGATCGGGATCAGGTCAGCGTCCAGCGTCTTGGCGTGCTGCCCCTTCTTCTCCCGCTTGTAGTCGCGCTTGAACCGCCCGAAGCGTTCAATCGTCCGCATTGAGGTCGGCCATCAGGTCGACCACCGTGGCGAACCGCTTGCCCTTTCCCTCGCGCGCTTCCTTCATGGCCTCGATCGTCTCGGCATTGGGCACCAGCGGTTCAAACGGCAAGGCCTTGTCGCGGGCAACGCGGGTCAGCATCAGGCGCACGGCATCGGAGACGGTCAGCCCCATAGCAGCCAGCACGGTCGCGGCTTCCTCCTTCACCGCTCCGTCGATCCGGGTCTGCACAAGAGCGTTTGCGGCCATGTCGATTTCCTTTCTGCATGACGATGTAATGCAAGCGAACGCAAAGTGCAATCAGGCAAAGCCCCGGCTATCGACATGGCGACCGGGCTTCGCGTTTTTCACCTTCAATGCTGTGAGTGCCATCGGTTCGGGGCCCTGATCGGGAATGTTGGGGCCGTTCTCACACTTTCGGTGGGCAAACGGTCCCACAATCGTTCCCACATTTTGGGGCAAATTCAGGCAAATCAGGGAGACGACCGCGAACAACTTACAAGACAAATCGTTGCTTTTTCAGTGTAGGTAGGGGTAGGGACGCCATCAGCTCGCTTGACACAAGGTTCTACACTCGACAGCGGGGTCCTCTACCACCGGGCAATTCTGCAGGATGCTGCAAACCGCGCGATATCAATGGCGGGCGAAAATTCGCTGACCGGCGCTGCCGAAGGCCACCACCGTATAGGGTTGGCGGGCAGCGCCTGCCACTTCCATGCCCTCCGAACCGATCGGCATCCCCGCAACCGCAATGCCTTTGACGCCCGCAGGACGGGTCGCCAGCAAGCGCTTGACGTCGGATATCGGGACATGGCCCTCGATCATATAGCCATCGACGATCGCGCTGTGGCAAGATGCCAGCGTCCGGGGCATGCCGGCCTTGCGCTGAAGCTCGCTGCGCGACGCATCGTCACGCATGACGACCTTGCGTCCCAGCTTCGCGCGCACGGCCTGCGCCCACTTCTCGCAACATCCACATCCCGGATCCCGGTGGACGACGATATCACTGGCCGCAAGCGCTACGCCGGGCATGGCGAGGAACAGCAAGGCGACGAATAGGCGGGTCTTCATGAAATGACTCCCGGAAGAACGATAAGCATGGGGCAGAGGCCCCTTCTTTTCTATACGCATCAATGCGCCCCTCCCCTCATCACGCAGATGATTTTACGATGGCGGGCGGCCTCCAGGCTAGCGGCAGGGACACAAGCAGCGCTAGCGATAGACCACCAATCCCCCACAGAACGAGCGGCTGCGCCCCGGGAGCGACGATGGCTATCGCCAGCGGCGCGAGCGCCTGCCCGATGCTGGCGGCGGAATGCTGGAAACCGAGCTTCACGCCTGAAGGGGCCCCGCCGCCGCTGATCCAGAAGCTGGTGACCAATCGAAGGGTTGCCGAGCTCCAGCCGGCAGCAACGATGATCCCACTGAGCTCGGCCATACTCGCGGCGACAGGAAACATGAAAAGTGCCACAGCCAGCAGGCCCAGCGTCAATCCGGCAAGCCGCCTCGGCACAGTGACCAGCCAATCCAGCTTTGCATGGAAGATCTGTGCCGCCAGCATGCCCAATCCGCAGAGACTGAGCATCCAGGCGATCTCTTCGCGGCTCAGCGAAATGGCGCTCCGCGTCACCAGGAGATTGACATGCATCGCCGCCAGCCCGCCGCCCGCGACGATCGTGATAAAAAGCAGGATCAACGTCGCGCCGAGCGTAGGCGCGGGCAGGTCTCCGCCATCGATGCAAGGTGCACACCAGCGCGGCAGACGCACGGCGCAAAGCGCCGCCCCGACGGCACCGATGCCGAGAGCGAGGATCATGAGGGGAGCGCGGGGCAGGATCGCGGCCGAGACCTCCGCCACCAGCGGACCGGCGAGATCGCCCAGAAACACGAAGGCGGTCAGCCAGGTGAAGCGGCGCCGCCAGCAAGGCTGCCAGGGGATGGACCGCGGTCAGGCTCGCGACGTGAAAATCATGAGCGCTTGACGATAGCGCGCCACGAGCCGGGTCGACCAGTGCCGGAAGGAAGGCGAGAATGGCCGTCTGTCCCGCCGACGCCGCAGCCGCCGCGAGCAACAAGACGAAAAAGGAGGCCGGCCAGCGACCGTTGGCTTGCGATCCAGCCTTGTCACGCGGCGCGTTCGCGGTCGATCCCTCGAGTGGCCATCCGCGGATCACCACCAGGCGCGCAAGCCGATCACCAGCCTGTGTTCGGAAGGCCCTTCCCTGCGCAGGCGACGGAAATCGGCCGTGCCGTCAAATGCGCGCTCCCAGACGAAGCCGATATAGGGCGCGAACTTGCGCGACACCTCGTAGCGCAACCGTCCGCTCAGCTCGACATTGCTGAAGCCGCTGCCGAGCTGCCGATCGCTCGACCGCTTCGAATAGATATTGGTTTCCACCTGCGGCGTAAGGATCAACCGATTGGTGAACAGGACCTCATAGGAGGCCTTGGCGCGCGCCGCGAGACGCCCATCGGTTCCTACATAGCCGGTGAGCTGGACGTCGAACCAATAGGGCGCCAGTCCCTCGACGCCGGCGGCGAGCCAGGTGGTCGCACCCTTGCCGAGATCCTGCCTGACCCCGAGCAGCGTGCCCCAGAACGGGTTCTTGCTGTGCCACCACAGCGCCTCGACGCTGCTCTCCGGATCGAGACGTTGGTCGCGGGAGTTCTTGAGGCCCTGGCTGCGCAGCCAGAGCTTGTCATTGTCCTGACCCTTGGTGACGAGCACGGTCCAACCCACGCCCTGACCCTCGTTGCCGCTGGCGAATTCGAGCTCATCGACAAGTATCTTGGGGATCGAGAGCTTGTCGGCCATCTCATAGCCCGGCAGCGTCGAGTTGCGATAGCCGTCGGCATAATCGTCCGAGTTGCGCGCGTCCGGCGGGGCCTTGCCACCCTGCATCGAGCCCATGTCCATCGTGGCGCCGTTACCGGACGCCTTCGTGTCGGTCATATCCATGCCCGGCATGTCCATGCCCGCATGGTCCTGAGAGCCTTGCGCGGAAGGGGTGTGCTGAGCGGGAGTGGCCGTTTGGGCAGGGGTGGCGGCGGGCGACGGGGGCGAGGCATCCTGCGCGAGGGCGGGAGCCGTGATCGCCGGCGCCAGGAAGAGGGCAGCGACAAGAGCGATGCCGCGCGAGGGGAAAATCCGGATCATGCGACCACCACCTCCCGGAACATGCCGGCCGCCATGTGATAGAGCAGATGGCAGTGGAAGGCCCATCGGCCCATGGCGTCGGCGGTGACGCGGAAGCTCACCCGCTGGGCGGGCTGGACCACGACCGTATGCTTGCGGACCTGGAAGGCGCCGTCCGGGCCTTCGACATCGCTCCACATGCCGTGCAGATGCATCGGATGCGCCATCATCGTGTCGTTGACGAAGGTGACGCGCAGCCGCTCGTTTGGCTTGAAATGAAGCGGCCTGGAATCGTTGAGCTTGATGCCGTCGAGCGACCAGATGAACCGTTCCATATTGCCCGTCAGATGCAGCTCGATGTCGCGCTCGGGCTCGCGCGGGTCGGGATCGCCGCCCGGCGTGCGCAGATCGGCCAGCGTCAGCACGCGCCAGCCGCGCCCGCGCAGCCCGGCGCCGGGATCGTCGAGATTGGTGCGCGGATAGTCGACGCGCATGTCGGTATTGGCGCCATATTCGGTGCGGGCGTGCCGTGCCGTGGCCGGCATCTCGGTCATGCCGTGCCCGGCATGCGCGTCGCCTCCCATTGCGCCCATCGTCGCCATCGCGCCCATCATGTCGACCGGCTCGAGCCAGGTCCGGGCATCGAGCGGCGGCACGGCTGCCGCCATGCCCGGGGCCGGTGCGATCGTGCCACGCGCATAGCCGCTCCGATCGATCGCCTGCGCGAAGATGGTGCGGGCGCCGCCCTCGGGCATGGTGAACTCGACGTCGTAGGTCTCGCCCGGGCCGATCCGGAATTCCTCGACCGTGACCGGCTCGACCGGCTGCCCGTCGGTCGATACGACCGTCAGCTCGACCCCGGGGATCCGCACGTCGAAGAACGTCGCCGTCCCCGCGCCGACGAAGCGCAGGCGCACGCGCTCGCCGGGCGCGGCGATACCGGTCCAGTTGCCGGCGGGCGGCGCGCCGTTCATCAGATAGGTGTAGGTCGCGGCAGAGACATCGCTGTAGTCGGTCGGGTTCATCCGTGAGCTGTTCCACATCCGCCGCCGCTCGAGCGCCTTGCCCAAGCCCATGGTGCCGACATCCTTGAGGAAATCGCCGGCGGTCGGCTGCGCAAAATTATAGTAGCTGCTCTGCTTCTTGAGATTGAGGAAGATCTGCAACGGCGGCTCGTCCGACCAGTCGCTGAGCACGATGCAATAGTCGCGATCGGGCGCCCGCGCCGTCGGCACCTGTTTTGGCTCCACGATGATCGCTCCATAGAGTCCCGTCTGCTCGGCGAGCGTGTGAGCGTGATACCAGTAGGTTCCGCTCTGGCGGACCTCGAAGCGATAGGTGAAGGTCTCGCCCGGCGCGATGCCGGCAAAGCTGATGCCGGGCACGCCGTCCATCTCCGCCGGCACGATGATGCCGTGCCAATGGATGCTCGACATCTCCTTGAGGCCGTTGCGTACGCGCAGCGTGACCGTGTCGCCTTCGCGCAGGCGCAGGACCGGCGCGGGCACGCTGCCGTTCACGGCGGTCGCGATACGGCGTTTGCCGGTGAAGTTGACCGGCAGCTCGGCGATCTCGAGGTCGAACTCGGTCCCGCTCAGCTCAGCGGGCAAGGTTGGTGCGGATCGCGCGAGAAGCGCCGGGGCGAAACCGGCGACCGCGCCGCCGATCGCCAGCCCCTGGACGAAACGGCGCCGCGCGATCGGCCGGATATGTAAGGGAGACATGAACTGTACTTTCGCGAAGTCGGCTTCAGGCGAGGTCGAGGACGATCCGGCCCTCGATGTCGCCATGATGCATGCGGGAGAAGACGTCGTTGATGTTCTCGAGCCTGTCCGCATGGACCGTGGCCTTGACCTTGCCCTCGCCGGCGAACGCCAGTGCCTCGAGCAGATCGAGCCGCGTGCCAACGATCGAGCCGCGCACGGTAATGCCGTTCAGCACGGTGTCGAAGATCGACAACGGGAAGTCGCCCGGCGGCAGGCCGTTGAGCGCGACCGTGCCGCCGCGCCGGACCATGCCGAGCGCCTGCTGGAACGCCTTGGGCGAAACGGCGGTCACCAGCGCCCCGTGCGCGCCGCCAATGGCTTTCTTGAGCGCTGCCGAAGGGTCCTCGTTGCGCGCGTTGACCGTCAGTGTGGCGCCAAGGCGTGTAGCGAGGTCGAGCTTGCTATCGTCGATGTCGACCGCGGCCACATTGAGACCCATGGCTCGGGCATATTGCACCGCCATGTGGCCGAGCCCGCCAATGCCGGAGACGACCACCCACTCGCCGGGTCGGGCCTCGGTGGCCTTCAATCCCTTGTAGACGGTGACGCCCGCGCAGAGGATCGGCGCAATGTCGAGGAAGTCGACATTGTCGGGAAGGTGACCAACATAGTTGGGATCGGCGAGGACATATTCGGCAAAGCTGCCATTGACCGAATAGCCGGTGTTCTGCTGTTCGTGGCAAAGCGTCTCCCAGCCACCCAGGCAATGCACGCAGTGCCCGCAGGCGGTGTAGAGCCAGGGCACACCGACCCGGTCGCCTTCCTTCACATGGGTGACGCCTGCACCGACGGCGGCGACATGCCCGACGCCTTCATGGCCAGGAATGAAGGGCGGGTTGGGCTTGACCGGCCAGTCTCCTTCTGCCGCGTGCAGGTCGGTATGGCACACGCCGGTTGCCGCAATCTTGACCAGGATCTGCCCGGGGCCGACCGCCGGGATCGGCGCCTCCTCGATGACCAGGGGCTTGCCGAATTCGCGGACGACCGCCGCCTTCATGGTTTTCGCCATGTCCGTTTCTCCTTTGAGCGAGGGGTCAGAACAGGCCGAGCGCGTGCTCGTCATAGGAGACGAGCAGGTTCTTGGTCTGCTGATAATGGTCGAGCATCATCCGGTGATTTTCACGCCCGAAGCCCGACGCCTTGTATCCGCCGAAGGCGGCATGGGCGGGGTACTGATGATAGCAGTTGGTCCAGACCCGCCCGGCCTCGATCGCGCGGCCGAGCCGGTAGGCGGTGTTGCCGCTCCGGGTCCAGACGCCCGCGCCAAGACCGTAGGCGGTGTCGTTGGCAAGTGCGATCGCCTCCTCGACCGTCTTGAAGGTGGTGACCGACAGGACGGGACCGAAGATCTCCTCCTGGAAGATGCGCATGTGGTTCTGACCCACGAACACCGTCGGCTGCACGAAATAGCCCTTGTCGAGCGCACCGCCCGGCAGCGCCCTGGCGCCACCGACCAGACACTGCGCGCCCTCGGCCTTGCCGATATCGATATAGCCCAGGATCTTGTGGAGCTGGTCCTCCGACGCCTGCGCGCCGACCTGGACCGAGGGGTCGAGCGGATCGCCCTGGCGGATCGCGGCGACGCGCGCCACGGCGCGCTCGATGAAGCGGTCGAAGATCGACTCATGGATCAGCGCACGCGACGGGCAGGTGCAGACCTCGCCCTTGTTGAACGCGAACAAAGTAAAGCCTTCGAGCGCCTTGTCGAAGAAGGCATCGTCGTCGTCGAGCACGTCCGCCATGAAGATGTTCGGCGACTTGCCGCCAAGCTCCATAGTCTGGGGGATCAGATGGTCGGCGGCCGCATGCATGATCTGCTTGCCGGTGACGGTCTCGCCGGTGAACGAGACCTTGGCGATGCGCGGATTGGCGGCGATCGCCTGGCCGACGGTCCGTCCCGGGCCGGTAACGACATTGAGCACGCCGGGCGGCAGGATGTCGGCGGTGAGCTCGGCGAACATCAGCAAGGTGAGCGGCGTCTGGGATGCGGGTTTGATGACGGTGCAGTTGCCCGCCGCCAGCGCCGGGGCGATCTTCCACGCCGCCATCAGCAGCGGGAAGTTCCACGGGATGATCTGGCCGACGACGCCGAGCGGCTCGCGGAAATGATAGGCGATGGTGTCCGCATCGATCGTCGAGATGCCGCCTTCCTCCGCCCGGATGCAGCCGGCGAAGTAGCGGAAATGGTCGATCGCGAGCGGCACGTCGGCAGCGCGCGTCTCGCGGATCGGCTTGCCATTGTCGATCGTCTCGGCAAGTGCCAGCAACTCCAGATTGTCTTCGAGCCGGTCGGCGACGCGATTGAGAATCCTGGCGCGTTCGGCGGGCGCGATCCTTGCCCATTGATCCTTGGCGGCGTGCGCCGCATCGAGCGCGCGCTCGACATCTTCCGGCGTCGACAGCGCGAACTCGGCGATCTGGGCGCCATTGATCGGGCTCGTGTCCGCGAAATACTCGCCGCTCGCAGGAGCGCTCCATCGACCACCGATGAAATTATCATAGCGGTGTCGGAAGGAGGCCGCCGCGTTAATGGTCCCGATCGCCTTCTCGAACATAACCTGACTCCATCTCTATCGATGGCCTGACGGAGTAATCTCTTTGCCCGGGCGGCCTATAAGTAAGTTCCGCAGAAGTTAGTCTGGCATCGGTGTCGCGGGCTTTGAGGGTCAGACACGCCAACGGAGCCGATGACTATTCATCGACTCCCGAACCTATTCGCGCACGCCTGATCGGAATTATGCCGAGACACGCTTACTCGGCCGATTCTTGTTTAGGTGAGGGCGGCGCTTGGCATTCCAATTCTGGCATTACGCCCGGATGCGCTTTAGGCTCACCCAATCGCCTTTCTGAAGCGTCCCGTCCCTCACGCGGAAATGAGCGTAATGGTCGTCGAAAATCTGGTCGACTTCGACATGACCGACAAGGCGGCGGTGGCGCGGCGTTGCGTGATAGACTTCGAGTATCTGCCCGATGTGCGCGCCATCGGCCTTGCCCAGGCAGGCCACTGTGCCGCCCGCATCCGTACGGACGATCTTGCCGCGCATGAACAAGCTATGGCCGATACCCTGTGCGAGGAGCGGCGTGCTGCCAAAGAGCAGAAAGCCAACAGCAGCACCGACGCCAAGATGCTTTCGCATCACTGTTTCCTCTCTCACGTTAGTTGCTCGGTCCCGGCTTTGAAAGCTGGGAGCACGGGGCGACGCTGGGCATCGTCAAAGAACTGGCCCGCCGCGGGGCGGCGGCGGGCCCTCAGCCCCGGGGGGTGTTTTATCGGGGCTGGAAACTTCACATGTCGCTCATCGGCTTGTCGGCCATGGGCTTGGCGGTCTTCTTCTTCGCGACCGGCTTGGCCTTCTTCATCGGCATCTTGCAGCAGCCACTCTTCGCCTTACCGGCCATGCCCGAGCCGTTCGATGCAGGCGACCCGCCGGACATGCCGGCCATCCCCGACATGCCCTGTTGATCCTGCTGGGCCGGTTGCCCCGGCTGCTTCTGCGCGCCGGCCTGATGATCCTTCATCATCTGATCGTGCATCTGCTGCCCGCCATGATCCATGCCCTGCTGGTGGGCATGGGCCGGCGCAGTCTGCGCGGGCGCGGGCGTCGACTGGGCGAGAGCGGTGCCGGCGGCGAAGGTTAGCGTCGCAAAGAGGCTGATGGTCGCCGCGCGAAATATCGTCTGTCGCATTGAGGGTCTCCGAGTGTTCGTCCTGGTGCCCGATCGACGTTCCGATCCCGGCAATTCCGAAGCTTCAATGCTGCTAGCGAGACGCAGTCTGTATACGTAACTTACGAATCCGCTTTTGATCGCGACAAGCATGCGCGGGATCGTGCGGGGTGGACCATGGTCCAAGGTCAAGCGAATTCATGATCCCGCTTGATGGCGGCCGGCAGCGAAGTGCAAAAACCAATTGGCCCGCCGTGGGAGAACGGCGGGCCAAAGCTGCGGTTGAACCAGGCCACGGTCGTTGGCCACCCAGCCTCGTGGTCGGAGCTGGCTTAATTGCAGGGTCAGCAACCACCCCGCGACCTATGCAACATGCGGGAGGCTCCGTCCTGGGTCCCCATCTCCCGCATAGCGATCCGATGGTCCTGCATCATCTCACCGTGCATCCGCACTTCGCGGTGTCGCATGCCTTGCATCTGGGCCGTGTCGGACCGAGCCGGCGCCGGCTTCGCCTTGAGCGTCTGTTCAAGGTCGGGCATGCCCGGCGGCATCCCATCGGCGAGAACTGGCCCGGCGCCGACGGCAAGGACGCCAAAGGCTGCGAGCGAAGCGATAATCGCTGCTTTCTTGCGCAAATATGATTCCTTCAAGTCTGAGTTTCAGTGCGACCGGACACATGCCCGGTCGATTCTCGCTCCCCAGGGAGCTTGCCGTTGAGATGGTATCGGCCTGGAGGTGGCAGTATACGTAATTTGCGAAGCTGGCGGTCAGCCTGCAATGTCCGCTTTAGTTCGGCTACTAGCAAAAGCTGGGCGCGGATGACCGAAGACGGCGGCCATCAAAGCCTCCGCCTAGCCCGAGCACTGGGAAGCGACGCCGCCTGCTGCAGTGGCGAACAGCGAAAGGTAAATCGCACGCCGCTTTTGCTTCGGCGCGATCGTGGCAAGGCCCACCGCCGAACCAGCCACTCGGACTGGCCCAGGCTGAATCACTGACCGGCTGACGCCGGTAGGATCAAGCGGTGGGGCTGAAGCCGTCCTTGTGGGTATGTCGGTCGAGGTAACGCATGATGATGTCATCGGTGATGTTGCCGGATGTGGTCGAGAAGTAGCCGCGCTGCCAGAAGCGTTGGCCCCAATATCGTTTGCGGATGTGCTCGAATTTCTGTTGGATCTTGCGGGATGAGCGCCCCTTGGCCCGGCGCACGAAGTCGCTGACCGAGACGTGCGGCGGGATTTCGACGAACATGTGTACGTGGTCCTTCGACAGCGCGCCGTTGATGATCTTCACGCCCATCTCGGCACAGACCTGACGGATGATCTCGCGCACCCGTAGCCGAACATCGCCGATCAGCACCTTGTACCGATACTTCGGCGCCCAAACGAGATGGTAGCGATGATGGAATGTGGTGTGACAACCGGACCGATACGCCATAGCCTGTAACCTCGGGAAAAGCGGAAGCTTCACGCCTTCGGCGGCTTCCGCTTTTCCCGAGGTTACAGGCTAGCACGCGAGTCTGTGGCTGAAGCCAGTATCCGACTGAAGTCGGAGGGGTTCCTCCTTGCTAGAGGACTCTAAATTGTCGGAATAGACGCTCGCTCGGATCGGTGTCGCAGTGATTGAACGCTCGCCTGGCTGATTATTGATCAACTGGCGAGGGCCGCAACCAGCTTAGAAGGGCAATTTTTTCTTCCCAGAGGGGGCGGGCACAAAAGCGATCGGTTCGGGTATTACGGATATTGCCCTCCCGCGCGCCCTTTAAGGGAAGAGCGGCGCTTCGCCTCGGTGGATCTCATCGGGATCGAGAAAAGCGCGTTTGCGTCAGTTTCACGATTGCTCAGGAGGGGCTTCGAAATGACTTTTCTGAGCCGGCGAACTGTCTTGGCGGGCGGAGGCCTCCTGCTGGGGGCGGCATGCACGCGCAGATTTGCGACGCCGGACCAAGCAGGCACGCTGCCCATTCCTCGCCTGTTAGATGCACGCGACCATGGGCAGAGAATTGGACTGAGGGCGCAGGAAGGGGAAACCACTTTCTTCCCAGGGCGGCGGAGCGCCACCATGGGATACAACGGCAGCTATCTCGGCCCGACTCTGCGGGTACATCGCGGGGACGACGTGACGGTGACTGTCAGCAACAATCTGTCTGCTGATACCACGGTTCACTGGCACGGGCTGCTCGTACCGGGAGACCTGGACGGCAGCCCCCACCAGACCATTAGTCCAGGCGAGACTTGGCGTCCGACGCTGCCGATCCGTCAGCCGGCGGCCACTCTCTTTTATCATTCGCATGCACACGGCCGAACGGCGGAGCAGGTCTATGCAGGCCTAGCGGGATTGCTCTTCGTCACGGTCGCGTCCGTCAATGTGGTGTAAATTCGGGTGTGGCCATCGGGCTGCATTTTCAGGCGACCTTGGGTGTAATCTGTAGCGGCTGAACCTCCTCAATGATTGGTGTGGCGAGGGCTGCCATGCCCTCAATCTGCATG
>QFCS01001085.1_pt1 | contig 37898 bp, 32 predicted proteins | sample 3576561 | NCBI WGS metagenome assembly QFCS01 | reverse complement strand
CTCTACCGGCCGAACCCTCTCTCCCCTCGCTGACGCGAGGGACTCTCTCCCGCCAGCGGGAGAGAGGACACGGCAGCAGAGCGGCAGGCGGCGCAAACCCTTTGCAGTTCCCCTCTCCCGCTTGCGGTGAGGTCGTTGGCTCAGGGCGAGGACTGACTCGATGTCAGTCCGAGTTAAGCCAACGACGGTCCGAAGGGCCGGGAGAGGGGAAGCCAGGGAAAGTGCGCGCCCTCTACCAGCCGAACCCTCTCTCCCCTCGCTGACGCGAGGGGCTCTCTCCCGCCAGCGGGAGAGAGGACCATCACAAGCTACTTCGCGACCGCCTTCAGCCCCCGCCCCAGCTGCAATACCACCCAGAACAAGGCCGCATGCACCGGCAGCAGCAGTGCGATCCAGGCCGCGTTGTTCTGCATCGGCGCGGTCGGCAGCACCTTGATCAGCGAGGCCGTCGCCGCGAGCAGGGCGACGATGCGCACCACGCGCTGGGCCTTGGGCCCGGGCCGCCAGTCCGCGCGGAAAGCCTGCGCCCAGACCGGGATTGCGAGCAGCGCCAGCGGGTTGAGCAGCAGCAGGTTCTGGTTGCTCCACATGCCCCAGTGATCAGTCAGCAGCCAGCCGGCCAGCATCACCAGGCCGAACACGCTCGCGGTCGCGTAGAACATCAGCCCGGCCAGGGCCAGCGTGATCCGGGCGGCCGGCTTCGCACGCGCTCGCGCGAGCAGCAGCACCGCCAAGGCCGAAACCAACCCGAGCGCCAGGAACGGCCACAGCAGGTTCGGCGCCTGCTCGGGTTCCTTGATGCGGTCAGACTCGTAGAGCCAGCCTTCCTGCTCGACGAGCGGCTTCGACAGCCCGGTTTCGGGATCGGCCACTTTGGCCTCGCGCAGCGACTGCATCAGCGACATCGGCACGAAGGCGTGGCTCCAGCGATCGAGCGGCTCGTCGACCTTCGGTCCCAGGCCCAGGTCCATGCCGATGGCCAGCGGCAGGTCGGGTGACATCAGCCGCGTGACTTCGGAGCGGAACGTGGCCGGGCTCAGCTGCCCGCCATGCAACTGCGCCTTGAGGCTGCCGCCGAGCACACGATCGATCGCGTCGCGCACACGCGTCGAGCAGTTGGCGAGGAAGTAGTCGTAGCGGTACTGCGCGTTCTCGGGCTGCGTGTTCCATTGCAGGAACTCCGCGATCTCGCGCCGCTGCGCCTCGTCGAGCGCCAGCCGCTGTTCGTAGATCCAGCGGTCCTCGGCCTGATACAGCCGCAAAGTGCGGCGCAGCGGCTCGGCATCGAGCTGATACAGCATCTGCCCGCGCGCGAAGTTCAGGAAGAAGTTCTTCTGCTGGAAGTCGAAGATGCCGTAGTTGTAGACGGTGGCGCGGCCGCTGGCCTCGTCGCGCAGCAGCAGGGCGTTGTGGCCGAAGCGCTGCCAATAGATTTCGCCGGGGGCGAAGGTGAGTACGCTGACGGTGGGGGGCTGCGCGACAGGCTGCTGGGCTTGGGCTTGAGCGGGGAGGCTGAAGAAGAGCAGCAGAGCGCCCCACTGCACAGCTGCGGCGAGCATCAGTCGCGTTGAGCGAAAGCCCCTCTCTCCCCTCGCTTTCGCGAGGGACTCTCTCCCGCCAGCGGGAGAGAGGAACGACAGTGGGCTCGAAACCGAGACAGTCGCAACGCGCTCGGAGCTTATCCCCTCTCCCACTTGTGGGAGAGGGTGGCGCGTCAGCGCCGGGAGAGGGGGAGTTCGGAAAGTGCGCGCATTCGTCAGGCTGGCCCTCTCTCCCCGCCTTCGGCGGGACTCTCTCCCACCAGTGGGAGAGAGGAACATCCACAGCGGCGGAACCGAACTCACTACTCCCCCGTCACCGTAACCTGCAGCTGCAGCACCCGCCGGTTGTCCGCGCGTTGCACGTTGAAGCCGAAGCCCTCGATGCGCACGCTCTCGCCGCGCTTGGGCATGTGGCCGAAGCGGTGCACCACGAGGCCGCCGATGGTGTCGTAGTCCTCGGTCGGGAAGTGGCTGCCGAAGTACTTGTTGAACTCTTCGATCGACGTGAGCCCGTGCACCACGAAGCGGCGATCGTCCTGCTTGAGGATGCGGGCCGCGTCGTCGTCGTCGTATTCGTCGTCGATCTCGCCGACGATCTGCTCGAGCACATCCTCGATCGTCACCAGCCCGGCGACGCCGCCGTATTCGTCGACCACGATCGCCATGTGGCTGCGGCCGCGCTTGAAATCCTTCAGCAGCACGTTGACGCGCTTGGATTCCGGGACGAACGACACCGGGCGCAGGCAGCGGTCGAGATCGAAGCGTCCGCTCTCCGCGCCCGGAAGGCTCGAGGAGAAACGCAGCAGATCCTTGGCCAGCAGAATGCCCAGGATCTCGTCACGGCTGTCGCCGATCACCGGGAAGCGCGAGTGGCCCGATTCGACCACCACCGGCAGCAATTGCTCGAGCGACCAGTCGCGCTCCACCACCACCATCTGCGAGCGCGGCACCATGATGTCGCGCACCTGCAGCTCGTCGGTTTCGAGCACGCCCAGGAACATCGCCAGCGCGTCCGCATCCATCAGCTGCGAATCGCGCGCCTCCTGGAGCACGTCCAGAAGCTCCTTGCGGGTCCTGGGTCCACCCCCCAGCCGATGCGCCACTTTGCGCCACCACCGGCTGATGCTTGTCTCGTTACTACTTTCGCCTTCTTCGCTCATGTCGTCCGGTCTTTAGACGACAGGCCGCCTATGGCCCATCGTGTTCGACCTCATAGGGATCTGGGAACCCGAGTCGCGCCAGGATGATTTTCTCCCGGTGCTCCATCTCCTCGGCCTCGGTATTGCTCTCGTGATCGTACCCTAATAAATGCAAACACCCGTGAACGACCATGTGCGCCCAATGCGCGCGCTCGGTCTTGCCCTGCTCACTGGCTTCACGCCGAACCACCGCGGCGCAGATGACGAGGTCGCCGAGAATGGCTTGTTCGGGCAGGCCCGGGATGGCGTCGTCCGCGTCGTAGCCGAAGGACAGCACGTTGGTGGGCTTGTCCTTGCCGCGGTAGTCGCGGTTGAGAGCCTGGCTTTCGGCCTCGTCGACGAGGCGGATGGTGAGCTCGCCGTGGTCTTCGGGCAGGGTGGCGATGGCCCAGGCGCGCAGGGATTGCGCCGAGGGCAGGCCTTGGGGGGGGAGTTGGCGTTGGATGTGGATCAAGTGAGTCATCGGAGCGAGTTCACTATTTGCTCCTGCTGTTGACGTTCCTCTCTCCCGCTTGCGGGAGAGAGTCCCGCGCAGCGGGGAGAGAGGGTAAGCCCGGCAAGGTCAGCACTCTTTACGAGCCTCCCCTCTCCCGGTCCTTCGGACCACCCTCTCCCACAAGTGGGAGAGGGGACAGGCAGGCCTGGCGGATGGCTTCGAGTACAGCGTCGATATCACGTAGCACCGAGTCGTTCCAGAAGCGCAAAACGCGGTAGCCCTGCTCGAATAGCGCTCGATCACGCTTGGCGTCGTAGTCGCGCTGCATGTCGGCGTGCTGGCTACCATCGAGCTCGATGACGAGCCGAGACTCGTAACAAATGAAATCGACGATGTAGCCAGCGAGAGGCTTCTGTCGTTTGAACTTGAGCCCGAAAAAACGGCGGTCTCTCAACCGATACCAAAGTTTGGACTCGGCATCGGTAGGCTCCGAGCGCATGCCACGAGCCCGCTCACGCAGCGTGTCTCCATCGACGGCAGCGTTAGATCGCAACGAGTGCTCGCCGTGCCCTCTCCCGCGTGCGGGAGAGGGTGGCGCGTCAGCGCCGGGTGAGGGAACACCGTCCGCTACCCGCGCGCCTTCTTCGGAACTGAGCTCCCTCACCCGCCCCTGCGGGGCACCCTCTCCCGCACGCGGGAGAGGGGATAAAAGCAGCCGGCGCTTCACTAACGGAGCCCTTGCCGATTCAAGAGCCGGCCCTCCACTCAGCCACCCTGCCCCTCGGCAGGCGCCTCCCGCTTCTCATGCTCCTCATACGCCTGCACGATCGCCTGCACGAGCGGGTGCCGCACCACGTCCTCCTTGCGGAAGTACGTAAAGCTGATCTTGGGCACGCCATCGAGCACGCGCATCGCGTGCTTGAGGCCGCTCTTGTCCGCGCGCGGCAGGTCGATCTGCGTGACGTCGCCGGTCACCACCGCGCAGGAGCCGAAGCCGATGCGCGTCAGGAACATCTTCATCTGCTCGGTCGTGGTGTTCTGCGCCTCGTCGAGGATGATGAAGCTCTCGTTGAGCGTGCGGCCGCGCATGAAGGCCAGCGGAGCCACTTCGATCACGCTGCGCTCGACCAGCTTGGCCACGCGCTCGAAGCCGAGCATTTCGTACAGCGCGTCGTACAGCGGGCGCAGGTACGGGTCGACCTTCTGTGTCATGTCACCCGGCAGAAAGCCCAGCTTCTCGCCGGCCTCCACAGCCGGACGCGTCAGGATGATGCGCCGCACGCGATCCTTCTCGAGCGCGTTCACGGCGCTAGCCACGGCCAGATACGTCTTGCCGGTGCCGGCCGGGCCGATGCCGAACGAGAGGTCGTGGTTGGCGATGGCCTGCAGATACTGCTTCTGATGCGGCCCGCGCCCGCGCACCACGCCGCGCTTGGTCCGCACCACGATCTCGTCGCGATCCAGGGGCGAGTCGTCGCGATTGCGATCGGCGCCGATCGCGCCTTCTTCGAGCATCGCCAGATGCACGGTTTCGGTGGTGATGAGGCTGTTGTCGGTCTGCTTGAACAGGTTCAGCAGCACGGCTTCGGCGCGCTCGGTGTCGGCGCGTTTGCCCACCAGCCGAAAGCGGTTGCCGCGATTGCGGATCTCGATGCCGAGGCGCACTTCGATCTGGCGCAGGTGCGCGTCGAACGGGCCGGTGAGGTTGGCGATTCGCCCGCCGTCGTCGGGCTCGAGGGTGAGGTCGATGTGGTCTTGGTCGGACATTCAGTGGGCCTCGCCTTGCGGTTCGTTTTGCTGGCCGGGCTCCCTCACCCGCCCCTGCGGGGCACCCTCTCCCGCAAGCGGGAGAGGGGAATAAAGGCGCACGCCGTCCGCACCCGGCTGCCCGCCTCTGCCTCTGCCTCCGCCTCCGACTCCGACTCCGACTCCGACGATAGACGAAGAAAGGCCGCTTGCATCCCCTCTCCCGCGTGCGGGAGAGGGTGGCGCGTCAGCGCCGGGTGAGGGAACACCACCCGAAACAAATACCCCATCCCCCGAAATCACCCGCCCCCGCAACGAATTCGTCGTCATCTCCGTCACCAGCACCTCCACGAACTGCCCGACCGCGCTCAGCGGCGCATCGAAGTTCACGCTGCGGTTCGAAGACGTCTTGCCCGTCATTTGCCCACCGCCACGACGCGAAGGCCGCTCGACCAGCACCGTCTGCACGGTGCCGACGAGGCTCTGCTTGTACGCATCGTCGAACTCGCGAATGCGCGCCTGCAGCAGCTGCAGCCGGTCGCTCTTCACCTGCGCGCCGACGGTGTCGCGCAGGTTCGCCGCCGGCGTGCCGGGACGCGGGCTGTAGACGAACGAGAAGGCCGCATCGAATTCGCAGCGATCGATCAGATCCATCGTCTGCGCAAAGTCCTCTTCGCTCTCGGATGGAAAGCCGACGATGAAATCGGTCGACAGCGAAAGCCCCGGCCGCGCGCGCTTGACGCGATCGATCTTGGCCAGGAACTGCTCGCGCGTGTAGCCGCGCTTCATCATGGCAAGTATGCGATTGCTGCCCGACTGCACGGGCAGGTGCAGATAGCTCGCGAGCTTGGGCTCCTCGGCGAAGGCATCAATCAGCGCGTCGGTGAATTCGGCCGGATGCGAAGTGGTGAAGCGAATGCGCTCGATGCCCGGAATGCGCGCCACGTACGAGATCAGCAGCGCCAGGTCGCAGATATCCGCCGTATCGCCCATGCGGCCGCGATAGGCATTGACGTTCTGACCCAGCAATGTGATCTCGCGCACACCCTGCTCGGCGAGCTGCGCGATTTCCACCAGCACGTCGTCGAGCGGCCGGCTCACTTCGGCGCCGCGCGTGTACGGCACGATGCAGAACGTGCAGTACTTGGAACAGCCTTCCATGATCGAGACGAAGGCCGTGGGCCCTTCGGCGCGCGGCTCGGGCAGGCGATCGAACTTCTCGATCTCCGGGAAGCTGATGTCCACCGCCGGGCGGGCCGTGCGCTTGTTCTGCTCGAGCAGCTCCGGCAGGCGATGCAGCGTCTGCGGGCCGAACACCAAGTCCACGTGCGGAGCGCGTGAGGCGATCTGCTCGCCCTCCTGGCTCGCCACGCAACCACCGACCCCGATCACCCGCCCCGGCCTGGCCTGCTTCCACTCACGCCAGCGGCCGAGCTCGGAGAACACCTTCTCCTGCGCCTTCTCGCGGACCGAGCAGGTATTGAGCAGCAACACGTCCGCCTCTTCGGGCACGGAAGTGCGCTCGTAGCCATGAGACTTGGCGAGCACGTCGGCCATCTTGGTCGAGTCGTACTCGTTCATCTGACACCCGTAGGTGACGAGGTAAAGCTTGGGGTTCATCGGAGGGGACAGCGCAAAGGGAGGGCAGTATAAGGCTTGGGGCCTAAAGCCCCTCTCTCCCCTCGCTAACGCGAGGGACTCTCTCCCGCACGCGGGAGAGAGGACATCACCCGCAGCGGACTCCTGCAGTCCCTATCCTGCACGCCGAAGGGAGGACATCACCCAGCAGGCTCCTGCAGTCCCCTCTCCCGCGTGCGGGAGAGGGTGGCGCGACAGCGCCGGGTGAGGGAACGTCCAGTCGAAAAGAGGGCGCCCCGCCCATGCCGAGATCCCTCACCCGCCCCTGCGGGGCACCCTCTCCCGCACGCGGGAGAGGGCAAAAACTCACCTACCCCAACCGCTTCACCCAATCCTCAACCCCACCCTCGATCAACTCATAAGCCTCATCGAACGCCGCCCTCGGCAGCCGATGCGGATCCGGCACATCCGCGTTCTCGCGCCAGCGCAGAACCTTGTGGACCTTGCCGCGAAACTCCGGATAGCGGGAATTGATCCAGTCGCTATGGCCGCGATCCAGCGTCAGCACCAGGTCCACCCCCGCCAGCAACGGACGCGTGAGCTGCTGGGCGCGGTGGGCGTTGATGTCGATGCCCTTCTCCAGCATCACCTCCACCGACAGCGGGTCCGCCGGCCAGCCGATCATGGCGCCGGTGCCGGCGGACAGCACTTTGCTGTTGGGCAGGCGCGCCTTGAGCAGGTATTCACCAATGGGACTGCGACAGATGTTGCCGGTGCAAACGACCAGAATGTTGGAAATCACGAGTACGACCGAATGAGCGGTACAGCGGTGGAAAGACCCCGATTCTACCTAGGAAATCAACGCGCTTCCGTATTGGCCGTGCATTAGCCCATTCGGTGGCGAATTGCGCATTCAGGAAACGTTCACGCAATTTGGTCCGGACTGATGGCAACACAACAAACAACTCAGCGCTTTTTCCAAGGGACTGCCGCACTTTGGTTCACCCGTGGCGACGCCAAACTTCTAGACAAAACCCTGTACCCCCCAATCGGGGTATGGCGAGCTGGATATCCACGCCACAGACTCGCAAGCTACAATGGCGGCAGAACAAAAGCCTTTGCATAGAAGAACATCAGTTACCAGCGTGTAACAAAGTGCGTGCAATACTGCGAACTACGTTCATGCGGGCACTGATCAGTGAAAGTACATTGCGGTCGTCATGGATGACGTTAGGGAAAGTTGATGTTCAGGTCATGTGGCACGGTTATTGATCTTACGTATCGGTGCCGGGCCTTCCCGAACTGCTGTTTTCGACCCGATGGAATTTTGAGTAAAGCATATGGCTGGCGGCGACGAATCGATTTACACGCTTGAAACGGCAAAGACCTCGGCAGCTTCGCGCGGCCCGGTCATGGGAGCCATTTCATTGACCGACACGGCTCAAGAGGTCGCCAATCGAGACTTTGCCGAGCTTCGCGGCAAGTACTGGAGCCTCAAGCGCCCCATTGGCCTGGCCATCGGCCTGCTGGCCGCACTGGTTTCCCTGCCGGCCTTCCTCGTGATCGCGGTGGTGCTCGCCCGCCAGGGCCGCCCGGTCTTCATCCGCCGCAAGCGCCTGGGCCTGCATGGCCACCTGTTCGTCAGCTATTACTTTCGGACGATGCTGCCGGATTCGCTGCGCCATTACGACGCCTCCACCGGCCGCCTGCAGCCGGCCATGGACAAGTTCGGCCGCTTTCTGCTGCGCACCAAGCTCGATCACCTTCCGCTGCTCATCAACGTGCTGCGCGGCGACATGAACCTGGTCGGCCCGCGCCCGCTTTCGCAGGAAGAGCTCATCGGTGCCGGCCGCGCCGCCCGCTTCAGCCTGTCGGTTCGCCCCGGCCTGACCGGCCTCTGGTGGCTGCACGAAGAGACCGATCTGCGCCGCCGCCTGGCCCTCGATCGCAGCTATATCGAAAGGGCTAGCCTGTCGCTGGATGCTCGCATCGTTGCCCGCACCTTGCTTATGATTCACGGCGGTTAAGACAGCCAACCATCACCAGCGGGGGACAGGGGAGTCTGGATCCGGTGTCGGGGGACACGGCTCCAGGACTGATCCTGTAAACAATTCCATGTCACCAAACCTCCCTAGAACTCAGGTTCTTGCAGTCCACTCTGCCTCGGACAAACTGCTGCACTACGTGCGGCTGCGCATCCACGAAGCCAACGTCAAACAAACCTACCGGGCCGGCTTGTTCGTCCCGGCTTCGCAGAACGACTCCCTACTCTTCGACCTGGCGCTCATCTACGACGCCCTGCTTCATGCCCCGAGCGTGAATGCCAACGATGTCCAAGAGCGCTTTGCCGCGGTCTGCTCCGTAGCCTCGGCCGAACTCGCCGGCCAGCGCGGCGAGATGAACCCCAGGGAACTCATGGAGCGCAGCATCAACATGCACGACGCACGCATGGAGAACACGCGCACCTTCGCAGGGCTGAGCTCCGCCATCGAACAGGCACTGCTCAAACCCATCAACGCCCGGGCCAACCTCACCGCGCACCAGAAGCAGCTGCGCCACGACCTGGCCCTGGTGCTGGCGATGGAAGCCCAAGTGGTCCGCACATCCGCCCTCAACGCCCTGGGCGTACCGGTAGACCTCTCCACGCTCGTCGACGATCGCGACCAGCACCTGTACCTGTTCTGCGACCGCTACGGCTGCCTCAACAAGTCCGAGATCGGCGAAGACCTGGACCTGATCGGCGACGAGGCCGACACCGCCAAGGTGCCGAACGAGTGGCTCAAGCGCACCGTGGACTTCATGGGCGCCCTCTGCATCCTGCTGATGCTGAGCCCCGTATTCCTGTTCCTGTACTTCGCCATCAAGCAGGAGAAGGGACCGGTGTTCTATGCGCAGCGCCGCGTGGGGCAGCATGGCCGCATCTTCCCATGCTGGAAGTTCCGCACCATGGTGGTCAATGCGGAAGAACTGCTCGAGGAAGTGCTCAAGAACGATCCCGAAGCAGCTGCTGAGTACGCTCAGTTTTTCAAACTGCGCGACGATCCGCGTGTGACCAAGATCGGCAAGATTCTGCGAAAAACCTCACTCGACGAACTGCCCCAGCTCTTCAATGTGCTGGTCGGTGAAATGAGCTTGGTCGGCCCACGTCCAATCGCAGTTGATGAGCGCGACCGTTGGGGCAGCTACTTCCGCCTTTACAAGCGCCTACGCCCCGGCCTGACCGGACCGTGGCAGTTGTATTTCCGTAGCGATCATCCGTACGACGAACAGTTCGAACACGCCGTTAAGTACGCGACGGAATGGTCGTTTTGGAAAGATTTCAAGTATCTCTTCGAGACCGTAGCAGTGCCCTTCCGGCAAAAAGGCGCTTACTAGTCCTTAACGTTTAAAAAGCTATTGATGAGACAATGCCAGAAGCCATGCTTCTGGCGTCGTTTATTAAGCTCTCTTAAATGGGCCTTTTATAGAGGCCTGCTAATAAATCAGATTAAAGGGAAAACCATGCTTCTGAATAAAGCCATGCTAGGCGGTCTGTTGATGACGGTCGGCTTTATGTCTCTTTCGGGGTGTGTCGCGGTGCCAGGCTTGCGCGTAAGCGTTTCAGATGGTGAGCACGTTAGCGTGAAACCACCTTATCGCGTGATCGAGATAACGCCGGAGGTTCTTGCCAATCTCAAACAGCAATCGATCAATACTGTTTCTAGCGATCTGTTACCCGCCAATGCCGCAGTCCCGCCGACGGAATACCAGATTGGCCCCGGTGACGTGCTGCAGATTATTGTATGGGACCACATTGAACTAACTAATCCATTTGGCGGCGTCACTCGTGACCCCATTTCATCAGGTCAGTTGGTGGCAGCTGACGGAACAGTATTCTTTCCGTATGTCGGCATTCTCCAGGCTGGAGGAAAAACAGTCCAACAAGTTCGTGAACAAATTAGCCGCTCACTCGCCAGTGTCGTTAATAAACCGCAAGTCGATGTCCGCGTAGCCGCTTATCGCTCTGCTCGCATACAGGTTACCGGCGAAGTCAAAAACCCTGGCGTAGTAACGCTTGATGACACGACCAAAGGCTTTCTGGAAGCACTCAATGAGCGTGGCGGTTTGAGCCCTACGGCCAGCCGTCGCATCAGTTTGCTGATTCGAGATGGGAAAAGCTACGAAATTGATTTAGCAGGTTTGCTTTCCGGCAATGTACCGACGATCAATCCCCTTCTGAAAGCTGGCGATATCGTGCAAATACCCGATGCAAATAATGATCAGGTATTCGTATTGGGAGAGTTGACGAGGCAGGGCCCAGTAACGATGGGGCAACAGCAACTTACTTTGACTGAAACTCTCACCAAATCAGGCGGGCTCGACCGCCTTACTGCTTCCGATTCCGGAGTGCTGATTTTCCGCAGACCCCAGAGCCCGGATGAACTATCTACGGTTTATGCTCTTGATCTTTCACGCCCGGAAGGCTTGCTCCTTGCTGGGGAATTCAGTCTTCGCCCTCGCGACGTCGTCTATGTTAAGGCAACAGCGTTCGCTCAATACAACCTTGTGATAAATCAGTTACTCCCGACAATCACAGCGGTTTATCAGATTGATGCATTGACTCAATAAATATAAACCGGTTTTTAATACTCAAACCGCATTTGTTGACGTCAACGTAAATTATCCCGGCAACGGGAACGGATATATATAAACGATGAACTCAGATAGCACTGTCGCGAATCAGCCGTCGCAATCCTTTGAAGAGGGTGACGATCTGGATCTCGCCCAACTGGTCGCTATTCTCTGGTCTGGCCGCTGGGTCCTTATTGCATCTACAGCGATAACCTGCCTGCTGGGAATCTTGTATCTGATCTCTGCCAAGCCCGTTTTTGAGGCGAACGGCCTGGTTCAGGTCGAGCAAGACGGCAAAAGCATGTCGAGTGCAATGGGCGATATCGCGTCGATTTTTGGCGCTCCCATGGAGACAGAGGCGGAAATCCAAATCCTGAAGAGTCGTATGGTCCTGAACAAGGTCATCGACAATTTGAATCTGCTGATCACGGCAGAACCCAAATATCTTCCGGTCGCAGGCGCTTTTATCGCCAGGCGACGGGAAAAAAATGGCCTTTTAGAGCCTTTATTCGGCTGGAACAGCTACGCCTGGAGCGATGAGCAGGTTGAAGTAACGCGATTCGAAGTACCAGATGATCTTCAAGGCTGGGGTTACACCTTGACCGCTCTCGGCCTAGATCGTTACAGCCTGCAAGACCCGGACGGCATCAAGCTATTTGAAGGGACTGTCGGGCAGGAAACTCAAGTCACCACACCGGCAGGGAAGGTACAAATATTCGTGCGCGATTTGATTGCGCATGAAGGCAACCGTTTCACCATAACACGATGGCCTAGAGCAGAGATGATCCTGGGCCTGCAAGAACGATTGAAGGTCGCAGAGCAAGGCAAGCAGTCGGGCGTGATCGGAATTACCGTTCAAGGCCCCAAGGCGAAGTATGTCGCAGACGTCATCCAACAGATCGAAGATGCATATGTTCGTCAGAACGTCGAACGGCGCTCGGCCGAGGCGGAGCAATCACTTGAATTTCTCCAACAGCAATTGCCAGAAATCAAGGCACGTGTCGATGCGGCACAGGCCAAGCTAAACACATACCAGCAAAGCCAAGGCTCGGTGAACGTAACGAAGGAAACTGAGTTAGTTTTGCAACAGTCCGTCGAACTCGAAACTAAGAAATTGGAATTGATTGGCCAACGGCAGCAGGCGATTCAGCGCTTCACTCCCCAGCATCCTGTCGTCCAGGCTCTGGATGCCCAGATCAAAGGGATGGAGAACGAACAGGGCACCATCAAGAAGCGGACTGAAACGCTTCCTGAGACTCAGCAGGAAGTTCTCAGCCTGATGCGTGATCTGGAAGTTAATACCCAGATTTATACCACCCTGCTCAATTCCGCCCAGGAACTACAGGTTGCTAAAGCGGGCACCGTCGGAAACGTGCGCATCATCGATTACCCGATGGTGCCGGACAAAAAATCGAAACCTAAATCCGCGATCATAGGATTGTTCAGTATTGTCGCAGGCATTGGCCTGGGCATCGGTTATCTCTTTGTGCAAAAGGCATTGTTCCGCGGGGTATATCGTCCTGACGAAGTGGAAAAAGCGCTTGGGCTCTCAACCTACGCGGCGATTCCTTACACGGTGACGCAGAAGCGACTTGCCCAGTCAGTACAGCGCAAGCAGGGCGGCAACCACCTGCTCGCGGATGCCGAGCCAGATAATGTCGCCATCGAAGCGCTTCGCAGCTTGCGTACCGCCATCCAGTTTGCTCTGCTCGAATCGCCGAACAACATCATCATGTTCACAGGCCCCACGCCGGGCCTGGGCAAATCGTTTGTTTCGGTGAACCTGGCTGCCGTGTTGGCGCAAGGCGGGAAGAAAGTGGTTGTGGTCGACGGCGATCTCAGGCGAGGACACCTACACAAATACATCGGCCAGACCGCATCTCCTGGCGTGAGCGACTATGTGGCAGGCAACGCAGACCTCCAGAGCATTCTTCGCAAAACCAGCGTTGAAGGACTGACGATGGTTGCCAACGGAACCATGCCGCCGAATCCATCCGAGTTACTGCTGAACGAGCGTTTTGCCAAATTGCTCAACACGCTTTCGCAGAATCACGACCTCGTGATCATCGACACCCCCCCTGTATTGCCTGTTACCGATGCAAGCATCATCGGACGCTTGGCGGGCTGTGTGCTTCTTATCCTTAAGGAAGGCGCGCACCACATGCGTAGCGTTGAAGAAACTGCCCGTCGTCTTCGCCAAGGCGGCGTACATATCCGCGGAACGGTCTTCAACCAAGTGGGACAACGGGGCGCTGGTTACGGATACGGCTACTACTACAGCTCTTACGGCTATACGTACGGCAGCAAATACTCATCCCAAGATCGTTAATACTTCCGTACAAAACTGCGTTGAGCGCACAGAATTTGCTTAAGTGCAGGTGCGATCGAATCTTCCAACGGCGGAAGGCCCCATCCGGCTGGGGCATTGATAAGAGTTGCGTAGAACATGGCATTGTTTGCTATCAGCAGTTTGGGGCAGGCCGGCTTTCGGATCGAGCTAGGGGGAACGGTATTGTTCATCGACCCCTACTTGTCGGATCGTGTTGAGAAGCTCGAAGGCCCCCTACTTAAAAGGTTGCGGCCTGCTCCGGTTCAAGCAGCACAGGTTGGCGATGCCAACTATGTCTTGATATCGCATGTGCATACTGACCACTGCGATATCGAGACGCTTGCTCCGTTGGCGCAAGCCTCACCTGATTGCCGATTCATCGGCCCCAAGATCGTCATCGACTACCTGAGCTCCGAAGGCATTCCGCCTCAGAGGCTAATCACGGTAAATCGAGACGTAATCAATTTGCCGAGCGGGATTCAGATCACGCCTGTGCCAGCTGCGCACAAGCTCATCGAAGAGGACTTCGATGGCCATTTGCGCTACCTCGGCTACGTCATCAACTGGAACGGAAAGCGCATCCTGCATACGGGGGATACCTGTGTGCACGGGCTGTTGATTGATCGAATAAAGGCCTGCGGACCAATCGATATTGCGCTGCTTCCGGTCAACGAGTGCAACTTCTTCCGTGACCGGGCTGGCATCGTGGGCAATATGTCGATCCGAGAAGCCTTCAAACTGGCCGAAGAGATCAGCGCCGAAATCGTAGTGCCGATGCATTACGACATGTTCGAACCCAACCAAGCCTACCGCGAAGAAATAGAGATCATCTACAGCAAAACCAAGCCACGCTTTCGTCTTGAACTCGATCCGGAAAATCTTTGATCATGCTGGTCAGCATCGTCATTCGCACGCTCAACGAAGCGCGCCATCTTCCCGCAGTATTTGAAGCGATACAACATCAACGCCTGCCTGATGTGAAAGTCGAAGTCGTGTTGGTTGATTCAGGCTCGACCGATGGAACCGTCGAGATTGCCTCGGATAATGGAGCGCGAATTACTACCATCGATAAATCTGAATTCACGTTCGGCCGGTCGCTCAATCGTGGCTGTGATGCAGCAGAAGGTGAAATTCTGGTTTTTATCAGTGGCCATTGCGTGCCGGTCGGCACCGACTGGTTGGCCGAACTTATCAAGCCGATCCGGGATGGAGTCGCTGCATATACTTACGGCAGGCAGGTAGGAAACGGCGAGAGCAAGTTCAGTGAATGTCAGCTGCTGAAAAAGTACTTCCCTGAAACTTCCAAGATTCCACAACAGGATTTCTTCGTTAACAACGCCAATAGCGCCTTAACGAAATCGGCCTGGAACCATCACCGCTTCGATGAAACCCTCACGGGCCTCGAAGACATGGATCTAGGCAAGCGCTTGATGAACGTCGGTTACAAGGTCGCTTATTGCGCAAACGCCTCCGTCTATCACCTTCATGATGAAAGCTGGCGACAAATCAAACGCCGGTATGAGCGTGAGGCAATCGCCCTGCAAAAGATTCTTCCAGAAGTGCATTTGAGTTTCGGAGACTTTCTTCGCTTTTTCATCAGCTCCGTATTGCTTGATGCGGGCGCAGCTCTGCAAGAACGAAAGCTCCACAGCGTCGCCACAGAAATTGTGTTGTTCCGTTTTATGCAGTTCTGGGGCGCCTATCGGGGCAATCACATTCATCGCCAGCTATCTCGCGAAGCGAAGTACCGTTATTTCTATCCGAAGTGAGATTTAGAAAATGAAAATAATCGCTCTCCTGCCAATGAAGGCCAATAGTGAGAGGGTCAAAGGGAAAAATTTTCGCGATTTCTGCGGTAAGCCCTTGTTCAAATGGATTCTCGATTCGCTACTTGCAGTCAAGGAAATTGACGCCGTCGTTATCAATACCGATGCCCGGCACATCCTGGCGGAGCATGGCTTGGTCGATACGGATCGGGTTGTCATCCGCGACCGCAAGCCTGAGATTTGCGGTGACTTCGTGAGCATGAACAAGGTGCTGGCCGACGATGTGGCCAATGTGGCGGCCGACATGTACCTCATGACTCACACGACTAACCCCTTTTTATCCGCCGAAACAATTCGTGGCGCCATCAGCGCCTATCGCGATGGCGTGAAAGCCGGCACGGCAGATTCTTTGTTTACAGTCGACAAAATCCAGACCCGCTTCTACAAGGGCGACGGCACACCGATCAACCATGATCCCAATAATCTGGTTCGCACCCAGGATCTGGAACCCTGGTACGAAGAGAACTCGAACCTCTACATTTTCAACAAAGAGAGCTTCCAGCTGACCGATGCTCGCATCGGCAAGAAACCGATTCTTTTTGAAGGACCGCGCATTGAGTCTGTCGATATCGACGACCAGGCCGACTGGGACTTCGCCGTCATTACGGCCCAGCATCTGGGCCTCGCCAAATGAGCCAAACCATGAAGATTCTTGTGACCTGCCCACCCATGCTGCGAATGATGCCGGAGCTACGGCACCTATTTGATGCAAAAGGGATCGAGGTCACGACACCCGATGTCGTTCAAGTCCTGTCCGTCGAAGAACTCAAAAAAATCGTTCCCGAGCACGACGGCTGGATCATCGGCGACGATCCGGCAACGCGAGAAGTTTTTGCCGCAGGTAAGGCGGGGCGCTTAAAGGCTGCGGTCAAATGGGGCGTTGGAGTGGACAACGTCGACTTCGCAGCCTGCAAGGATCTCGGTATTCCGGTGATCAATACGCCCGGAATGTTCGGCCAGGAAGTTGCCGATGTCGCCTTGGGTTACATCATCGCATTGGCGAGAGAGACGTTTTCGATCGACCGTGGGGTTCGTGAAGGCAACTGGCCCAAACCGCGTGGAATATCGTTGACCGGTAAAAAGTGCGCTGTTCTTGGGCAAGGCGATATCGGCCGCAGCGTGGCCAAGCGCGCGATGGCCTGCGGCATGGAAGTGCTGGGCTACGATCCCGTCATCAAAGCCGAGGACGTGCCGGCCGGTGTCCAATTGACTCCGTGGCCGCAGGCCCTGGAGACGGCGGACTTTCTCGTCGTTACTTGTGCGTTGACGCCGAGTTCGCGCCACATCGTCAACGCAGACTCGCTTTCAAAGATGAAGTCCGGCATCCGCATCATCAACGTTGCACGCGGCCCCATCATCGACGAGCAGGCTCTGATTGCGGCGCTTCAATCCGGCCACGTCCATTCCGCCGGACTCGATGTTTTTGAAGTGGAACCGCTGCCCATGGACTCCCCACTTCGCGCGCTGGGTGATCGCTGCCTGTTCGGCTCTCACAACGGCTCAAACACTGCAGATGCAGTTCTCCGCACCAGCCATATCGCAGTGGAGAAGTTGTACGGCTTCCTTGGGGTGGACTGAAGGTGCAGAAAATCGCCCTCATCACCGGAAGTTCGGGTGGCATCGGTCAGGCCATGGTCGATCGGTTTGCTGCGGATGGCTTTCGAGTTATTGGCCTGGATGTTCACCCGTCCGAGCAGCCCCCTGAATATTTCGTGGAGGCGGACCTCGTCCGCTTCGTCGACGAGGCGACATATCGCGAATCCGTGCTGTCGCGAATACTGGACCTGCTGCCCGACGGGCGGCTCGATGCGCTGATCAACAACGCGGCACTGCAGGTCGTGAAGCCCACCGAAGAGTTGCCACTTGCAGACTGGCAAAGAGTACTTGCCGCGAACGTGACCGCCCCCTTTGCTCTGGTGCAAGGCCTTTTTCGGCAACTCGCGCTCGCAAAAGGGTGCGTCGTCAATGTGTCAAGCATCCATGCCAACCTCACCAAACCCGGCTTCGTGGCATATGCGACCAGTAAAGCGGCACTGACAGGGCTGACTCAAGCATTGAGCGTCGATGTGGGAGACCAGTTTCGCGTTAATGGCATCGCACCCGCAGCCGTCGAAACACCGATGCTGATTGCGGGGTTCGACGCCAACCCGGAGGGGCTTCGCCAGCTCGCCGGTTACCATCCAGTCAAGCATCTTGGGAAGCCCGCCGAGATCGCCAAACTGGCCTCTGTCCTTGTCTCGGAAGAGCTGCCCTTCTTGAACGGCTCGGTCGTCAGCATCGATGGAGGAATCGGCAATCGCCTGTTCGATCCGGTGTAGTTCAACTACCACGCCGATATCGTTTTCATTAGTTCACGCATGTCCTTTTCGTTGCTGATAGAGCCTTCGACTCAATGCCTTCCCCACAGGCCGCGCCCACCGCTAGCGGGGCATTTGCCTCCCGCTACCAGCGAATAAAAACACGGCTTGCTGGCCCGACCATGGCCACGTGGGTCTCATTCGCAACTCGTGCCGCCTCTTTCGTCGTGCTGTACCCCTTCGTACTGCGAGGGTACGACCAGACCGACATCCTTTTTTGGCTTTCGGTATCGCTACCGGGTTCCATGCTTGCTCTGGTCGATGCAGGAATGACGCCTACAGCCGTTCGCTTCTTTGCGTACGGCGTTGCCGCCAGCGAAGAGCCAAGCAAAGCAAAGTGGGATCTTGGCGCTGTTATTGGCACGGTAAGAACCGTCTACCGTGTGCTGACGCTTGCTGCTTTGGTCATCTCGATCGGGCTAGCCACTTGGGTGATGCGCAATCAACCGCAGCTTCCAACGTACTGGATTGGCTGGGGAATCACAGTCCTTTCGGTCACGGCCTACTTCTACAGCTTTCCGCATCAAGCATGGCTGCAGGCAACACAGCGAATTCCAGAGCTGCGTTTCAGAGAAGCCAAATTCCAGTTGTCAGCCATGTGCGTCTCAGCAGTGCTGGCCATGATTCATGTCGACATCCTGGCGATTGTCCTAGTCAACGCCGCCTCACTCTTCGCTTTGGCGGTACTCCATATTCGCTCTACACGGCTAGGACCAACCGGTCATTTCTGGTTTGCCCGTACGCGTTATGACCGAACGGTAGCCAAGGATCTGTATGACTCGTCCTGGAAGAGTGGCGTTGGCGTCGCAGCGAGCTATGGACTCAACCAGGGGATCTGCGCGTGGTATGCAGGCGCGGCTTCTCCTGGCATAGCGGCTCAATTTCTGCTGACCATGCGGCTATTGCAGGTGGCTTCGCAAGTATCCCAAGCACCGTTTTATACCAAGATTCCGACGCTGGTGACCCTGTATTCAAAAAACCAGTTGCAAGCCGTGGTCGACACGGCCAAAACGGGAACAGCCCGTGCAATGTGGACCTACGTCGTGCTTGCATTAGGCGTATCGATAGTCGCACCCGAGCTTTTGCGTTTACTCGGCAGCAAAACAACCCTCATGCCGGCTTCATGGCTACTGATCGCCGTCATGGCGATAGGTTTCGAACGCTGCGGGGCGATGCTCGTTCAAACCTACACCATTACCAATATCGTGCATTGGCATTGGTTGAATTCAGCTGTCGCAATGCTTGCTGTACTCATCGCTTTTCTGATTTGGCCGTTCTTTGCTGACATATCGGTTCCTATTTCCTGGGGAGCCTGCATGCTCACTCTTTACGTTCCGGTGGGATACTACCTGACATATCAATTGTTAGGGCGAAGAAACGTCAATGAACTTCTAAAAAAAGCATTACTTCCCACCGTCGCTCTAGCAGCCATTTATCTAGCGCTTCATTTTATAAAAATCAGACTAATCCCATGAAAAAAGCCGAATTACGCCGATTCATCGACCTTCAGAAAGGCAGGCTTTCCTTTTTTAAATGGGCTCTAAGCTCTGAAGGCAGAAAGAATAATGCTCGATTACGGGCATTGCGCAATCGCTATAAAGGCAAGCGATGCTTCATCATGGGCAACGGCCCCAGCCTGCTTAAATGCGACCTTAATATGCTTGCTGGCGAGATCACAATCGTAAGCAATGCTCATTACCTCATTTGGGAAAACTTGAAATATGTTCCCACCTTTCTAACAGTAGAAGACCGCCTTGTCGCAGAAGATCGAGCCAACCAATTAGTCAGCCTTGAAGGAATAACCACTCTATTTCCGTTCGATTTGGCAAATTTCCTTGGAGAGGCTGGGGAAAGTAAGCTATATATAAGATTCGACCGACTTTATAAGCCGTTTCCAAAATTCTCCCCCCGCCTTGACAAAGTTGGTTATTGGGGAGGCACGGTCAGCTATATGAACTTACAGCTGGCTCATTATCTTGGCTGCAATCCAATTATCATGATTGGCTTTGATCATAACTATGTCGTTCCCAATAAAACGAAGATAGTCGACAACGTTATCAAATCAGATGATGTTGATGTCAATCACATCCACCCGCAATATTTTGGCCCAGGATATCGTTGGCATGACCCTAATGTGGCTAGAATGGAGATCGGATACGAATATGCCAATCAGTATCTCCAGAAAAAGGGCGTTAAAGTTTACAACGCAACTGTAGGTGGCCACCTGGAAGTCTTTGAACGCAGAGACTATGACGATCTGTTTTAAATACCAGGACTTATCTATGTGGTTACAGTTGCTGCTTTTGATCTCTGGGTTGGCGCTCGTTTCATCTGCATCAGCCGCTTCCACAGAGCAATTACAAGAGCTTTTAGCCACGAGCGTAGAGCTTCCTCATGACGAGGCTCCCAGTGGCGTCCCAGAAAACTGGACGTGGGGTAAAGCAGGACGCGTTAATTTAGGGAACGATCCAGGCACGTTTCGCTCATTCATTATTTGGGGGCAGATATATAAAGCTGCCGGGGCGAAAATTCCGATTGACACAAAAGTACAAATCCGAAATCTGGTTGCATGCTCTTTATCCAAAAAGGAGCCTGGGCACTGGCGTCCCATCCAAAAATCTAGTGGCGTTACAGGGAAAGCGTACGTAGAAGATTTCAAAGATGATCATAAAGTTGAAACCGAGGTTAACCAACTTTCCGACGGCTCAACAGCCATGCAATTTAAGGAAGGGTACAATCTTCATTTTTTTCCGCTGCAGGGAAGAGTATCAATTGATCCAACCGACATAGCGGGCATCTATGTGGTCATGGAGGCCCGAATTATTCCTGTTCCTGCTCGGAAAATACTACCCAACCTCCTAATTAGTGCGGGCGCAGATTACTGGCTCAATAACAGCGCAAAATGGGATCACTTCAAAACAAATAATGATGCGGTGATTGGTCGATTCAGGCGCCTCTCCGAGTCGTGGCAACTTTTTGCGGCATCTACCATCGGGGCATCAGCGCTAAAAAAACACCCTCCTGATTGCACTTATTGAGTATTATACTTCGAGTGGTACGATGAGAATTACATTAATTGGGCTTCATTTCTCCGAATATGCCTTAAACCTAGCACGCGCTCTTTCTGCAGAGCATACAGTGCAACTCCTGTTGTCAAAGAAAAATGCAGAAAATGAACTGGAGCTTTTACCTGAGACCTTAGGGAATCTTCACATTCATTATTTTCAGCATACGACCAGCGTAGGCGTTATTTTAAAAAACTTCTGGCTATTAAAAGAAACGATATGCGCCTTTACCCCCGATGTCATTCATATTCAAGAAGACCCGAAAGATTACCTAACGCTTAGCTTGCCCTGGCTACAGCGTTACCCGATGCTATTGACAGTTCATGACCCCCGCCCCCATTCAGGCACAGATGCTACTGCGCGAAAATTTTCGCGCCATAGATTGAGTTATTGGGCGCTTAGAAAGCGAGCAGATGCTTACGTAGTGCATGGAAAAAAACTGAAAGAAATCACTGAGGATCTTTACCCACAGATGATTGGCCGTGTTTTTTCGATCCCACATGGAGTACTTGGATATAAGCCATCTTTGAACCCTGCCGCGACAGAGACAGGAACGGTTCTCTTCGCGGGTCGAATTGAAAAATATAAAGGTCTGGGGGTTTTTATAGAGGCTATTCACATAGCACGAAAAAAACTTCCTGAGATTCGCGGAATCATCGCTGGGCGCGGCGAAGCTTTGAACGAGCATCGAGGCGCGTTAGATGCACCAAGTTTTGAATTGATAGATCGTTTTCTGTCACCCACTGAGTTTGTTGATACTTTCTCCCGGGCAGATATTGTCGCCTTACCCTATCTGGACGGAACCCAAAGCGGAATCGCCGCTTATGCACTTGGCTGCGGAAAGCCTGCAGTTGCAAGTGATGTTGGCAGCATTCCCGAGATGATCCGTTCGGATGAGAATGGCGTTCTTGTTCCGCCCGGAAATGCCACTGCTCTTGCAGATGCAATCGTGCAAATTGTTGGCTCACCCGAGAAAAGGGAGAAAATGGCGCAGGCAGCTCGTCGCCTCGCTGATACGGATTTCTCCTGGAATACAGCAGGCGCTATGACAATCGCCGCTTATGAAAATGTACGTGCAAAATTTCAGCGCTAATTTTTAATTAAACTTCTTATCTATTTATTGGCGCCTTGCAATGCCCACTCTTCTCTCAGCCAACAACTATTACTACCGACGAGGCGGCGCTGAATCGGTTTTTTTCGAGCATAACGAGCTTTTAGGGACTGCCGGCTGGAACGTCATCCCCTTTTCCATGCATCACGAGCACAATCTGCCTTCGGAGTGGTCGCCGTATTTCATCGACGAAATCGAGTTCGGCCGCTCTTATTCGCTGCCGCAGAAGGTGCAGCTGGCCCAGAAGATCAGTTACTCGTTCGAGGCCAAGCGCAAGATTCGTGATCTGATCGAACGGACCAAGCCCGATCTGCTGCACGCGCACAACATTTATCACCATATTTCGCCGTCGATATTGCCGAGGTCCAAGTCGCTCGGGCTTCCCGTGGTGCTGACGCTGCATGATCTCAAGATCGCCTGCCCGGCATACAAGATGCTCACACATGACGGCATTTGCGAGCGCTGCAAAGGCGGCGCTATCTGGAACGTGGCCGCGCACCGCTGCGTAAAAGACTCGTATCCGTTGAGCCTTGTCGTCATGCTCGAAGCCATCACGCAGAGATTGCTGGGCACCTATCAGAACGTCGATCGTTTCGTGGTGCCTAGCCGCTTCTACGTGGACAAACTGGTGTCCTGGGGCTGGAGCCGTGATCGCTTCACCTACATTCCCAATTTCGTTGATATCACCGCCTTCGAGCCTGCCGAAGTCTCAAGCAATGCATTTCTGTACTTCGGCCGCCTGGGGCATGAGAAAGGCCTGCATACGCTCGTGAAGGCTGCCGCAAAACTGAAGGTGCCTTTGCATATCGCCGGAACTGGCCCGGAAGAAGCGTCGCTAAAGCAGCTCAGCGCGGAGTTGCAGGCCAATGTGACGTTCCTTGGCTATCTCACCGGCAAGGCGCTGCACGATGCCGTGCGCGCCAGCCGCGCCGTAGTGCTGCCTTCGGAGTGGTACGAGAACGCACCGCTCAGCGTCATGGAGGCCTACGCGCTGGGGCGTCCCTTGATTGGTGCAAACATTGGCGGCATTCCGGAACTGATACGGCCTGGCGAAACCGGCGCCATCTTCGAAAGCGGCCAGGTGGATTCACTAGCAGAAGCGCTGTCTTCGATGGCAGCCCTGCCGAATACGCAACTGAGCTCGATGGGCAAAGCCGGCCGCGACTGGATGGGCGCGGAGTTCTCCTCCGAAAAATACAGGGAAAGGATTCTGGCGTTGTACGGCCAACTCGGAGTTCCGTCATGACGCGCGGAAAGCCCTTGCATGTCGTGATGCTCGGCCTGCGCGGCTTTCCCAATGTGCAAGGTGGAATCGAAACCCACTGCGAGCACCTGTGCCCACTGCTGGTCAGCGAGGCCTGCAAAGTAACCGTTATCGTGCGCGTGCACTCGCAACCGCGTGCTTATTGGCGCGAGTGGGCCGGCGTGCGTTTTGTCCCGATCTGGGCACCCAGGACCAAAGGACTCGAATCGCTGCTGCACTCGATTTTCGGCGTGTTGTATGCGGCGGTGGTGCGGCCGGACATCGTCCATATTCACGCTGTCGGCCCGGCCCTCGTCACCCCCCTGGCCAGACTGCTGGGCCTGAAGGTGGTGGTCACCCATCATGGCCCCGATTACGAACGCCAGAAATGGGGGGCCATCGGCAAGCTCACGCTGCAGGCCGGCGAACGTTGGGGAATGCGCTTGGCTTCGGGCCGAATCGCGATCTCCCGCGGCATTCATGCACTCATCCTTCAAAAATACGGGGCCGAATCAGCTGTCATTCCCAATGGAGTGAGCCTGCCCGAGCCGACGCTGGCTACCGAAACACTGAGCAGGTTCGGGCTGGAGCCGATGCGTTACGTGCTGCTGGTGAGCCGCCTGGTGCCGGAGAAGCGGCACCTTGACCTGATCACCGCCTTCGAGCAAGCCGCACCTGCGGGCTGGAAATTGGTGCTGGTGGGCAAGTCCGACAATCCGGACCAATACTCGCGCGACGTTCTCGAACGAGCTGCCGCGTCGCCCAATGTGCTGGCTACGGGGTTCCTGAGCGGATCGCCATTGCGTGAGATTTTTCAGAACGCAGGCTTGTTCGTTCTGCCCTCCTCCCACGAAGGCCTGCCTATTGCTTTGCTGGAGGCGCTGTCGTTCGGCCTGCCCGTACTTGCGAGCGATATTCCGGCCAACCTCGAAGTGGGCTTGCCGGAAGACGACTACTTTCCGCTGGGCGATGTCGGCGAACTGGCGCGGAAACTGGCGGCAAAGTGCCAGACGACGCCCCAAGACTCGGACAAGCAGAAAACCAAGGACTGGGTGTTGGCCAAATATGACTGGACCTGCGTCGCGAAGGCCACGCTCGATCTGTATCGCGCAATCAAGAGCGGTTCCAATGGCAATTGAGTACGTGCTTGAAATTTGATCCATCGCTCGCACGAGCGGTGGCGAAGCTGTTGATCACTGAAGATTCAAGGAAAACAAACTGATGAAGTCCATCGGCTTTATTGGCTGCGGAACGGTCGTTCACGCCAATTATGCAAAGACATTACCTGCCATCGGCGGCTGGCAAGTGGCCTACTGCGCAGACCTCAACACGGCGCAGGCCGAATCTGCTGCGGCCATCTTCGGCGCCAAGGTGGTCGGTGCTGATGAGGTGATCGCCAAATCCGACGCCGTCATCGTCACGACGCCCCCCTCGACGCATGCGGCGCTGGTCGAGCGCAGCTTGGGTAGCAACCGCATCGTGATTTGTGAAAAGCCCTTTGTCACATCGACACAGGACGCCAAACGGCTGGCCGAGCTTTCTACCGCGCAGGGAGCCAAGCTTTTTGTCGGACACTTCCGCCGGACATTCCCTCAAGTGCGCCTTGCGCGATCGCTGGTCCGGCAGGGGATGATCGGCCGCATCGTCTCCATCAAGGCATTCGAAGGCGGACGCTTCACCTGGCAGGCGGTTTCCAACTACGTCAACCAGGATCGTGCTGGTGGCGTGCTGTGGGACACTGGCTCGCACACGCTCGACATGGCCTTGTATGCCAGCGATCTCGACTCTCATGGCGAAGTGGCGCTGGCCGATATCGATGTACAGCGTGACCGCCCCGAGCCGAGCCATGACATCAAGGCTCGCTTCACGCTCAAGAGCGACCGTGGCGACATTCGCTTCCATGTCCACAACAGCCGGCGCGAAGTGCTGCCCAACTACATCGAGATCGCAGGCGAGCGCGGAACCATTCGCTTTCTGCTCGGACTCGAACCGACCCTTCGCCTGAGCAACGAGCACGGCTCCGTGATCCTGGCTTCGGACGAAAAGGCGCAGGAGGACTACATGGAGTACTTCGGCCTGCAGCTTGAGCGCATTCTCAACGACAAGGAGGCCGACGAGTTTTCGGCCAACCGCTTCATCACGCTGACCAGCATCATCGAGACCGTTTCCAATGCAGCCTGAAACCCGCAAAACCCTCGCAATCGTCGGTGCTGCCGGCTTCGTCGGACAGGTGCTGCTGGACGAATTCGCCGCGCTCGGCATTCGCGCCACCGCCATCGGTCGCGGATCGTCGCTGCTGGCCGTGAACACCACCCAGCACGACCTGCTGGACAGAGCCACGCTCGCGAGCGCCCCCCGCACCTTCGACGTCGTGATCAACCTGGCCTACCCCAACAGCGGCCCTCCCTTCAGCTATCCAGAGCAGAACCAGCAGATTTTCAGCACGGTGTCATCGCTGCTGGGCAGCGAGTCCGTACTGATTCATGTCAGCACCTTGGCGATGTTTGGCATGGCGCTGGACAAACCCGTCGTAGTGGGTCCGGTGAAACCGCAGCGCGACCACGCCTATGTGGAAACCAAGCAGGAGGCCGAGGTTTACTTTCAAAAGCTGGCCCGGCAGAAAGGCTTCTCATGGGAGATCGTGCGGCTGGGCAACGTCTGGGGCCGCGCATCCGGCGCCTGGGTGTTGCCGCTGGTACAGAAGCTGATCCTGGGCAGCCCGGTTGGCGTTGAAGGGCATGATGGATACAGCAACACCACGGACGTGAAGAACGCCGCCTCCTATCTGGTACATCTGGCGCAGAAAGCGCTCGGTGGAGCCGCAGGCACCGGCACTTTCCACCACGTAGCCGAGTTCTCGCACGTTCGCTGGTCGGAGTGGGTTGCGCCGCTGGCGAAACAGCTCGACGTCAAACCGGTTCTCGCAGCACCTAGCCAGATCCAGGCCACGTCGGGGCTGCGCAGTGAAATACGCATTGCGCTGGCTCCGGTCATGCCGCGCACCTTGTATCAGCACTTCGCGAGCGACCGCATTGCCGGCTCGATCACGCGCACCATTCTGCGCAATCTGCCCGGATCAACCTTCAAGAAACTCAAGGGCCGCGAACTCAAATACGCGACCAAGAATGAATTGGGTGCCCAGGAGCAGATGTTCCTGCAACTGACTTCCGCAGCCCAGCAATTCAAGCCGTCGGTCTCCAGCGATTGGACTCCGCCGCTGAATCAAGAACAGTCGATCGCTCGCATCCTCGACTGGCTGGCCGACATTCGCTGAACTCGACCCCACAAGTCACCCATGAAAATCACCGTCGCGCTGTGCACGTACAACCCCAAGATTCCACTACTACACCGAGCGCTCGATGCCATCGAACCTCAACTCAAAGAGGTGGACAGCGAGTTTCTGCTGATCGACAACAACAGCGCGACGCCCCTCGACACGATTGAAAGCCTCAAGCGCTACCCGCTTCGCATCGTTCGCGAAACCCGCCAGGGCCTGACGGCGGCTCGCGAGGCCGCGATCCGTGAAGCAGCGGGCGATGTGATTCTGTTCGTGGATGATGACAACATCCTGACTCCGGGCTATCTCAAAGGCGTGCTCCGAAATTTCGAAGACCCGAAGCTGGGCTTGTTGGGCGGAGCGATCTTCCCCGAATACGAAGTGGAGCCTCCGAGTTGGTTCTGGCCGTTCGAAGACATGCTGGCGATTCGGCGGCATCCATTAACTCATACGTCAATCATCACCTCTCCACCATTCAATAACTACTTCCCAGTAGGCGCAGGTTTTTCTGTTAGACGCGATCTAGCTTGCGAATACCTCTCCGCTGAACAGGAAATCCGGATCGAGGGGAGACAAGGGGATTCACTATCATCAGGCGAAGATATTGACCTCTGCCTCCACACTCTGAGCCTGGGTTATCACCTCAAGGCGGATGGCAGTATAAGATTAATCCATGTAATTGCACAAAATCGAGTTTCAGAAAGCTATTTGAAGAAACTTGCCAAAGGCTCGATAGCCAGCTCTGCATTAATTCAAGCAAAGTGGATTTCTAAGTTCAAAGAAAGTGTCTATCCAGCACTATCGCCTACTTTTAAGTATCGCGCGATGGTTAAACACACCCTTTATAGCACTCTTTCTCCCATCTCACCTCGATTCAGGGTAAAAACTGCCATATATAGGGCCATTCTCGACGGAATTAAATCTGTCGGTCAATTTAAGACATGAACCTTACAGCTACCGGCTTCACGCTAGTTGCATTTTTTGTTCTGATAGCCCTACCAATAAACAGGCACCAATTACTAGTCATCTCTGTTTTTCTATTTTCATTTGGTACATTGAGCAGAAGTTTAGCAGTTCAATTTCCGATTCTAGCGATGCTTGCTACTGGGTTAGAGTCTGTCGCCACCGCAAGTCTTCTTTGCGGAACGATGAAATCGCTTTCCTCTCGTCAAAAAGCCTTCGACCCCTCAAGTAAGTCTTTTTTATTAGTGGGGAGCCTCACCGCATGCCTTTTACTAGCACACAATCTCTCTCGATTTTCAGAGATTTCCGCCCCTGCCAATGCAGCTCTTGTAAGCGCCATTAATCCATGGGGGCTGTTCAGCCTTATCTCAACCTTTTTTCTATTTTTGTACTCTACAGCTCATGCCACAAATCCATGGAGCTTACGCCTTTTTGAAAAATCAATCACAGTATCTAGTATCACATTTATAGGAATTGATGCTCTTGTATATGTCGGAATTCTAGCAGGGAATACATCAAAATTAATGGACGGAGTTGGGGGAATTTGTCCAGCTAATTTTTCGACTAATGACGCTGCCACATTTGCTTTAAGCTTGCTTATATGGCACTTGCATTTTTTTATTTCTGAAAAGAGATCTTTTGGAGTTCATGGAAGCATCGCCTTAGCCCTATTAGTTGCTATCGCACTTACAAAATCTCGTTCAGGCGCCGGAGCCGCTGGCGTAGTGTTGGCCATTTTCTTTTTTCGCTCTCAACAATATTCCTTGGGAATCAAGAAAAAAACTATTCTCCGGAGAGCTATTGTAGGCCTCGTACTGGGATCATCAATTCTGGCAGGTCTTCAAATTATTCAGCAACGTAATAGTGCAGAGTACTCCTTGCAGAACGAATACTCAGATCTTTCGTCATCGTCGGGAGTTTCGGGGTCGGGGCGATCATTAATATGGTTTGAATTTGGATCCTCATTCTTAGCAGAGTATGACAAGAATGAGGTTGTAGCTTTAATTGGTGTAGGCCAGTTTGGGCTATCTGATTTATACAATGAAACAATTTTAAGCCGAATAGGTTTTAGTGCAGGCTCAGTAAAGTTTCTTCCGGTTCATAGTGACGCGTTAGCACTACTTTTCTGCGCAGGCTTAATGGGAGCAATTTTCATGCTCCGGGGTCTGATCTGGACCTTCAAAAATCGACAATTTTTAAAAACCTCACCTTTAAGCTTAAGCGCGTTAGTCATCCTTTTTATTGCATCTACAGTCGACAATTTGCAGATGAAACAGGGGACATATGCACTGCTTTTTTCTGCATTTTTTTATGGTGCATCAAAAGTCTGGTTCAGCAATAATCCGTTACAGCGCAAAGAACAGCCTCAGCCAAAATCCGCATAGCCTTCAATTTTCATTCAGACCAGATATAAATTGAAAAATAATTCAAATTCATTAACAACTGATCGTCACGTCATAGGGCTTGATGGAATGCGAGCGCTAATGGCATGGTGGGTTGTTCTCGGTCATATCGCAAATAGCTTGGGTATATTTTTTAACTCAAGCGCCAATCCCTTTATTAGAGCGCTAACAATGACTAGCGTTCCAGTTGATGTTTTTATTGCGCTCAGCGGATTCGCAATTGCAAATCTTTTGTCAAAAGAACAAAAAAATTACTGGCTATATGTAGCGGGGCGAGCATGCCGATTATATCCGATATATTTCGCAGCTCTTCTAATATCTATCGCCATCCATTACTACAACATTGCCGAGCCAAATAATTATCTTTTCAAGCTACCGCAGTCCGATCGATTAGATTCAATCAATCAGAATTACGGGATTCATCTTTTTCTGCATTTTCTACTGATTCACGGATTAGTTCCAGATCAGGTTCTACCCCACGCCGGCGATGCAATTATAGCGCCAGCCTGGAGTCTTTCCCTTGAATGGCAATTTTATCTTGTCGCTCCGTTTCTTTTTTTATAATGGGTCAGAAGCACAGGAGGTTGTTCACCATTTCAGTATTCTCAATTATCACCCTAGGTGCAGCTCTTAATTTTTCCGGTATAACTTTTTCTTATGGGGCATTTTTAGCAATAAAATTCCATTATTTCATAATCGGAATTGCAGCATACAGATTATTTAAAAATCGTTTAGAAATAAATTTAGCCACAATTCTCGGTCTCTGCTTTCTAACTGGCATAGCTTTGTCGCCAAACAGGAAAGCAGAAATAGCTTCTTTTATTGTCTGTTCAGGACTATTTGTTGCAATCATGCCAGAGAAATTTTTCAAATTTGAATATGCAAATCTAGCTCAAAAATTTCTTGCACCCATACGAAAGATCCTTGAGAAAAATTTGTTACTTTATTTTGGGAAAATGTCATATTCCACCTATCTCTTCCATGGCTTCGCGCTGCTTATATCCAAGAATCTGACTACAAGCATTTCAGATCACACCATTTTCACCCTTGCATTTGTCAGCGGCACCATCTCACTAACCGCTCTTTTTAGCTTGGTCGCATATAAAACAATTGAAGAGCCAAGCATCCATTATGGTCGAAAACTGAGAGGCCGGAAACAAGCTAGCGAATTAAGTTGACTATTGCTCTACTGATCCCGCTTTATTTTTGTATGCCACCCGACTCTCATAAGGCAAATAAACACTTAATTTTCCACTCTTATACTTCCCAGTCTATACCATCCGGAATCCATTTCTATTTGGCTGCCTATTTTAATGATTGGCTTATCACTTTGCTGATCTGCGATTCCCAATAATAATTGGTACTCGCCTACATCAAGTTCTGGAAGATTCACCAAAAAGCGTTCCATGTATTGCGCGCCAGAAGTCAAAGCAGTTATTTCACTACTTGCTAATCTTGATCTGAATTTTTCGTCACCCTCCTTTTTTAGTGCAAGGATAGGAGAACATTGGCAAAACATGCGAGACACCCCATCGTTTTTCCAGACTAACTCTAAATTGATTTTCCCCTTTGCAACCCTTGAATATGAATACTCTTTAAGCCTAAGCCAGTATCCCATTCTATTGGTATAGCGCTGAATCACTTTCTTCTGGGCACCTAAAAAATCTGGGAGTAGGTGGACATATGTTGCCTTGCCAATATCCAAGCTTGTGCCTATAAGCCCCCCATCTAGCCACCAGTGCCTTCTGGTCAGGTAGTCAACATTTCCCCAAAATTCCATTATTGTCGGAAATTTTCCGATAGCGGGACGCAGTTCTTCTCCATGAGATCCTCCGATTCCATCTCGTCGCACGGTAACTCCCTGATCCACGATCCACAAACTGTCGGCTTCAGCGGGGCTGGCTTGAACCAGCAATGTCTTTTTGAAGTTTCTTTTATACAGTAATAGGTGTTCCTTACTGAAACTTTCGCCCCAATTCCCGAATGAGCGGATATCAATAAATGCTATCCTCGGATCACCGTCATATTTATCTGCCATGCGCCTCACCAAGCCATCAAGATTTTTCAAAAAATGGGGAGATAAATAATCACATGGTTCAATATAATCGCCGGCCACCCCAAGTGCTGTATCTGGTGATATTGGAATATTCTTCTTGCATTTTACCGAGTCATGCTCAAGCGCCCAACTAGGCGTCACTGATAAAGGATTGCGGCTGTGTGAGTTGACGGACATCACCCCAAAAGCAGCTCTTTTACCAACTTTTGCCCATCCATCTATAAATTGATCTACGGCAGACCAATTTACCTTTCCAGATTCTGGCTCTAACTCTTGCCACTCAAACCGCCTATAGCCCAAACTGGCAATATTAATCTCATTAACTTCTTTAGAGTAACTGTCACCATAAGAAACCCAGCCTTTATATGGATTAATCAAGACTTCCGATATGTCTTTGGTTATCACTTTATTTACTTTATCACTCCCCAAAGCATAGTCAGTGGAAAAAAAGACGAGACTCCCTGCGATTATAGATAGCAACCTGCTCTTCATAGGACGATTCCAGCGATTATCATTCTAAATTTCAGTTGTACTTTGATTGGCTTATCTTTTTTCGAAGATCATTTCGCCTCTATTGCAACAACTTCTTTTTGAATTATAAGATTAACGCTGATGTCTTTGCAGAATCCTGAATTGATGCTGTGACCCGGCCCATTTTCCACTCAAACTGCCCATGATTATTCTCCCTGTCCTGATGGCCGGCGGTTCCGGCACCCGCCTGTGGCCGCTGTCGCGCGAGCAGTACCCCAAGCAGTTCCTGAAGCTGCTCAACGAACGCAGCCTGCTGCAGAACACCGCCCTGCGCGTCTCCCAGCTCGAAGACTCCGCCCCGCCGCTGGTCATCGGCGGCGACGCGCATCGCTTCGTCATCGCCGAGCAGATGCGCGAGATCGGCTTCGACCAGGCCACCGTCATGCTCGAGCCCGAAGGCCGCAACACCGCCCCGGCCGCGGCGGTCGCCGCGCACTACGCGAGCACCCATTTCGGGCCGCAGGCGCTGGTCTTCTTGCTCGCCGCCGACCAGGCCGTCGAGAACACCCCGGCCTTCGTCGCGGCCGTCGAAGCCGCCGCCAAGGTTGCGGCGACCGGCAAGATCGTCACCTTCGGCATCCAGCCCACGCATCCGGAAACCGGCTTCGGCTACATCAAGGCTGGTTCTGCCGCCGAGCATGGCTCCTTCGAGGTTGCGGCTTTCGTCGAAAAGCCCGTGCTCGAAAAGGCCCAGGCCTTCCTCGATGAAGGCGGCTACTACTGGAACGGCGGCATGTTCCTGTTCCGCGCCGATGTCTTCCTCGATGAATTGAAGCGCCTGGAACCCGAGATGTACGCGGCCAGCCTGCAGAGCTGGAACAACGCGGTGAAGGACATCGATTTCGTGCGTCTGGAACCGACCGCCTTCAAGCGCTGCCGCAACGAGTCGATCGACTACGCGGTGATGGAGAAGACCGCCAACATCGCCCTGGTGCCGCTCGACGCGGGCTGGGACGACGTCGGCTCCTGGACTTTCCTCGGCAAGCTGCCGGCCACCGACGCCGCCGGCAACCGCGTGCGCGGCGACGTGATCGTCGAAGATTCCCAGGACAACCTCGTGCATGCGAGCACGCGCCTGGTGAGCCTGGTCGGCGTCAGGGACACCGTCGTCGTCGAGACCGAGGACGCCGTGCTGGTGGCCCCGCGCGAGCGCGTGCAGGAGGTCAAGAAGATCGTGCAGCGGCTCAAGAAGGCCAAGCGCACCGAGGCCGAGACGAGCCCGCGCGTTTACCGGCCCTGGGGCAGCTACGAGACGGTGGCGCTGGGGGATCGATTCCAGGTCAAGCGCATCGTGGTCAAGCCGGGGCAGAAGCTCAGCCTGCAGATGCACCACCACCGCGCCGAGCACTGGATCGTGGTCTCGGGCACCGCGCGCGTGTACTGCGGCGAGAAGAATTTCCTGCTGACCGAAGACCAGTCGACCTACATCCCGCTCGGCCACACGCATCGGCTCGAGAATCCCGGCAAGGTGCCGCTGGAGCTCATCGAGGTGCAGTCGGGGGCGTATCTGGGCGAGGACGATATCGTGCGCTTCGACGACGTCTACGGGCGGACGCCGGCGGCGACGGCTTGAGAAAGTTTGTTGAGAAGCTAAGTCGTCGCCCCTGAAGAATCCGAAAAGTCACGCCCAGACAGCGAGATAGGCGCAGAAATGGCATGCTGAAATTGCCGAAAAGATAATACCGGCAGATGGATTTCTGGCAATTTCAGCAAGGGTTTTCGCATGCGGCATCAGCCCACTCCCGCTCAGAGCGCCGCGTCGGTTTCGACCGACCTGTTTCGCAATCGCCTGGATGCGCAGATCGATCTGCGGCATTCGCTGTGCAAGCTGTCGGCGGTGATGCCCTGGGACGCCATGGCCCAACGTTTGTCTTCGGTGTTGCCAGCCGAACCCAAGGGCGGTGGCCGTCCTGCGCTCTCATTGCGATTGATGTGCGGGCTGCTGTATCTGAAGCATGCGTACAACTTGTCGGACGAAGCCCTCTGCGAGCGCTGGCTGGAAAACCCGTACTGGCAGTTCTTCTGCGGCGAGGTGTTCTTTCAAACTCGCTTTCCCTGCGACCCCCTCGTCGCTGACGCGCTTTCGCAAACGCCTGGGCGAAGCCGGCGTGGAAGAGTTGCTGGCGCAGAGCATCGCCGCAGCCAAGGATTTGAATGCGATCAAGCCGGCCGATCTCTCACGCGTGATCGTCGACACCACGGTGCAGGAGAAGGCGATCGCTTATCCCACCGATAGCCGCCTGCTCGAAGTGGCGCGCAAGAAGCTGGTGCAGCTGGCGCGGCGCTGTGGCATCGCGCTTCGGCAGAGCTACGAGCGCGAAGGCCCGATGCTGCGGCGTCGCGCTGCCGGTTATGCGCATGCCAAGCAGTTCAAGCGACTGCGCCGCCTCCTCAAGCGCCAGCGCACGATCCTGGGACGCTTGCTGCGCGATGTGCAGCGCAAGGCCAGCGCGGAGCAGCAAGCCACGCTGTCGCCATGGCTGGACCGAATCGCGCAGCTGCAGCGGCAGAAGCCCAAGGACAGGAACAAGCTCTATGCACTGCATGCGCCCGAGGTCGAGTGCATCGGCAAGGGCAAGGCACGCAGTCCTTACGAATTCGGCGTCAAGGTCGGCTTGGCCGTCACCGCCCGGCAGGGCTTGATCGTCGGCGCCCGCAGCTTCGCCGGCAATCCCTACGACGGCGACACGCTGGCCGAGCAGATCGAGCAGGTGGCCATCCTCACCGAGGTGAAACCCCGGCACGTCATCGTCGATCTGGGCTTTCGCGGACGCAAGATCGAAGGCACCGAGATTCTGCATCGGGGATTGAAACACCTGACCCGAACGCAGAAGCGCTGGCTCAAGCGCCGCCAGAGCATCGAACCCATCATCGGCCACGCCAAGGACGATTGCCGGTTACGCCGCTGCCACTTGAAGGGCGCCACCGGCGACGCGATGCACGCCGTGCTCTGCGCCGCCGGCTACAACCTGCGCTGGCTGATGCGCTGGATCACCGCTTTGCTGCTCACCATCCTGGCCGGGATCGGGCGAAGGCTCGATCAGCAACCCGACATTGCCGAAACGAAAACCCCTATCTCGGTGCCCCGATACCGGTACCAATCTGAATTTCGGATTCTTCAGGGGCGACTACGTAGCGGGAGAGGGGATAACCCACAGCGAGTCGTCAGTAACGCTGGTTCTGGTGCCAGCGCCAAGCCGAAGCGACGATGTCTTTCAGCTCCGGGATTTTCGGCTCCCATCCCAGGATCCGGCGGGCTCTACTGGAATCGGCGACGAGTACTGGCGGGTCGCCTGCGCGGCGCGGGCGAACTTCGGATTCGATGCGGCGGCCGACAACTTCCTGCGCAGCGTTGAGCACTTCGAGAACTGAGAAGCCCTGACCGTTGCCTAGGTTATAGAGCTGGAAGTCGGGCAAATCTTCGCGCGTCAGTGCATTGGCGGCGAGCAGATGTGCGGAGGCCAAGTCATTCACGTGCACAAAGTCACGCACGCTATAGCCATCGCGTGTGTCGTAGTCATTGCCGAACAATTGCACTTTAGGAGCAAGACCCGCAGCAACGCGGAGCACGTTGGGCAGTAAATGCGTTTCTGGTGAGTGCGATTCGCCAATCTCACCCGAAGAATCGGCACCGGCGGCGTTGAAATAGCGCAGCACCGTGGCCCGTAATCCGTAGGAGCGGCAATGGTCTTGAACCATGCGCTCGGCGATCAGCTTGCCCCAACCGTAGGTGTTGATCGGCGCCGTCGGGTGATCTTCTTCGATTCGACGCTTGAGCGGAATGCCGTAGACGGCGGCAGTGGACGAGAACACCAATCGCTTAACATTACAGCGGCGCATGCTATCGAGCAGATTGAGCACGCCCACGATATTGTTGTGGTGATAAAGCGTGGGATCGGACATCGATTCCACTACGATTGATCTCGCGGCGAAATGCATGACCAGTTCCGGTTGGAAGTCATTTAGAACCTGATCGATTTCCGCCGGAACGAGTAAATCGGCTTTATAGAATTTGTAGCCTTGAACAGCTTCCAAATGGCCGGTGGAGAAGTTATCCATCACGGCGACTTGATATCCGGTTTGCGCAAGTACGCGCACCATATGACTGCCGATGTAGCCAGCGCCACCAATAACCAAAGCTTTCACTGAGCAGCCTTAAATAGAAATCGAAAGTTAAATCAGGGAGGACTAGGGCGAGGCCTTGCCCCGTCCGTCCTGACCCGACGAATTGAGATATGCAGTGTTTGGGCCAGTCCCTATTACTGGCCCTTCCAGCTCCGCCCCGACGGAAGCCGAATCCGCACGTTTTACCACAGTACTGCTACTGCATTAGGTCATCGATGGGGAGTGCGGCACAAGTTGACGGCTTGATCACGGTGGCCGGCTGCTCGACAGGGTCGAGTTCTGACCAGGGCTCTGGAATAGGAATACGGGAGGACGAGCAGCTAACCACGCCCAATCGCGTAATGGCTGAAGCCTTCGCGCTTCATCAAGGCGGGGTCGTAAAGGTTGCGGCCGTCCACGATGACCGGGCTCTTCAGCAGCTTCTTGATGCGCGTAAAGTTTGGAGAATGAAACACGCGCCATTCGGTCACGATGGCCAGGGCGTCGGCTCCATCGCAGGCGGCTTCGGGTGAGCTGACCAGTTCCAGGTCCGCGCGCTCGCCATAGATGCGCTTGCATTCATCCTGGGCAACCGGGTCGTAGGCTTTGATCTTGCCGCCCGCTTCCCAGACCGCTTCCATCAAGTCTCGACTCGGAGCCTCCCGCATGTCGTCAGTGTTGGGCTTGAATGCCAAACCCCACAGCGCGATGGTCTTGCCCTTCAACTCGCCGAAGTGCTTCTCGAGCTTGCTGTAGACCAGCGTCTTCTGGCGGGCATTGACCGCCTCCACCGACTTGAGCAGCTTGGCGTCGAAATCCACTGCACCGGCCGTGTGCACGAGCGCTTTTACGTCCTTAGGAAAGCAGCTGCCACCGTAACCGCAGCCCGGATAAATGAAGTGATAGCCGATGCGCGGATCGGCACCGATGCCCACGCGAACCTTCTCTACGTCCGCGCCCAATGCTTCCGCGAGATTCGCAATCTCGTTCATGAAGCTGATCTTGGTAGCCAGCATGGCGTTGGCGGCGTACTTGGTGAGCTCCGAACTGCGCACATCCATGACGATGACCTTGTCATGGTTGCGGTTGAAGGGCGCATACAGGGCTTCCATGGCCAGCGTGGCGCGGTTGGAGCTGGTACCGACGATGATGCGATCGGGCTTGTTGAAGTCGGCTACCGCAGCGCCTTCCTTGAGGAATTCCGGGTTGCTGACGACGTCGAATTCCAAGACCACGCCGCGAGCCTTCAGCGCAGCAGTTATCGTGTCTCTGACCATGTCAGCCGTTCCGACCGGAACCGTAGATTTGCTGATCACCACCCGATAGTCGTCCATGTGCCGGCCGATAGACTGAGCCACTGCGAGCACATACTTCATGTCGGCGGAACCGTCTTCGTTCGGCGGGGTGCCGACGGCAATGAACTGGTACAGGCCGTGCGCGACGCCTTCGGCAGCATCGGTGGTGAAGCGTATGCGGCCGGCTTCGAGGTTGCGCTGTAGCAGCGCCTCAAGCCCGGGCTCGTAGATGGGGCATTCGCCCTGACGCAGGCGCTCGACCTTGGCGGGGTCAATGTCCACGCAGAGCACGTCGTTGCCGGCGTCGGCGAAACAGGCGGCGGTCACGAGGCCGACGTAGCCGGAGCCGAAGATGGTGATGTTCATTGCTGGCTTTGGTGTTGGTTGGGGTTACGGCTTGAATACGGCTTTGGAGGAAACTCGTAGGCTGATGCTCCCTCACCCGGCGCTTCGCCCCTTTCCCGCGCGCGGGAGAGGGGAATAAAACGGCGGCTCAATGGGAACAACCCATCGGCAAGTTTAGAAAAACCGTATGAAGTTTATCGGAGAGCCCGCTCGAGGCGGGCAGGATGGAGCTTTCCATCGGTGGTGGGGCGACCTGAATGGGGTGTGGTGGGGCGGTTGCGAATTGGGGGCCGCCCTCTCCCGGTCCTGTCGGACCGTCGTTGGCTTAACTCAGACTGACATTAAGTCAGTCTTCGCCTTGGGCCAACGACCTCACCGCACGTGGGAGAGGGGACTGCAAAGGGCTTTTTTTGCTGCGGGGTGCGCTGTGGGGCTCGGGGTGAGGATTGTTCAGTTCAGAATTTATGCTTTGAACTGTGAACTGCGACCGGTTGCCCTGGACGGGAACGGGCACTATCGGCGGCCCTGAAACGAGCCGGCGGATGCGGCGCAAGAAACTGTCGGGCGCTGGGCAGCTTGCAGATGCGGGACGGAATGAAGCGGGTTTGTGGGAAAACCTCCCGAGCAGGGCGTGGATTATCGGCCGTTTCTTGTCAGTATCAGCTGATTTTATTTCGGTTTGGTGAGGCGGCTGCTTTTTTTGCGACACGCTTCTCAGCTCGCTTGGCCGAGTTTCTCTAACAGGCTGGTGAAAAACCGCTGTCTTCCCCGCATTTTGGTGGTTTCCGGATTTTGACGGCCCCGGAAAGTGGCCGTGGTGACTCCGCTTGCCTGCTTTCGATCCTCGTATGCGAAGGATCGGCTGCGCGCGCCGACTGCCTG
>QFCS01000536.1_pt1 | contig 37929 bp, 34 predicted proteins | sample 3576561 | NCBI WGS metagenome assembly QFCS01 | reverse complement strand
GGCGCGGGCGGTCGTCGGTGGGGGTGGGGGCGGGCAGGAAGAGCAGGTCCAGACCGTGTTGGCGGAGTGAAGCGGCGAACTGCTCGCATTCCTCGGGCGGGTAGTCGAGTATCAGAGCGCCGTGCAGGCCTGCGGCACTGGCGTCGCGCAGGAAGGGACCTGGCCGGTGCTTCTGGTCGTAGCGTTCCACCGGGTGGGCATAGCCCATGAGCACCAGCGGCGTGGTGTCATTGCGTTCGCGGAAGCTGCGCACCATCGCCAACACCTGCGTCATGCCGATACCCAGTGCGAGCGCGCGATCGCCTGCCTTCTGGATGACCGGGCCGTCGGCGGAGGGGTCAGAGAAAGGCACGCCGAGCTCGATGATGTCGGCGCCGGCTTCGGCCATGCCGTGCATCAGGTCCGGCGTGATGTCGGCGAACGGAAAGCCCGCCGTGACATAGGGGATCAAGGCTTTGCGATTCCCCGCCTTGAGCCGGGACAGGGTTTTTTCGATGCGGCTCATTGGGAAGCCCCCCCCTTCACGGTATGCCCGCGCATGGAAGGTCTGTCATAAAAGTCCACGCCAGACAGGTCGGCCACGGTACCGATGTCCTTGTCGCCACGGCCAGACAGGTTGACCAGGATGGATTGTTCCAGCTTCATGGTGCGGGCGAGCTTGAGGGCGTATGCCACTGCGTGGCTCGACTCCAGCGCGGGAATGATGCCCTCGGTGCGGCACAGCAGATGGAAGGCCTGGAGTGCCTCAGTGTCCGTGATGCCCACGTACTCGGCGCGGCCGATGTCCTTCAGGAAGGCGTGCTCGGGGCCCACTCCGGGGTAATCCAGCCCGGCGCTGATGCTGTGGGTTTCGGTCACCTGGCCGTTGTCGTCCTGCAGCACATAGGTGCGGTTGCCGTGCAGCACGCCCGGGCTGCCTTTCTGCAGGGAGGCGGAATGTTTGCCGCTTTCCAGGCCTTCCCCGGCCGCCTCCACGCCAATGAGCCGTGTGTTCTCGTAAGGGATGTAGGGATGGAAGATGCCCATGGCATTGCTGCCGCCGCCCACGCAGGCGATCACCGCATCCGGTTGTTCGCCTTTGCAGCCGGCAGTCGCCAGCATCTCAGGGACCTGCACGATGCATTCCTCGCCGATCACGCTCTGGAAGTCCCGCACCATCATGGGGTACGGGTGAGGGCCCGCCACAGTGCCGATGATGTAGAAGGTGTTGTCCACATTGGCAACCCAGTCGCGCATGGCTTCATTCAGGGCGTCCTTCAGCGTCTTGCTGCCCGATTCCACCGGCACCACCGTGGCACCGAGCAGCTTCATGCGGTAGACGTTCGGGCTCTGACGCTTCACGTCTTCGCTGCCCATGTACACCACGCATTCCAGGCCATAGCGTGCGCAGATGGTCGCCGTGGCCACGCCGTGCTGGCCAGCACCCGTTTCTGCAATGACGCGCGGCTTGCCCATGCGGCGGGCCAGCATGGCCTGGCCGATGGTGTTGTTCACCTTGTGTGCGCCGGTGTGGTTGAGGTCTTCCCGCTTCAGGAAGATCTGCGCGCCGCCCGCCTCGCGGCTCATGCGCGCGGCGTGGTACACCGGACTGGGCCGGCCGACGAAGTGGGCCAGTTCGCTCTTGAATTCGGCCAGGAATTCTGGGTCGCGCTGGTACCTGGCGTACGCTGCCTTGAGTTCGTTGATCGCGTGCGTGAGCGTCTCGCTCACGAAGCTGCCGCCGTAGATGCCGAAATGGCCTCGGGCGTCGGGTTGCTGATAGGTCTGCATGGTGTTTCCGGTGGGATGGCCCGCCTGACCCAGGCAAACCGGGGTCAGCTCGAGCGGGAGTTCTGCGCATCGGCCGCCCGTACAGCGGCCACGAAGGCGAGCATCTTGTCGGGGTCCTTGATGCCTTTGGCGGCTTCGACCCCCGAGCTCACGTCAACGGCCCAGGGCCGCACGCGCGTGATGCCATCGGTCACGTTTGCAGGCGTGAGTCCACCAGACAAAACGAGGCGAGAGCTGGCGTTTAGAAGTGGATGTGACCAAGGGAATGCTGTCCAGTCGAAGGATTGACCGCCGCCGCCGTAACCGTCGACCAGGGCGTCGAGCAGGATGGCCTGGGCGGCAGCGTGTTCCGTGGCGTATTTTAGGAGATCGAAGCCCGCTGCGGCAGGGCCCGTCGGAATGCGCGCCGCGCGCAGGTAGGGCCGACGCGCGGCCTGGCATTCGGCATCGGTTTCATCGCCATGGAACTGCAGAAGTGCCTGGGGCACTGCGTCGCAGGCGGTCCGTATCTGGTCGAGGCCTGCGTTGACGAACAAGAGCACCGGGGTGACAAAGGGTGGCAGTCGGCGCGCCAGTTCGCCAGCCCGTTGTGCCGTGACATGGCGCGGACTCTTTTCATACAGGACGAAGCCCACGGCATCGGCCCCTGTATGGACGGCCGCGTCCACATCGACCTCGCGGGTGAGGCCGCAGATCTTGATGCGCGTGCGGTGAAGAGGGGTCATGGCAACCAGTCGAAGGCGGGCGTGCGCTCTGGCAGGCCAAAGGTCGCATCGTAGACCGGCCCGAGAAAGTACAGACCGTCAGGGGAAAAGGTGGGGGCTGCGGCGTCACGGCTGCGGGCCTGCAGCACCTCGGTCATCCAGGCCGCAGGGCGGTTGCCTGCACCGATCGCGATCAGACAGCCCATGATGTTGCGGATCATGTGATGCAGGAACGCCGAGGCCTCGAACTCAAAACGCCAGTAGTCTCCTCGACGAGCGATGTCCACGCGCATCAGGTGCTTGACGGGCGAATGGGCCTGGCATTGTGCAGCGCGGAAAGAGGTGAAGTCGTGTTCACCGACCAGAGCCTGTGCCGCCTGGACCATGGGTTCGAGCGCCAGCGGCCTGAAGACCCATCCCACCTGTCCGGCATCCACGCTGGGCCGGACGGGCGACTCGAGCAGCACATAGGCGTAGCGCCTTGAGCGCGCGCTGGCGCGGGCATGAAAGCTGCCGGGTACGTGCCGGGCCCACTGAACTGCAATGTTGTCGGGCAGAAAACTGTTGGTGCCGCGCACCCAGGCGTTTTCCGCGCGTTCGAGTGGCGTGTCGAAATGAACCACCTGCATGAGGCCGTGCACGCCGGCGTCGGTGCGGCCGGCGCACAGCGTTTTCACCGGGTCCTGGGCGCTGAATTGCGTCAGCGCGCGCTCCAGATGGTCCTGTACCGTGCGGCCTCCCGGCTGGCTCTGCCAGCCATCGTAGGCGCGGCCGTTGTAGCTCACGCCCAGCGCGACGCGGGTGCGGCTGGGCTCCGTGAGAGGGGGCAAAGGGGCGGGCCGGGCGCGGCGCGTCAGGCCAGATCGGCCAGGAACGTGCCGGCCTTGGCCTTGAGCGTGCCGGACGCTTCGGCAAGCACCTCCTCCGCCAGCGAACGCGCTCCTTCGAAGTCGCCAATGGCGCGGAATTCTTCCGCCAGGGACAGCTTGGTCTCCAGCGGGTTTTCTTCCGTGAGGCGGCCTGCGGACGTGGACTCGTCTTCCACGGGGGGCGTGTTCAGATCCAGGTTGATGTTGTTCAGGTCGAACGACATCATCTCGGGGGCGGCGGGGGCAGGGTCCTGCCGGCTCTCGTCGGCAGGTGTGTCCAGGCCGATGATGGGGCCGTCATCGAAAGCCAGTGCGTCGACGCTCGGCGGCGGCGTGAGATCCATGGTCGGCATCGGCTCAGGCGTGTGTTCCTGCAGTGGCGCCGGGCCGGAGGGGAAGTCGAGGTCGAAGTCCATTGACATCGAGGACGGTGCGCCTTCCTTCTCATCGGCAGGCGCACGGGTCAGTTCGTCGGTGCTCTTGAGGTCGTCCAGGCTGGACATCTCGGCTTCGGGCGCAACGTGTGCGGAAGCCGGAGAGGGCACGTTGGCGGGTTCGTCGAGCGAGAAGTCAAGATCCAGGTCTAGGTCGCCCATGCCAGATGCTGCGCCCGATTTGCCCGTTTCTGTCAGGGTGCTGGCACCGAAAGGCATGGTGTTCAGGCCCGCGCCAGCGATGCCGGCGGTGGCTGCCACCTTGATGGCGGGGGCGCCACCGGGTTGGTACAAGGGGTTGGACGGATCCAGTTCCTTCCCGAGTTCGCAGGCATGCTCCCACTCCGGGCCCTGGCCTTGTGTCAGGCCGTAAGCTTCGGTCGCGACCACTTCGAACGCACGCGCATCGCGTCGCTTGGCGTAGATTTCCAGCAGCTTGTTGTGGATGGCCACGCGCGTCGGGGTGCTGCGCATGGCTTCCTTGAGGATTTCCTCGGCCTGCAAGTCGCGACCGTAGGCCAGGTAGACGTCGGCTTCTGCCACAGGGTCCACGTCGCCCGCAGCGTCCAGCTGGCTGGGTGAATACACCATGGACGAGCCAGAGGCCACGGATTCTGCGGTGTCGATCCGCTGTCCACCACTGGAACCGAAGAACGAATCCGGCTGCAGGCGGCTTTCCAGGAAAGAGCTGTCGACGTTCGAGCCGTTCTTGCGTTGGCGCATGCGGTAGAGCCCAAAGCCTGCCAGGAGCGCCAGCAATCCGCCGGCCAAAGGCATCAGCAGCGGGTTGTCGCGCAATTGGTCGAAGAACGAGGGCTCATCCGGCAGCGGGGTGGGCACCGGCAGCGGTGGCTTGACCGGTGCAGGCGTCGTCGAGGCCGGCGCCTCGGCTGCAGGCGGTTCGGCCGGGGCCGGTGCCGGTGCGGGGGCTTCTGCTGCTGGCGCGGCAGGAGCGGGCGCCGCTTCCGTCGGGGCCGGGGCCGTGGGCACGGTCACGCTGGGTGCGGGCGTGGTTGCAGCGGGCGCGGCCGGGGCTGCGGGAGCAGGTGCTGGCGCGGCGGGTGCCGGTGCGCTGCCAGAACCCAGTTTTGACAGTTCTTCGATGTTTCTGGAGAGCTCGGCCACGCGCGAGGAGGATTCCTGCGCCTGGCGCTCTTTGGCAATTCGCTCTTCGTTGGCCGCCTGACCCGGTGCGCCCTCCTTCGACAAGGTCAGCTTGTCGGCGGCGGGCGCTGCAGGCTTGGCGTCCTTGACTTCTGTCTGCACCTGACCGGCGGCTTGCCGATCCGCTGCAGCAACGCCGGCTTCGGGAGCGCTGCCTGCAAGACGGCGTCGGAATTCGTTGAAATCCCGGCTCTGGGCCGTGATGGTCTGGCGGGCCTCACTCTGCGGAATGGCGCTGGCTTCTGCGGCGCTGGGCAAGTCGAGCACCACGCCGGAACGCATGCGGTTGACATTGCCAGAAATGAAGGCGTTCGGGTTCTGCCGCAGCATGGCCACGAGCATCTGGTCCAACGATACGTTGGCGGGTTTGTTGGCGGCGGCAATGGCGCCAGCTGTATCGCCCGACTGCACACGCACCTGCCCACCGCCTGCTGCGCTCGGGGCCGGAGCTGGGGCTGCTGGTGTCGGCGGCGCCACCGGGCTCGGGGCGGGCGCCACGGCACGGGGCGGTTGGACTTGGGGCTGCACGGCGCTGGGTGCAGGTGCCGGACGTGGTGCCTGCGCGGACGGGGCCGGGGCACTGACGCCGGGAGCAACTGGTGCCGGTTGAGGTGCGGCGGCGCGAAGATTGGGTGGATCGAAGAGCAGGGTGTAGTCGCGGACCACGCGTCCGGATGACCAGTTGGCCTCGACGATGAGGTCGACAAAGGGTTCGGTGACGGGACGCGAACTCGTCAGGCGCAGGTACGCACGGCCATCAGGGCGTCGCTGCAGGCTGATCTGCAGGTTGGCCAGCACAGGGTTGACATCCACCCCGGCAGCACGGAAGGTATCACCTGATGCCAGGCCCACACGCAGGCTGGCCGCTTCCTCGGCATTGATATCGGGCACATCGATTTCCGCCCGCAGGGGCTCACCGAGAGCAGACTGCACCACCACACGACCAAGTGCCAGGGCCTGCGCATCCGGGTGATGGGCCAGGCTCGCGCACAGCAACGCTGCCGCAGCGACCGCATGCAGCCGGGCGAGGCCGCGTAAACCAGCACTTTGTTGCACTTGGCGGCTCTGTTGGGATGGCGTGTAGCGGGAGTTGGATGGCACTTTGACCTCGACGTAAAAAACCGAGAATTGACCTTAACATCAACGCATTACAGTGACAAGCTGAGAATCCGCTTGAGTTTCTTCACCGGTCATCTCCCGTTACTGGGCGGACGCCCGCGTTGCAGTGGCGCAACGTGAGCGACCCTTCACATACACGTCCCTGATACACGCACCGATGGTGCTCAGGCTTCCAGCAGGATGCGAAGCATGCGACGCAGTGGTTCGGCTGCGCCCCAGAGCAACTGGTCGCCAATGGTGAACGCACCCAGGTATTCGGGACCCATGGCCAGCTTGCGAATGCGGCCCACCGGGATTGTCATGGTGCCCGTCACCGCCACTGGCGTCAGATCCTGAATGGTTGCCTCGCGCGTGTTGGGCACCACTTTCACCCAGGCGTTGTCCGCCGCGATCATGCCTTCGATATCGGCCAGCGGCACGTCCTTCTTGAGCTTGAAGGTGAGCGCCTGGCTGTGGCAGCGCATGGCGCCCACCCGCACACAGAAGCCGTCCACGGGAATGGCGGCGCTGTTGAAGCCTTCGCCCATGCCCAGGATCTTGTTGGTCTCGGCCATGCCCTTCCACTCTTCCTTGGACATGCCGTTGCCCAGATCCTTGTCGATCCAGGGGATGAGCGAGCCGCCCAGGGGAACGCCGAAGTTGGCGGTCTCGGCGCCGGTGAGAGAGCGTTGCCTGGCAATAACCTTGCGGTCGATTTCCAGGATGGCGCTCTTGGGGTCGTCCAGCAGGGACTTCACTTCCGCATTGAGCGTGCCGTACTGCGTGAGCAGTTCGCGCATGTGTTGCGCACCGCCGCCGGATGCGGCCTGGTAGGTCTGCGTGCTCATCCATTCGACGAGCCCGGCCTTGTACAACGCGCCCACACCCATGAGCATGCAGCTCACGGTGCAGTTGCCGCCGATCCAGTCCTTGCCGCCATGGGCCAGCGCGTTCTGGATGACAGGCAGGTTCACCGGGTCCAGGACGATGACCGCCTTCTTGTCCATGCGCAAGGTGGACGCAGCGTCGATCCAGTGGCCGTTCCATCCGGCCGCGCGCAGCTTGGGATAGACCTCGCTGGTGTAGTCGCCGCCCTGTGCGGTGATCACGATGTCGCAGCGCTTGAGCGCTTCGATGTCGTGTGCATCCTGCAGCACGGTTTCGTTTTTCGCCATGGCAGGGGCCTTGCCGCCCGCGTTCGAGGTGGAGAAAAACAGGGGTTCGATCAGGTCGAAGTCGCTTTCCGCGACCATGCGGTCCATCAGCACGGACCCAACCATGCCGCGCCAGCCAACAAGTCCTACGAGTTTCATGTCAACGCCCTTCAGTTAAAAAACCGTTTTGCCCCGGCTCGTCTGGCCGGGAAGGGGCGTGACGAACCGGAGCTGTATCAGCCCTTGGTAATGGTTTTGGTGATGGCGGCCACGACGGCATCGCCCATGCCGCGGGTGCTCACCTTGGTCGTGCCCTCAGACCAGATGTCCGTGGTGCGCAGACCGGACGCAAGCACGCTGCTGACCGCACGTTCAATGCGGTCGGCGGCTTCGGTCTGGTTGAAAGTGAATCTGAGCATCATGGCAGCGGACAGTATTGTAGCCAGAGGATTGGCCAGGTTCTTGCCCGCGATGTCCGGCGCGCTGCCGTGGCTGGGTTCGTACAAGCCCTGGTTCTTCGTGTTCAGGGATGCCGAGGGCAGCATACCGATCGAACCGGTGAGCATGGACGCCTCGTCGGAGAGGATGTCACCGAACATGTTGCCGGTGACCACCACGTCGAATTTCTTGGGTGCGCGCACCAGTTGCATGGCCGCGTTGTCCACATACATGTGCTCGAGTTCCACGTCCGGGTACTGGGCGTGCACTTCGGTGACGACGTCTTTCCAGAACTGGAAGGTTTCCAGGACGTTGGCCTTGTCGACACTGGTCACCTTCTTGTTGCGTTTGCGCGCGGCCTGGAACGCCACGTGCGCAATGCGCTCGATCTCGGGCTTGCTGTAACGCATGGTGTCGAAGGCTTCTTCCGCGCCGGGGAAGTGCCCGTCGGTGGCGGTGCGCCGGCCGCGAGGCTGGCCGAAGTAGATGTCACCGGTCAGCTCGCGGATGATGAGGATATCCAGCCCGGCGATGAGTTCGGGTTTGAGGCTGGAGGCGCCCACCAGTTCGGGATAGCAGATGGCCGGGCGAAAGTTGGCGAACAGTCCGAGGTGCTTGCGCAGGCCGAGGATTGCCTGTTCCGGCCGCAGGGGGCGATCCAGCTTGTCGTACTTCCAGTCGCCCACGGCGCCGAACAGCACCGCATCCGCGTCCATGGCCAGCTTCAACGTGGATTCTGGCAGTGGATGGCCATGGGCCTCGTAAGCTGCGCCACCGACGAGGGCGGATTCCATTTCGATGGGCAACTCGAGCGCCTGGAGAACGCGGACGGCTTCGGCGACGATTTCGGTGCCGATACCGTCACCTGGAAGAACTGCGATTTTCATGTGATGTGCGGTGGGTACCCCGGGCGCAATGCGATACGGGGGGACTCAGGAAAGGCGAGGGGGCGTTCAGGCGTTGGCCGTCATCGTGTGCGCCAGCCAGGGCTTGGTTGCCATGCGCTCGGCTTCGAACGCGGCGATCTTGTCCTTGTAGCGCAAGGTGAGGCCGATATCGTCCAGACCATTGAGCAGGCAGTATTTGCGGAACGCCTGCACGTCAAAGGGAATTTCCTCTCCCTGCGGCTTGACGACCACCTGACGTTCCAGATCGATGGTGAGCTGGTAACCAGGGAAGGCTGCGACCTCGTCGAACAGCTGTGCCACCTGTTCTTCGGACAACTGGATCGGCAGCAGGCCATTCTTGAAGCAGTTGTTGAAGAAGATGTCGGCGTAGCTCGGCGCAATGATCGCGCGGAAGCCGTACTGATCGATGGCCCAGGGCGCGTGTTCGCGGCTGGAGCCGCAGCCGAAGTTCTTGCGCGCCAGCAGCACCGACGCGCCGGCGTAGCGCGGCTGGTTGAGCACGAAGTCGGGGTTGGGCTTGCGGCTGGCCGGGTCTTGCCCCGGCTCGCCCTTGTCGAGGTAGCGCCACTCGTCGAACAGATTGGGCCCGAAGCCGGTCTTGCGGATCGACTTGAGGAACTGCTTGGGAATGATCGCGTCGGTGTCGACGTTCTCGCGGTCCATCGGGGCCACGAGGCCCTTGTGGAGGGTGAATTTCTGCATGTTGGTGGGCGTCTTTTACTTGGCGACTTCCTGGACTTTTTCGCCAGCTCTTTCGATGCCCTTGCCAGCGGCCTGTCCCACTTCCTTGGCGTCCTGCTTGACACCGGACCAGGTGTTGCAGGCAGCCAGCGTCAGCGAGAGGGCGAAGGCGGCAGCAATGACGGCAATGCGTTTCATGTGAGTCTCCTGAGGTGGTTTCGGTTGGGGGTCAAGCGAAGGTGCGCACGTCCACGAAGTGGCCGTGCACGGCCGCCGCAGCGGCCATGGCGGGGGAAACGAGGTGTGTGCGCCCACCAGCGCCCTGGCGGCCTTCGAAGTTGCGGTTGCTGGTCGAGGCGCAGCGCTCGCCAGGTTCGAGCCGGTCGGCGTTCATGGCCAGGCACATGGAGCAGCCGGGCTCGCGCCATTCGAAGCCCGCTGCCTTGAAGATTTCGTGCAGGCCTTCGCGCTCGGCCTGGGCCTTGACGAGGCCGGAGCCCGGTACCACCAGCGCCAGCTTGACGTTTCTGGCCACCTTCTGCCCCAGCTTCTTCACCACGGCCGCAGCTTCCCGCATGTCTTCGATGCGGCTGTTGGTGCAGGAGCCGATGAAGACCTTGTCGATGAAGATGTCATTGAGGGGTTTGCCCGGCGACAGGTCCATGTAGGTGAGGGCGCGTTCGATGGCACCCCGCTTGTTGGCATCCTTCTCCCGGTCGGGGTCGGGGACCGTGCCATCGATGCCCAGCACCATTTCAGGCGAAGTGCCCCAGGTGACCTGCGGCACGATCTGTGTGGCATCGAGTTCGACCACGGCGTCGAATTTCGCGTCGGCGTCGGAGTGCAGCGTTTTCCAGTAGGCCACGGCCTGGTCCCACTCCACTCCCGTGGGCGAAAGGGGCCGGCCTTTCACGTAGTCAATGGTCTTGTCGTCCACCGCCACCAGGCCCGCGCGAGCGCCGCCTTCGATGGCCATGTTGCACACCGTCATGCGGCCTTCCATGCTCAGCGCACGGATCGCGGAGCCGCCGAATTCGATGGTGTAACCCGTGCCACCTGCGGTGCCGATCTTGCCGATGATGGCCAGCACGATGTCCTTGGCCGTGCAGCCCTTGGCGAGCTGGCCTTCCACACGCACCAGCATGTTCTTGGCCTTTTTCGCAAGCAAGGTCTGGGTGGCAAGCACGTGCTCCACCTCGCTGGTGCCGATGCCATGGGCCAGGGCGCCGAACGCGCCATGGGTGGACGTGTGGCTGTCGCCGCACACCACGGTCATGCCCGGCAGCGTGGCGCCGTTCTCCGGGCCGATCACATGCACGATGCCCTGGCGCTTGGACATGAACGGGAAAAAGGCGGCGGCACCAAATTCCGCGATGTTGCTGTCCAGCGTGGTGATCTGTTCCTTGCTGATCGGATCGGTGATGCCGTCGTACCCGAGTTCCCAGCCGCTGGTGGGGGTGTTGTGGTCGGCCGTGGCCACCACCGAGCTCACACGCCAGACCTTGCGCCCAGCCTGGCGCAGACCTTCGAAGGCCTGCGGGCTGGTGACTTCGTGGACCAGGTGGCGGTCAATGTAGAGCACGGACGTGCCGTCCTCCTCGGTATGGACAACGTGTTCGTCCCAGATCTTGTCGTAGAGCGTGCGTGGCATGGCTTTGGCTTTTCGTGGAGGATGGATTTTAGGTCGACTGGGGTGAATCTGTGGCCGCCAGGTGCTCGACAAGAAGGCGTGCCGCCGTGGGCAGGCTGGAGAAGTCGCGCGCCACCAGCACGAGCTGGCGCTGAGCCCATGCATCGGTCAGGGGTGCTGCAAGGAGCGAGTCGTCGGTGCTCAGCAGGTGGAAGGCCCGTTCGGGCATCACCCCGACCCCCAGGCCGTTGGCGATCATGCGGCACATGGCGTCCAGACCGGTGACGCGGATGCGCACGCGCACTGCCGTACCTGCCTCGGTGGCGGCCTGGTGCGTGGCCAGGTGGATGGAGCTGTTGGCGTGCAGGCCCACGTGGTCGTAGGGCAGGGCAGCCTCGAATGCGATGGGCTCGCCACCCGCCAAGGCATGTCCGCGCGGTACCACCAGCACCAGGCGGTCGCGCCGGTAAGGCCGGCTCTGCAGGCCGCCGGTTCCCGTGGCGCCGTTGCACAGTCCCAGGTCGGTTGCACCCTCCTTCACGGCCCGCAGAACTTCCGGGCTCAGGTGTTCTTCCAGGTCGATCTTGATTTGCGGATGGCTGCGGGCGAATGCGCCCAGGTCTTCCGGGAGGAACTGGACGATCGCGGAAATGCTGGCATGCACCCGCACATGGCCCCGCACGCCATCGGCGTACTCTGCCAGTTCGACCTGCATCTTCTCCAGCCCGAACAGCACCGCGCGGGCGTGGTGCAGAAGACCTTCGCCAGCGGGCGTGAGTCGCACGCCCCGCGCGTGCCGGTTCAGCAAGGGCGTGCCCAGCGTGTTCTCGAGATCCGACAGGCGCTTGCTGATGGCCGAGGCCGCAATGAACTCGCGCTCTGCTGCTCGGCCGATGCTGCCCGACTCACACACCGCCACAAACAGCTGCAGTGAGGTGAGATCGATCTGACGGGCGAAGTTGCGTTCGGAAAGCATGTGGCGTGTGGCTTCTCATTTCAAGAAGCCATGTGCGCATTTTCCTCCTTGTTTTTGATTTTTGGCATCTTGAAATGCGATGTCTTAGGTGCCGCAATACGCTGGCAGTGGGCGAAAAAAAAGCCCGCCTGGGGCGGGCTTTCTGGCCGAAGAAGGCTCAGCGGCTGGTGATCGGCTTGACGTCACGGCGCGGCGAGCCGGTGAAGAGCTGGCGCGGGCGGCCGATCTTGTACTCGGGATCGCTGATCATCTCGTTGAGCTGGGCGATCCAGCCCACGGTACGGGCCAGCGCGAAGATGCCGGTGAACAGGTTCACCGGGATGCCGATGGCGCGCTGCACGATGCCGGAGTAGAAGTCCACGTTGGGGTACAGCTTGCGCGAAACGAAGTACTCGTCTTCCAGGGCGATCTTTTCCAGCTCCTTGGCGAGCTTGAACAGGGGATCGTTCTCCAGGCCCAGCTCCTGCAGCACCTCGTTGCACGTTTCCTGCATGAGCTTGGCGCGCGGGTCGTAGTTCTTGTACACGCGGTGGCCGAAACCCATCAGCTTGACGCCGGAGTTCTTGTCCTTGACCTTCTCCATGAACTCACCGACCTTGGACACGCCGCCCTGGCGCTGGATGTCTTCCAGCATGTTCAGGCAGGCTTCGTTGGCGCCGCCGTGGGCCGGGCCCCACAGGCAGGCCACGCCAGCGGCAATCGCGGCGAACGGGTTGGTGCCCGACGAACCGCACAGACGCACGGTCGAGGTGGAGGCGTTCTGCTCGTGGTCGGCGTGCAGGATGAAGATGCGGTCCAGCGCGCGTTCGAGCACCGGGTTGACCTGGTACTCCTCGCAGGGCGTGCCGAACATCATGCGCAGGAAGTTGCCCGAGTAGCTGAGGTCGTTCTTCGGGTACATGTAGGGCTGGCCGATGCCGTACTTGTAGGCCATGGCGACCAGCGTGGGCATCTTGGCGATCAGGCGGATGGCGGCGATCTCGCGGTGCTTCGGATTGTTGATGTCCGTGCTGTCGTGATAGAAGGCCGACAGGCCGCCAACCAGACCGGTCAGCACGGCCATGGGGTGTGCATCACGGCGGAAGCCGCGCAGGAAGAACTGCATCTGCTCGTTCACCATGGTGTGGTTGGTCACGAGCTTGTGGAAGTCGCCGCGCTGCGCCTCGTTCGGCAGTTCGCCGTTGAGCAGCAGGTAGCAGGTGTCGAGGTAGTCGCACTGCGTGGCGAGTTGCTCGATGGGGTAACCGCGGTACAGCAGCTCGCCCTTGTCGCCATCGATATAGGTGATGGCCGACTGGCACGAGGCCGTGGACAGGAAGCCGGGGTCGTAGGTGAACATGCCGGTCTGCGCGTAGAGCTTGCGGATGTCGATCACGTCCGGGCCGATGCTGCCGGCGTACACCGGTAGGTCGACACTGGGGCCGCCGTTGGAAAACGACAGGGTGGCTTTGTTGTCTACGAGTTTCATGCAGGTTCCTCGGATGATGGGAGAGGGCGCAGGTCGCGCAGCAGTGCAAGCACTTGCGTCACGTCCGCACGTTCAAGATCGCCCTGAAGGGGCTTTCGGCCGAGCAGCAGATCCAGCAGGTCGTTGTCGGACAGGTCCATCAACGCTCCAAGCGCCTCGGCATGGCGCACGGTCAAGCCAGATTCGTGCCTGGCAAAGAATCGCTCGATGAACAGATCGTTCTCGAGCAAGCCACGACGGCACCGCCAGCGCAGCTTGCTCAGCGCGCGTTCGTCCAGCAAAGTGTCCTGCAGGGCGGTGTCGGTCATGGTGTTCGGGGTGTTTGCTCAGACCGAGCGCAGCACCATCATTTCCTTGATCTTGCCAATGGCCTTCGTGGGGTTCAGCCCCTTGGGGCAGACATCCACGCAGTTCATGATGGTGTGGCAGCGGAACAGGCGATAGGGGTCTTCCAGATTGTCCAGGCGCTCGCTGGTGGCCTGATCGCGGCTGTCGGCAATGAAGCGGTAGGCCTGCAGCAGGCCGGCAGGGCCGACGAACTTGTCCGGATTCCACCAGAAGCTCGGGCAGCTGGTGGAGCAGCTCGCGCAAAGAATGCACTCGTACAGCCCGTTGAGCTCTTCGCGCTCCTCCGGGCTCTGCAGGCGTTCCTTTTCGGGCGCGATGGTTTCGTTGATCAGGTAGGGCTTGATGCTGTTGTACTGCTTGAAGAACAGCGTCATGTCCACGATCAGGTCGCGCACGACCGGCAGGCCAGGCAGCGGCTTGAGCACGATGTCGCCCTTGAGCGTGTTCATGTTGGTCAGGCAGGCCAGACCGTTCTTGCCGTTGATGTTCATCGCGTCCGAGCCGCAGACGCCTTCGCGGCAGGAGCGGCGGAACGAGATGGAGGGATCGACCGCCTTGAGCTTCATCAGCGCGTCGAGCAGCATGCGCTCATGCCCGTCGAGCTCGACCTCGATGGTCTGCATGTAGGGCTTGGCGTCCTTTTCCGGGTCGTAGCGGTAGATCTTGAAGGTGCGTTTTGCCATGGTTCTTCTCCGTGCGTCGTGGGGTGCGTGCGAGGGGTCTCAGAAGGTACGGACCTTCGGCGGCACCGACTCCACGGTCAGGGGTTTGAGGTTGACGGGCTTGTATGACAGCGTGTTGGTCGCGCTGTCCCACAGCGTGTGTTTCATCCATTCGGCGTCGTTGCGGCCCAACGGGAACTGCGCGTCGTCGGCCGGGCGCTCATAGTCGTTCACCGTGTGCGCGCCACGGCACTCGCGGCGGGCAGCGGCCGAGGTCATCGTCGCCTGGGCGCATTCCATGAGGTTCTCGACTTCCAGCGCTTCGATGCGCGCCGTATTGAACACCTTGGACTTGTCCTTGAGCGCGATGTTCTTCACACGCTCGCGCATGGCGTTGATCTTGGCGACGCCTTCGTCCATGCTGGCCTGGGTGCGGAACACGCCGGCATGCTGCTGCATGGCGGCGCGCAGGTCGTTGGCGACGTCCTGCGCGTATTCCCCGCCGGTGGAGTTGTCCAGGCGCGCCAGACGGGCGAGCGTCTTGTCGGCGGCGTCGGCAGGCAGGGGTTTGAGGTTCTTGTTCTTTTCGTTGTACTGCACGATGTGGTTGCCGGCGGCACGGCCAAACACCAGCAGATCGAGCAGCGAGTTGGTGCCCAGGCGGTTGGCACCGTGCACGCTCACACAGGAACATTCGCCCACGGCGTACAGGCCGTTGACCACCTTCTGGTTGCCCTGACCGTCGGGGGTGACCACCTGGCCGTGGATGTTGGTCGGGATACCGCCCATCTGGTAGTGGATGGTGGGCACGACCGGAATCGGCTCGCGCGTGATGTCCACGTTGGCGAAGTTCACACCGATCTCGTACACCGACGGCAGTCGCTTGTGGATGGTCTCCGCGCCGAGGTGGTCGAGCTTGAGCAGCACGTAATCCTTGTTGGGGCCGCAGCCGCGGCCTTCCTTGATTTCCTGGTCCATGCAGCGGCTCACGAAGTCGCGCGGCGCCAGGTCTTTCAGGGTGGGCGCATAGCGCTCCATGAAGCGCTCGCCTTCGCTGTTGAGCAGGATCGCGCCTTCACCACGGCAGCCTTCGGTCAGCAGCACGCCCGCGCCAGCCACGCCAGTGGGATGGAACTGCCAGAACTCCATGTCCTGCAGTGGAATGCCGGCACGCGCCGCCATGCCCAGGCCGTCGCCGGTGTTGATGAAGGCGTTGGTGGATGCCGCGAAGATGCGGCCCGCACCGCCGGTGGCCAGCAGGGTGGTCTTCGCCTCGAGGATGTAGGTTTCGCCGGTTTCCATTTCCAGCGCGGTCACACCGAGAACGTCGCCGCTGGCGTCGCGGATCAGGTCCAGCGCCATCCATTCGACGAAGAAGGTGGTGCGGGCCTGCACGTTCTGCTGGTACAGCGTGTGCAGCATGGCATGACCGGTGCGGTCGGCCGCGGCGCAGGCGCGCTGCACCGGCTTTTCGCCGTAGTTGGCGGTGTGGCCGCCGAAGGGGCGCTGGTAGATCGTGCCGTCGGGGTTGCGGTCGAACGGCATGCCGAAGTGCTCGAGTTCGTAGACGACCTTGGGCGCTTCACGGCACATGAACTCGATGGCGTCCTGGTCGCCCAGCCAGTCGGAACCCTTGATGGTGTCGTAGAAGTGGTAGTGCCAGTTGTCCTCGTTCATGTTGCCGAGCGAGGCACCGATGCCGCCTTGAGCGGCTACGGTGTGCGAGCGGGTAGGGAACACCTTGGAGAGCACGGCCACCTTGAGGCCGGCGCGCGCGAGCTGCAGCGAGGCACGCATGCCGGAGCCACCGGCGCCGACGATGACCACGTCGAACTGACGCTTGGGAAGGGATGCGGATGCGGTCATGGCTTCAGAGCCTCCAGAGAACTTGAACGGCCCAGCCCAGGCAGGCGAGGAGCCAGACGATGGTGAAAACGTGCAGCACGAGGCGGATGCCGGCGGGCTTGACGTAGTCCATCCAGATGTCGCGCATGCCGACCCAGACGTGGTAGGCCAGCGCCAGGAAGACGGCGAAGGTCAGCGCCTTCATCCATTGTTTTGCGAAGATGCCGGCCCAGCTCTCGTAGCCGATGGGGCCGCTGGTGAACAGCACCTGCAGCAGCACGATGAGTGTGAAGAGGGCCATGAGGGCCGCGGTGATGCGCTGGGCGAGCCAGTCGCGCAGGCCGTAGTGGGCGCCGGTGACGACGCGCTTGGAACCGTAATTGACGGACATGGTCAGTTTCCTCGTCGCAATCAGTACAAACCGAACAGCTTGGCGCCCAGCACCAGCGTCAGGCCGATGCTCAGGACCAGCGTCACGATGGCGGACGTCCTGCCGAATTCCTTGCTCACGGCGTGGCAGGCGTCCATATAGAGGTGGCGGACCCCGGCGATCAGGTGGTGCAGGTAGGCCCAGATGATGGCCAGCACCACGAGCTTGAACAGCCAGCCGGGCACGAAACCGATGCCTGCGGAAAACGCCGAGCTGAAACGCTCGAAGGACAGCTCGGACGACACGGAGGTGTCGAACAGCCAGACGATCAGGGGCAGGAGGATGAACATCAGGCCACCGCTGGCGCGGTGCAGGATCGACACCCAGCCGGCCGGTGGCAGGCGGTAGGTGGTGAGATCCTTGAAGGCGTTGATGTTGCGGAACTCGGGCCGCTTCTTGGTCAACTCGGTCATGGTGGGGACTTTCTTCCGGGGGGGAGGGGAACGTGGCGGCTTGGTAACTGGTTGGTAACTAATGCCAAGGCGCGTCAAATTCTATTGCAACGCACCATGCCGCAGGCTGACAGTCGGATGCTTCGGCGTGCAAGAGGGCTACGGACGGGGGGTATCAGCTCAGCTCATTGCGGTAGTGGCGGGCGTCGGTGCGGTAGAAGCCGCGCCGCAATTCCATCGGTTCATCGTTGTAGGTATAGGCCAGCCGCTCCACGCTCAGCAGGGGGTATCCGGGCGCCACACCCAGCAGGGCTGCCGTGTCCTCGTCGGCGCTCACCGCCTTGATCTTTTCCACGGCGCGCACCATGCGCACGCCGAACTGGGTTTCGAACAGGGCGTACATCGGGCCCTTGTCATCCGACAGCGCTTCGATCGTCAGTCCCTTGAACGGGCCGCCGGGCAGCCAGAGCTCTTCCAGGATGGCGGGCGCCCCTGAGAACGCGAGCACGCGTTTGACCTGCAGCACGGCATCGCCGGTGCGCAGACCCAGTTGCCGGGCCACTTCGGCCGGAGCGCGCAGGCGGCGGCATTCGACAATGCGCCGCTCGGCCGGGCCTTGTTCTTCCAGGGAGCCGGTGTCGGGCAGCAGGCGCAGGAAGCGGTACTGGATGTGCTGTTCCGCATGGGTGGCCACGAAGGTCCCCTTGCCCTGGCGGCGCACCAGCAGATTGTCGGTGGCGAGGGCGTCGATGGCCTTGCGCACCGTGCCCTGGCTGACACGGAACCGTGCCGCGAGGTCGAATTCGCTGGGGATCATGTCGCCCGGCTTCCACTCGCCGGCCTGCAGGCTGCGCAGGATCAGCGTCTTGATCTGCTGGTACAACGGGCTGAACGCCGGTGCGGTGTTCTCGAACGCAGCCGAAGCGCCGGCGTCGGCCGGCACCGCTTCAGGAGAGTTCTGGGTGGAAGTGGGCATGCGTTTGCGGCGCCGTGATGCGGTGCTCCTGACGTGAATCATATCTTATATAAGACATAAGACAAATTGACGCTTCAGGGTTTGCGAGGGTACACTCAGCGAGCTGACCTGGACCCGGAGCTGCGGGTTTTCCCGACATGTTTGCCGCCGTCGTCCTGGGGTTCGCCCGCCTCGTCATTCCCATCTTCTCCCAACGTCCTTTTCCGGAGTTTTCACCATGAACAAGAAGCCCGTTCGCGTTGCCGTCACCGGTGCCGCTGGCCAGATCGGTTACGCCCTGCTGTTTCGCATTGCCTCCGGCGAAATGCTCGGCAAGGACCAGCCCGTGATCCTGCAGCTGCTGGAAATCCCGGACGAGAAGGCCCAGAAGGCGCTGAAGGGCGTGATCATGGAGCTGGAAGACTGCGCTTTCCCGCTGCTGGCTGGCGTGATCCCCACGGGCGATCCGGAAGTCGCTTTCAAGGATGCCGACTACGCCCTGCTGGTCGGTGCCCGTCCTCGCGGCCCCGGCATGGAGCGTGCCGATCTGCTCGCCGCCAACGCCCAGATCTTCACCGCCCAGGGCAAGGCGCTGGACAAGGTCGCCAGCCGCAATGTCAAGGTGCTGGTGGTCGGCAACCCCGCCAACACCAATGCCTACATCGCCATGAAGAGCGCGCCCAGCCTGCCGCGCGAGAACTTTACCGCCATGCTGCGTCTGGACCACAACCGCGCCGCCAGCCAGATCGCCGCCAAGACCGGTGGCAAGGTCGGTGAAATCGAGAAGCTGACCGTGTGGGGCAACCACTCTCCCACCATGTACGCCGATTACCGCTTCGCCACCATCGGCGGCAAGAGCGTCAAGGACACGATCAATGACCAGGTCTGGAATGCCGACACCTTCCTGCCTACGGTGGGCAAGCGCGGCGCCGCCATCATCGAAGCGCGTGGTCTGTCGTCCGCCGCTTCTGCGGCCAACGCCGCCATCGACCACATGCGCGACTGGGCCCTGGGTTCCAATGGCCAGTGGGTCACGATGGGCGTGCCTTCCAACGGCGAATACGGCATTCCGAAGGACGTGATCTTCGGTTTCCCGGTCACGACCGAAGGTGGCAAGTACAAGATCGTTGAAGGCCTGGAGATCGACGCGTTCTCGCAAGAACGCATCAACAAGACCCTGGACGAGCTCAAGGGCGAGCAGGACGGCGTCAAGCACCTCCTGTAATCGGCTGGTAACCGCGCCTTGGCCACCCATCCACGTCACATCCTGCTCGGCGCCCAGGCCGGCGCGTTTGCGCTGCCGGTCTGCGACCACTACAGCGGTGTCGAGGTCCGGATGCGCAAAAGCCTGGCACTCCAGGCTGAGATGGCCGAGGAGTTCGGTACCTGCGTGTTCGACGCCACACTGGATTGCGAGGATGGTGCTCCGGTGGGGGGCGAGGCCGAGCATGCCGTGCTGGTGACCGAACTGGCCCTGGCCGCCGCCCCTGGCGCGCGCGTGGCGGTGCGCGTGCACCCGGTGGACCATGCGGCGTTCGACGCCGATGTGGCCACCATCGCCGGCCGCGCCGGCCACCGCCTGACCCACCTGATGGTGCCCAAGGTCGAGTCGGTGGCGGATGTGCAGCGCGCGGCCGACGCACTGGATGCCGCTGGTGCTGGCTCGCTGCCGCTGCACGTGCTCATCGAATCGCCCGCTGCGGTGCACCGCGCGTTTGACATCGCCGCCCACGCCCGTGTGCAGAGCATCAGCTTCGGCCTCATGGACTTTGTGTCAGCGCACGGTGGCGCCATCCCCGCCGACGGCATGAGCGCCGCCGGCCAGTTTTCGCACCCGCTGGTGCTCCGCGCCAAGCTGGAGATCGCATCGGCCTGCCATGCGCACGGCAAGGTACCCTCGCACTGCGTGGTGACCGAGTTCAAGCACCTGGATGCCCTCGAGCAGGCTGCCCGCAAGGCCGCCCGTGAACTGGGCTACACGCGCATGTGGAGCATCCATCCCGACCAGATACGCCCCATCCTGGCGGCGTTCGCGCCGCAGGCGCGTGAGGTCGACACCGCTGCCGCCCTCATCGAGCGCGCCATGGCCGCTGACTGGGCGCCCGTGCAGTTCGACGGCCGGCTGCACGACCGGGCGAGCTACCGGTATTTCTGGCAGGTGCTGGAGCGCGCGCACCAGACCGGCCTGTCCTTGCCCGATGCGGTGCAAGCCCACTTCACCGACGCCACCGTGCGGCATTGAGCTTGCTTGCTCCGTCCCCAACTGTTTTCCGACCCCACGCAAATCCCTCTGGAGAATCCCATGTCCACCTTTCTCACCGACTACCGCGCCCACGCCGCCGAACGCGCCGCGCTGGGCATTCCGCCGCTGCCGCTCGAGGCGAAGCAGGTCGCCGAACTGATCGAGCTGATCAAGTCGCCGCCGGCGGGTGAGGAGGCCTTCCTGCTGGACCTGCTGACGCACCGTGTGCCGCCCGGCGTGGACGACGCCGCCAAGGTCAAGGCGAGTTTCCTGGCGGCTGTGGCACACGGCGACGTGAAGGTCGACCTGGTCTCCAAGACCAAGGCCACTGAGTTGCTGGGCACCATGGTGGGCGGCTACAACGTGCACCCGCTGATCGAATTGCTGGACGATGAAGAAGTGTCCAGCGTGGCCGCCGAAGGTCTGAAGAAGACGCTGCTGATGTTCGACTTTTTCAACGACGTGGCCGAGAAGGCCAAGGCCGGCAATCTCAAGGCCCGCCAGGTGATGCAGAGCTGGGCAGACGCCGAATGGTTCACCAGCCGCCCGGAAGTCGACAAGACCATCACCGTGACCGTGTTCAAGGTGCCCGGCGAGACCAACACCGACGACCTGTCGCCCGCGCCCGATGCCTGGAGCCGCCCCGACATTCCGCTGCACTACCTGGCCATGCTGAAGAACACCCGCCCTGACGCGGCCTTCAAGCCCGAGGAAGACGGCAAGCGTGGCCCGATGCAGTTCATCGAGGACCTGAAGAAGAAGGGCCACCTGGTCGCCTACGTGGGCGACGTGGTCGGCACCGGTTCCAGCCGCAAGAGCGCCACCAACAGCGTGATCTGGGCCACCGGCGAAGACATCCCCTTCGTGCCCAACAAGCGTTTTGGCGGCGTGACGCTGGGGGGCAAGATCGCTCCCATCTTCTTCAACACGCAGGAAGACTCTGGCGCATTGCCGATCGAAGTGGACGTGAGCAAGCTCGAAATGGGCGACGTGATCGACATCCACCCCTACGAAGGCAAGATCACCAAGAACGGTGCCACCGTGGCGGAGTTCCAGCTGCGCAGCGACGTGCTGTTCGACGAGGTGCGCGCCGGCGGCCGCATCAACCTGATCATCGGCCGTTCGCTCACCGCCAAGGCACGTGAATTCCTGGGGCTGTCCGCCAGCACGGCGTTCCGCCTGCCGCAGGCGCCTGCCGAGTCCAAGGCGGGCTTCACGCTGGCGCAGAAGATGGTGGGCCGCGCCGTTGGCCTGCCCGAAGGCTTCGGCGTGCGTCCTGGCACCTACTGCGAACCCAAGATGACCACCGTGGGTTCGCAGGACACCACCGGCCCGATGACCCGCGACGAGCTGAAGGATCTGGCCTGCCTGGGCTTCAGCGCCGACATGGTGATGCAGTCGTTCTGCCATACCGCGGCCTATCCGAAGCCCGTGGACGTGAAGACACACCGCGAACTGCCGGCCTTCATCAGCAACCGTGGCGGCGTCGCCCTGCGCCCGGGCGATGGTGTGATCCACTCGTGGCTCAACCGCCTGCTGCTGCCCGACACCGTGGGCACCGGCGGTGACTCGCACACCCGCTTCCCGATCGGCATCAGCTTCCCCGCCGGCTCCGGTCTCGTGGCCTTCGGTGCCGCCACCGGTGTGATGCCGCTGGACATGCCCGAGTCCGTCCTGGTCCGCTTCAAGGGCCAGATGCAGCCGGGCGTGACCCTGCGCGACCTGGTGCACGCGATTCCGCTGTACGCCATCAAGGCCGGTCTGCTGACCGTGGCCAAGGCCGGCAAGAAGAACATCTTCTCGGGTCGCATCCTGGAGATCGAAGGACTGCCAGACCTCAAGGTCGAACAGGCGTTCGAGCTGAGCGATGCCTCCGCCGAGCGCTCTGCCGCCGGCTGCACCATCAAGCTCAACCCCGAGCCGATCAAGGAATACCTCACCAGCAACGTCGTGCTGATGAAGAACATGATCGCCGACGGTTACGCCGATGCCCGCACCCTCAAGCGCCGCATCGAGAAGGTTGAAGCCTGGCTGGCCAACCCGACGCTGCTCGAGGCCGACGCGAACGCCGAGTACGCCGCCGTCATCGAGATCGACCTGGCCGACATCAAGGAACCCATCCTCTGCTGCCCGAACGATCCGGACGACGCCAAGACCCTGTCTGACGTGGCCGGCACCAAGATCGATGAAGCTTTCATTGGTTCGTGCATGACCAACATCGGCCACTTCCGCGCTGCGGCCAAGCTGCTGGGTGGCCAGCGCGACATCCCGGTCAAGCTGTGGGTGGCCCCGCCGACCAAGATGGACGAGAGCGAGCTCATCAAGGAAGGCCACTACTCGGCCTTCGGCACGGCCGGTGCGCGCACCGAGATGCCCGGTTGCTCGCTGTGCATGGGCAACCAGGCGCAGGTGCGTGAAGGCGCGACGGTGGTGTCCACCTCCACCCGCAACTTCCCGAACCGCCTGGGCAAGAACACCAACGTGTTCCTCGCCTCGGCCGAGCTGGCTGCCATCGCCTCCAAGCTGGGTCACATTCCCACCGTGGCCGAGTACCACGACGCCATGGGCGTGGTGAACAAGGATGGTGCCGCGATCTACAAGTACATGAACTTCGACCAGATCGAGGAATACGCCGACAACGCCAAGGGCGTGGCCGCGTAAGGCGTTCCCCCTTGACCCGATAAAAAAAGCCGCTCACCGAGCGGCTTTTTTCCGGGTGACAAAGCGTTCGAGTTCAGCGGACGCCGGCCAGCGCCCTGCGGTTCCATGGCATCCGCATCAACACGCGTGCCATGCCGCAGAAGCCCGACACACCCGCGAACACGAGGCCGGCCCCGACGAAGCCGGACAGCGCATGAAACCAGGGCGAGACGGTCGCGCCCAGCACCGCACCCAGCACGATCAGCGAGCCCGCCACGATCTGCACCTGCCGTTGCAACTCCAGCGGCTGTGACGCATCGGTCATCACAGGAAGCCCCGCCTTCTTCCAGGCGTCCAGTCCGCCTTCGAGCACGTAGGCGTCGCACCCGGTGCTCGCGCTCAGCACCGGCGCGTTGACCTGTGTCCGGTTGCCCGAACGGCAGTGGAAGATCACGGCCGAAGCGCCAACGACCGGCAGATCACTGCCCTTCAGTCGCTCCATCGGCACATGCCGCGCCTGCGCGATGCGTTCGCGGGCGTGCTCGTCCGTGCTACGGATATCGATCAGGACGGCTCCCTGGTTCAGAAGTGCCTGCGCAGCTTGAGGGGAGAGGGATTTCAGGGACATGGCAGTGGCCTTCCAGGTGGCAGGGTCAAGGGCAGAAGATGGACTTGAGCGTGGCGATGAGCCGGGCCGCGTCCGGGTTGTCGATGCGGTAGTGCAGCGTCTGGGACTCGCGCCGGTACGTCACCAGGCCTTCGTCGCGCATCCGGGCGAGATGCTGGGACAGGGCGGACGGACTCAGCCCGACCTGCTCTTGCAGGGAGCCCGCCGTCATCTCGCCGTGTTCGATCAGGAGACAGAGCACCACCAGCCGGTGTTCATTGCCGATGGCACGCAGCATCGCTGCGGCCTGGGCGGCACCTTGCTGCAGGAACAGGGCATCCTTCTTCGACGTCATGGCCCGCATTATTTCATGAGTTTCTAAATTAGATGAATCTGAATAAAGAAACCCACCGGACGAAGCCGGCGCTCGCCTCGCACCCGGGCATCAGGATGGCGTGGCTTAGGCCTGCGCGGCCAGCGAACGCAGCAGCTTCGCCGAGGCCTCATCGGCCGGAAAGAAGGTCTCCAGGGCCAGTTCCTGCAGCGTGATATCCACCGGCGAGCCGAACACGGTGGTGGTGCTCACCAGGTTCAGCACGCCGTGCCCGGTGTCGAACTGGAATGGCATCAGCACGCCATGGTGTTCGCCGGGCAGGGTACCGGCGTCGTTGCCGAAAGATTCCGGATAGGCCTTCAACTCCGCGAGCAAAGCGGCCAGGGTGTCGTCGCCCGTGGCGTGGACCTGCTGGCGCAGCCGCTCGAACAGGTGTTCACGCCATTGGCGAAGGTTGGCGATGCGCGGTGCCAGACCATCGGGGTGCAGGCTCAGGCGCAGCACGTTGATGGGGCCTTCCAGCAACCGGGGCGACGCGCCCGCCATCAGCATCGGCACCATGCGGTTGGCCATCACCAGGTTCCAGTGGCGGTCCATCGCGAGCGCCGGCCAGGGCTCGTGGCAGTCGAGGATGCGCTTGACCGCTGCGCGCGCCGACGCCATGTCGGGGGCGTCCAGCGAGCGCTCTCGGTACATGGGCGCGTAGCCTGCCGCCTCCAGCAGGGTGTTGCGCTCGCGCAGGGGAATGTCGAGCCTGTCGAGCAGGCGCAGCACCATGTCGCGGCTCGGGCTGGCGCGGCCGGTTTCCACGTAGCTCAGGTGTCGCGTGGACACGTCGGCCACATGGGCGAGGTCCAGCTGGCTCAGGCGCCGCCGCTGGCGCCAGTGGCGCAAGCGCTCGCCGAACGGCGACGGGGTGGGCAGCGAAGAGCGGGTGGTCGAGGGGAGGGCGGTCATGGGCGGCATGGTAGGGCACGGTACGTCGCGCCGCCATGACCTCCCACGTCATGGACGCCGCGCACCGGCTGCAAGACGATGGCTCCCGAGCCTTTCGTTCCACCCCCACCAGGAGTCACATCATGTCCCTCATCGCCTCCCTCACCTCTCCCGCCGGCCTGCGCCGCGTGCTCTGGGCCGATGCCCTGTCCGGCTCCGGCAGCGCAGCGTTGCACCTCGTCCTGACGGGATCGCTGTCGTCGCTGCTGGGGTTGCCTGGCGCGCTGCTCATCGGTTCGGGCATCGCGCTGCTCGCCTATGTTGCCCTGGCCGGTAGCCTGGCGCTGCAGACAGTACCGTCCAGAGCATTGCTGGGTGCGCTGGTGCTTGGCAATTTCGCCTGGGTGATCGGCTGCCTGGCGCTGCTGTTCGGTGGTCTGGTCTCGCCCACGCCGCTGGGGCAGGCGTACCTCGTCGTGCAGGCCGTGGCCGTGCTGGTGCTGGCCGAGCTGCAGTGGATGGCGATGCGCCGCACACGGGGCGCCACGATGGCCTGAAGGGCGTGTGCGCCAGCGAACAGATGCGCGCACGCCCAGCCCCTACGCTGGGCGTGCGCCTCTGATGGATGGTCCGTCATCGGGCGACGCTCTCTGAAGAAAGAAGGAAAACAGCCATGACACTCGGAACCATCCTCCTGATCCTCCTCGTCCTGATCCTGCTGGGCGTCATTCCCACCTGGCCGCACAGCCGGGGCTGGGGCTACGGGCCCAGCGGTCTGCTGGGCGTGGTGCTGGTCATCGTAATCGTGTTGCTGCTCACCGGCAGGTTGTGACGCGGGCGTCACCCAGCCCCCACCCCCGCTGAAGGGCTGCGCCCCCGGCACGCAGGTGCCGGGGGCGCAGCGTTGCGGGTGCAATTCAGGGCTGTCAGCACGGAATAGCGTGCTGCTGACAGAATGGGCCGGTGTTTCACCGATACCGCCAGGAGCCCACATGCCCACGACGAACCACTTCTCCCATCCCTTCGCTTCCACTGTCAAGACCTTCAGAACCGCATCGGGCAAGAGCGGTCGGTTCTATTCGCTGCCGGCGCTGGCGAAGCAGTACCCCTCGGTCAAGCGGCTGCCGGTGTCGCTGCGCATCGTGCTGGAGAGCGTGCTGCGCCATTGCGATGGCGAGCGCGTAACACCCGAGCACGTCGCGCAGCTGGCGCAGTGGCAACCCAACACCGCGCGCACCGACGAGATTCCCTTCACCGTGGCGCGCGTGGTGCTGCAGGATTTCACCGGCGTGCCGCTGCTGGCCGACCTGGCTGCCATGCGCAGCGTGGCCCAGCGCATGGGGCAGGACCCGAAGAAGATCGAACCGCTCGTGCCGGTGGATCTGGTGGTGGACCACTCGGTGATGGTCGACTACTACGGCACCAGGCAGGCGCTCGACCTCAACATGAAGCTGGAGTTCCAGCGCAACAACGAGCGCTACCAGTTCATGAAGTGGGGCATGCAGGCCTTCGACACCTTCGGCGTGGTGCCTCCAGGCTTCGGCATCGTGCACCAGGTGAACCTGGAGTACCTCGCGCGTGGCGTGCACATGAAGGGCGGCCTCTACTACCCCGACACGCTGGTGGGCACCGACAGCCACACCACCATGATCAACGGGATTGGTGTGGTGGCCTGGGGTGTGGGTGGCATCGAGGCCGAGGCCGCCATGCTGGGCCAGCCGGTGTACTTCCTCACGCCCGACGTGGTGGGCTTCGAGCTCACCGGGCGCCTGCGCGAGGGCGTCACCGCCACCGACCTGGTGCTCACCGTCACCGAAATCCTGCGCCAGCACAAGGTGGTCGGCAAGTTCGTCGAGTTCTTTGGCGAAGGCACGAAGTCGCTCGCCCTGCCTGACCGCGCCACCATTGCCAACATGGCGCCCGAGTACGGCGCCACCATGGGCTTCTTCCCGGTGGACGAGAAGACGCTCGACTACTTCCGTGGCACTGGCCGCAGCAAGGCGGAGATCGAGGCGTTCGAAGCCTACTTCCGGGCCCAGGGCCTGTTCGGTGTGCCCGCCAGCGGCGATATCGACTACTCCAAGGTGGTCAAGCTGGATCTTGGCCTGGTGACGCCGAGCCTGGCCGGCCCCAAGCGACCGCAGGATCGGATCGAGCTCGGCCAGGTGGCACGCCAGTTCAGCGAACTGTTCAGCAAGCCCAACGCCGAGAATGGCTTCAACCGGCCGGCCGAGCTGCTGCACACGCGCTACCCTGCGAAGGACAGCGAGGTCGCCCCCGTTCCGGTGCCGAGCGCCAAACCCACGCCCGAAGGCGCGCCGCGCTTCGAGGCGGAGATGGTGGCCAACCGCCCGGTACGGGCCAGTGCGCCGGCCAAGGAGCCCGCGCGCAAGGAGGTGACCATCGGCAACGGCGACGTGCTCATCGCCGCCATCACCAGCTGCACCAACACCAGCAACCCTGGCGTGCTGCTGGCGGCCGGCCTGCTGGCCAAGAAGGCCGTTGAGGCGGGCCTCAAGGTGCAGCCGCACATCAAGACCTCGCTCGCGCCGGGCTCGCGCATCGTCACCGAATACCTCACCCAGACCGGTCTGCTGCCTTACCTGGAGAAGCTCGGCTTCGCGCTGGCCGGTTATGGCTGCACCACCTGCATCGGCAACGCCGGCGACCTCACGCCCGAGCTCAATGCCGTCATCACGCAGAACGACCTCATCTGTGCCGCGGTGCTGTCGGGCAACCGCAACTTCGAGGCCCGCATCCACCCCAACCTCAAGGCCAACTTCCTGGCCAGCCCGCCGCTGGTGGTGGCCTATGCCATCGCGGGCAACGTCATGAAAGACCTCATGACCGAACCGCTGGGCAAGGGCAAGGGCGGCAAGCCCGTTTACCTGGGGGACGTGTGGCCCAGCAGCGACGAGATCTACAAGCTCATGAAGTTCGCCATGAATGGCAAGGCCTACCGCGACAACTACGAACGCGTGGCCAGTGAACCCGGCAAGCTCTGGGAAAAGATCCAGGGCGTTTCGGGCAACGCCTACACCTGGCCCAGGAGCACCTACATCGCCGAGCCACCGTTCTTCGAGAATTTCAGGCTCGAGGCAGCCACCACCGCCGAACCACCGACCGTGCGCGGAGCGCGTGTCATGGCGCTGTTTGGCGACTCCATCACGACAGACCACATCTCGCCGGCCGGCAACATCGCCGAGAAGTCGCCCGCAGGGCAGTGGCTGCTCGAACGCGGTGTGCTCAAGGCCGATTTCAACAGTTACGGCGCGCGCCGCGGACACCACGACGTGATGATGCGCGGCACCTTCGCCAACGTGCGCATCAAGAACCTGATGCTGGCGCCCCGGCCCGATGGATCGCGCGAGGAGGGCGGCCTGACCCTCTATCAGCAGGAGGGCGCAGACAAGGGCCAGAAGCTGAGCATCTTCGACGCCGCCATGCGCTACCAGGCCGCGGGCGTGCCCACGGTGATCTTCGCCGGCGAGGAGTACGGCACCGGTTCCAGCCGTGACTGGGCAGCCAAGGGCACACAGCTGCTGGGCATCAAGGCCGTGGTGGCGCGCAGCTTCGAGCGCATCCACCGCTCCAACCTTGTGGGCATGGGCGTGTTGCCATTGCAATTCAAGGCCGGCGATTCCTGGGAAAGCCTGGGTCTGACCGGCGATGAGACCATCGACGTGATCCCGCACCCCGAGCTGCTGCCGCAGAGCGAGGCAAAGCTGGTCATCACGCGCGCCTCGGGGGAGCGCCGCGAGGTCAGTGTGATCCTGCGCATCGACACGCCGGTGGAAGTGAACTATTACCGCGAGGGCGGAATCCTCCCTTACGTTCTCAGGCAATTGTTGAGCGCTTGAGCCGGATGCCGCAACGCGGCATGATGTGTTTTCGTTATGCCCACCGGGAGTCGCCATGCGAAAGCCTGCCTTGTACAGCCCGTCCTCCCGCCCGGTGGCACCGAAGGCGGCCGCCCAGGGTGCAGGCGCGGTGCCCGAAGGAGGGGCAGCCCCCGCCGCCCAGCCCCGGCGGTGGCGGGCAACGGCTTCCCGGGTGGCCGGCAGCCCGCGCGTGATGTGGTCGGTCATGGCCTTGACGGCCGCACTGCTGGGGGCCAGCGTATGGCACGGCCATGCCAGCGGCCCCAGGGCGTTGACCCAGAAAGACATCGACGCGGCCGTGCTGCGCACCCTCACCACCCAGAACCTGCCCTCCAGGGCGGCGCGCGCCGCTGAAAAGATACGCCCCGCTGTGGTGCGTGTCATGTCCTACGGCAAGGACAAGAAGGGCGAGGAGCAGGAGCTGGGCGTGGGCACAGGCGTGGTGATCGTCGACAAGGGCATCATCCTGACCAACCTGCACGTGGTGCAGCATGCCCAGACCATCAAGCTGGTGTTCGCCGACGGCACCGAATCCGGGGCCAGCATCACCGGTGTGCAGACCAAGAACGACCTGGCCGTGCTGCAGGCCCACACCATTCCCGACGACCTGATCGCCGCCACCATGCGCTCCACCGCCGACCTCGTCCCGGGTGACGAGGTGGTGGCCGTGGGTTTCCCGTTCGGCATCGGCCCGTCCACTTCGGCGGGCGTCATCTCCGGTTTTGGCCGTGCCTTCAAGTCGCCTGAGGGCGAACAGGAAATCGGCAACCTGATCCAGTTCGACGCAGCCGCCAATCCAGGCAACTCGGGCGGGCCGCTGGTCACCATGGATGGGGAGGTGGTCGGCATTGTCACCGGCATCCTCAACCCCACCAGCCACCGCACCTTCGTTGGCATCGGTTTTGCAGTACCGATCGAGAGCGCCGCCAGCGCCGCCGGTCTGCCCCCGTTCTAGTTCTCTCACCTTTCAAACAGGAGCGCTCCATGGACCCAAACAACGCCCCCGACACCGCCCAGCTGATGGAGCAGATCCTGTACGAGGTGAAGAGGGTGGTGGTGGGGCAGGACCGGTTTCTCGAACGCGTCATGGTCGCCATGCTGGCCCAGGGCCATCTGCTGGTCGAGGGCGTGCCCGGTCTGGCCAAGACCTTGACCGTGAAGACGCTGGCCAGCGTCGTGCAAGGCCGCTTCAAGCGCATCCAGTTCACGCCCGACCTCGTGCCCGCCGATCTCGTGGGTACGCGCATCTACAACCAGAAGACGGGCGATTTCAGCACCTCGCTCGGCCCGGTGTTCGCCAACCTGCTGCTGGCCGACGAAATCAACCGCGCACCAGCCAAGGTGCAGAGCGCGCTGCTGGAGGTGATGCAGGAGCGACAGGTCACCATCGCGGGCGAAACGCACAAGGTGCCCAATCCCTTTCTCGTGATGGCGACGCAGAACCCCATCGAAACCGAGGGCACCTACCCGTTGCCCGAAGCGCAGGTGGACCGCTTCATGATGAAGGTGATGGTGGACTACCCGACCGACGAAGAGGAGTACGTGATCGTCGAGCGCGTCACCGGACCCGCTGTGGCCGTCAATGCCGTGGCCACCACCGATCAACTCGCTGCCTTGCAGGCGCAATGCAGACAGGTCTATGTGGACCCATCGCTGGTGCAGTACGCCGTCAAGCTGGTCTCTGCCACGCGCACCCCGGAGAAACATGGCATCAAGGACATGGCGAACCTGATCACCTTCGGTGCCAGCCCCCGCGCGACCATCGGCCTGGTGGAGGGCGCGCGCGCCCTGGCCATGCTGCGCGGCCGCAACTATGCGTTGCCTGAGGACATGACCGATCTTGTGCCCGATGTGCTGCGCCACCGCGTGGTGCTGTCGTACGAAGGTCTGTCGGAAGGGCTGACCAGCGAGACGCTGATCGGACGCATCATGAAACACATCCCTGCGCCCGCCCGGCCGCTGGAGCACGAAAAGAAAGCGGCCTGACCATGCTGGCCCGGCTGTTCGGCAGGAAAGGCGGCGAGGCGCAGGCCGGCACGCCGGCCAGCACCGCCACGCCTGCTGCGCGCCGCGCCGAGACCCTGCTGCGCCGGCTCGAATGGACCGTGCTGCGCCGGCTCGACGGTCTCTTGCAAGGCGACTACCGCACCCTCATGCGGGGCTCCGGTCTCGATCTGGCCGACCTGCGCGAGTACCAGCTGCACGACGACGTGCGCCACATCGACTGGAACGTCACCGCGCGGCTGCAGGAGCCGCACGTGCGCGTGTTCACCGAAGACCGCGAGATGGCCGCCTGGTTCCTGCTCGACCTGAGCCCCTCCGTGGATTTCGGTTCGGGCGAGCAGCGCAAGAGCCAGGTGCTGCTGGACTTCACCGCCGTGCTGGCGCGCCTGCTGGGCCGCCACGGCAACCGCGTGGGCGCCGTGCTCTACGGCTCGCGCGGGCAACCGGTGGTGGATGCGGTGCTCCCTGCACGCGGTGGCCGAACCCAGGTGCTGCGCATCATGCAGATGGTGCTGCAGCCGCCGAAGCATGCCGATGCGAAGAATGGCGTCACCCAGCTGGCCGATCTGCTGCGCGCGGCCGTGCACACGGTGCGCCAGCGTGCCACCGTGTTCGTGGTATCCGACTTCATCAGCGAGCCCGGCTGGGAAAAACCGCTGGGAGAGCTCGCGCGCCGGCACGACGTGGTGGCGGTGCGCCTGCTCGACCCTCTGGAACTCGATCTCCCCGACCTCGGCCTGGTGCCCATCCGCGACGCCGAGACGGGCGAGCAACTGATGGTGGACACGCACGACGCCGGGTTTCGCCAGCGCTTTGCGCGCATCGCCGCGCAACGCGAAGCGCAACTGCGCGAGAGTCTGGGCCGTGCCGGCGTCGACACGCTGGAACTCTCGACCGATGACGACCTGGCGCAAGCCGTGCTGCGCTTCATTGAACTGCGCAAACGCCGCCTGCGCGAGACACGCAATGGCATCGGCGGGCGCCCGGTGCCCACCCAGCTGCCCACCCGCGACCGCCGCAGCCACGGCGTCGCAAGCGAAGGAGCCCGTCCATGATGAACAACTGGCCCGTGACCTTTCTCTGGCCGCAACTGCTCTGGTTGCTGCTCGCGCTGCCGTTGCTGGTGCTGCTGTACGTGTGGCTGCTGAGACGGCGCAAACAGGCCGCGCTGCGCTTTGCCAGCCTCTCCATCGTGCGCGAAGCCATGGGCAAGGGCCCGGGCTGGCGCCGCCATGTGCCTCCGGTGCTGCTGCTGACGGCCATCGCCCTCATGCTGCTGGCGTCCGCGCGGCCGATGGCCACCATCGTGCTGCCCTCGAACCAGCAGACCATCATCCTGGCCATGGATGTTTCGGGCAGCATGCGCGCCGAAGACGTGCAGCCCAACCGGCTGGTGGCCTCGCAGAACGCTGCCAAGGCGTTCCTGGCCGAACTGCCGCGCCACGTGAAGGTCGGCATCGTTGCGTTCGCCGGGTCCGCGCAGGTGGTGCAGCCCGTCACGCTCAGCCGTGAAGACCTCGTTGCCGCCATCGACAAGTTCCAGCTGCAGCGCGCCACCGCCATCGGCAGCGCCATCGTGGTCGCGCTCTCCGAGTTGTTTCCCGAGCAGCGCATCAACCTCGGCGACATGACCTACAGCCGCAACACCGACCCGTTCGCACCCAAGGGCCGTTCGCTCGACCAGCCCAAGCCGGACGACAAACCCTTCACCCCGGTGGCGCCGGGTTCGCACAGTTCGGCGGCCATCATCCTGCTCACCGACGGGCAGCGCACCACCGGCGTGGACACGGCGGAGGCCGCGAAGATGGCGGCCGAACGCGGGGTGCGTGTCTACACCGTGGGCGTGGGCACGGTGGACGGCGAGATCATCGGCTTCGAAGGCTGGTCCATGCGCGTGCGGCTGGACGAGGAAAGCTTGAAGGAAGTGGCCCGCGCCACGCAGGCCGAGTACTTCTACGCCGGCACCGCGGAGAACCTCAAGAAGGTCTATGAGACGCTGAGTTCGAAGCTGACGGTGGAGAAGCGCGAGACCGAGATCTCCGGCCTGCTGGCGCTGGCCGCGTCCCTGCTGGCGCTGATCTCGGCGGGGCTGTCGGTGCTCTGGTTCAACCGGATCCTCTAGGCCGTATCTCCCCGGCAGGCCGTGCGCGGCGGCACAATCGCGCGCATGAACCAACAAGTGATCGTGGCCGGTGGTGGCATCGGGGGGCTTTCATGCGCCCTCGCGCTCGCCCGTGCAGGGGTGCGTTCGGTGGTGCTGGAGCAGGCCGACGCGTTCGGTGAAGTGGGGGCGGGCCTGCAACTTGGGCCCAATGCGGTGCGCGTGCTGGCCGAATGGGGCCTGATGGACGCGTTGCAATCCTGTGCGGCCTTTCCCGAGGCGCTGCGCGTGCGCGACGCACACCGCGCCAGCCAGCTCGGCCACCTGCGCCTGGGCGCTCTGGCATTGGCGCGGCACGGTCAGCACTACGCCACCTTGCACCGCGCCGATCTGCACGCGCTGCTGTTGGGCGCGGTGCAGCGGCGCCCGGAGGTGCGGCTGCGGCTGGGTGCGCGCGTGGCCGACTGGGAAGACAGCGATGCCGGGGTGCGCGTCACGCTGGAGGACGGTGGAACGTTGGACGGTGATGCCCTGATCGGGTGCGACGGCCTGTGGAGCCGCGTGCGCACACGGCTGCTCGGCGGTCAGCCGGTGCGCGCCACGGGCCACCTGGCCTATCGCGGCATGGTGCGTGGGGTGGACCTGCCCGCGCCGCTGCGGGCCAATGTGGTCACCGCCTGGCTGGGACCGCGCCTGCACGTGGTGCATTACCCGGTGAAACAGGGCGACTGGTTCAACCTGGTCGCGGTGGTGCACGGCAACCTGCCGGCCGGTGGCGACGCCCAGGCGTGGACGCATGAAGCGCATGCCGCCGATCTGCGGCGTGCCCTCGGTCCAGCCTGTGGTGAACTCGTGGCCATGGTGGCCGCCGTGCCCGACTGGACGCTGTGGCCGCTCAACGACCGGCCCGCGATGCAAGGCCCGCAGGAGCAGGCGCGCGGCCGTGTCGCTTTGCTGGGCGACGCAGCCCATCCCATGCGGCCCTACTTCGCGCAGGGCGCGGCCATGGCGATCGAAGACGCCTGGACACTGGGGCGCCTCGCGCAGGAGGGGGCAGCTGGCACCGATTGGGCCGACCGCTTCGCCAGGTACGCAAAAACCCGCTGGCGGCGCAACGCGCGCGTGCAGGCGCTCTCGCGGCGCAATGGCGTGGTCTTCCACGCGCAGGGCGTGCTGCGATGGGGACGCGATGCGGCCATGGGCCTGCTGGGAGAACGTTTGCTGGACAATGCCTGGCTCTACGACGGCCCGCCCGAGCCGCTGGCATGAGGCTTCCCCCTCCGTGGCGCGCCTTTCGGCGCTTCGAGGGGGGGACGGCATCCCGGGCCGGCGGAGCCGGACCCTGGATGCCCCTGGTGGCGTTGCCCCTCTCGTTGCCGGGCGCGCTCAGGAGCAGTGAGAATCCGTTTGAATCCATCCCGAAACCAGAGGCAGACATGACCTTCCAGAACACCCCCGTCACCCGCCGCCATGCCATGGCCACCGCGGCCGCACTGGCCTCAGCCACCGTGCTGCCCGCCGCGCGAGCGCAGTCCACCTGGCCCAGCCGACCGCTGAAAATCCTCGTGGGCTTCCCCGGCGGCTCCTCGCCCGACCTCACCGCGCGCCTGCTGGCCGAACCCCTGCAGCAGGCGCTGGGCCAGCCGGTGGTGATCGAGAACCGCCCGGGCGCTGGTGGCAACATCGCCGCTGCGCTGGTGGCGCGCGCCACCGATGACCACACCATCGGGCTGATGATCAACGGCAACATGACGATCGCCAGGATCCTCAACCCGGACACCACCTACGACCCCATCACCGAACTCGCGCCGGTCTCCCTGATTGCCGTGGCGCCCCTTGTGCTCAGCGTGCCAGCCACGGTGACGGAAAGCGGCGCGGCCTACATCGCCGCCGCCCGCGCGGCCGGCGACAAGTGGAACTACGGGACCCCCGGCGTGGGCACCGTGGCCCACCTAGGCATGGAGCTGCTCAAGAGCCGCGCCGGCATCGCGCCGGTGCACGTGCCGTACCCCGGCAACCCGCAGGTGATCACCGGCATGCTGGGGGGGCAGGTGCAGATGTCGCTGCTGCCGCCGGGTCTGGCCATGCCGCAGGTCACGGCCGGCAAGCTCAAGGCCATCGGCGTCACGTCCACCGGCCGCAGCAGCCTCGTGCCGGGCGTGCCCAGCCTGAGCGAGGCCGGCGTGCGCGACTTCCAGCTGGAGATCTGGAACGCCGTGGCCGCGCCCAACAGCCTGCCCAAGGCACATGTGAACCGGCTGGCCACGCTGCTCACCGAGATCGTGCGCCGGGAAGATATCCGCCAGAAGATCTTCGGCCAGGGCTGGCAGGTCGCCGGCACCGGTCCCGAAGGCCTGGCGCGGCGCATCAAGAGTGACACGGCGGCCATGGCCGAGGTGATCCGGCGCAACAACATCCGGCCGGGTTGATGGGGCGGTGACCGGCTGAGCCTTGGGGGCCTTCGGGCCCCTTTTTCGCATCACCCGTCCGGCGTGAGCGCATGTAACCAATCGTCTGGAAACGTATAAATTGCCCGAGGTGGGGTGGTGCAACGGTATAAGAAGCCGCAAGTTCCAGGGGGGATTCCATGCCACACATCTCAGCGCTTGCCGTCTTGCACCTGTCGCGATCGTTGCCGGGTTGAGGCCATGGCCCGCGTCTTCGGCACGCATGCCGTCTGCCCGTCGATCGCCACGGCCCTGGACCTGTTGTTCACCGCGTGGGGCGGTAGCTCGCCGGACGAGCTGTCCGACGCACGCGCCGTTGTCACCACGCCATTCGGTCACCGCGGTAGCGGGGTGCTGTCGTGAGCGCAGCGCCGGCGATCCGCCCCACTGATACCCGTCGCCATGCCTGACTACCGGTCGCCCGGCGTCTACGTGGAGGAGGTCCGCTTCCGCGCCCCGCCCATCGAGGGCGTGTCCACATGCACCGCCGCGTTCATCGGCCCCGCGCGCACCGGGCCCTGCCATGCCCCCGGCGCGGAGCCGCCGTCTCTGATCACGAGCTTCAACGCTTTCGAGCGCCTGCACGGGGGTCTGGCCGACCTCTCCGCCGGCGAGGGCGAATCCGCCATCAACCACATCGCACACGCGGCATACGCCTTTTTCCAGCAGGGTGGCGCACGCCTCTATGTCGTGCGCCTGGCAAGTCCGGGCATGGCCGCGGCCAGCGTGGGCGCCGTCGACGACGGCGACACCGGTCTGGGTTTCGTCGCGCGCTTTCCGGGGAAGGCCGGCAACGGCCAGGTGACGCTGCGCGAGCACGCCTCGCCCGCTGCCGCGAACGAGCTCGACGCCGCGCCGCCCGGCAGCGTGGTGCGCGCCACCCTGCAGGGCAGGCAGGCATTGCTGGTGAACACCGATGGCGCATGGCGGCTCGCGGACACCGCCATCGACCGCGCCGACGTGCTGGCCGGCGCGCCACGGCTCATCACCGTCTCGGCGCATGCCATCGATGGCGATGGCCGCCACCAGGTGCATGAGCGCATGGGCCTGCATCCCGCGCACCCGCGCTGGATCGGTGGGGTCATGGCCGCCAGGCCGCTGGTGCGCGACGACCGCTTGTACCAGCCGTATGCCATCCACATCGGGACGAACCTCTCGGCCGCCGGGCTGCTCGCTGGCCTCTTCGAACACGCCCGGACCAACGCCGCCGGAGAACCCGAAACCCTGTGGACGCTGGACGGTGGCGAGGATGGCGGCACGCCCACCCCGCCGATGTATGAAAGCGCGATCACCAGCCTCGCGGGGCTCGACGATGTGTCCATCCTCGCCGCGCCCGGCAGCTCGGACACGGTCGACGAGGAACAGGCCGCCGAGGTGGCCCGGGCCCTGATCGCGCACGCCGCCGCCCCCCGCGCCTGGTGCATCGCCGTGCTCGACACACCGCCCGGCCAGACCCCCACCGAGGCGCGCACCTGGCGCACCCGCTTCGATTCCACCCACGCCGCGCTGTACTTTCCGTGGGTGGAGGTGGCCCATCCCCTCGCGAACCCGGAGCGGGGCGACATCCCCGCCACGCTGACCCTGCCACCCTCGGGTTTTGTCTGCGGCATCTATGCGCGCAACGACATGGAGCGTGGTGTACACCATGCGCCGGCCAACGAGGTGGTGACTGGCGCCCTGCGTTTCGAGCGCCAAGTGAGCAAGGTGGAGCAGGAATTGCTCAATCCCGCCGGCGTGAACTGCCTGCGCTCCTTCGAAGGACGGGGCCACCGCGTGTGGGGCGCTCGGCTGGTCTCCAGCGACCCCGGGTGGCAGTACGTCAACCAACGTCGTTATTTCAACTACCTCGAAGCCTCGCTCTCGCGTGGTACGCAATGGGTGGCGTTCGAGCCGCAGGGCGAACGCCTGTGGGCGAACGTGCGCGAGTCCCTCACGAACTTCCTCCACAACGAATGGCGCGCCGGTGGTCTGCGCGGTTCCACGCAGGATCAGGCCTTCTTCGTGCGCTGCGACCGCAGCACCATGACGCAGGACGACATCGACCACGGTCGCCTGGTCTGTCTCATCGGCCTGGCCATGATCCAGCCGGCAGAATTCACCATCTTCCGCCTCGGCCAGCGCACCGCTGGTGCGAGCGCCTGACTCTTTCCCGGATCACGACCATGAGCGAACCCACCGTCCCCCTGGGGGGCATCAGCCCCGAGAAGATGGAAGAACAGGCGCGCACGCGGCTGGCCAGAGCCGACCTGCAAGGTGCCGCCAGCCTGCTGCAGCATGCGGCGCGCGACTGGAACCACGTGGGCGACGACGCGCGCGCCGGTGCCTGCTGGCTGCTCGCCGCCTCCACGCTGCGCCTGGCGGGCAAGATGAAAGAGGCGGGGCACGCCGCGCGCTGTGCCGAGGTGCTCCCGCTGTCGGACGAGGTGCGGCGCGGCGTCGACATGGAATTGGCCGAGCAGGCGCTGGCCTCGGGCGACGCCGCGATGGCGCGCGAGCGCTTTGCTTTCGTGCTGGCCCGCTACGCCGACCTGATGGACGCCTCCTTGCGCGCGGTGGTGCTGCAACGGCGCGCCGTCGCAGCGGCCGCTGCGCAGGATGACCGTGCCGCTGCCATCGACTACCGCGCCGCCGCCGACCTGATGCAGATGCACGGCCAGCCGGCCGATGCAGAAACCGCCAGGCTGGCCGCCGTGTCCTGTCTCGCCCGGGTGGACGCGGCCGCCGCAGAAATCCTCTGGCGCGACATTGACCGCCTCCCACCCCGCGATGGCACGGGGGCGGCCCGGCGGGGGCTGGTGGGAGGGCAACTGG
>QFCS01001008.1_pt1 | contig 38103 bp, 40 predicted proteins | sample 3576561 | NCBI WGS metagenome assembly QFCS01 | reverse complement strand
TTTTTCATAGTTTATTAAAGACGCGTCGCTCAATTAAAGAAACGCATAGCTATGTTTCCTGAAACTATTGGGCGGAATGATTATTTTCATAATCGTGACAATTTAGCCACATAGATACATAGTTGTTCATAGTTTTTTAAAGACGCTTCGCTCAATTAAAGAAACGCATAGCTATGTTTCCTGAAACTATTGGGCGGAATGATTTTCATAATCGTGACAATTTAGCCACATAGATACATAGATTTTCATAGTTTTTTTTAAAGACGCTTCGCTCAATTAAAGAAACGCATAGCTATGTTTCCTGAAACTAAGCAAAGCGTCTCATGTAAATTTATAAAACTATGTATCTATGTGGTTAAAAAAATCTAAAATTAATTACTCTCAATGAGTTATAGTGATTATTTTTAAGAAGTAAAATTTAGTTTTATCAAGCTTTTACAATAACTAACTAATTCCCCCACAAACGCACCCAAAGTTTCCCCAACAATTTCTTCGCCTGTGCCCTATTTTTATTTGGTAATTCAGTTGCTTTAAATGCTCCGTTTTCTTCCGTAATTTGATAACTGAACGAAAACTGCATATCGTTTTTATCGGCATTCATGACACCAAACCGCAAATCGTTAAAAAGTAATTGATCTTCTTTTTGCGTAATGCAGTACCACCCTTCGGAAATTCTTTTGAGTTGCTGAATTACCGGTTGATTGGCTAATGGCTCTATCAATTCATTTTGTTTCGGAATAAATTGAAATTGAATGGGTTTTGTATCAAAAAAAGAATAATCGCCAAGGTAATAACCGTTTTCCACTTTTACGTTGGTTGTCCACAAGATGATGTTGAATGGCGATGGCTTTACGACAATTTCCTGAAAGGCTATGTTGTCTGTCTTCAATTGGTTTTCAAATTTATGTGTCACAATCGATTGTACGAAAAGCGTAAAAAACAAATACGAAGTACTCACCATCAATCCGGTTCTGTTCCAAAATAGTCGTTTGGGGTCGTCTTTCTTTTTCTTCATCGAAAGGATGAGAAACACTAAAAACGGCAATGTATAAAGCGGATCAATCACAAAAATAGACTGCAACGAATAGCGGGTTTCCAGTGGCCAAAACAACTGCGTTCCCCACGTGGTAAACAAATCGAGTAAGGCGTGTGTTTGCAAAATCAAATAGGAAAACAAAGTCGCTTCTTTACAATTTACTCCTTTTTTATGATCAAGCTTTTTTATAATCCACCCTAAAATAGGTGAAAGAACAATAAAAAACAAAACAGAATGACTAAAACCACGGTGAATATCAGTTGCGGTTAACGGATCTAAAAACTTACCGTAAAGCACATCCAAATCAGGCATTGTTCCGATGATGGTACCGTAAAGAATGGCTTTGTTGCCAATCTTTTTGCCGAGCACTTGATTACCCACTGCGGCTCCGAGAACGATTTGGCTAAGTGAATCCATTTAGAAATTTTACACAAAAGTAGTAATTCGCATACTAGTTTGATGATGAGAGGCTATTTTTTAAGTTATATTTGGATAAATAGAAGCTTCTTTTTTAAATTCTTCAACAAGTCTTAAGTCACTACTTAATTTTATCGTCCATATTTTTTATGCTTTCCAAATAATTTTTCTCAACTTCACTTAACGTTTTTTGTTGGTATTTTTTATATTCGTCTGTTGCCTTTCCAATTGCTTTTTCGTGACTTATAGTTCCAGCACCTTGTAACAATTGTTCTCCACTCATTGTCAAAATCCTGTCTAAATGTTCTGCCCAATCTTTCATTGTCATCGCTTGTTCGCGTTCAGCTTGCCTTTCTGCAAAATCTAGATAACCGGAAACAATTTGCCCCAAAGCACGAAGTTCTTTATCATTTAAATAATTCTTGGCAATAACTATATCTTTAAGATGCGGGCGATTTCCAGAGAAAACGGTTAATCCCATAAACTCTTTTTCGGCATCTGCTCTGTTAAAAATCAATTCGGATGCCGTTTGTCCATGAACTGCATAATGAATTTTGTTTTGTACCTTCTTAAAAAACAGAACAGAAACCTCTGATTTTGGATCATAATCAATGCTTGTGGAATAAATATCCAAAACCTGACGATAAAACACCTTTTCAGAAGCACGAATATCACGGATACGTTGCAATAATTCTTTCCAATAACCGCTACCTCCTAAATTTTTTAATCGTTCATCATCCATTGCAAAACCTTTACGAATATATTCATTCAATCGTTTGGTTGCCCATTGACGAAACTGCGTTCCTCGTAAAGATTTAACTCGATAACCAACTGAAATGATTACATCAAGATTATAATGATCCACATCTCTTTCTACTTTTCGATTTCCCTCCAAACGAACTTGTCGGAATTTCCGACAAGTTGAATTTTCCTCTAACTCACCTTCATTAAATACATTTGAAATATGTTCCGAAATAGTACTTCTGCCCTTATCAAAAAGTAATGCCATTTGGTCTGTTGTTAACCAAACTGTTTCGTCTTCTAAACGAACATCGACCGAAATTTTTTGATCTTCGGTTTTAAATAGAATAAATGCTGAATTCGTATTTTCCATTTCTTAATTTATAATCCAAAGATAATTTTTTTTTAAAGAATTAAGAAAGATGTATCTGAAGGTTGCTTTCCTTTAAATGAATTTATTACCCAACTTTTTGCCGAGTACTTGATTTCCGACTGCGGCTCCGAGCACGATTTGACTGAGTGAATCCATTTGGAAGGTTTGTGCAAAAATAGGGATTTTATCAATGAATTCGATTAAAGAACCGAATTCGAATTTGTTTGTGTAGGTTCCTGAAAGGAAACAGAGTGTAAAGTGTAATTTAAGAAGACTTTAGTTGAAGGGCAATTGAGGATCTAAAAAATCTGTCACGATTGATACTTTATTCATACACTATTCATACACTATCCATACTCTATCTATACAGTTTGACCCGTCCTAAAATAACTATACAAATTGTCTCATACTGGTTTTAGTTTACAGTTTTAGATTAATACTGTTTTTAGTTTACTAAAAACTAATGAATGGACAAACCCAAATTAATCAACAGCGACTTTATACGTTGGATCTTCTATAATATTCACTTCAATTACTTTATCTGCATTTTTCAACAATTGGCGGCAATCTTCACTGAGATGGCGAAGATGAACCACTTTACCCACTTTTAAATAGCGTTCTGTCAATTTATTAACGGCTTCAATAGCACTCATATCACTGATTCGACTTTCTTTAAAATCAATAATCACTTCATTTGGGTCGTTTAGGATATCAAATTTTTCAGAAAATGCAGTTGTAGAACCAAAGAAAAGCGGACCAAAAATTTCGTAATGTTTTATACCTTTTTCGTCAATATATTTTTTTGCTCTAATTCGCTTGGCACTTTCCCATGCAAAAACTAAAGCAGAAATAATAATTCCGACAATTACAGCTAATGCTAAATTTTTCATTAGAACAGTAATTAGGGTAACTGTAATTCCTATGAAAATATCGTGCTTCGGCATTTTATTTACAATACGTAAAGTTGCCCATTTAAAAGTGCCATAAGCCACCATAATCATTACGCCAGTAAGTGCAGCCATTGGGATAATACTAATGAAACTACTTCCAAACATTACAAAAACTAACAACATACAAGCACCAACAATACCTGAGAGTCTTGCTCTTGCACCACTATTGATATTGATTAAACTTTGACCCAACATTCCCGCACCGCCCATTGCCGATATAAAACCTGCAATAATATTTCCGGTTCCTTGTGCCACCGCTTCTTTATTTGTACTGCCTTTTGTCTGGGTTATTTCGTCTAAAATATTTAATGAAAGTAAACTCTGTATTAAACCAACACCAGCAAAAATAACAGCATATGGAAAAATGACTTGTAAGGTTTCAAAACTGAAAGGAACATTTGGAATATGTAGTTGCGGAAATCCACCTGCAATATTTCCAACGGTTTTGGTGTCTAATCCTGTAAAATAGGCTATTGCAAAAACCGTTACTATAGCCGCTAATGATGCAGGAACAGCTTTCGTAAGTTTTGGTAAAAACCAAATAATTGCAATAGTTAGCACCACTAAGCCAAAATAAATATATAAAGGAGAACCTATTAGCCAATTTCCCGTTTCATCTTTGAATTGATTTACTTGTGCCAAAAATATTAAAATTCCAATACCATTCATAAACCCAAGAATTGCAGGTGTTGGAACAAGCCTCATAAATTTTCCCAGTTTTAAAAACCCAGCAACCAATTGAATAACGCCTGCAAGAACAACGGTAGCAAATACATAATCGACTCCATGCGATTTTACCAAAGGTGCAATAACCACAGCAACAGCTGCCGTTGCACCGGAAATCATTGCAGGGCGACCTCCAAAAACAGCAGAAATTAATCCTAAAACAAAAGCAGCATACAAACCATTTAAGGGTTGAAGACCCGCAATTAAGGCAAAGGAAACAGCCTCAGGAATTAACGCTAAAGCAACAGTAAGACCTGACAAAATTTCAGTTTTGTAATCAACTTTTTGTTGAAAATCGAATAGCTTATAACTCATTTTTTATGTTTTAAAATTAAAATTTCGTTCAGTAAAATCATTTACCAAACTTTAGACATAAACCGATACATAAATTGGAAGACGAAAATTACCTTAACATCAATTTCAAGGTGGAGTAATTTTACAAGGTGAACTACTTACTACATCCATACTGCGTGCAAAAGTACTATTTTTTGACGGAGAGACAAACTAAAAATTGTGAATTCCGATGGAAAAAAGGTCAACAGCTAAGAGCGTTGGCGAAAAAGCAGGTTCAGTGGTTAAATGAAACTACGTCATAAATAATTAGAATAAATAATCCCTATTTACGGTTAGTGTAACCCCCGCTATCCGAAGTCTCCTGACTTCGGATTAAAAAACATTCTTTACCAAACAAGGACAACTCCCGTCGTCCTTTTCAATCTTAAAAATAATTTACATATTCCCCCAGCTCCGCGAAGTCTGAATCAAAGTCATTAATAGCAGTATTATAGCACGCTGCTCTTCGATGGTCTCCCGACCTCGAAGCAAATACAATTCCTTCATAAACAAAAAAGGACAACTCCCGTCGTCCTTTTATATTATATAAAATTAAACTACATATTCCTTCTATACTGCCCACCCACTTCAAACAACGCACTCGTGATTTGACCCAGCGAACAATATTTGGTGGCTTCCATCAGTTTTTCAAAAATGTTTTTGTTTTGGATGGCGGCTTCCTGCAGGTTGTTCAATTGCTCTTTTACCTTTTCGGCATGCAGTTGATGTAAGGTTTCCAGGGTTTTAATCTGGAATTGTTTTTCGTCTTCGGTGGCACGAATTACCTCTGCCGGAATCACCGTAGGTGAACCTTTGGAACTCAAAAACGTATTCACCCCGATAATCGGGAATTCTCCGGTGTGTTTCAGGGTTTCGTAATACAACGATTCTTCCTGGATCTTGGAACGCTGGTACATGGTTTCCATAGCCCCCAACACGCCACCACGCTCGGTGATGCGATCAAATTCCTGTAAAACGGCTTCTTCTACCAAATCGGTTAATTCTTCAATGATGAACGAACCTTGTATCGGGTTTTCGTTTTTGGCTAACCCTAACTCTTTATTGATAATCAACTGAATCGCCATCGCACGACGCACAGATTCTTCGGTGGGTGTGGTAATGGCTTCGTCATACGCATTCGTGTGCAACGAGTTACAGTTGTCGTATATCGCATACAACGCTTGCAAAGTCGTACGAATATCATTGAAATCAATTTCCTGAGCATGCAACGAACGTCCCGATGTTTGAATATGGTATTTCAACATCTGGGCTCTTTCGTTGGCTCCGTATTTGTTTTTCATGGCTTTGGCCCAGATCTTTCTGGCCACACGACCAATCACGGCATATTCCGGATCGATTCCGTTGGAGAAAAAGAAGGATAAATTCGGTCCGAAATCGTTGATGTTCATACCACGGCTCAAATAATATTCCACGTAAGTGAACCCATTGGCCAGCGTAAACGCCAATTGCGTAATCGGGTTTGCTCCTGCTTCCGCAATGTGATAACCCGAAATCGACACCGAATAAAAGTTACGCACATTCTTTTGAATGAAGTATTCCTGTACGTCGCCCATCAAACGAAGAGCGAATTCGGTGGAAAAAATACAGGTATTCTGTGCCTGATCTTCTTTTAAAATATCGGCTTGCACCGTTCCGCGAACTTGTGCTAAGGTTTTAATTTTAATATCGTTGTACACTTCTATCGGCAACACCTGGTCTCCGGTGACGCCCAAAAGCATCAAGCCTAAACCGTTGTTCCCTTTGGGAAGTTCACCGTTGTAGCGTGGTCTTTCGAATCCTTTTTTCTTGTAAATTTCATTGATTTTTTCTTCTACCTCATCCTGCAAATTGTTTTCCAAAATGTATTTTTCACAATTCTGGTCGATGGCGGCATTCATAAAAAAGCCCAGCAACATCGGAGCCGGCCCGTTAATGGTCATACTCACCGAAGTCATCGGGTGACTCAAATCGAAACCGGAATACAACTTTTTGGCATCATCCAGACAGCAGATAGAAACACCGGCATTTCCGATTTTCCCATAAATATCAGGACGATGATCCGGGTCATTGCCGTATAAGGTTACTGAGTCAAATGCGGTGGATAAACGCTTGGCGGGCATGCCCAGACTCACGTAGTGAAAACGACGGTTGGTACGCTCCGGTCCGCCTTCTCCGGCAAACATCCGGGTCGGGTCTTCACCTTCCCGTTTAAACGGATATAATCCGGAAGCAAACGGGAATTCTCCGGGCACGTTTTCCTGTAAATTCCACTTTAAAATATCGCCCCAGGCCTGATATTTTGGTAATGCTACTTTGGGTATCTGCGAATGCGAAAGCGATTCGGTATGCGTTTGAATTTTGATTTCTTTGTCACGCACCTTGAACGAATACACCGGGTTTTTGTATTTGTTTACTTTTTCATCCCAGTTCAAAATGATTTCCCAGTTGAAAGGGTCGAGGTTCATTTTTACCCGGTCAAATTCTTTGGTCAGTAAACTCAAAAATTCCTGATTGGCCGACGATTGAGCCGCTTGCAGCTGTTCTTCATTCAAACCGTATTTCGTTAACCCTAATTTGTTGATATGACCAACCGATTCGATGGTTTTATAAATGCCGTATAATTTTTGAGCGACTTCCACTTGTGACAAAACCGTCTCGTCATACTTGCGGTTATTTTCGGATATTTCAGAAAGATAACGTGTTCGGTGTGGAGGAATGACGAAAATTTTCTCGCTCATTTCTCGTGTGATTTCAAAAGTCGAATGTAAATCGGCATCCGTTTTTTCGACGATTTTGTCCATCACTTTTTTATACAGCGTGTTCATTCCAGGATCGTTAAATTGCGAAGCAATGGTACCGAAAACCGGCAGTGACTCTAAATCGGCATCCCAAAGGTTGTGATTTCTTTGGTATTGTTTTTTCACATCACGAAGAGCATCAAGCGAACCTCTTTTGTCGAATTTATTGATAGCCACCAGATCGGCAAAATCCAACATATCAATTTTTTCCAATTGGGTTGCCGCACCAAATTCAGGTGTCATGACGTATAACGAAACATCGGAATGCTCTAAGATTTCGGTATCGCTTTGTCCGATTCCGGAGGTTTCCAGAATAATGATGTCGTATTTGGCGGCTTTCAGCACCTGAATGGCTTCGGCCACATATTTGGATAAGGCTAAATTCGATTGACGTGTGGCCAACGAACGCATATAAACACGTGGATTGTTGATGGCGTTCATCCGGATTCTGTCGCCCAGCAACGCTCCGCCTGTTTTTCTTTTGGAAGGATCAACCGAGATTAAACCGATTGTTTTTTCAGGGAAATCAATCAGAAAACGACGTACTAATTCATCCACTAACGATGATTTACCCGCTCCACCGGTTCCGGTGATGCCGAGAACAGGAATTTTGGAAGTTTCATTTTTCTTATGAATGGCATCCAACGTCTCTTTGGCAATATCCGGGAAATTTTCAGCAGCAGAAATCACTCGGGCAATGGCTCTTGGATTTTTCTCTTCCAAGTGATTGGCTTCTCCGTTCAAGTTGTCGCCAATGGGGTAATCGGCTTGTTGCACCAAATCGTTAATCATTCCCTGTAATCCCATGGCACGACCGTCGTCCGGAGAATAAATTCGTGTGATGCCGTAGTCATGTAATTCTTTGATTTCTTCGGGAAGGATTACACCTCCTCCTCCACCAAATAGTTTGATGTGACCGGCTCCTTTTTCTTTGAGCAAATCGTGCATATACTTGAAATATTCGTTGTGACCCCCTTGATAGGATGTCATCGCAATTGCATTGGCATCTTCCTGAATGGCGGTGTTGACGACTTCTTCTACGCTTCGGTCGTGGCCAAGGTGAATGACTTCTACACCGGTGGCTTGAATAATGCGTCGCATGATGTTGATGGCGGCATCGTGACCGTCAAAAAGGGATGCGGCTGTTACAATTCTTACTTTATTTTTAGGAATATAAGGAGTTGCTTGTTCCATTGATAAAAAAATGATGTTTTTGAGGGTGCAATTTACGGAATTAATAAAAATAATTTAGTTTTTGTTTGAAGTTTCAGGTTTCAGGTTTCAAGTTTTAAGTTTAATGGTGATTTTTGAAACTTTTAATTGGAACACGGATTGGACGGATTAGCTAAAGCTAAACGCGGATTTTAACGGATTCATTTGGCTAACAATTTCATTAATTTGAACACTGAGACTTTTTTTGCCACGAAGAAATTAAGTCACAAAGTTTATGAAACTGAAAAATGGATGCATCAACCTGAAACTTGAAACCTGAAACTTCCTTTTGCCACAAAGAAAAAAGGCACAAAGTTTATGAAACTGAAAAATGGACGCATCAACCTGAAACTTGAAACCTGAAACTTAACAACCCCAACTCGAAAAAGGCACAGAAATTGCGTACATTTGAAACATTAAATTATATCCAATATGAAAAAAACGATTTTACTTTTATGTGCCTTTACTTTTTTTAGCTGTGCCGAAATGCAGCAGATTGCCGCTCAGCTTCCTCAAACCGGTGGAATGTTGGGAAATGCCGATATTGCCAACGGATTAAAAGAAGCCCTGAACAACGGAATTGACAAACAGGTTTCGAAACTGACGCAAACAGACGGCTTTTTTAAGAACGAAGCCGTGAAGATTTTACTGCCGGATGAACTGAAAACCGTTGATTCAAGGTTGCGAGCGATGGGTTTATCGAGTTTGGCAGATGAAGGCTTGAAAGTATTAAATCGAGCTGCTGAAGATGCGGTAAAAGAAGCGACACCGATTTTTGTGGATGCCGTAAAGCAAATGACCTTTAATGATGCGAAAACTATTTTGATGGGCAATCAGACGGCGGCGACTTCGTATTTGCAGAATTCAACCTCTACTGCATTGTATGCCAAATTCAATCCGGTGATTAAAAATTCGTTTGCCAAGGTGGGTGCTGATAAGGTTTGGGAGAACATTATTACACGGTATAATGCCATTCCGTTAGTGAAAAAAGTGAACCCTGATTTAACCGATTATACCACCCATAAAGCCATGGAAGGTGTTTTTAAAATGGTAGCTGTGGAAGAAAAAGAAATTCGCACGAACTTGAATGCGAGAAGTTCTGATTTGTTGAAACGGGTTTTTGCGATGCAGGATAATAAATAAGGTGATGGATGATGGGTGATGGGTGATGGATGATGGGTGATGGGTTTTTTGACAGGGCTAAAAATTTAATAATCAATAACATATATATAACAAATGCTTAACACAACATCCGGTTTTTTCTGCGGATATTTGCAGTATAAATTTAAGGTTTGTTTGGTTAGAGTTAGTTAGTACAAGAAAGTCAGTGATTGAGACCGCTGACTTTTTTTTATGCTTTAGATTTTAGGAAGGAAATAACCGCCGTATTAAATTGATTTGCTTGCTCGACGTTGACTACGTGTCCACAGTTTTTTATCACAAATAACTTGGAAAAGTTATAATGTTTTTCGACGACTTGACGCACAGAAGGTAAAAACATATAGTCCTCCTCTCCCATCACATACAATGTCGGAATATTGATTTCGACTTGGCGAAACCACTTGAGCACGGGATTGATTTCTGCCGTCAGTTTAAACCATTTTATGAATTCTTTCTGGTATAATTTTTTGGCTTCGTTGATAAAAAGCAATCGCGATTGTTTGTGATTCTTTTTGGGCATGATTACAAAAGCAAAAAAACGATAGAGTACTAAATACGGGAGAATGTATTTGAACACATTGCCTAATTTCATTAAAACCTGTGAACGGAAATTCATTTTTAAAATCGCTCCGCCCATAATCATGGATTTTACTCGGGTGGGATGCATTTCTGCCAATTGCCTGATGACGATGGTTCCGAGTGAAATACCCACAAAATGTGACGATTCAATCTTCAGGTGCTCAATCACTTCATAAACATCCTGGGCAATGGATTGAAAAGTATATTTTTGTTTGAGTCCGTCTTTTAAACTTGGTTTTGATTCGCCATGGCCCCGCAAATCAAGCAACAACACATTAAAATGTTTTTGAAATTCACGAATTTGTTTGAACCAAACAGATGAACTGCCTCCTGCTCCGTGCACGAAAGTAACCCACTCAGTAGAAGTTTCATTTTGGTATGTGGTAAAGGAAATCAAACTTTTTTGGGCAAATGTAGCATATTTGGATAAATTTTGAATCTTAACAAATCATAATGAAAATATAACCTTTTGATCATGTATCTTTGCAAAAAAAATTTCACCCCAATGAAAGGCGTTTTTAAAGAAAATAAAGATTTAAAGTTTTTGAAGGAAGAATTTTCAAATTTTTTGAAAAAGAAAAAGCAACCGGCTGTTGAGAAACCGCAAAATTCGCAGGTTGAAAAGAAAGAAACCACCATTTTAGAAGAGGTGGAACTATAGTTTTGCATGCATCTTTTTAAAGTAATCAAACGCTTTCAGTAAACGGCTTCCGTTCCAGGAAAACATTTCACCGTCTACAAATACGGTTTTGGCATGGTGCGTAAACCGTCCTATTTCAAACGCATGCCGGTCTTTAAACGGAAACGGCTCTGACGACAACAACACTAATTCCGGATCTGCTTCCTCCCGCATTTTTTCCAGTTCAATTTCCGGATACCGGCTTATTGTTCCGTAACCGTTCACAAAACGGTTCAGTTGCAGCATTTCGTTGATAAATGTGTCTTTTCCGGCTACCATATACGGATTTGCCCAAATGAAATAGGTTGTTCTCCGATACGGTTTATCGCGGATGAACTGTTGGAAATCGCGGTAGGCAAAATTAATTTTATCAATCCATTTTTGAGCTTCTGTTCGTTTGTTGAATAATTTACCGAAGTCTGAAATCATCTGAAAATTATCTTCAATCGTTGTGATGTCCGTTACCCAAACCGGACAAATTTGACTTAATTCTTCGGCAATTTCTTTGGTATTTTCTTCTTTATTGGCAATGATGATGTCGGGTTGCAGGGCTTTGATTTTATCAACATTCACCTGTTTGGTTCCGCCAACAATTTGTTTGGTGGCTTTAAAATGCTTCGGATGAACGCAAAATTTAGTAATCCCGACCAGCTCATCTTCCAACCCCAGATCATATAAAAGCTCGGTTTGTGAGGGAACCAAGGAAATAATTCTTTGAGGGCTTTTTTCAAACGAATGCCTGTTTCCAAACTGGTCGGTAAAGATTCCAATCATAAACTGATGTTATTTTGTGTGTAAATTTATCACTCTTTTTATTGTGTTTACATGTTTCGTATAGTTTTTGTATGGGTAATTTATTAAAAATTCCGATCAACAAAGAATACTTTTGTAATATACTCTTTTATTTAAATCATGCAAAACATCAACACTTACCTCTGCCTTTTATTTGCTTCATTTCTTTCGCTTCATGCTCAAAACATCCATGATGATTTTGAAGGGAACGGCAATATTTTTACGTGGTATGGTGATGATTGTGGTCTGGATACCGGTTTTACAAACCCGTTTCAAACCGGACTGAATACCTCCTCAAAAGTATTACGGTACGCTGATACGGGAGGTCAATATGCCAATATCCGGTTTGACGCAGGTTCAAACTTCAACCTTTTTTACAACCCTATTTTCTCCCTGAAAATATATGTTCCTACCAGTGGAATTACCGGAAATCAGCCAAATCAGATTTCATTAAAACTTCAAAACAATTTACTTAACGAACCCTGGTCAACACAAACAGAGGTCATTAAACCGCTGGTTTTGAACCAATGGCAAACCGTTACGTTTAATTTAGCTACTGACAGCTACATCAACCTAAACACTAATTCGCCGCAACCGATTAATCGGTTTGACCTTAACCGTGTGGTCATTCAAATCAATGGAGAGAACAACAACAGTCATGTTCTGGCTTATATTGATGACTTCTTTTATGATACTTCTCATGAATCTGACGGACCGGTTTTTGACCACTTGGTCTGGTCTGACGAATTTGACGGAAACGGTGCCGTTAATTCAACAAAATGGTTTCATCAAACACAGTTACCCAACGGAGTAAGCTGGTATAATAACGAAATACAACACTACACAAACCGGATTGCAAATTCGTTTGTTAATAATGGTCATTTAACTATTGCAGCCAAAAGAGAAACGTTTACAGATCAGGGTCAGACCAAACAGTTTACTTCCGCAAGGTTAAACTCAAAATTTACCTTTCGGTATGGCCGTGTGGAAGTCCGTGCCAAACTTCCTTTTGGCACAGGAACCTGGCCAGCCATCTGGATGCTGGGAAAAAACATCATTGAACCCGGCGGTTACTGGACAAACACACACGGAACAACCGGCTGGCCTGCCTGCGGTGAAATTGACATCATGGAGCATTGGGGAAATAACCAAAACTTTGTACAAAGTGCATTACACACCCCTTCAAGCTCAGGAAATACGGTTAATCACGGTGGTCAAATGATTCCGACCGTCTCTTCAGCCTTTCATGTATATTCCTTAGAATGGAGTGCTGAAAGAATGGTTTTCAGTGTGGATGATGTTGTGCATTATATTTACAATCCTGCCGTTAAAAATATTTCAACCTGGCCTTTTGATGCAGAGCAATACCTATTGTTGAACATAGCTATTGAGCCAAGCATCGGTGAAAACTTTACACAAAGCACCATGGAAATAGATTATGTACGGATATATCAGGAAAGTCCTCTGACAGTAAACGAAGTTGTTAAAAATCAGAATCTGATTTTATTACCCAACCCGGTTCAGGACGAATTGACAATACGAATCAATGAAACCCTGGTTGGTGAAAAAGCTGTCATTTGTTCGGTTTTAGGACAAACCATAAACTCTTTTGTTTTAAACGAACACGAAAACTTCATTAACCTGTCTCATCTACACAGCGGAGTTTATGTAGTAAAAATTGAATCTGAAAAAGGGAATTTTACCGCCAGGTTTATCAAGCATTAATCCCGTTACTTATTTCAATTTCTGTAATTATGGTTTAAAATTTCTTCCATCTCTTTTTGCAGTTTCAACGCTTCTTCCCTGGCTTTTTCTGCAAAACCGGTTCCGTTTGATGCATAAATTACAGCCCGCGACGAATTAATCAACAAACCAACATTGGCATTCAAGCCGTACTGACAGACTTCCCGTAAACTACCGCCTTGTGCTCCTACTCCGGGAACCAGCAGAAAACTGTCGGGAACAAGCTGCCTGATTTCCGTAAAATATTCCGCTTGGGTTGCTCCGACCACGTACATTAAGTTTTTACTGTTTTTCCATGATTTAGAGGTTTCCAAAACGTGCTTATAGATTTCTTTTTCGCCGGAAAGTTTTGTCTGGAAATCAAATGCCCCTTCGTTGGATGTCAGTGCCAGCAGTATGGCATACTTGTCTTCAAACGCTAAAAACGGTTCTACCGAATCTTTTCCCATATAAGGGGCAACCGTAACCGAGTCAAAATTAAGATCTTGCAAAAAAGCTTTGGCATACATCGAGGAAGTGTTGCCGATATCACCGCGTTTTGCATCGGCTATCGTGAAAATTTCAGGAAAATTCTGATTAATATAATCAATGGTCTTTTGCAACGATTGCCATCCTTTTAATCCATAGGCTTCATAAAAAGCTATATTGGGTTTATAAGAAACACACAGGTCGTGGGTGGCATCGATAATGGCTTTGTTGAATTCAAAAATCGGATCTTCACCAGCCAGAAGATGTTGTGGGATTTTGGTCAAATCAACATCTAATCCGATGCATAAAAATGATTTTTTTCGGTTAATCTGTTCTATGAGTTGTGTTGTAGTCAAAACGAAAGTTGTTAGTTGTCCGGCAAATTTACGAAGTTGAAAACGACTTTCCGCGGAATTATATAACAAACTCCAAAAATTGTGTAACACTAAACACAGCTGTACGGGCTAACTTTGTAATAACAAGTTTAAAGAACTATTAATTTAAAAACCAAAAAGATGAATACAACTGATTTAAAAGGAAAATGGAACGAGTTAAAAGGTAAATTAAAACAACAATATGCCGAGTTAACTGACGATGATTTATTATATGTTGAAGGAAAAGAGGACGAATTATACGGAAAAATTCAGCAAAAAGTGGGAAAAACCAAAGAAGAAGTAAAAAAAATGATTGATAATCTGTAGTGGTGGGGAAATTTCTATGAAAAAGAAAACCATTAAGGCTGCGGAGTTTATTAAATCAAAAGCCTTAGTGGTTTACCTAAAAACCTTAATAATAAATTTAAACCGTTAAATACTATATGAAATCAATATTTACCTTCGCTTTTATTGCCGTTTTATCACTAACCTCCTGTTCGGACCGAATTGTCGGAACGTGGAATGTTCAAAAGTACGAGACCATCAAGCCCGGCGAACAGAACATTACCTTAAACAACATCGGAACCATTACATTCAACAAAAACAATACAGGCGAAAAAAACCTGAATTATAAAGTATTGGGAATTGAAACCATCGATAATGTACCGTTCAGATGGAATCTAAGTGAGCCTTACATGACGATTGAAAGCGAAAATTCTGCCTTATCAAAGACATGGATTTTGATTGAGAACAACCGAAAATCGCAAAAATGGAAATCGACTGATGGTTCCAACGAAATTCAGACACTTGAGTTAACCAAGTAACCGGTAGGCTCAAGCAGCAAGACATAACTTCCCCAAATAAAAGTTATGTCTTGTTTTTTATTTATAAAATCCGTTTTCTTTTCCTAAATTTACTACCCATTAACCTCCAATCATGAAGGCATTTTTAAAATTCGACTTTCCGGTATTGACAAAGAAAGTATTAGAAGAAAAATTAGCACAATTTGGCTGTAAATTTGCTGTAATTGGTTATGGCGAAATTGAATTTTTGGAGAATATTCCGGATGAAAAACTAGAGGAGATAACAATTTTACTGAACGAATTTGGCATTGAAGTCATCGAAAATCAAAAAAGTATTTTAGTTCAAAAAATAAAAGATACTATTGTTGAAATGGTTCACAGTCCGGAACCGTTGTCTGTAAAAAGTTCTGTTTATCTGACAGAAAAGCTCAACCACAGTTACGGCTATTTGTCTAACCTGTTTTCGGAAGTAACTTATACTTCTATTGAAAATTTTATTATTATTCAAAAAATTGAATTAGCCAAACAGCTCATTATAAACAACCAGTTAACCTTAACCGAAATTGCGTTTCAGCTCAATTACTCCAGTGTGGCACATTTGAGCACACAATTTAAAAACAGTACAGGAATTACGCCCTCTGCCTTTCAGCGAATTATAGCCAAACGAAAAGAAAGAGCATTGAACAACTAACCCAACCTAACCATGCAAAAAGAACATATTATTATTGCTCTTGCCGATGATGATGCCGACGACCGGCTGTTTTTTAAAGATGCTTTTGATGAATTAAAAATCAACACCAAAGTCAGCACACACTGCGATGGCGTGGAATTGATGAATTATCTGCATGACCAAAACACCATTTTGCCCAACATCTTATTTTTAGATTTGAATATGCCCAGAAAAAACGGGCTGGAATGTTTGCTTGAAATTAAAAAAGTGGAAAAGTTCAATGATATTGCCATTGCAATCTATTCTACATCATCATCCGAAGAAGACATTGAAAATACGTTTGTAAACGGAGCCAATATCTATATTAAAAAACCAAGCGATTTTTCTACGTTAAAAAAAGTACTGAGCGAAGTGGTTACGCTTAACTGGCAATACCATACTTCCGGACTAAACAAAGAAAATTTTTTATTGCGAATGTAGCCGATGAAACTAAACAAATTACATAAATCTCCATTGTTATTGCGAATGGCCTTTGTAATATCGCTGGCGGTTATTTTGTTTACTGCATCGGTTTCCTACAAACACATTATCAACCTTAATAATTCAAGAGCTTTAGTCATTCATTCCTATGAAGTTCAACTTGAATTAGAGCGAATTATTTCCTACATAAAAGATGCCGAAACCGGTTATCGCGGCTATATGCTGTACGGCGATACCACTTTTTTAGACAGCTACAGCAATTCCAGAGAAAAGGTGAATAAAGCCTTTTTTAAACTAAAAGACTTGACGCAGGACAATCAATCGCAACAAAAGAAACTCAAAGAACTTTATCATTTGATTGTCTTGCGGTATACTTATTTCAATAAAAATTACGAAGACAAAGACCTTTATAAAAGATACTACGAGGCAAACGGTAAAAAAGTAATGGATGAGATTAGGAGCAAAGTTGACGAAATGATTTCGCTCGAAAACAGCCTGTTGGAAAAAAGGGAATATACTTTTCAGGACAATGTTTCCTATACACCGCTTTACGCCTTACTGGTAATTTTCATTACGTTGCTGCTTATTGTTCTGGCCTATTTAAAAATCAATAGTGATTTCAATAGGATACAACGTTCCAACTCCCGGTTAAAAGTTTCGCAAGAATCGATTAAACAAGCCGAGATTCTTGGAAGCTACAGCAGTTGGACATGGAACCTGGAGCGAAATGAAACACAGTTTTCAGACAATCAGTTTCGCCTCTACGGCTTAGAACCGCAAGCATTTGATGCCACGCATGAAAGTTTTTTAAAATTTGTTCATCCGGAAGATCTTGAAATTGTTTCAGAAGCCATCAAAGCTATTCAAACCCATGAAAATTTACCTTCTGTTAATTACAGGGTAATTAGAAAGGATGGAGAAATAAGACATCTGCGTTCTGTTGGAAAATTATTCATCAATCGTTTTAACGAAAAAATTATCATCGGAACCACACAGGATGTAACCGAAGATATTATAAAGAAACAGATTCTGAGAGAAAAAAACACCGATTTAGAGCGAAGCAACAAAGAACTGGTAGAATTTAATTATGCCGCCAGCCATGATTTGCAGGAGCCGCTCAGAAAAATCCAGACGTTTATTTCCCGTATTAACGAAAAAGAAAAGGAAAATCTTTCTGAAACCGGGAAAGAATATTTGGAAAGAATTGTTGTTTCTGCAGGCCGGATGCGAGTTCTTATTGATGATTTACTGCAATATTCAAGAACCAATAAAACGGATGCCCGTTTTGAAGAAGTTGATCTGAACGAAACGGCTACGGCAAGTCTGCAGGAATTATCACAGCTTATCGAAGAATCTGATGCCAAAATAGAGTTCCCCCGTTTACCTACCATCAACGGAATTCCGTTTCAGTTAAGGCAGCTGTTTATCAATTTAATCAACAATTCTATTAAGTACAGAAAAGCAGATGTGCTCCCCGAAATAAACGTTTCCTACGAAAAAGTAAGAGCAAATGAAGAAGAACAGATTGACGATAATTCTAACAGACTATATCACAAAATAACTTTTTCAGATAACGGTATTGGTTTTCATCCGGAGGATTCTAAGAAGATATTCCTGTTATTTAACCGCCTGCATGGCAAAGACAGCTACCCCGGAACAGGTGTTGGATTAGCCATTTGTAAAAAAATTGTCAAAAATCACTACGGGTTTATCTGTGCATCGGGAAAACCAGATGAAGGAGCACAGATCATTATATACCTGCCGTCAGCATAGTAAAAACAACTGTTACATCATTCATTTATCTGAACACCATGCTTCGCGATTATATTAAATCCTTCATTGAAGTCATACAAGACACCTTAGCCGGTTTTTCTGAATTCAAGATTCTTAAAATGAGTGCTTCACTTGCCTACATTACGGTATTTTCTCTGGCTCCGCTTTTATTGGTTATTCTTTTTATCTGCGATGTATTTTGGGGAAGAGAAGCCATCGAAGGAGCTATTTATATCCAAATGAAAGGCTTTGTCGGATCGTCGGGGGCAGAACAGATTCAATTCATGATTCAAAACTTAGCCTTATCACAAAACGGCACAATCGCCGCTGTAATAGGGACAGGCACATTGATTTTTGCCGCCACCTCCGTTTTTGCAGAAATCCAGGATTCCATTAATACCATTTGGGGATTACGACCTAAAAAAAGATCCGGAATATGGCCGTTCATCAAAGCCCGGCTACTCTCTTTTGGTGTAATTGGCAGCCTGGGGTTTATTTTGCTGGTAGCTTTGGGCGTTTCAACATTGCTCGACGGGATCAGCAGCCAGCTTTCGACAACTTATACTGAAATGAACGTAATTTTTTTCTATTTGATTAATTTGTTCGTAACATTGGTGATTACATCTTTGCTTTTCGGAGCAATATTTACCATCCTCCCCGATGCCGACATTACCTGGAAACAAATAAGGGTTGCCGCTTTAACTACTACGGTTTTATTTATGCTGGGCAAGTTTCTGATTTCCATTTACATCGCTAATTCCAATATTGCAAATGTTTACGGAGCGGCAGGTTCTATTGTTGTTTTAATGGTTTGGGTTTACTATTCATCCGTAATCTTATATCTGGGGGCTACATTTGCCAAATGCTATGCCATGAAATTTGCCGACCCGATTAAACCTTCAAAGTATGCCGAAATTGTTCAATATGTTGCCCTGACCACCAACGCAAAAACCATTCAGTCGGCCAATCAGGAAATGAAAGAACTGAAAAACAGCGACAACACAACATCTGATGTCATCAAAAATAAACTGACCTGACAAGTACAACAAGTCTTTTAATTAAAATTCCGATCAAAATCTCATGTCATCATGAGATTTTTTCTTTTTAGAACCTTTCAAAAGCCTTTTAAAATAAGGATAAATGGAAATTCTATAACAAATTAAAAATATCATATAACATGTTTGGGGGCTTCCTGTTGCACCTTTGTAATGTTAAATCACAAGAACAAGATGAAACAATTTACTATAAGCCAAAAAAACATAGTCATAATGATTACCGCAGTCATTATGCTGACGACAGCAGCATGTCAGGAAGAAAAAAAAATGAATGAAAAAGAAACTATTGTTGATATAAACAGTATCAGCAAAGCAAACAATATAAGCCTTCAAACTGCGGTAATTATTAATGAAGTTATTGCTCAAATCAAAGACAGCAATGTGGTTAATGTCTTAACAAAACACAAAAAGAAACACCATCAGATTGATACCGTTTTGAAATCGTTGGCTCAACAAAACCTGATTGTTCTTTCTGATACTGTTTTTAAAAGACAGCAGTATTTAAAAAATCTGACGCCAGTGCATTTAGTTTCATTTCTCGATTTTTTGGAGGAGCAAAAAGAAGCGTTACAAAGCATTAGTGAATTAAACCAAAGCCCGGCGTTACAAAATTATTATCAGCTTAAAATTGCCGAATTGGAAAACAATATTTCAGAACTAAGCGAATTAGTAGAAACCCAACATAAATCTAATTATTAATTAAGTAAATTTTATACCATGAGAAAATTAATTTTAACCGCTTTTATCTGTGCCACTACGTTCACCATTTCAAACGCACAAACAACAGACAGCCCTGCTACGGGAGCAAGTTTCGGTATCAAAGGAGGAGTAAACTTTTCTAACCTTTATACGGAAGATGTTGACGACAACAATGTGTTAACCAGTTTTAATGCCGGTATTTTTGTATCGATGCCGATAACCAGTTTCTTATCGATTCAACCCGAATTTTTGTATTCCAGAAAAGGAGCCGAATTGGTTTATGACAATGCATTTGCTCAAGGAACTGCCAAATTCAAATTAAATTATATCGAAGCACCTATTTTGCTGAAAGTAAATTTAACCAAAAACCTTAACGTGCATGCCGGACCGTATTTTGCTTACCTGGTAGATGCCAACATCAGCAACGAATCGGGTAGCGGAAACTTTGACTTTGAGGAGAACATTAACAATGACGACCTCAACAAATTTGACTACGGTCTTTCTGCCGGTGCCGGGTTCGACTTTGATTCAATAGGTTTTGGCGTTCGATACAACTACGGTCTGTCAACCGTAGGTAAAGAAAGAAGCTTCTTGGGTACCACCTACACTTTTCCGGACGGAAAAAACAGCAACCTGAGTATCTATGCCGCTTTTAAATTTTAAGTAGTAAACCATAAAAAACAACCAGCTATGTCAAACTTATTATACACCGTCGCAGTAGTATTGGTCATACTCTGGGCACTTGGATTTTTTGTGTACAGTTTCGGATCAATTGTACATATTTTGTTAGTCATCGCGGTAATAGCCGTGTTGCTGAGAATCATTAAAGGAAAAAAATTATAAACCATTAAATAGAGAAATTATGAAATCAGGAAATGTAGTATTAGGCGTATTAGGCGGATTGGCCGCCGGAGCAATATTAGGCGTTTTATTTGCCCCCGACAAAGGGAGCAATACCAGAAAGAAAATTGCCAAAAAAACAAACGATTTAAAAAATAACGTTAAAGACAGCTTTAACGACTTTTTAACCTCCGTAGAAGATCAATACCACAGTCTAACTTCAAAAGCAGAAGACATTGTGGATGAGGGAAAAGCAAATCTGGAAAAGATTAACCGGGAGTTAAACAAGTAAACATTAGAAAAACATGGAAAATATAGCCAATAACATCGGGAAGTTGTATGACAAAGCAGAGCAGTATTCCCGCACAAGTTTAGAACTGATAAAATTGAATGCTATTGATAAATCATCAGATGTAATTTCGTCACTTGCTGTTGTTGTATCGCTCACGTTGATTTTGGCTGTATTTACCTTGTTTGTTAACATCGGTATAGCTCTTTTAATCGGTAATGCATTAAACGACTATGCGTTGGGCTTTTTTATCGTATCAGGTTTCTACCTGCTGATTGCCATCGTGGTTTACTTTTTCAGAAAATCAATAATTAAAAACCCGATAGATAATATTGTTGTCGGAAAATTGATGAAGAAAAAAGATGAAAACTATTACAAAGAATACAGTAATCATGCCAATTAATAGACTATGAAAAAGCTGAACCAAAACGAATTATTAGATCAGAAAATCGCCCAGTTAACTTTACAGCACAAACGAGAGCTGGTTGAACTCAAAGAGCAATTTCAGGTTGTTCAGAACAGCCTGACTCCTGCCAATATCATTCAAGAGGGTTTACAAGGATTTTACCAGACCGTGACCAACAAAGAAAACTTAATTTCCACTGTGCTCAGCATCATCGGAGGTTATGTATCCAAAAAAGTGGTCATCGGAAATTCGGATAACCCGATTAAAAAAGTAATCGGCAACGTTCTGCAATTTCTGGTTACCGGCTACTTATCTAAAGTAAACAACAAAAATCAAGCAGAATAATTAACCTTAAAACTTTACAACATGAAAAATCTGAAATCACTTATTGTAGTATCCATCGTTGCTGTTACGTTCGGTTCATGTACCGATGAGAAAAAAGCACAGGCAGAGAAAGCAGTAAACAGCTACACAGCCTACATTGATTCGGTAAGCACTGCTGCTTCTGATAACCTTGCTGAAAAATGGGATGATGTAGAAAGCACCTATATTGCCAAAAAAATTGAAGCGGAAACAGCTTTGGAAAATCTGGAAGACCGAATGGAATTGGATCAGAAGCTGGAAGCCGCCTCAAAAAAATATGAAGAATTTAAAGCCAATTTAATTGCTGAAAAACAAAAAACGGAGGCTGCAAAAGTAAAGGCCGCCATGCGATCTGCTCTTTTTGGCGGTCAGGAAGTTGGAGATGACATGAACTTCAGTTGGGTAAACAAAGATAATATTTTGAAAACCTACGAAACGTTTGTAAATACGGCTTCTGAGAATAAAGACAAGTATTCACGCGAAGATTGGGACGAAATCAAACTGCTTTACGAAGCATTGGATACCCGAAAAAATGAAGTGGAGAAAGACGGAATTTCTACAGCCGATAACCTAAAAATTGCCGGTTTAAAAACCCGGTTTGCGACCTTCTTTAAGCTGAACCGGATTACGGCAAAATCAGATGAAAACACCCAAGCAAAACAATAACTATCACTTGTTTTAAACGAAAAACGGAGCCTTAATCGACTCCGTTTTTTTATGTTTTAAAATACTTCCGATTCTTTTAGCTTTTCGGTATTGGCTACCAGCTGTAACTCGTCAATCATTTTCTGGATGTTTCCGTTCATAAATCCGTCAAGGTCAAAAATACTCAGTCCGATACGGTGATCGGTAATTCTTCCCTGAGCATAGTTATAGGTTCTGATTTTGGCCGAACGGTCACCACTGCTCACCTGCGAAGTTCTTTTGGAAGCATCTTCCGCTTGTTTTTTAGCCAATTCCAGTTCATACAAACGCGAACGCAAAACCGTCAAGGCTTTGTCTTTGTTCTTGTGTTGCGATTTTTCATCCTGGCATTGAGCCACCAATCCGGTTGGAATGTGTGTCATCCGTACAGCTGATTTCGTCGTATTCACCGACTGACCACCCGGTCCGGATGAACAGAAATAATCAATTCGCACATCATTCATATCGATTTGAACGTCAAACTCTTCCGCTTCCGGCAAAACCATTACGGTTGCTGCTGAGGTATGCACACGTCCCTGCGTTTCCGTTTGCGGTACCCGTTGCACCCGGTGTACACCCGCTTCAAATTTCAAGGTTCCGTAAACATCTTCGCCGGTTACTTCAAAAATAATTTCTTTGAAACCACCCGCCGTTCCTTCGTTCATATCTACCACAGAAGTCCGCCAACCTTTGCTTTCGCAGTATTTGGTGTACATTCTGTATAAATCGCCGGCAAAAATGGAAGCTTCGTCACCACCGGTTCCGGCACGTACTTCCACCATCACGTTTTTGGCATCTTCCGGGTCTTTCGGAATCAACATAAACTTGATTTCTTCTTCCAATTCCGGGAGGCGTTGCTTAGCATCATCCAATTCCATTTTGGCCATTTCAACCATTTCGGCATCCGAACCATCGGCAATAATTTCGTTGGCTTCTTCAATATTTTGGGTCAAACGGATGTATTCTTCACGTTTGTCCACCAAACCTTTTAAGGTTTTATATTCCTGGTTCAACTGCACATAACGCTTCTGATCGGCAATCACATCCGGCTGTATAATCAGATCGGAGATTTCGTCGAAACGTTGTTTTACATATTGTAATCTGTCTAACATAGTTGTAGTACTCTATTTTGGAGTGCAAAAGTACGATTTTTGTTTCAAGTATAAAACAATTTATCGGATATGATAATTAGATGAATAGTAACCATATACAAGAGCTGTTGAAAGTTAATTTACTTTATCAAATTATGTGGTTTTGACGCAGGAGACTTGTACTGTTTTGAATATGCGAATTATATCAAGTTTAATTAGTCTGAAATTGATATTAATACTTTTCCAGGCAATATGTGATTTCTCCCTTTGGTCGAAATGACACAACAAAACAACATAGAATATGAATAGAATAAATTTTTAAATAATGGTAAAGTAATCTCTTCCCACCACTGTGTCTTTTCGACGCAGGAGAAATCACATAAAATATTTCTATTCAATATTTATCCTATATTTGGTATGAAATAAACTAACTATTCCATGAAAAAATCAGCTTCCCTCCTTTTTATGCTTACTATCATCTATTCCTGTCAACAAAAAACAACTTTTTCAGAACTAGAAAAAGCAAATTGGTTTTTAGGTCGATGGGAAAACAAAACGCCTGAAGGAACTTTTTCTGAAGAATGGAAAACCGAAAATGATTCTGTTTGGGTTGGAGCAAGTTTTTTCATCAAGGAAAAAGATACTTTATTTGCTGAAACCGTTCGTTTGGAACAGAAGGGAAATGATTTATTTTACACCGTAACCGTTCCCAATCAAAATGAAGAAAAACCGGTGGCTTTTAAACTCACTTCTTCCACCACTGATTTTTTAGTATTTGAAAACCCTGAACATGATTTCCCAAAAAAAATTACATATAAATTAGTCAGCAAAGACAGTCTGTATGCCGAGATTAGTGGTGATGGAAAAAGTCAGGGGTTTCCGTTTAAAAAAGTGAATTGATAAAGGAAAGCCGCTGATTCACTGATTAAAAAAATCAGTGAATCAGCGGCCAATAAACTTTTAGATAAAACTATCTCTCCGAAATATCCCCAAAACCCCAACACAAATTCCCTCTACGCTTTAAAAAAATCCAAACGCATCTAACTTCAAATTAATCTCAAAAAAACACACCTGATTCTCAACAAGTTATTTTTATTTCTTAAATTTTATTTGAATTTAATCTAAATAAGCTTTTAAAATTAAAATCTCTATGCTACTTTTGTTGCGTTATTTTAAATAAATCTAAATAAAGCACAATGAAATCAGTACTAACTTTCTTGAGTTTTCTCCTATTTTGTTTACAATTATCAGCACAAACAGGAACTATTTCGGGAACAATCAAAAATAATCAAAATCAACCTTTAGAAAATGTAAATGTCGTACTAAAAGGCACTACCAAAGGTGCAAAAACAAATTCTGAAGGTCAGTTTACCTTAAACAACATCGAAAACGGCAATCACATTGTATTACTTTCCCACATTGGCTTTGCTTCTAAAGAAATAGCCCTCAATCTGGTAAATTCTAATGAGTTGGGAATTGTCATTTTACAAGAAAACAACCAATCGTTAGAAGAAATTGTTCTCAACGGAAAAGTAAACAAATACCGAAGAGAAGAAAGTACCGTGGTTTCCAAAATGCCGCTAAAAGACATCGAAAACCCACAAGTTTATAATGCCATTCCTTCTGAACTTTTAAAGGAACAAGTGGTCACCAATTTTAATGATGCTCTTAAAAACGCCACCGGAGTGACCCGCCTCTGGGAATCAACCGGTAGAAATGGTGATGGTGCCGAATATTACTCCATGCGTGGTTTTGCCGTTCAACCTACCATGACAAACGGTTTGCCATCTTTGACCAACACCACAATTGACCCCATTAACGTTGACAATATCGAAGTCATCAAAGGTCCTTCGGGAACCTTATTTGGTAGCAGCGTTATTTCGTATGGTGGTTTAATTAACGTAATTACTAAAAAACCATACGAACGATTTGGTGGTGAAATCAGTTACATCAACGGAACGTACGGTAGCAATCGTGTGACGGCTGATATTAATTTACCTTTGAATGATAAAGCAGCATTACGCATAAATTCGGCTTACACCACCGAAGAATCATTTCAAGATGCCGGATTTTCCAATGCATTTTTCATTGCTCCCTCTTTAAAATATGAAGTAAGTGACAAATTGACTTTCTTGGTGAATACCGAATTTTACAAAAACACTTCTGCGAGACAAAGCATGATTTTCTTGAGCCGATATGCTCCGCTTTCGTTTGACAACATGAGCTTGTTTGAACAAAACTATAAAAGATCATTCACTTCCAACGATTTGACCATGACCAATAGTTCGTTTAACATGCAAATGCAGGCCTTGTATAAACTTTCAAACAATTGGACTTCACAAACGGTTTTATCCAAAAGCAGTACCAAAACCAACGGATATTACCAGTATTTATGGGATTCAGCCAATGGTGACGAATTTACGCGTTTCATCTCCAAAGCAGACGGAACCTTTTACACCACAGACATCCAACAAAATTTCATTGGCGATTTTAAAATCGGAAAAATGAGAAACCGATTGGTGGCCGGATTGGATTATTACAATTCCCGATTAATCAACGGCGGATCAGGTTGGGTAGCCAATGGAACCGTGTCGCTAATAAACGGAACCGATACCGGAATATTAACGCAAGCCGGAACGGACGCCCTTATAACCAATAGTTTTGCCGGAAATACCGAAGCCAATCAAGAAGTTATCAGTGCTTATGTATCAGATGTATTGAATATTACGGATAAATTATCGGTAATGGCGAGTTTACGTTTGGATTATTTTGACGGAAAAACATCGCAATACGATGCCGAAGAAACCAAAGGTCAAGTAGCTGTTTCGCCCAAATTTGGTGTGGTGTATCAATTAATTGAAAACAAAGTTTCTGTTTTTGGTAATTATATGAATGGTTTTCAAAACGTAGCTCCGGTTACGGTGGCCGATTTAGACGGAAGCAATCCGAGAACCAAAGAATTCGACCCGGAACAAGCCAATCAATATGAATTCGGGTTAAAAACCAGTTTGTATAAAGATGTGATTTCCGCTTCGGTTAGCTACTACAACATTCAGGTAAAAGACCGGGTGATGACTGACCCAAACAACATCAACAATTCTATTCAAGGTGGCGAAGTGGAAAGCAAAGGTGTTGAAATCAGCCTTGTTGCCAATCCGGTTAAAGGGTTGAATATTATCACGGGTTTTAGTAAAAACAAAGCAGAAGTAACCAAAGAAACACCTGGCGACGGCTACTTAGGTTTGCGTCCCGAAGAAGCCGGACCGGAAACCTTGGTTAACTTTTGGGCTAACTATTTGTTTACTGAAGGTCAATTAAAAGGGTTCGGAATTGGTTTTGGCGGAAACTATGCCAGCGAATACAAAACCTTAAACAGAGCCAACATCGGAACGTTTGAATTACCTTCTTACACCGTTTTAAATTCGGCTTTGTCGTATGAAAGTCCAAAATTTTTGGTTTCCTTAAAATTGAATAATCTGTTAAATGAAAAATATTATTCGGGTTGGTCAACGGTTACGCCACAACGTTTGCGAAGCATCAACGCCGGAATTACATATAAATTTTAATTTACTCAGTTTGTTTTAAAGTAAACTCCTCATTTTTGATGGGGAGTTTTTATCATTTTTGTATGAAAAAATCAAGTTTCAAAAAAGGAATTCGAAAATTGCATCTTTGGCTGGGATTGTCAACAGGTTTGATTGTATTTCTGATTTCGATTACCGGAGCCATTTATGTGTTTCACGAAGAAATTACCAATTCCCTCAGAAAAGATGCTATTTATCATTATGAAGAAAACATCGCTGCTAAAAAACCGCTTTCGCTAAACGTTTTAGAGCAAAAAGTAGATGCGTTTACGAATGAAAAATATCCAATTCATTGGGTAACGATTCCGGTTGATAAAAGCCGGAGTTATATTTTTTATTACTACGAACGCAATCCGGAAGGTTGGAATTTTTATGAAGAATATGTGGTTTACAAATCGGTGTATGTGAATCCGTTTACGGGAGAAATTCGAGGGGCTTATGACGAAACAGTCGATTTTTTTAACATCATAAAATCCATTCATTTCAGTTTTATGCTAAATACCGAATGGGGAACTTATGTGTGCGGCATTCCAACGTTGATTTTTCTGTTCATGCTGATTTCGGGAATTATTTTATGGTGGCCCAAAAACAAAAAAGCCCGCAAACAACGTTTCGCTTTCCGTTGGGAAAACGTAAAAAGCTGGAAACGCAAAAACTATGATTTGCACAATATTTTAGGATTTTATGTTTCCTCGTTAGCTTTTGTGGTTGCCTTTACGGGATTGTTTTATGCGTTTTATTTCATACAAGTAATTTTATACGTTGTCTTTTCGGGCGGAAGCACTACGTATCCTGATTTTTCGCATATTCAAACCAAAGCTCCTATTGAAATGCGAAACGAGCACACCTTGGATAAAATTGCCCAACAAGTGGAAGCTTTATATCCCGATGCGTTTCAATACAGTTTAGATTTGGGTTACGACCATTTAGACGACCACGAACATCCCAATTATGATGTGTTTGTCAAGCAACTCTCCTACTCCTATCATGTGAATCACAGTTTGATTTTTGATGAAAATTCGGGAGAATTATTGCACCAACATTCGCACCAAGACAAAAACTTAGGCGAAAAAGCCGTTGCCGCCAATTACGACATTCATATTGGAGCTATTTTTGGCATTTGGAGCAAGATTTTAGCGATGATTATCAGTCTCGTTTGTGCCTCGTTACCCGTTACCGGATTTTTAATTTGGTGGGGAAGACGAAATAAAAAATAAATAGATTAAACGGTGTTAGTAAGCCACTGATTCGCTGATTAAAAATATAAATCAGCGAATCTGCGGCAAACAAACTTTAAAAGGAAACTACTTCCTTCACCGGAATATTCTCCAAAATCTCCAACACAAATTTCCACTATTTTTGTACCGATGAAAAAAAAAGAAATTTCAAATTAATTTGCAAATTAGTAACTTTTAAGTTACCTTTGAAAAATGAAAGTCCGTGAAGTAATCGCCTACGAAAATCATTTTGAAGAATTTTTATTGGAGCAACCAAAAAAGGTGCAAGACAAAATCTTTAAAATCATTGAAGCCATTGAAACCCTGGAAAGAGTTCCTTCTAATTATCTAAAATCAATGGAAGGAACAAACGGCCTTTATGAAGCCCGAATTCAATTAGGCTCAAATATTTGGCGTGTATTTTGCTTTTTCGACAATGGAAAACTTGTTATTCTATTAAATGGTTTTCAAAAGAAAACACAAAAAACACCCAAAAGCGAAATTGAAAAGGCATTGAAACTAATGACGAAATACTATTCTGAAAAAAACTAAAAAAAATGAAAACGAAAAGCTGGAAAGAAATAAAAAATGACGTTTACGGCGAAAAAGGAACCGAAAGACGAGATGAATTGGAACGAGAATTTCAAGGTTTTAAAATTGGTCTCCTTTTAAAAAAAGCCCGTGAAGAAAAACAACTAACACAATCTGAATTAGGTGATTTAGTGGACAAAAAAAGAGAATATATTTCAAGAATTGAAAACAATGGAAGCAACTTAACCCTCAAAACTTTATACGATATTGTTGAAAAAGGATTGGGCGGAAAAGTGAAAATTCAAATCGAATTATAAATTAAAAATCAAAAACAATCTACTCTTCAAAAAAAAAATCCCGACTCTCATCGGGATTCTCTATTTTCTATATTCTATTCTCTATTTTATTACCCTTTCACCGGAATATGCTCCAAAATCTCCAACACAAATTTCCAATATTTTTGTGCCGATGAAATCGAGGCACGTTCATCCGGAGAGTGAGCTCCGTGAATCGTTGGGCCAAACGAAATCATATCCATGTTTGGGTAATTGGTTCCTAAAATTCCACATTCTAAACCGGCGTGACACGCTACCACATTGGGTTTTGCTCCGTTTTGTTTTTCGTAGATATTTACCAAAACATCCAAAATCGGAGAATTGACATTCGGTGTCCATCCCGGATAACTTCCGCCAAAGGTAACTTCGCAACCCATTAATTCAAACGCTGAACGCAAGGCATTCGCTAAATCAAATTTAGACGTTTCCACCGAAGAACGGGTTAAACATTGCACGGAAATAGTGCCGTCTTTCACCATTACTTTTGCAATATTATTGGAGGTTTCCACTAAATCTTCCATATCAGCACTCATGCGATACACGCCGTTGTGAGCCGAATAAATCGCACGAATCAATCCTTCCTGAACGCCTAACTCCATTACTTTTTCCGGTAATTCGGTTTTGGTGATTTCAATGGTTAAATTCGGTTCTGTGGTTTTAAATTCTCTTTTAATATCGTCAATCACTTCCTGCATATCCAACTGAAATGCTCCTTCATAAATAGCCGAAATAATCACTTTGGCCACACTCTCTCTCGGAATGGCGTTACGCAAACTTCCACCGTTAATTTCTGCAATTTGCAAACCGAAATTCTCAAAACCATCAAACAACAAACGGTTCATAATTTTGTTCGCGTTGCCCAAACCTTTGTGAATATCCATCCCGGAATGACCACCTTTCAAACCTTTTACGGTAATCGTGAAAGCCAATGAATTTTCCGGAGTTTCTTCTTCTTTATAACTTCGGATTGCGGTAACATCCACACCACCGGCACAACCGATGTCGATTTCATCGTCTTCTTCGGTATCTAAATTCAACAGAATTTCTCCATTCAACAAACCGCCTTTTAATCCCATGGCTCCGGTCATGCCGGTTTCTTCGTCAATGGTAAAAAGAGCTTCAATCGCCGGATGCGGAATGTCTTTACTTTCTAAAATCGCCATGATAGTGGCTACTCCTAAACCGTTGTCGGCACCCAGTGTCGTTCCTTTGGCACGCACCCAATCGCCATCCACATACATTTCGATGCCTTGCGTGTCAAAGTCGAAAGTCGTATCGTTATTTTTTTGATGCACCATGTCTAAATGCGATTGCATCACAATGGTTTTTCTGTTTTCTAATCCAGCCGTGGCCGGTTTTTTGATGATGACGTTTCCAACTGCATCTTTCATGGTTTCCAAGCCTAATTGCTTTCCGAAATCCATCATAAACGCAATGACACGTTCTTCTTTTTTAGACGGACGAGGAACCGCGTTTAGGTCGGCAAATTTATTCCAAAGTGCTTTAGGCTCTAAATTTCTGATTTCTTGGTTCATTTTTTTCTGAGTTACTGAGATGCTGAGTTTTTTTTTCAGCAAGGCAAAGTTACAAAGAAATTGAACCAATCACAGAATTGGGAAATGGAAAGTTTTTATAAAATAAGGAAGAAAGAAAATTTAAGCGATATGCTTTTCGAAGAGTTTTTTAGCATCCTTGGTTGAAACCTTGCCCACACATTCATTTTTGTGAATGCACAAAACCGGAGCTTGTTTGCAAATGCCCTGGCATTTCATTTTTTCGATAGCAACTTTATCTTTCAAGCCATTGTCTTTGACCAGGTCTTTCAGACAATCTTTAATTTCTTTGTTGTATTTACAGCATTTTTTGCCGTCGCAGAAATAAATTACTTTTTCAGATTTTTTTGCTTTTCCCATGATTGAAAAATGATAATGCAAAATTATAAATTTATTTTTATTTATTCTAAATAAAATAATAAAATTGAAATTCAACAGTGAATTTCCGTACGAACCGGTCGCGACCGGTCCGTACAGATTGCAAAAAATCCTATCTTTACGCCAATGATTCAGAAAAAACACATTCTTCCTATTTTCCTTTTGATACAAATCATTGTATTAAAAATCGCATCATTATTTCCAAAATTTATTGAAGAATATTACAGTAACGGAATGTATCCTATTATTTCAAAAATTTCAAGAACCACTTTTGGATTCACTTCTATTTCTGTTGGTGATATGATTTACGGTATCGTTTTGTTTTTTGTTTTCAGATGGTTTTGGAAGGTACGAAAAACATGGAAAATCAATTGGAAAGATAATGTATTGAAGATGCTCGGTTTTGCTTCCGTATTTTATTTTCTGTTTCATTTGTTGTGGGCAACCAATTACCATCGGGTAAAGATGTATGAAAAATTAGAAATTGAAAAAGAATATTCGATTGAAGAATTAGAAACGTTCACGATAAAACTGATTGAAAAAACGAATGCCATACACCAACAAATTACGAAAGATGATTCTGCAAAAGTGGTCGTTCCCTACTCGATTCCGGAGATTTTTGAGTTAAGCATTAAAAGTTATGAATCTGTTGAAAAAGAATATCCCTTTTTATCGTATGAAAAACCGAGCATTAAACCTTCGTTGATTAGTGTGCCTTTGAGTTATATGGGATTTGGCGGTTATTTGAATCCGTTTACCAACGAAGCCCAGGTGAATGACCGGTTGCCAAAATATAATTTTCCGACTACCACTTTACACGAAATGGCCCATCAGATTGGTTTTGCCAGCGAAAGCGAAGCCAACTTTATCGGGTTTTTAGCTTCTATCAATAGTGACGATATTTATTTTCAATATTCCGGTTATAGTTTTGCGGTGAAACATTGTCTTCGTAATTTAGAACGCATTGAAGAGGGCAGAAGCGAAAAATTTTTACCGTTAATCCATCCCGGAGTCCTGAAAAATTTTGACGAGAGCAAACAATTTCACGAACAATACCAGACCTTTTTAGAACCGGTCTTTAAAACCTTTTACGACAATTTTTTAAAATTGAACAAACAAAAAGACGGTTTGGAAGGCTATAGCAAATTTGTGGGATTGATGATTGGAATGGAGAGGAAGTATGAAATAAGGAGTTAATAGTTGGGATAATTTACTGCCTACTCTTAACTCCTTACTCCTGACTAAACTTCATCCGCCACAAAAGACGTCACATCTTTCTTTTTAAACGGACGGATAATCAATCGTCCTTCACGGTCTAAACGAATATAATTATAAATCCAGTTGGTCAGCACCACTGCTTTATTTTTAAATCCGATAAGGGAAAACAAGTGTACAAAAATCCAGACAAACCAGGCAAAAACACCATGAAAATGGAATTTGGGTAAATCTACTACCGCCTTATTTCTGCCAATGGTTGCCATAGATCCTTTGTCTTTGTAAACAAAGGGTTTTAACGGCTTATTTTTAATTTTTCTGACAATATTCTCTCCTAACCACCTCCCTTGCTGCATCGCAGGCTGAGCCATCATAGGATGTCCTTGCGGATTTTTTTCCGAAAGCATCGCCGCAATATCACCAATCGCAAAAATGTTCTCATACCCATCCACCTGGTTGAATTCGTTTACTTTGACCCGTTCTGCTCTCGGAATAACGGCATCAGTACTTATTCCGACCGGTAAAGCTCCTTGAACTCCGGCTGTCCAGATTACAGTTGCCGTTTCAAAAGTTAAATCCGTATTGGTTGTAACCGTCTTACCGTCATAACCGGTTACCCGAACGTTCTTCCAAACATTCACGCCTAATTTGACCAGAAAATCTTCTGCTGCCGCTGAGGATTTTTCGCTCATCGTATCCAGAATTCTGTCACTCGCCTGAATAAGGTTAATCTGCATTTTACGCACATCCAAGTCGGGATAATCCTTCGGCAAAATAGCTTTCTTCATTTCCGCTAATGCTCCGGCCAATTCTACACCGGTAGGACCGCCGCCGACCAAGATAAAATTGATCAAGCTGTGCCGGTCGTGAATATCGTTCGTTAACAGTGCCTGCTCAAAATTCTCAAGAATTAAACTCCGGATATTGAGCGATTGCGGAATGGTTTTCATCGCTACACTGTTGCGTTCAATTTCTCTGTTGCCAAAAAAGTTCGTCTTAGATCCTGTTGCCAAAACCAGGTAATCGTAGCGTAACTCACCGATATCAGCTTTTATCTTTTGATTTTTCGTATCAATCTCATTAACAAAGCCTAAGCGAAAATAGAAGTTCTGGTATTCCTGAACCACTTTCCGGATGGGATAAGCGATGGAACCGGCTTCAAGTCCGCCTGTGGCCACTTGATACAAAAGCGGTTGGAACGTATGGTAGTTGTGTTTATCGATTAAAACGACTTGAACACGTTGATTTTTGAGGCTTTTGGCGAGTGCAATTCCCGCAAATCCGCCACCGATGATGACGATTCTGGGAAGATTGGTATTGGGGATATTCATAGTTTTGAATTACTAAGCTACTGAGATTTTTGTATGACAAAGATAGTTGATTTTAACATTTGGAAAAATATTACTTTCAGGAGTGTGCAATATTTAACGGAATTTTATCAAACCTGTTTGAATTGGAAAGGATTTCCGGAATGTAGATTTTTAAAATCCGAAAAATTAAAAAATTGTGAAGGTCATATGGAATGAAAAATGATAAAAACCGTATCAGAAAACACCTTGTTGGAAGCTGAAACGGAAAACAAACAACCTACAACAAATTAAAAACATTATCTTGTAACAAATTTCACAATCCGACTACTAACCCAACATGAGTAATTCACTGGAGCAATCTTTTGTTACACAATTAAAGGAAAATCAGAACATCGTTCACAAGATTTGTCGTTTGTACACATCCGGTGAAGATGCACATAATGATTTATTCCAGGAAATTACCATCCAGTTGTGGAAAGCTTATCCGAAATTCAGAGGCGACTCCAAATTTTCTACCTGGGCCTATCGGGTAGGCTTAAATACAGCCATAACGTTGTACAGGAAAAGTACCCGAACTGTTGCCACAACCGACATGGAAGGAAAAAAACAGTTTATCGCTCCCGATGATTATAACTTTGAAGAAGAAGAACAAATCAAATTGTTATATAAGGCTGTTCAGCAATTGAATGATATTGAAAAGGCATTGGTTTTTATGTATCTGGAAGACAAAGATTATGAAGAAATTGCCGAAACACTTGGTATCAGCGAGGTGAATGCAAGGGTAAAAATGAACAGAATTAAAGGAAAATTAAAAAAAATAGTAAATCCGTAGGAATATGACTGAGGAATTAGATTTATTAAAAAAAGCTTGGAAAAAAGATCCGCATGCCTACGAGCAAGTAACGGAAAACCAAATATATAAAATGATTCACAAGCGTTCATCGTCCATTGTAAAGTGGATTTTGATGATTAGTATCGCAGAGTTTATTTTATGGTCTTTCATAAGCTTATTATATGTTGATGAAAATTATCTGAAAACATTGGAAATGTACCACATCGATACGCTTTTTAACGTAATTGCGGTGATAAATTATATTGTTGTTTTCTTCTTCATTTATATTTTTTATAAAAATTTCAAAACAATTTCCACGACCGATACGATCAGGAAACTGATGAACTCCATTATAAAAACCCGAAAAACGGTTCAGTTTTATATTTGGTACAACCTAACCATGTTTGCCTTAATTTTTATCATTGTTGTGATCTCACAAATCACCTATGACCCGAATATTAATTCGCTGGTAGAAAATGCAAAAGACATGAACCCGCAAACGTTTTGGATTATAATAGGGCTGACTTATTTTGCAATGTTTACAATTACGCTCGGCCTGTTCTGGTTGTTCTACCGCTTAATTTACGGCTTTTTAATGAGACGATTACACAAGAATTATGAAGAGTTAAAAAAGATCGATTTTTAATATCAAACAGCTCAACGTTTGAATTTTTCATTTGTTTAGCAAAAGTTGAGCCCGTATTTTAATATTCCCACATTCTCTTTTTGTCTAATTCTTTTTGTTCTTCTAACACTTCTACCGGAATTACTTTGAGCAGAGAAGGGTGTTGTTCGATGGCAAATTCAATTTTTTCAACGATTTCTTCAATGGATTCGTTATCATAATCAATATCAAGCGGTTCTTTGATTACCATCGATTGAAGGATACCTTTTTTCTTAATACGAAGCCCTTTACGGTCAAACGAGCGACGGAAGCCATCGATTACAATAGGTACTACGATAGGTTTGTGCTGTTTTATAATATGAGCTGTACCTTTTCTGACCGGTTTAAATGAACGGGTGGTTCCTTGCGGAAAGGTAATTACCCAACCGTCATTTAACGCTATTTTTATATTCTCAGTATCATTTAAGTTAACTTCCCGCTTGATATCTTTTCCCTTGGCACGCCAGGTACGTTCTACGGTGATTGCTCCTGCATAAGCCAAAATCCGGGGCAAGAACCCTTCTTTCATGGTTTCACTGGCAGCAACATAATAGATATTTAACTTTGGATTCCATAAATAGCCAACATTCTTGATAGTATCAACCCGCCCACTCAAACTGGCATTAAAAACATGGAACATGGCCACCACATCTGCAAAATAGGTTTGATGGTTTGAAATAAATAATACGTTGGTATCCGGAAGTTTATTCAGAATTTCAGAACCCTCAATATGCATCTCGTTAAAACCTCTGTACCGCTGATGGGTTAACACACCAAAAATACGTATAAGCCACTTTTTGAGGAACAATATATGACCAAAAGGATTTCTTTTAAACAATCCCATAATCGTTTGCTTTGGAAAAAATTGAATGCGAATTTATAAAAATCAAACCAATTATAATACCTTTTTAAGAGTTTCTTTTAACTCGCTCATCATCATAGCTGTTGCCCCCCAAACAACATGTTCCTTAACTAAAAAAGCCGGAACATCAATATTGGTTGCATATGAGGTAGATAACTTCCGCATGACCACATTTCGGTCATCTAAAAAATCGTTTAAAGAAAGTTCAATGATACCCGCAACTTCATCCTCCTGAAGTGAAAATTCCAACTCAGACTCACTGATGCCTAAAAATGGAGAAACCAAAAAATTGCTGGGTGGAATATACACCTCCGTGAATGATTTTACGATTTCAATTTTTGACTGATGAACACCTATTTCTTCCTCCGTTTCCCTGAGAGCTGTATTCATCAATGTCTCATCATGCGGTTCAACTTTACCCCCGGGAAATGCAATTTGCGATGAATGAACCCCGGGATAAGTTGTCCGAACAATCAAAACCAGATGCGTTTCTTTCAGCTTTGGGTACAAAAGCATCATCACCGCAGCTTTTTTAGGATTCACACTTTCAATATTTAACTCTTTTAACATCTCAATGCGTTCCAACGGTGCCATTTTTAAATGAGCAGTAGTAGCTGGAAGCGATTCTTTTGCTATTTTTGGAATATATTTTAAAAAATTATGAAACTCCATATATTACTGCTTTTTTTGTCTGCTTTTATCCTTTTTTCATGTCAAAAGAATCCTAAAGATACTACAGAAAAAAATAGAGTACAAAAAAACGACACAAAAAAACCTGTAAACAAACCCCAAAAATCAAAATATGATTTAGAGACAGTTATTATTACTGATGAAAATGCGGTTGACTTTTTAACCTGGTATGGAGAGCATAATCCGGAAAACAAAGTCCGGATTGAAACTTCTTACGGAAATATAGAAATTGAGCTATCTGATAAAACACCGTTGCACAGAGCAAATTTTATTTATCTGGTCAAGAAAAAGTATTTCAATACCACTTATTTTCATCGTGTTGTCAAAAACTTCATTATCCAAGGTGGCAGTTCAGATGAATCCATCACCAAAACAGACCGAAAAAATATTGGCAAATACCTCATTCCTCCCGAGTTTAACAGCACACTCAAACATCACTACGGAGCCCTGGCTTCAGCCCGATTATGGGAAAATAATCCGGAAAAGTTAAGCAATCCCTATGAATTTTATCTTGTACAAAATAAAAATGGAGCACATCATTTAGACAATGAACATACGGTTTTTGGTAAAATAACCAAAGGATTTGAAGTAATGGATGAAATTGCAAACCAAGAAACCGACAAAAAAGAATTTCCACTTTTAAATATAAGAATTAAAGCAAGTATCATCAACTAATGTTCAGTAAAGAAGAAACACAAAAGATAAAACGTGAGTTTTGGATAAGCTTTGCTCAAGAATATCCAAGAAAATGGTTACTGTATAATACAAAGATCAAAGATGTCTCCTTTAAATTCCATGCCGATAACAAAAAAGCTATGGTCTCACTTGATATTGAGCCAAAAGACGAAGAACACCGTAAAATTTATTTTGAAAAAATAGAATCACTTAAAACAATCCTGACAGAAAATTACCTGAGTGATGTACTTTTTGAAAAAAATCATCACCTGGAAAACGGAAAAATCATCAGCCGGATCTGGGTTGAAATACATAACATCAGCATCAACAATAAATCTACATGGAAAACTATCTTTGCTTTCTTTGCAGAAAAAATGGAATCCTTTGAATACTTTTTCTACGAACACGAAGACTACATCAAAGACCTTGAGATAAATACTTAATTACCATTTGGGTGGTGCCCCTGCGTAAACTCCGGGTCGGGCTATGTGCTGTAAGTCCTCGTTCGTCGTGCCTCCTCACGGTGGGCTTTCCGCTGCTATCCCTCACACGGGTTGAGTGCATCAAAACATTTCAAAACAAAAAAAGGCTCAAGATAAAAAGTTGTGGAGAAAATAAAAAATAGATTACTTTGTGATTATAAATTTTCTAGATGGACACTTCCTTTAATAGTTTAATTGGGCTCTTACTTCCTGAATATATTATCGACTACTTTGAGTTGA
>QFCS01001123.1_pt1 | contig 38168 bp, 33 predicted proteins | sample 3576561 | NCBI WGS metagenome assembly QFCS01 | reverse complement strand
GTCGCGCCAGGCGTCGATTCGTACAGGTCCACCGCCCGCCGCCGGAACTCGTCGGTGTAGTTCTTCCTTGCCATCCTTGGATTCTCGCTTCCCCAGCGTTCATGCTGGAATCAGCGTGTCCAAGATCAGGGGTCAAGCCCCGTCTGACCCTTGCTTACGATCGGCCCGAATGGTGCCTTTGCGTTGATCTGTCGACCGTCCGGCCGGGCTTGCAGTGAGCGCTGCCGCCGGTCGGGCGTGACCTGATAGGAGCCTGGAGCAGACTTTGAGAGCGTCCCCGTGACAGTCCTGTCCACCCGCCGGCGACAACGTGATTCCACGCTAGCCGGCAGAAGGACAGGACACGATGACAGATCTCACCTCGACGCGATCGGGCCATATTGTGGTCGGCGTCGACACGCACAAACACATCCACGTCGCAGCCGTGATGGACACGGTCGGTGGCATCCTCTCGACGCTCACGATCCCCACCGACACCGGTGGGTTTCGGCAGCTACTCGCTTGGGTGGAAGGGTTCGGTCGGATCCTCGCGTTCGGGATCGAAGGCACCGGGTCCTACGGGGCCACCCTGACATCGTTCCTCCGTCGGCACGACATCAAGGTGGTCGAAGCGGGCAGGCCTGACCGTCGGCTTCGGCGAGCGAACGGCAAGTCCGACACTCTCGACGCAGAGAACGCCGCGCGAAGCGTGCTCGCCGGATTCGCGACCGCGATTCCGAAAACCGCCGACGGCGCCGTCGAGATGATCCGCCAGTTGAAAGTTGTGCATGATTCCGCGGTCGTGAACCGCTCCTCGACGATGATCATGATGAAAGCGATGCTCGTCCACGGCACGGACGAGATGCGCCGCGAGACGAACAGAATGTCACGCCCGAAGCTCGCCCGACACCTCGCTGCCTCACGACCGCGGAACCTGGACACTCCCGACGACGCGCTGCGCCACTCGGTCCGCACTTTGGCGCGACGCCGGCTTGCCCTGGACGCGGAAGCCAAGGAACTCGAAGAACTCATCGAGGCCCTCGTGCGCAGCACCGCCCCGCAGCTGCTCGAGCAGTTCGGGATCGGAGTCGACACCGCCGCAGAAATCCTCATAGTCGCCGGAGACAACCCGGAACGGATCCACTCCGAAGCCGCATTCGCCAAGCTCGCTGGCATCGCCCCCGTCCCAACAGGCTCGGGCATGAGCAGCGGGAAGCATCGCATCAACCACGGAGGCCACCGCCAGCTCAACGCCGCGATCTATCGGACAGTGATCGTGAGGATGCGGTTTCATGAGCCGACCATCGCGTACGTCGCCCGACGCACCGCTGAGGGCCGAAGCAAGCGAGACATCATCCGCTGCCTCAAGCGCTATGTGATCCGCGAGGTCTACCACCTCGTCAAAGCGCACCCCACGACCGGCGAAATCGGGAGTTGACAAATATAGGAGCTTCAACGCCCTCGCGGAGACGGTCGTGGGGCTCTACAAGACTGAGTGTGTGAAGATCGACGGCCCGTTCCGGACCGCCGACGAGCTTGAGCTCGCGACGCTCTCCTGGGTGCACTGGTTCAACAAGAACCGGCTGCACTCATCGATCGGATACCTCACGCCGATCGAGATGGAGAACGAGTACTACCGTGAGATCAACTCCCAGCACCAGCCGGCGCTGGGAGAACTCGCCCTCCACTGAACCCGGGGCGATTCAGTCGGTCATTACGGCGGTGACGGTGATTCCGGCGTCGTGGAAGAACGCGTCCGCGCGGGTCCAGAACGTTGCGGCGGTCTCTTTGCGTTCGTCGGTGAGGATCTCGGAGTAGGCCAGCCTGGAGTAGTCGTCGACGGCGTGATGCAAGAACGCGTAGCCGCGACCCTGCTTCTTGTTGTTCCGGTTGCCGGCCTGTCTGCCAAGCATCCGGTGGCCGCCGCCGTCGGGGATGCGGCCCTGTTTCTTGATGTCGACGTGCACGAGCAGCCCGGGTGCGGCGACCTCATAGCGGTTGAGCGCGGGCTTGCGGACTGGGCGTCCGGTGGCCAGGTCCAGGTGCGCGAGCAACGGCATCCGATACCTCGCCAGCACCCGTCCGACCGTTGACCGATGCAACCCGAGATGGAACGCGATCCGGTGCGGCCCCCACTTCCGGGTGCACCGCAACGCGATGATCCTTCGCTCCGTGTGAGCAGACAGCCGGCTCGGGCACGAGTGAGGTCTCGAACTGCGATCAGTCATCGGCGCCCCGGCCAGATACCGGTCGACCCACCGCTTCGCTGTCGCCGGCGAGCACTGGAACCGTTCCGCAGCTCGACGGATCGACCAACGATCCCGAAGTATCAACAACGCCAACCTGCGGCGTCCTTCCGGCGTCAACGGGGCATTAGCGTGAGTCACGGGGACCTCCGGTTGAGTCAATGTGTGTGTGGTAACCCACATCCTCGCCGGAGGTCTCTCCTATGTCACCCGTTCACAACCTCCCAGGGAAGTACATCTAGCTCCGCACCGTGCCGGTGTAGCGCTGCGGTTCAGTCCGCCGCGATCCAGTCGAGGCTGCGCTCGACCGCCTTGGCCCAGATCGCACGCTGCTGGGTGCGACGCTCGTCATCCCACAGCGGATGCCATGTGCGCCCTGCCCGGGTGAGAGCGCGGAGCGTGGCGCGATCGGGCCACAGGCGCACGCCGAGCCCGGCGGCGTAGGCGACTCCGAGCGCGGTGGTCTCGGCCACGGCGCAGCGCACGACGGGCACGCCGAGCAGGTCGGCCTGGAACTGCATGAGCAGGTCGTTGGCGACCATGCCCCCGTCCACCTTCAGCTCGCGAAGCGGCAGCCCCATGTCGGCGCTCGCGGCGGCGATGACCTCCGCGGACTGGAAGGCGGTCGCCTCCAGCGCGGCGCGCGCGATGTGGTGCTTGGTGGCATAGCGGGTGAGGCCCACGATCGTGCCCCGCGCGTCGGGGCGCCAGTGCGGCGCGAACAGGCCGTTGAAGGCGGGGACGATGTACACGCCGCCGTTGTCGTCGACGTGAGAGGCGAGCTCCTCGATCTCGGCCGCTCGCGCGATGATGCCGAGGTTGTCGCGCATCCACTGCACGAGCGACCCGGTGACGGCGACCGAGCCCTCGAGCGCGTACTGCATGTCCTCATCGCCCACACGGTAGGCGGCCGTCGCGATGAGCCCCGCTTCGGAGCGCACGATCTGGCTGCCGGTGTTGACGAGCAGGAAGTTGCCCGTGCCGTACGTGTTCTTGGTGTCGCCGACCTCGAACGCCGCGTGCCCGAAAGCCGCCGCCTGCTGGTCGCCGAGGATTCCGGCGACGGCGACGCCGGCGAGCGGGCCGTCCGAGACGACCGCCACGACGCCCGACGACGCGACGATCCGGGGCAGCACGGCCCGCGGGATGCCGAAGAGGTCGAGCATCCGGTCGTCCCACTCCCCCGACTGCAGGTTCATCAGGAGCGTCCGCGACGCGTTCGTGACGTCGGTGACGTGCTCGCCCGTGAGACGCCACGTAAGCCAGGCATCGACGGTGCCGAACATCAGCTCACCCGCGATGGCGCGTTCGCGAAGCGCGGGCTCATGCTCCAGCAGCCACGCGAGCTTGGGCGCGGAGAAGTACGCCGACAGGGGAAGCCCCGTGATCCCCCGCCCTTCGAGCGCCTCGTAGGCGTCGCGGAAGCGGTCGATCCCGGCTTCTGCCCGCGCGTCCTGCCACACGATCGCGGGATGCACCGGGTCGCCCGACGCCCGGTCCCACAGCACGATCGTTTCGCGCTGGTTCGTGATGCCGAGGGCAGCGACGGCGGATGCCGCGAGGCCCGCAGCCTGCAGGGCCTCGGCGAGCACGGCCTGCGCGCCCTCCCAGATCTCCATCGGGTCGTGCTCGACCCAGCCCGGCGCCGGGAAGTGCTGGCGGTGCTCGCGCTGAGCGGAGGCCACCGGCATCCCCGCGTCATCGAACACGATCGCTCGCGTACTCGTCGTCCCCTGGTCGAGGGCGATCACGTGGCGCGCGGTCATGATGCCGCCCGGAAGTGCTCGGCCAGCCGCGCGACGAGCGGGCCGGCGACCGCGACGGGGATCGTGTGACCCACGCCGGGCAGGAGGTGGAGCTGCGCTCCGGGGATGGCTGCCGCCGTGTCACGACCTCCCGACACATCCATCATCGGGTCGTGGTCGCCGTGCACCACGAGCGTCGGCACGGTGATGGCGCCCAGGCGCTCGACCCGGTCGCCGTCGGCCTTGATCGCGGCGAGCTGCCGGACGGTGCCGCGGGGGCGAAGACCTCGCATGTAGGCGCGCACCGCGATGTTGCGGGCCTCATCCACCTCGACATGCGTGCTTCCGGCGATCGAGCGGTGGTGCCGCTCGGCATAGTCGACGTAGTCGTCGACGGAGTCGCACGGTACGGTCGCGGTGAAGATCCACTTCGCCTGGTCGTGCGGGCGCCCGCTTCCCCGGCGTCCCGTCGACGACATCAGGGACGTCAGGCTGAGGCAGCGCTCGGGCGCCTGCATCGCAACGTGCTGAGCGATCATGCCGCCCATCGAGATGCCCACGACGTGCACGGCGTCGAGTCCCCCGTGGTCGAGGCGCAAATGGTCGAGGAGCAACAGAAGGTCGGCTGCCATGTCGGCGAGCCCGTACTCGGTGCCGGCGACGTAGGTGCGGCCGCAGTCGCGGTTGTCGGCCATGAGCACGCGGTAACCGGCATCCAGGAGCGCGCCGACGAACGCGGGCTGCCACTCGATGCGCTGCATGCCGAGTCCGGCGATCAGCAGCACGGTGCCTTCGGCGCCGTCACCGGTGAGGGTGTAGTCGACGCGGCGTCCGCGTGTCGTCCAGGTGCTGCCGGAAGGGCTCATGGCCGCAGCGAGCTCAGTGGTGCTCATGACGCGTCTCCTTCAGTCGTGGATGTAGGGAATCGGCGAAGACGCCCGGCGGCTCCGAGAGACGACGGATGCGTTCCGTCGACGTGGGCGCGCAACTCGGCGCGGACTGCCGCGAGTGCGGTGGCGGCACCGTGCGTCGTCGGGCCGGGAATCGTCGCGTCGACGTGGCCCCGCCGCCTCAGGTCGTCGGCCCCGAGACCCATGCGCTCGGCGATCTCGGGCGCTCTCGCGGGGTCGCGGAGGAGGATCGAGGCGGCGCCCTCGGGGGCGATGACCTCGAAGACGGCGTCGTCCTGCATGACGATCCGATCCGCCGCGGCGAGGGCGAACGCCCCGCCGGAACCGCCCTCGCCCGTCACGATCGCGAGCGTGGGCACGGGGGCGTCGAGCAGCGCCGCGAGCGTCTCGGAGATCGACGCTGCCAGTCCCGACCGGTCCGACGCGGGCGACGGGTCGGCGCCCGCCGTGTCGATGAGGGTCACCACCGGCACCCGCCACCGGCCGGCGAGACGGATGGCGCGCTGCGCCTTGCGGAATCCGGCCGCGGCGGGGGCGCCCCGTCGGCCGCCCGCGCCGTCGGCATCCCGGTCGGTGCCGATCACGACGACCCGCCGTCCGCCGACGCGGGCGAGCGCCGTGACCATGCAGTCGTCGTCGGCGCCGACGCGATCGCCGCGCAGCTCGGTGTACTGGTCGGTGGCCTCACGCAGGATGTCGCGGACGCCAGGCCGTACGGCGCGAGCGCGCGTCACGGCATCCCAGCCGGTCAGAGCAGCATCGCTCTGCGCGACAGCAGCGGTCGCATCGTCGCGGGCGGGAACGTCGCGGGAGAGAAGGTCGTCGGCGGGGACGTCGCCGCTGGGCGAGTCGAGGGGGTGCGCGAGTGAGATCCAGTCCTCGAGGATCCGGTACGCGGCTTGCTCGTCGTCGGCGAGCGCGTCGATGAGCCCCGCCGCGTGGTACGACTCGGCGGTATGACTGGAACCGTCGACGGTGATCCCGGTGAATGCCGTGACCACGCGCGGGCCGGCGAAGCCGACGGCGGCGCCGCGGTCGGCGACGATCAGGTCGGCCGCTGCACCGTACGACGCGTGCACGCCGCCCATCGTGGGATGCCGTAGCCACGCGATCGTCGGGATGCCCGCGGCGCGGGCCCGGTTGACGGCGGCCACCGTCGCGCCCATCTGCACGAGCGCGTCGTAGCCCTCCTGCGTGCGTGCACCGCCTGAGGCGATCACGGCGAGGAACGGGATGCCGCGACGCACGGCGTCATCGATCGCCGCCACGACGCGCCCGCCGTGCACGCGGCCCATCGATCCGCCGAGGAAGTCGAAGTGCAGGCGAGCGACGACAGCCTCACGCGCGCCGAAGCGCTCGACTGCGACCGTCACCGATTCGTCGACGCCGCTGCGGGTCTGTGCGGCTGCGAGCGACTGCTCGTAGCCGTCCCAACGGACGAGTGCAGCGGCGGTCGCGGGGGTCACGACCCGACGCGGCGCGCCGGCTGGCGCCACGTCGACTCGGAGATTGGGATCGCGCGCAGCAGGTTCTTCTGGATCTTCTGCGTCTCGGTCTTCGGGATCGAATCCACCACGTCGATGTAGTACGGAAGCATGTAGCTCGCCATGCGCGTGGTCAGGAACTCGAACAGCTTTCCGGGGTCGACGTCGGTCGACGGCTCGGGGACGATGATGACGCGCACCTCGTCCTCGCCGAACTCCGACGGCGCGGCGACGGCGGCCACCTCCTTGATTCCCGGGTAGACGCGCACTTCGCGCTCGATCTCGGCGGAGGAGATGTTCTCGCCGCGGCGGCGGATGGCATCCTTCTTGCGGTCGACGAAGAAGTAGCGCCCGCGCTCGTCGCGACGGAAGGTGTCGCCCGTGTGGAACCAGTGGTTGCGCGTCGCGGCAACGGTCGCCTCGGGGCGTCCGAGGTAGCCCGTCGTGAGAGTCCACGGCTCGTCGTGGCGGACGAGGAGCTCGCCGACCTCGCCGACGGGGACCTCACGGTCGCATTCGTCGACGAGCCGCACCGAGACGCCTTCGCGGGCGGTGCCGCAGTCGCCGCGGCCCTCGTTGGTCCAGCCTTCGGAGGTCAGCGGGCAGCTGAGCTCCGTCATGTTGTAGACCGTCCCGACCCGCACACCGAAGCGGGCTTCGAACTCGTCGACCTCCGCGATGACGGGTGCGATGATCACCTTGTCGAGTGGGTTGTCGGCATCCGACTCGGTTTCGGGCAGGTTCCAGAGGAAGTGCGCCATCGCCCCCTGCAGCAGCGTGCAGGTGACGCCGTAGCGGCGCACGTCAGGCCAGAACTGCGAGGTCTTGAACTGCGACCGGAGCACGTACCCGCCGCCGAGGATCAGCATGCTGTAGAAGTAGGCCTTGCCCGTGATGTGGCACGGGGCGTACGGCGAATAGAAGACGTCGGTCTCGTCCATCGCGTCGGTCGGAACGATCGTGCGACCGCTCTCGATCATCTGCGCCCACGGGATGATGACGCCCTTCGAGGGCCCGGTGGTCCCCGAGGTGTAGAGGATGCAGCTGGTCGACTCGAGCGTGGGCTCGATCACGCCGCGCTCATCGTGCGGATGCAGGTGGGCCTCCGCGGCGGGCACGCAGGTCCACCCCTCAACGGGGGATGCCACGCGGTCGGCGACGTCGATGAGGACGACCCGGCCCACGTGCTCCAGGTTGCCGGCGACTTCGGCCAGCACCGGCAGGAAGTCGGCGGTCGTCACGACCGTGCGCGCCGTGGTGTCGTTGACGACGTCGGCCAGCAGCTGGTGACGGTAGCCCTGGTTGAGGGACGCCTCCACGACCCCCGCCCAGGTGAGCCCCATCCACACTTCGAGTGCCGTGTGGGAGGCGGGAAGGAAGGTGGCGACGATCTCGTTCTGCTCGAGTCCCAGCCCGCGGAAGAACGCGGCGTAGCCGAGCGTGTTGCGCAGCATGGTCGCGTAGTCGCGCTCGTTCCCGTTCACGTCTCGCGAGAAGACATGGTCGGGGTGCTCAGCCGCACGGCGACGGAGCAGGTTCGGGAGGATCGTACCCTCTTCGAGGGTCGCGGGAATGGGCTTGGGATTCATCGGGTTCACCACCAACTCTGGCGCGTGCTCAGCTGAAACGGAAGAGCGCCGTGCCGACGAGCACAGGCTTCTCGACGCCTTCGCCCTCGATGCGCATGCCGAGCTCGGCCACGATGGCGTCGCCCTTCACGCGCGAGCTCTTGATCGTCATGTGCATGCGGATACGCGAGCCGGCACGCACGGGACCGGTGAAGCGCAGGTTGTCGATGCCGTAGTTGACGGTGAGCGTGCGGTCGGTGATGACCAGCAGCTCGTCGAGGAACTGCGAGATCAGCGACGCGACGAGGTAGCCGTGCGCGATGGTGGCGCCGAACGGACCGGCGGCAGCGCGCTCCTCATCGACGTGGATCCACTGGTCGTCGGTGGTGAGCTCGCTGAACTTGTTGATGAGCGACTGCTCGACGGTGAACCATTTGCTGACACCGAGGTCGAGGTCCTTCGCGTCGCGCACCTGGGCGAGGATGAGTTCCATGTCTTCTCCTTCTCTTACGTGGGGTATTGAGTGGGCCGCCGCGTGGGGTACGGCAGCTGCGGTCAGATCGCGATGCCGCCGTCGACCGGAAGGACGACGCCCGTGATGTAGCCCGCCTCTGCCGAGGAGAGGAACGCGATCGCGGGGATGAGCTCCTCCGTCGTCGAGAAGCGCTGCATCGGCACCTCCTTGCGGATCTCCTCACGCCGCTCGAACGGGATGGAGTCGATCATGGCGGTCTGGGCGTTGGGGCTGATCGCGTTGACGGTCACGCCGAACGCGGCGAGCTCCTTCGCCGTCGCCTTCGTGAGGCCGATGATGCCCGCCTTGGCGGCCGAGTAGTTGGCCTGGCCGAAGTTACCGCGGATGCCGGCGTAGGAGGTCGTGTTGACGATCCGTCCGTACCCCGCCGCCCGCATCAGCGGCGAGCAGGCGCGGATGAAGTTGAACGTGCCGCGCAGGTGCACGTTGAGCACGGTGTTCCAGTCGTCGTCCGTGAGCTTCCAGTGCACCCGGTCGCGCAGCACGCCCGCGTTGTTCACGAGGACGTCGACGCGCCCCTCGGCCTCGGCGACGGCGGCGACGGCTGCGTCGGCGGTCGCGGCATCGCTCACATCGCCGGCGACGAGCACGAGCCGGCCCTCGGATGCCGCCCGCAGCTCTTCGAGCGGCTGCACGTCGAGGTCGACCGCGATCACGCGGGCGCCGGCGGCGAGAAACTGCTCGACCGTCGTGCGGCCGATCCCCTGCGCCGAGCCGGTGTGGATGACGGTGCGGCCGGTGAAGTCGAAGGTGACGTCGGGGGCGTTGCTGGACATAGTTCTCCCTAGGTGACGGGGCTCAGGTGACGGGGTGGGATCGGGTTGCCGGGGCGGTCAGTTCGCTACCAGTGAGGGCAGGAACAGCACGAGGTCCGGGAACAGGAAGAGGATCGCAACGACGCCGAGCTCGACGAGCACGAGCGGGAGGATGCCGCGGAAGACGGTCTGCACCGGCACTCCCGTCGTTCCCGACACGACGAAGCAGCTCACACCGACCGGCGGCGTCACAAGGCCCACCTCGATCATCTTGACGACGAGGATTGCGAACCAGACGCCGTCGAAGCCGAGGCTCGTCACGATCGGGTGCATGAGCGGCACGGCGATCACGAGGATCGAGATCGACTCGAGCGCCATGCCCATCGGGATGAGCGCCAGCAGAAGGATCGCGACGATGACCCAGCCCGGCACGTCGAGCGTCCCGATCCAGGCCGCCAGCTCCTGCGGCACGCGCGAGGCGACGAAGAACGTCGACAGGACGGTCGATCCGACGACGATCGCGAACACGCTGGTCGTCGAGGTCGCGGCATCCTTGAGCGCGTCGGCGACGTTGTCCCAGAGGTTCTTCAGGCCCGTGCGACGCAGCTCGAACACCATCATGATGAGCGCCGCGATGGCGCCGAGCGCCGCCGACTCGGTCGGGGTGACGATGCCGGAGTAGAGGCCGCCCATGACGATGAAGAAGAGGATGCCGATGTTCAGCAGCCCGCGCCACGGGAGCTTGCGCAGCGGGATCGTCGTGGTGTCGATGCCCTTGTCCGCGTGCACCGGCTCGTCGGCCTCAGCGACGGTCACCGCGCCGGCGGGCACCTTCGCGTTGACGGCGGCGTGGGCGGTGACGGCTTCGAGCGACGCGGACCGAGCCGGGACGATGACGCGACGAGCGACGCTCATGATGTAGACGATGTAGGCGGTCGCCGAGAGAAGGCCCGGGATGATGCCGGCGGCGAGGATCTCCGCGGGCGACTCGTTCGCGAGCACGGCGTAGAGCACGAGCATGATGCTCGGTGGGATCATGACGCCGAGCGTGCCGGCGACGGCGACGATGCCGGCGGCGAAGTGGGCGGGGTAGCCGTACTTGCGCATCTCGCCGACGGCCATCTTCGACATCGTGGCGGCGGTCGCGACGCTCGAGCCCGAGACGGCGGCGAAGCCGGCGCACGCCATCACGGTCGCGCAGCCGAGACCTCCCGGCAGACGCCGGAAGACGCGGTTCGCGATGGCGAACACCTGCTCGGCTATGCCGGCTTTCACCGCGAGTGTCCCCATCAGGATGAACATCGGGATCATCGTGAGCGAGAAGGTCGCTGTGGCAGTGAACGGTACCGACCCGAGGACATTGGTGGCGTAGCCGAAGGTGTGGAGCAGGACGAGCCCGAGAGCTCCGGAGGCGGCGAGCGTGAAGGCTACGGGGACTTCCATCGCCAGCAGCACCAGGAGTGCAGCCAGCGTGATGATGATGATGAGTGAGGTATCGAGCATCGGAGTTTCCTATTCGGACGGGCGCGCCTCACACGAGGTGAGCGGCGTCCTCCACGCGCTTGACCGGAAGCGGGCGACGGCCCCGGGCGATCTGCAGGTTGGTCCATACCGCGACGACGTACACCGGCAGGGTGAGGGCGAGTCCGACGAAGATCGTCGTGCGGGCCGGCCACAGGGGCCATTGCGCGAGGCCAAACTTGTACTCGCCGGTTTCCAGCGAGTCGAGGGCGCGGATGCCGGTGGCCCACAGCATCCAGACGAGGAGGGCGGCGACGATGACGTACGCCACCGCCCTCACTCCGGCGGCCACACGACCGGGAAGCGCTTCGGTCACGAGTGTGAGCGCGATGTGAGACCCCGAGTAGGCGCAGTAGCCGAACGCGAGGAACACGAGCGCCACGAGGAGCGTCTCCGACAGCTCGACCATTCCGGGGATGCTGCGGTTCGTGATGAACCGCGCCACCGCATCGGAGGTGATCGAGATCGCCAGCAGCATCGTCAGCGCGGCCGCGATGACCGCCGCCACGCGGGACACGCTGGCGTTGAACCTGTCGAGGTATCGCATGTCAGTGACCTTTCGTGCGCTTCCCGGTCGTCGGATCAGCGCTCTTCGGCGAAGCGCGCGGCGCAGTCGGCGAGAGGTGCGACGCGGCTGGCGTCATCCGCACCGAATTCGGCCAGGTAGCCGCGGTACTCCTCGAGCACGGCCTCAGCCTCGGTGATGCCGGCCTTCTTCGCGGTGTCGATCCACAGCTTCTCGGCCTTGTCGCCCGTCAGCTGCTTGAACTTGGCGATCTCGTCGTCGGACCAGCGGGTCAGGGTGACGTTCTCCTGGTCGAGCATGTAGTCGCACTGCGTAGCGGCGGTCTTCGCGAAGACCTCGATGCCCTCACCGGTGTTCAGGCGCTCCACGGCGCTGTCGACGACGGCCTTCTGGTTGTCGGAGAGACCGTCGTAGGCAGCCTGCGACAGCCACATGCCGATCGTGATGTAGTGGCCGTATCCCGTGTCGGTCCACTGGTCGAGCACCTCGGTGAGCTTGTACGAGATCGGCGCGTCGATGTTGTTGGCGACACCGTCGATGACGCCGCGCTCGACGCCTTCGTACATCTCACCGGCGGTCAGGGCGATCGGCGAGGCGTTGACGGCTTCCATCGCGGCGAGCATGCCGTCGCCGACGGCGCGGATGCGAAGGCCGTTGAACGACTCGGTCGACTCGAGCGGAACCTTCGAGCCGAACAGCGACGCACCGGCGGGCCAGTACGCGAGGTTCTTGAGGCCGATGCGGACGCTCTCGTCGTTGAAGATCTCGTTGCTCTTGGTGAGCTCGTAGAACGCACGGGTCATGGCCGCGTTGTCGTCGGTCATGAACGGGAGGGCGCTGAGGTTCTGCAGCGGGAACTTGTCAGGTGTGTACGTCGCGGGAACGACGCCCATGTCGGCGCGGCCGTCCATGACGCACTGCACGATCTCGGCGCTCGGGCACAGCGAGTCGGCGGCGAAGTAGTCGAACGTGATCGACCCGTCGGACTCTTCCTCGACCGTGTCGAGGAACCAGTGCACCATGTCGGCGTTCGGGGTGCCGTCGAGCAGGAAGCTCGCGACGCTCAGCGTGACGGGCTCGTCACCGCCGTCGCCGGGCCCTTCAGCCGCGTTGTTGCCGCCGGCGCTGCATCCGGTCAGGACGAGCGCTGCCGCCAGTCCGCCGAGTGCTGCCGCGCGGAGAGTCCGCGAGCGGGTTCCGCGTCCAAAGCGATTCATCATTGATCTCCCATCATCGTTGAGGGCATTGAAGTCCACTGCCTTGAGGTGTCGGGCGCCTCGGGTCAGCCCGGGACCACTCGGAACACTATGCATAGTCCTGAACGCCTGCGCAAAGGGGATGAGAAAACGTGCACATCCGGGGTGGGGCGCCTATGCTCGGAAGTGCAGACGCTCGCGAGCGCCGCGCCACGCCCGCGACGACGCCGGCCGTCAGGAGGACCTCCGGATGGAATCCACGAAAGAACTGCACCGCGCAGCCCACCTTTACTACATCCAGAACATGACGATGGATGCGATCGCGAAAGACCTCAAGACCTCGCGCTCCACCGTCTCCCGCATGCTCGAACGAGCACGCAGCGTAGGCATCGTCACGATCGAAGTGCACCCTCCGAACGACCAGGATCCGCAGACCCACCGGGCTTTCGCGCGCAAGTTCGGCATCACGACGCACCTCGTCCCCGTGCCGCGGCTGCTCAACGACATCGACACTCATGACCGCGTGTGCGCCGCCGCCGCAGCCCTCATCCCCCGGTTCTTCGAAAGCGGTCAGAGCCTCGGCGTCGCGTGGGGCTCGACGACCGACATGATCAGCCGCCACCTGGGCAGCCACCCGCTCGTGCGTTCCCGCATCGTGCAGCTCAACGGCGCCGGAAGCATCGCCGGAGTCGACTTCGCCAGCGAGATCCTGCAGCGCTTCGGCCAGGCGTTCGGTGCAGATGTCGAGCACTTTCCCGTGCCGGCGTTCTTCGATGATCCCGAAGCGAAGAAGATCATGTGGCGTGAGCGCAGCGTCCGCCGCGTGCTCGACCTCCACGCCCAGCTCGATGTCGCCCTCTTCGGCGTCGGGTCGCCCCGGTCAGAGGTGCCGAGCAAGGTGTACCGCTCCAACCTCGAGCAGGCCGATCAGGAGGCCCTCGTGCAGTCCGGCGTCGTCGGCGACATCGCGACCGTGTTCTTCCGAGCGGACGGAAGCACGCAGGACATCCCCCTCAACTCGCGAACCACCGGTATGAGCTTCGAACTCCTTCGCCGCGTGCCGCGTCGCATCTGCGTCATCTCGGGCAAGAGCCGACTGCTCGCCCTGCGCGGGGCGCTCGCTGCGGGGCTCATCTCCGACCTCGTCATCGACGAACCCACGGCCACGTGGATGCTGCGGAGCCTCGCCTCCTGAACGGACGCCCACGGGCCTTGCACGGACGCTCAGTCGTGCACGTTTGCCCACAGGCATTGCAACATCGTGCACCCCCTCGCACGATAGGGATGTCACCGTTCCGACGATGTGCGGGGCGACAGCACCACCGTGACACCACCGTGTGAAGGGAATGGACATGCCGCCGCAGCGCTCCTGGTCGGACCTCGTCGACGAGACGGCCCAGCGCCGCCACGTGCAGGTGCTCATCGTCGGAGGCGGGATCAACGGGATCGCCACGTTCCGCGACCTGGCCCTTCAGGGGGTGAACGTCGCCCTCGTCGAGCGCGACGACTTCTGCTCCGGCGCGTCGGCGGCATCGTCGCACATGATCCACGGCGGCATCCGCTACCTCGAGAACGGCGAGTTCCGGCTCGTCAAGGAGTCGGTGCAGGAGCGCAACCGGCTCGTGCGCATCGCTCCGCATCACGTCGCACCGCTCCTGACCACCATCCCCATCCGGTCGACCTTCAGCGGCATCCTCGCTGCCCCCCTGCGGTTCCTCCGCCACGGGTCGTCGAAGTCGCGGGAGCGCGGAGCCGTCCTCATCAAAGCCGGCCTCATGATCTACGACGCCTTCTCCCGCGGCGGCGGCCAGGTGCCCCGCCATCGCTTCGTCGGACGCGAGAAGGCCCGCCGCGAGCTGCCGCAACTGCACCCCCGTTTCCGGTACACCGCCAGCTACTTCGACGCCTCCGTCGCAAGCCCCGAGCGTCTCGCGATCGACCTCCTGCAGGACGGGCTGGCCGCCGGCCCGCACGCGACCGCCGTCAACCACGTCGAAGCCGTCGGCATGGACGAGAGCGGCGTGCGCCTGCGCGCCGCGGGGTCACTGGAGGAGTTCACGCTCCGCGCCGACGTCGTGATCAACGCGAGCGGCGCCTGGACCGACCTCACCAACCAGGCCCTCGGAAACCCCACGGCCTACATGGGCGGCACGAAGGGGTCGCACGTCGTGCTCGACCACCCGGAGCTGCAGGCTGCCTGCGCCGGGCGGGAGATCTTCTTCGAGAACAGCGACGGCCGGATCGTGCTCATCTATCCGCTGGGTGACCGGGTCATCGTCGGCACGAGCGACATCCCCGCCGATCCCGCCGCGCCCGCGATCATCACCGACGACGAGATCGACTACTTCTTCGCCCTGGTGGGCGAGGTCTTCCCCGACATCGAACTGCGGCGCGACCAGATCGTGCACACATTCTCGGGAATCCGGCCGCTCCCCCGCACCGACGACCTGCAGCCGGGCTTCATCTCCCGCGACTACCGGATCGAGCGAGCGGATGTCGCGGGGCACCCCGTCCTGAGCCTCGTGGGCGGCAAGCTGACCACGTTCCGCGCACTCGCGGAGCACCTCGCCGGCGATGCCCTCGCGGTGATCGGCGGCACCCGCACCGCGGACACCCGCGAGCTTCCGATCGGCGGCGCCGCGGGGCTCCCCCGGACGAGCGCCGAGCGTCTCCGCTGGCTCGACACGCACCGCGGCGACGTCGTCCTGGAGCGCGCCGAAGAACTCCTCGAGCGTTACGGCACGCGGGCCGCCGAGGTGCTGGCCGCGATCGACCCGGCATCCGACTGCGCACTCCCGAGCGCCCCCCGCTACTCCGTCCAGGAGCTGCAGCACCTCGCCGCGACGGAACAGGTGGTGCACCTGGCCGACCTCGTGCTGCGCCGCACCGACATGGCCATGGCCGGCGACGCCGGACCCCGCGCGCTCGCCCAGACAGCAGACGCCGTCGCGGGGACGCTCGGCTGGGATGATGCGCGCGTCGCCGACGAGATCGCCCGCACCACGCGGCTACTGGACGAGCGCCACCCCGCCCCGGGTCGTGAGCGCGCGCAGATCGACGCCTGAGGGTCAGAAGCCGGCGGCACGTCAGCCCGACGGCTCAGCTCCTCTGCGTCAAGCCCACCAGCAGAGAAGCGTCTCAGCGATCGCTGATTGGATGCATCGACCGCTACATCAGTCCGTTGCACCGAAGGGTGACGTCAGATTCGCAGGTTGAAGGTACTGGAGGACGTATTCGAGGCCGGCACGAGTCGCGTGAGTTGAGTGACGTGCCTCGGCTCGAGCTCCTGCAGGGTCGAGACGCCGAGGAGGGTCATGGTGCGTTCGATCTCGCTGCGGAGGATCGCGATGGCCGGTCGACGCCCTGGCGTCCACCGGCCATGAGGCCGTACAGATAGGCACAGCCGATGAGGGTGAACTTCGCGCCCAGAGCGATGGATGCCACGATGTCGGCGCCGTTCATGATGCCGGTGTCGATCATGAACGTCGCGTCCTTCCCAACTTCGCGGACCACTGCGGCAGGAGGTGGAAGGGCACGGGGCGCGGTCCAGCTGACGTCCGCCGTGGTTGGACAGGATGATGCCGTCCACCCCGCGGTCGATCAGCCGGGTGACATCGGCGACGTTCTGCACGCCTTTCACGACGAGCTTGCCCGGCCACATACTGCGGGTGGAAGTCGAGGTCGTCGTAGCTGATGGTGGGATCCATCGCGGCGTTGAGGAGTTCCCCGACGGTGCCGCCGGTGGTGCTGAGGGAGGCGAACTCCAGCTTCGGAGTGGTGAGGAAGTCGATCCACCACCACGGCCGGGGATGGCGTTGACGATGCTGCTGACGGTCAGCTGCGGGGGAATGGAGAACCCGTTGCGCTTGTCGCGCAGGCGCGCTCCAGCGATGGGTGTGTCCACCGGTGAACTGGAGCGTGTCGAATCCGGCCTTCGCGGCGCGCTCCACCAGACCGAACGAGATCTCCCGCTGGCGCATGACGTACAGCTGGAACCAGTTGCGCCCGGCGGGGTTGGCGGCCTTCACATCCTCGATCGACGTGGTCCCGAGCGTGGACAGCGTGAAGGGAATCCTCGCTGCCCCCACTGCGGACGCTCCCGCGCTCTCCGCCTCGGTCTGCATCAACCGGGTGAAGCCGGTCGGAGCGATGAACAACGGGAGCGCGGATGGACCGCCGAGGATCTCGCAGGAGGTGTCGACATGCGGGGCCGGACGGAGGACGTCGGGGTGGAACTCGACGTCTTCGAAGGCGCGCCGGGCTCGGTCGAGGGAGAGCTCACCCTCCGCCGCGCCGTCGGTGTAGTCGCGGCTTTCGGGGTGCGGCGTTTGGCGATCACGCGCAGGTCCGCGATCGTCAACGCTCCCTCGAGCCGACGCTTTCGCGCGTTCAGCTCGGGGCATTTGAACTGCGTCAGCTCGAGGAGCTCGGCCGGGCGGGGAAGCTGCCGGGTGACCATGATCACTCCTTCCACAACGAAGGCGACGAGCGATTCCGCTTCGGGCTACGGCGGGATGCGGCCCGGCCCGTCGTGGCAGATGAAGCGCGAAATGCTCACTCCGCGCGCCACCACGCACTGGGACGAATTGGCCACCGTAAGGGCCTGAGCGGCGCTAGGAGGCGCTCACTTCATCGACAGGTAGCTCGGGCCTCGCGCGGACGAATCGGACCGCGTGGCGGAAGGAGTGGCTAGTCATGGCGACGTCGGCCGAGATCTCCACAACGATCGGTTCGACGAGGGTCAGGTCGATGACGTCGCGGCCGCCACTGTTGAACCGATCGAGAGCGCCCGGCTTGACCTGCGCCGGCCACGGATGCGGCCCCGCCGGCGGCTGCAGCAGCCGGCCGAGGGCGCGCGAAGCGGCGGCCCGCAACGGCGTGGAGCGGCCGACGATCCGCAGTTCGCGTGAGCGTCCGCGAGTATGAGGGGCTTCCCGTCAGCAGCCCGGCGTCGACGTGGGCGATGCTCGCCGCCGACCTCTCGGTGCGAGAGCTCATCGTGATCGGCGACGCGTTCGTCCGGATACCCCGTGATGACCGGGGCAGGCTCCTGCCGAATGAGCAGCTGGCGACGATCGCTCAGCTGGCGCGCGCGACCGCGGCGGGTCCACGGCGCCGAGCTCGCAGATTACGCGAGGCGGTCGACCGCATCCGCGTGGGCAGCGCCTCGCCGCTCGAGTCCGAGTACCGGCTCGATTCTCTCGCCGCGGGGCTGCCTGAGCCCGAACTCGACATCGAGATCCGGGACAGCCGAGGCAGGCTGCTGGGGATCTCGGAGATCGCCTACCCGCCGTACCGAACTGTCGTGGCAGATCGAGGGCGACCACCATCGAACGAGCCGTGCGCAGTGGAATCGGCACATCGACAAATACGCGGCCTACGCCAACGAGGGGTGGGAGGTCGTGCGCCTCACGGGTGGTCACATCCGCGCGGTTCGGCCGCGCGCAGCAGACATCGTGCGCGCCGTACTCCACCGTCGAGGCTGGCAACCCGGCTGAGGCCTTCAAGGTGGCCGTACTCGCCGCCTCGCCACGCACGAACCGGCCACAAGCGCCACACGGAAGTGGCAGAACTTGCCGCCTCAACGCACAGGAACCGGCCACCAGCGCCACCCCCGCGACCCGACCGCGCGCGGTCAGCACTCGATGACGTTGACCGCGAGGCCGCCCTCGCTCGTCTCCTTGTACTTGTGCGACATGTCGATGCCGGTCTGGCGCATCGTCTCGACGACCGCGTCGAGCGAGACGTAGTGCGAGCCGTCGCCGCGCAGAGCCAACCGCGCCGCCGTCACGGCCGTCGACGCGGCGGTCGCATTGCGCTCGATGCACGGGATCTGGACGAGCCCGCCCACCGGGTCGCACGTGAGGCCCAGGTGATGTTCCATCGCGATCTCGGCGGCGTTCTCGATCTGCCGGTTCGTTCCGCCCATCACCGCGGTCAGACCGCCCGCCGCCATCGCGCAGGCGGACCCGACCTCCGCCTGACATCCGCCCTCGGCGCCCGAGATCGAGGCATTCGCCTTGAACAGCGACCCCAGCGCGGTCGCGGTGAGCAGGAATCGACGGATGCCTCGGCGGCGGTTCGCCTCGGCCACCTGCCCGTCGTCCCAGCGGGCGGCTTCGTCGGGCGCGACGGCGTGGCCGCGATAGCCGAGCAGCGCACTGCCGACGAGCTCGCCGTAGGGGGTGACCGCGTTGCCGGCGCCGAGGCCCGAGTCGGCGAGGAAGCGCCACCAATACATGGCGACCGCCGGCACGATGCCCGCGGCGCCGTTCGTCGGTGCGGTGACGACGCGACCGCCGGCGGCGTTCTCCTCGTTCATCGCGAGCGCGAGGGCCCCCAGCCACTCCCCCGGAAGCTCACGGCGGCCCTCGGCCTCGGCGGCTTCGAGCTGCACGCGGATCGACGCCGCCCGCCGCTTGACCCCGAGCATCCCGGGCAGCACGCCCTCGGCGCCGAGGCCCGCCTCTACGCAGCCGGCCATCGCGTCCCAGATCGCGTCCAAGCCCTCGGCGATCTCTTCGTCGGTGCGGATCGCCGCCTCGTTGAGCCGCGCGGCCTCGGCGATCGTCAGGCCCTGCTCGTCGCACAGCGCAAGCAGCTCCTCGGCGCTGGCGAACGCGAGCGGGTACGCGTGCGCGCGGACCGGTGGAGGCGCGCCCTCACGACGGATGAACCCTCCGCCGACGGAGTAGTAGGTTTCGCGGGCGACGAGTCCGGCATCCGTCGTCGCGGTCGGCTCGGGCGCACTCGCGCGCATGCCCGCCGCGCCTGTCTCGCGCACGCCCGTCGCGCCGGACAGCGCGCGCACGGGTCCGTCGCCGGATGACTCCCATGCCTCGAGCGTCATCGCGTTCGGATGACCGGGAAGCCGCGTGCGCGGCTCGAAGACGACATCGCCTCGCTCGAAGGGGATGTGTCGCACACCGCCGAGATCGAGGGTCGTCCCCTCGGGCCATGCGCTCCACGCCGAGCGCACGGCATCCGGATCCACCGTCTCGGGCTCGAGGCCACGCAGCCCGGCGACGACCGCGTCAGGCGTGCCGTGGCCGATCCCCGTCGCACCGAGCGATCCGTCGACAACGGCGGAGCATATTTCGTGCCGGCTTTCTCTGGATTGTTCGCGCCGTATTGGCGCGCCGATGCACGCGGTGCGTTGGTCGGGCTCACGAGGTTCGTGAACAAGGCGCACATCGCCCGTGCCTCTTTGGAGTCCACGGCGTTCCAGAGTCGTGACGTCATCGATGCCGCGGTCGCCGATCACGGCGACGCTCCGACGGAGCTTCGGGTCGACGGCGGGATGACGCGGAACGGGCTCCTGCTCCAGTTTCAGGCCGACATCCTGGGCATGCCGATCGTGCGCCCGAAGATCGTTGAGACGACCGCTCTCGGCGCCGCGTACGCTGCGGGGCTGGCCACAGGAATGTGGCATAGCCGGGACGAACTCCGCGCGCATTGGCACGAGGACGCCCGCCTGCTGTGGTCGAAACTCCTGCTCATCCCACGCTCGTACCTGTACGCCGCCATCTCCGTGTTCTGCGGCCTCGGCGTCTACGCGACCTCCGGCTCGACGATCGATCTGCTGCTGGTGATCGGACTGGTCGGCCTGCTTATGCGCGCGATGGACTATCCCCTCGCGGCACTCATCATCGGCATGGTGCTGGGTCCGCTCGCCGAGACGAGCCTGCGCGATGCGGTGATGAGCACCAACGGCGACCTCGCCGTGCTCGTGCAGGGCCCCATCACGCTCACGATCTACGCGGCGCTGCTGGTCTTCGTGCTGTTGACCGTGCGCAACCGCATCGTCGCGAAGCGACGCACGGTGAAACGAAGGAGACGGACAAGGTCGACTCCGCGCGAGACACCATCGGCTGACCAGGCAAGCCCCGCGGTGGTTGGGGGTGGGGAGCAGACCCGGCGTCGTCACGCGCTCGCCGTCGACCGCTTGCGCAGCCGCGACGTCAGCCGGCGGCTGTTGGCGGCGTCCAGCAGCACCGCGATGAAGATCAACGCACCCTGCACGAACTGCACGAGGAACGCGTTGACGTTGAGGAGGATCAGCCCGTTGTTGATGACGCCGATCAGGAGGACCCCGACCAGGGTGCCGACCATGGTGCCCTTCCCTCCGAACAGGCTCGATCCGCCGATCACGACGGCCGCGATGACCTGCAGCTCGAGACCCGTCCCGGCGTTTGGGGTGGCCGCGCCGAGGCGGCCGGCCGACACCAGCGCCGCGACCCCGGCGGCGACCCCGGCGATCACATATACCGAGAACAGGATGCGGGTGTCGTTGATGCCGGCCAGACGCGCCGCCTCTCGGTTGCCTCCGACCGCGTACACGCGATGCCCGTACGTCGTTCCGCGCAGCAGGATATGGCCGATGACGAAGGCGACGAGCATGAGGATCACGGGAGCGGGGACACCGATCAAGTCTCCGTCGCCGAACCAGGTGTACGCAGGGGGCAAGTCGTACAGGCTCGCGCCCTGGCTGATGTTGAGCGTCATCCCCCGCGCCATCCCGAGCACGGCGAGGGTCACGATGAACGGGGCGAGGCGTAGGAACGCCACGCTCGCACCGTTGAAGGCGCCGATGAGCGCCGAGATGAGGATCGTGAGGATGATACCGGTCAGAGGGTCGAGCCCCATGCCGAAGAAGGTCGCCACGATGATGCCCGAGAGCGCGAGATTCGACCCCACAGACAGGTCGATGCCACCGGTGATGATCACGAACGTCGCGCCGACCGCGGCGATCCCGACCACCGAGGACTGAACGAGGACCGAAGTGAGGTTGTTCACGGTGAGGAAGCGGTCGGTGAGCAAGCTCATCGCCACGCAAGCCAGGATGAGTGCGACAGCGATCGCCGCAACGTTGCTGGAGAGCATCCGCCGGATCAGGTCGGCGCCGGAGCGCCGAGGTGACGGCGAGGAAGTGGATTGAAGGCGGGTCTCTATCTGCGTCTGGGACATCTGAACTCCTGGAGAGGCCTGCCGCGCTAACCGGCGGCGGCGAGGTTGAGGACCGCTTCGCGGTCGAATCCGTCGCGGGAGAACTCCCCCACGACGCGTCCAGCGCGCATGACGTACACGCGATCGGCCATGGCGAGCACCTCGTCGGTGTCAGAGGAGGTGAGGATGACGGCGGCGCCGCGCTCGGCGAGCGCGATGACGTGATCGTGAATGCTGGACTTCGCCCCCACGTCGACACCGCGGGTCGGATCGTCGAGCATCACGACGACCGGCTCGAGAGCGGCCACGCGCGCCATGAGCACCTTTTGCTGGTTGCCACCGGAGAGGCGGCCGACGATGCGGCTGACGCGATCGACCTTGACTCCGAAAGACGCGGCGCGCTGCGCGGCGAGGCGCGACTTGCGAACGGCGCGGACAAAGCCGCCGATGGCGAAGTGCCGGTATAGACCATAGGAGAGGTTGTCCTCGACGCTCGCCTCGATGACCAGTCCCTCGCGCTTGCGGTCCTCCGGCGCGTAGACCACGCCCGCGCGTCGCGCGGCGGCGATGCTACCGCGAGGCAGTAGCCGCTGATCGACGCGGACGCTTCCTCGGCGAGCGCGGACGGCGCCGGCGACGGTCTTCATGAGCTCGGTGCGGCCCGCACCGGCGAGACCGACCAGGCCGACGATCTCGTGAGCACATACGTCGAACGTGGCGTCCACCACGCCCGGAGCAGCCAGACCTTCGACGCGAAGAAGCGTGGAGCCCACGACCCGCGGCGTCCAAGGGTAGGTATGGGCGAGGTCCGCGGCGAGCATCGCTCGCACGAGCGACCGTTCGTCCCAGCCGCCGGTCGGTCGGTCGTCGACGAGACGCCCGTCGCGCAGCACGACGATGCGGTCGGCGAGGCGGAACAGCTCGTCCAGGTGATGGCTCACGTAAAGGACGCTGATGCCCTCGTCCCGTAGCCGCTCGATGATCTCCATCAGCCGGAGGACCTCGCTCTCGGCGAGCGAGGACGTCGGCTCGTCGAAGACGAGCACGCGCGCGTCGCGGGCGAGGCAGCGTGCGATCTCGACGAGCTGACGCTCCGACGGCGACAGCGATGCGACAGGTCGCGTCGGATCGAGCGCACCCAAGCCGACGCGCTGTAGCGCTGCGCGGGCGGCCTCCATATTCGTGCGCGCGCGGAGGAACCCGAGCGTGTGGTGCACGCCTCCCAGCAGCAGGTTGTCGGCCACCGACATGTCCGGAACGTCGGTGAGCTCCTGGTAGATCACGCTCACACCAGCGCGGATGAGTTCGGCGGGTGTCGACCCGACGCTCTCACCGCCGACGAGTATCTCGCCTTCGTCGAGGGCGACGGCCCCGGCGAGAACCTTGATCAGCGTCGACTTGCCGGCGCCGTTCTCGCCGGCCAAGGCCGTGATCGAGCCGGCCCGCAACGCAAAGTCCACGTCGTCGAGCGCTGTCACTCCGGGGTAGCCCTTCGTCACTCCACGCAGCTCGACCACGGCCTCGGTCATGCTCAACCCTCCACTTCGTCGGCCCAGATGCCGTACTCGGCCGCCTCCGGGCTATCGATGTTGGCGGGCGTCAGCATGAAGACGGGTAGCGCGAGGTCGGTATCAGGCGTCTCGCCTGCCTCTAGCTGGCTGACGAGATCCATCGCCATCCGGCCCATCTCGAGCGGGTTCAGACTCACCGTGGCGTCCAGATCACCGGCACGGATCGCCGCGATTCCGGGAGGCGAGCCGTCGCTGCCGACGATGTACACGTGATCGGGGTCGCCGATCGGCAGCAGGCGGCCGGCCTCCTTCATCGCGGCGATGACACCCGCGGCGGATGCGTCGTTCGCCGCGAAGACAGCGTCGATCTCGGGCTGCGCCTGCAGGATGCTCGACATCACCTCGTACGACGGCTCGCTCATGAAGCGGCCGTCCTGCTGGGCGACGAGGGTGATGTCCGGGTGCTCGTCGAGGACCTCTGCGAAGCCCTCGGTCCGGCCCGAGGCCGCGGTGATCCCGGTAACTCCGGTGACCTCGACCACGTTTCCGCGTGGCTCGCCGAACTTTTCTGTCAGGTAGTCGACGACGGCCTGCCCGGCCTGGCGGCCGACCTCGTCGGGCGTCGACACGAGGGTGCCTTCGACGGGAGCGGGAACGGCGTCGGCGAGCACGATGACGCTCACTCCCGCATCCTGGGCCGCCTCGATGGATGGGGTGATCGCCGTGCCGTCGAGTGGGGTGAGGAACAGGTAGTCGATCCCCTGGCTGATCATGCTCGAGATGTCGCTGACCTGCTTGTCGAGCGCGCTGTCGGCATTCGCCACGGACAGTTCGTAGCCGTACTCGTCCGCACCTTCCTCGAGGCCCTGGAGTGCCCCTGCGAAGAAGGGGTTGGCGAGCGTATGGACCGAGTAACCGATGCGGACGGTGTCGTCGTCCGACGATCCAGACGAGGAGCAGCCGACCAGACTCGCCCCCGCGATGAGGATGCCGGCCGCAGCCACCCCCGTCCGCCATAGAAGTGATACGTTCACGTGATTTCTCCTTGGTGTGTTCGGGTGTTGGGGGGAAGGTCGAGGGGGCGGAGTCCACTATGCAGACCGGCGGGTTCCCGGGGTGTTTCGGCAGGTGTCGTCGGCGCGACGACACCGTGGCGCGTGAAGGCGGCGAGCAGGGGCAGCCCTGCGCGGCGGTGGGCCCGCAGGATCATCAGGACCGCGAAGGCGCAGAGCAGCGTCTGCACGAGCGAAAGCGCGGACATGATCTCCACCGGGGGTGGAATCACTGATCCCGCGCTTGGTGCGACTCCGTGTCCGGCGTGCGCGAGGGCGGAGGCGGCGCGACCCGGGACGTGCCCGAGCGCGTGCACGCCCAGCATGAGCACGGCCACCACCGTCATCGCCAGCCACATGCGCGCGCCGTCGTGCGAGCGGTGCCCGAGACCCGCCGCGCACACCCCGGCGAGCAGTGCCATGCCTATGGTCAGCGGCCCCGGCTCGGCCGCGGCGCCCCACAGGTGCACGGCGAAGCAGGCGGCGGTCGCCGCCGCCGCGGTGCGCACGATCGCCCTCGGGACTCCCGACGCCGCGATCACGAGAGACCGCCTGGGGATCCGGCGTTGTGCGCGTGCACGAGCAGGTGCACGCGGTCGCGTCCGCCGAGGTCGGCCGGCTCGCCGGGGAAGGCGAAATGGACGGTGACGTCGTGCCACCCGGGCTCGTGCGCCACGATCCCGAGCCGACGTTGCTCCACAGGGCCGCCGTGAAGTGCCGCACGATCCCAGCTGAGTGCGATGACGCCGTCGAGAGGGGCGCCGAGCTCCGGTTCGACGCGGGACGTCACGAACCCGGTGTTGAGAACCGTCACCGGTACTTCGAGCAGGGCCCCGACGCGCACGTAGTGCACTCGGTGCTGTTCGACGGTCGCGTATACCCTCGCCTCGGGGTTCACGGCGAGGGCGATCACGCCGTCGATCCCGACGGGGACCGAGTGGCAGCCCATCCCCCGGCCGACGTGGTCGTCGCAGGTGCAAGCGCGCCCGTCGGCGGCGCACGCGCAGACATCCGCATGCTTGGCCATCAGCGTGCCGTGCGCGTGCCCGCTCATGCTCCGCGCTCCCGACACTCCCGCTCGATGCGGTCGTAGGTGCGACGGGCATGGTCGAACGCCGCATCCGCCTCGGCGCGCTCGGACGGGCGGATGAAGCCGACCTTCTCGTTCCAGAGCACGTCCACCGCCGTGCGGCACCATCGGGCGCTGCGCGACGTGGCGCGGATCGGGCGCCCCGCGACCTCCACGAAGACGGGATGCGTGTGTCCGCTGGGCAGCACGCGCACGGCGACCCAGCTGGAGTCGGCGATCGCGATCTGGGCCGTGATCGTCTGCATCCGCCCATCCGCTTCGATCGTGCGCTCGGCGACGACCTGCCCGTTCACCACGACCTCGACGGGCACCGTTCGCGAGTCGGCGATCCGCGCCCGTTCGAGATGCCAGGAGGGGCGTGCGAAGCTCGGAGAGCGGCGGATGCTCTCCGTGTCCGCGTCGGGCTCGGGCTCGAGGTACGCCGCGACGTCGACGGACACTGTGACGACGCCGCCCCGAGGGAGCGAGAGGGTGCGCCCGCTGCCAACGCCGTCGACGGCGAGATCGATGAGGTGCGTCCGTCCGTCGCCGAAGTACAGGTCGCCGGCGGCGAGCCCGCCCACCCAGCTCTTCCACCCCTCTTGCCCGCGCGGCTCCTCGACGAGACGGACGTACGTCCGACCGACACCCGGCCGCTCGTCGAAGATGCAGGGATAGTCGGTCTCGCCGACCATCGCGATGCGAAAGCCGCAGTTGAGCATGTGGTACCAAGCGTTGAGCTCCATCGCAGGCTGGCCTTCCGCGCCGGCCAGGAAGTCCGCGAGACCGTGGGTGACGTCAACGATCGCCTCGTTCGCTCCGATGCTGTTGAACAGCGGCATGGCGTCATTGGGCAGCTCGTCGCTGTCGACGGCCATCCCGAAGCCGCAGTGCGCGTAGCCCACGACGGCGCCCTGCTCCTTTGCCCACCGCATGACCGGCAGAGGATACGAGGGCCAGTCGTTGACGAGTCGCGCGCCCGGGTAGTCCTGATCACGCAGATCGAGGAGCATCACGTGCCCGAGATGACTCGAGGGGAAGCCCGAGACCTCGAGGTCGTAGCGCAGGGTGCTGCGGTCGTCCTGATCCGTCGTGGAGGTGGTGAAGGCCTGATTGTTCGCCGCCTGCAGCTCGGGATGCTCGAGCGTGGCCGGAGGGCTGATTGCCTCACCGGTGAAGAACTGCTTCTGGTGGTAGTAGCCCGGGCCCCAGGTCAGCACGCCGCCCATGGCGAGCGCCTCGCCCCGTACCTGGCGGATCATGGTCTCCGGGCGCACTCCCTCTGTCGGGCTCTCATAGTGCGAGCACCCCGCGGCATGGATATGGGGGTCACCGGAGTACCACCCGTGCTTCTCCGCGTCGAACCACCGACGCGGGCGGATGACGGCGCGCTGGCCGGCGGCGGCCACCGTCAACTCGCTGCGCACGGCAAGGTACTCGGGACCGCGACGTGCGATGACGTCGTAGCGCCCCGCGGGAAGACGCAGAGTCTCGCCGTCGCCGCGGTACACCTGCGGGTGGAACCGCATATCGGGCGCGACGCGCATCGTTTGAGGAGGATACACCCGACCGGCGTCGTCGGTGATGACGAGCGACACGACGCAGCTCGTGCCGTCCTCGTCACGGATGTCGAACTCGACGTCGAACGACGGATGAACGACGAACGGAACCTCGGCGTGCTGCCGACCCGTGTGCATCCCGATGGGCGAGTCGTCGACGAGCGTGAGGCCGATGTACCCGGTGCGGTCGGACCCCGAGGCGCTGTACAGGCTAACCGCCCGATACTCGAGCGGGTACCCGGTCAGCGGCGCATCGTCGTCCAGCGCGACCCGCAGCCAGGCGTCCGCGACCATCGACGACTTGTCGAGCCGATCGGTACTGAACGGCATCTGGTTCATACTCATGCCGAGGCTGAACTCGCCGGGTGCCGTGCTCTGCCGAAATCCCGGTACCGGGTTGACGATGAGCACAGGCGCGGCGACGAGTGCGTGCGGGTTCTCCACGCGCAGGAGGTAGGTCCGCCATCCGCGCTCGACCAGTTCGGGCATGGCGGCACCCCTCGTGTTTGCAGCGTAGCCGTGCGCGTCGATCGACGCGGACGTCAGGACGCTCGACGCCAGCAGTGCTTCGGCCCGTGCGACGTCGCCGTCGCGCCGACACTCCTCGATCGACGCCGCCGTCGCGTCGTCGATCGGGGCACCGAGCGAAGCCAGCGCGGAGATCGCGCGAAACACCGTTGCGAAGTACGCCTGCGGGGAGGCAATCACCGCGTCGAGGACGCCCGACTCGCCGTGCGTGTGGATGATGGAGCTCATGTGCCGAGGACTGCCCTTTCTCGCGTCGTGCGATCACAGTAGAGGCGAGGACCCGGCTTTCGATTCCGTCAGTTGACGGAAGGTGCCATTACAGCTTCATTACGGTTCCGTTTCCCTTCGCGGCGTCTTGGCACCCAAGCCAAAAGGACGCCATAGCATGGTCGTCTCGTCGTCCTCAACGGAGGTCAGGTACATGGACCCGCTGTCTCCACACGTCGTCAGCGAGCTCGCCTCGCCGTCGATCGACACCCGGCTGCGCGCGGCCATGCGCTACGCCAAGGCGGCGACGCGCACGGACGCTGTGATGCTCATGTGCCGCAAGGGTCGCGGCGACGGGTTCGCCGTGATCACCAACGACGGCTACCCCGATGGCGTCGCGGAGTTCTTGTCGACGAACCTGGAGTACCTGCCGGAGTTCTCGCGTCCGCTGCGCGAACGGGCACTGCTGAGCTGGGAGGACACGCCCGACTTCCCGCACTCGTACAGCGCCCTCGAGGTGCTGCAACCCGCAGGCTACAACAACGGGATGACGATCGCTCTGCGCGATCCCCGAGAGCACATCATCGGGGTGCTGATCATGAATATGTCCCAGCGCTCGTTCCCCACGGAGCACAAGGAGCCGATGGCGTCGCTGAACCCTCTGTTCACCGGATTCGTCTCGCGACGTTACGAGCAGCTCTCTCGGCGGTTGTCTCAGCGCGAACAGCAGGTGATCCTGCTGATGCGGGAAGGACTGAGCAACACCGAGATCGGCGACAGCCTCGCGCTGTCGCCGCGCACGGTGGCGACGCACGTCGACGGGGTCTTCAACAAGCTCGGCGTGCGCAATCGCGTCGCGGCCGTCGTCGAGGCGAGCCGTCTCGGCTTCTTCGACCGCGTGAAGGAGCCGATCGGGGCGTAACTCAGACGGCGGGCGGGTCGGCGGGGAGGTAGTGCTGTCGCCAGGCAGCCCCGTTGGCGAAGGCCTCGGGTACGGGCGGCGCGTCGATCGTGAGCCGTCCGCGCATCACACCGTCCGCAGACGGGCACGCCACGCACGGCGTGCCCGCCGCGAACGCGAACTCGGGCGCTTCGCCCGACGCGAGCCGCACGGTCATCGCCCCCATCGCCCGCGTGCGATGCCCGTAACCGTGAATGCACACCGAGAGGTCTCCGGGACCGTTGGCGTGATCTCTGCTGACGAGCTGCAGGTCGTCAGCAGTGAGATCTCCTTCGCGAGCGCGCAGGTGCTCCTCGATGCGGGCGTACCGCGCATCCGAGGAAGGATGGCCGCCGCTGAGCGCGGCCAGAACTTCGAAGCGGTTCGCGCGTACCGCGATCCCCTCGTGGACAGTCACGAGCGCCGACTCGGTGTACGCCGACTCGACGACAAACGCCTGCGACGCGTCGGCGAACTCGAGGTTGCCGGGCGTCGCCGAGGGCGTGTCGATCACGGAGTCCAGCACGTCGCGCACGGCGCCGCGGGCATCGGCGTGCTCCAGGCCCCGCCGCAAGCGCATCGCGCGATCTTGCGCGAGCTGATCGTGCAGGTCGGTCGCCCCGATGCGGAGTCTGCGCGCCGCTTCGGCCGTATGGCCGTAGTTGGTGCCGCCCGCGACGCCGGCCGAGTTCACGCCGATCTTGAGGCCGAGCTTGCCCGCTGCCGCGAGCCCGAGTACCCGCATGCCGCTCGCGTCGACGAAGTCGGTCACGACGTGGATCTCGCGATGCATCGCGTACTGCGGACCGACGAGGGTCGCGTCGCCCTCCTTATCGGAGTTCTTGCCGAAGATCGTTGACCCGTCCCTCGTGGCCGCACCCACCGCGAGGAAGACTGCAGTCCGCTCCGCCCGCCCGCCCGCTCGGGACAGGCGTTGTAGGCCCTGATGTCGGCCAGGTCGAGCCCGCCCCGTCGGCGAGCGCGGCGAGCTGCTCCTGCTCGGCATCCGTCCACCCGGCGAGCGCACGGTCGACTCGCAGGCGAGCTCGACGAGCGGAGCTGTCGTACCGCGTCATCGCGAGGAAGGCGGCGAGGTTGGCCGCAGCTGCCCGACCGGCGCGTCGTCCGGATGTGTGGGTGTGGTCGATGGGTGACACAGTCATGTGACCTCGCGTCGAACTCACCCTCACCACGCAGGAGAAATGTCCAGCTGGACACACCGTGGACACTTCATCTGTGAAATGGACAACGCCAACCGGACCCTACACCCGACTGTAGGTTCCCCCTGTAGATGGCGGAAGAAGCTGTGAACTCACGGATGGTTCGCGGCGATCTCGAGGTATCGCATCACAAGTCCCTGGAGTGGCCGACCGAGACAACCACGCGAAGCTATCGCCTCGACCGGCCGTTCCAGACCCGCAGAAGGATGTCGAACTTTGTCAGCTCTGATCCCACGCTTCGACTAAGTACCAGGTTGCATCTTTCAAGGCTGAGATGGGTTCGACTTCAGCCGCGGCAAAGTTGGTCTTGATCTCCGACCCCGGGGCGACGTTCAGCGAAGTCCGTCCAACCCTCGTAGGTGGACAGGCTGCGCTGACGGGGCGGCAGCTGCGTTTGCGCACTTGGCGACGTCATCGGAGCATCTCCATCGGCTCGAAGTGATAGTCCCCACGGATGGTGGGTTCGTCGATGTCGTCCTCATCGTCGTCGTCGCCGGTGTCCGGCGAAGCGACCCGACGACCGGGGTCCTGCACAGGGCCGATGAGCTCAGTGGCGAGATCAGAGGAGCTCGACAGTTCGGCGTCAAGGAGGCGCTGGACCGTGCGCAGCGACCACACCCCGTCCGGGTCGGGCTCCCGCTCATTCAGCTGGGCGGCCATGCGGGCACTCATCCGCCGCTCTGATGGGGTCAACCCGCGCCCGGCTCCCCAGTCCTCCAGCAACTGCGCCGCGACATCGTCGACCTGTGAGGGCCGACCCTGGCGAACGGCGATCTTCTTCGCGTACTCCAAGGCGTCCAAGCTGAACGGGGTGTCGAAGCTGCCCTTATGCTCCCACTCGAGGGTGTGCCAGGTGTGATCCTCCGGGTCGTGGAAGTAGATCTTGGTGAGGTCGTCCGGATTGACAACGAACGGCCATTCCGTGCCTTTGTCGCGGTGGATCGACCGTGCACGGTTGCGGTACTTCGCGACCGAGTCGCCGGTGTAGCGGACCTTGTGGATCTCCACCCCATAGTGATTGAACTGCCGCTTCACGACCGGCAACAGTTCCAGGAGCACGTTCCGGTCGGTCGGCATCCGCATCGTCCCCGCCACGGCGAGGCCTTGGTCGTACCGTTGCGCGGGGCTCATCTTCACGCCGGGCAGCCCAGGGTCGACGAGGGAATCGTGCGGCCGGAGGTGATAGACCGTCGCGATCCACTCGCGGATGATCTGCTCCAACTGCGGGACGGTATACACCGCCTCGGCCTCGACGTCGTCGCCACGACCGGACACGTCAGCGCCCTTATAGCCAGGGAGCTCCTGCAACAGGGAGTCGAGGGTGCGGAAGAACCGTTCGACGGGGCTCTTGTCGGTCGGCTGGTAGATGCGAGCGGGCTGGATCGAGATCCCTAGTCGAGCGCATGCCGTGGTGACGTGTTCGGACAGGAACGGGCGGCCGTGATCGATCACGATCGTCTCCGGCAGGATGCCCGCCCGAGTGAACCGGGCAACATCGGTGCGGGCGGGATCGACGAGCACCGCATCGGGGAGCCCGTGGTACGGCCAACGAGCTGGCGTGCCCCAGCTCTTCGGGGTCTCGAAGGGCTGCATCGCTTCGGCGAGGACACCGGACACGTCGATGGACTTCGTGGATCCCGGTGTGAGTCTCAGTCCGAGGATGCATCTGGAGTAGAGGTCGATCGCGACGGTGAGGTCCGCGCACACCCACTTTCCGGTGACCGGCGCGACGGCGAACACATTCAGCGGTGTGGTGTCCAGAAGGACGAACTCACCCGGGCGGGTCGCCGCCAGGCGGCCGTAAGGCGCGGGTGGCCGGTTCGCTATTGACCGTTTAGCTTTCGTTGACCCGGAGAACGTTGCTCGCCCTCGAGAGAGCTCGTCCAATGCCCGGTAGCCGCTGGCAGTCGACGGAAGCGTCACGACATCGGGTCCGTGGACGCGCTCGACGCGGGCGGCGATGCGGGCAAGGATGATCTTCTTTTGCACCTTGGACTGATTGCCCTGTTCATCGATCACAGTCCGGGCGGCGTCGACCCAGCGCGGATCGAAGTTCGTCAGCGCCGCTCCCGTCCGAGACCTGCGGGTGTCGATCAGGCCTGCTTCGCCGGTGTCGCGGTAGCGAGATACCCAGCGTTCCAGCGTCCGCGTCCCGATGCCGAGCTCCTTGGCCTTCGCGGTCTGCCGTTCTCCCAATGAACGTTGTGGATGGAACTCGAAGCGCGGTTCTCCCTCACGGGCGATCTCTCGACTTCCCGATTTGTACCCGGTAAGCACCTCGCGGACATGATCGGCGCGCTCATGGGCGGCCGCGTGGGCGGAGTCGGTCGCATCCGACCAGACCAGCATCAACGGCTGCGACTCTTCGTCATCGGCAAGTCTCCCCGGGACGTGCGCGGTACCACCCTCGGAAGCAGGCCGCAGCACGTCGAGCATCCGCAGCCGGCGAGTACTCCCATCCGCGGTGCGGACGATGACCGCTCCATCCCCGATCTCCGCGACAGTGCACATCTCGCCGTCGTAGACGAGCTGTGCGCCCGGGGCAACCATCCATGTGTTCTTCATCCCGACTGGTCCTCTCTGGTAGCTGACGTCAAAAGGCTGGTCGTCGACAGGGGCCGACTCAGGTCGGTGTTCAGGTGCCGCATCCACAGCAGATGCAAGACCAGGGAACGCGCGAACCTGCCATCACCCTCAATAGCAGCCACGACTCGCACCGCCTCTCCCAGGGTGAGGGGAGTGCGGAGAACCTCGGTCGCAGCGGCAACCTCGGCGTCCGGAAACTGGAATCGACGCCGGTAACCTCCGAGGAACTGCACGTTGGCTAGCACCACGGGGTCGGGTTCGGATTGCACCCGGTATTCCCAGCCGTGCCCCTCGATGACACGCCGGGACCACGCCAAAGAGTCGCGAACCTTCGGTCGCGACAGTTTCTCGGCAGGCTTCACGTCGACCACGCACGCCGAGTCATCTGCGTGAATGATCAGGTAGTCCGGGACGTGCCTCCGCGCGGTGCCTCGGTCATCGCCGTCGACCAGGAATGGCTGCGAGAGGATCCACACCACCCGCGGATCGAAGTCCGCCAATAGGAGGTTCACGTACTCGAGTCGTGACTCGTATCCGACCGGCGCCTCCATCGTCGCCGACCAGTAGGAGCCAGAGAAGTGCCGTTGTTTGCGATACCAGCGAAACTCCCGCCACGGCACCGCCGTGTCGAACTGACGAAGACGAACATCGCGCAGATCGCTGACGTCGACGCGATGATCGGACCTGCGGATCCGGATGGTCGCCTCCGGCCCCGTCACAAGCCGCCGACTCTCCGGCGCCGAACTTCACCCGAACTGCCGCTTGCGGGAGGCCGATCTGTGAACATACGGCCATCCTGGAGGCCCGTTGACACAACCATCCATGAACGAATCCCACGCAATTACGTAAGTCACGTTGTACCGAATGGCACTTGTGGCCAACCCGTTTACGTAGTACGTGACATACGTTTCAATGAATGTCACATTTACTGTACGCTCGAATCCGACGGAGTCAAGTTGTGTAGGTCAGGTCGACAACACCGGAAGGAGAATGCCTCCGAATCACGTTCGCGTAGGTGCCGGGCGTCGGCGACCTATGCGAAACTCGGGGCATGACGATAGTGGAGCCGATCGCACCGGAGGAGTCCCGCCTGTTCTTCGGTAACAGCTACATGAACGCCGTCGTCATCGAGATCGCCGCACTCGAAGGCGAAACCTTCTCACCCAAGCAGATCGTCGAAGCGACCGGACTGCTGGGGAGCATCGTTCACCCACTGATCCACAAGCTCCGCGACGCACACTTCCTTGAATTCGTCGGCCGCGTTCCGAGGGAGCGGACCCTGCTCTACCGGATCCGCGACAACTACTGGTGGGAAGCGGCACGACGCTACGCCGCCGATCGACAGGCGACGACGGAGCGCGCAGCCTCGTAAGCGTCCGGCGACCCCGCCGTCCGCAAGTGGGTTGCCGCGATGGCGCCGGCAAACCCCACACCGCAACACGAAAGCCCCCGTCCTCTGGCGCTAATCATCCACCCCCGCGCAAACGTCGCCGGTGCGATCGCTACAGATGGATGTCCGACAAGAGATCCGTCAACCGGAGGCGACTTCTTGTCACCGTCGCTTCAAACTCGAGAACGAACCAACGGCAGCCGCTGTGACATCGTCATTCCGCCGAAGCGACAGCGCAGACTGGGACCTCGTCTGCGCGTCGTCGGGGACGGCCCGAGCGCCGCGCAACTTGCGCGTCCGCTCTCTCGTTACGCGGCGACGCCCGTGCTGAGGTCCGTTTCGGTCAGCGAACGAAGTGGTGTCGAGGCCCAGACGCGGCGTGTGGCAACGCGATCAAGTGCGCCCCGGCGATCGGCGTGCTCGCGGCGAGGTGCGCACCGAGCAGACTGGTCGCCACACCTGCCACCGCGGCGAGGTCAGCGGCAGAACCGTGGAAGGTCGGCACCGAGCATCCACGAGTAGGGACGATCTCATCTCCGGCGAGAGGTTCCTGCCACAGTCCGTGGTACAGCTCGAGATCCGGATCAGCTACCACGACCTGGCCCGCCCGGTTGTCTATGGTCGACGGCGACGCGCTGCGCGGAGGGCAGATCGTGACCAGCCCGAGTGTGCCGGACGCGACATCGGTGGCGACCTGGACGATCACTGCGCGACGCTCCGCCACATCTGCGATGGCATCAAGGACGCTCGTCACGGCGTTGCTCACCGTCGCGTCGATGATGATGTCCGCACCAAGCACGGCTACGAGGTCATCGGGGATCGCGCCGTCGGCGACATGGACGACGATGTCGTCACGAAGCGACCGCAGCCGCGTGGCGAGGGCTCGTGCCTTTGTCTCGCCGATGCTCGTCTCGGTGTAGTTCTGCCGCACCAGCAACCCCCCGGTCACGACTCCCGGGTCGCAGATCGTGATCTCTCGTGTGCCTGCACGGACGACGAACTCGGCGATCCAGGATCCGAGGCCCCCACACCCCCACACGTGCACGGACTTTCCTGCGAACCCGTTGACGGGACGGTCCACGTCGCGGCGCGTAGTGACGGCTTCTCGTTCATCGGACATGTTGCACCATTCGATCGGCACCTCGACGTCGAGCAGGGTGGGATTCAGGTCCAAGGCCGTTCCTCGCTTGCGGCCGACTGTGCGCAGCGCGTTCGCGACAGCGGGGGTGAGCCGACCGCAGAGCAGATGCGGTGGCCCGCCCGCACCGTGTGGGACGGCGAGGACGAAGTACTGATGCGAGTCCGCGGGGCTGCGAAGAGCGGCGGCGATCAGCATTGTCGTGAATGCCGGAACGAGCGAGGCATGGCGGCGCAGCGGTCCGAACGCGCGGGGCGTCGCGACGTCGGCGGTCGGGTGGTCAATCAGGTACAGCAACGGCACCAATGACTCGGTCGCCCCGAACGGCAGGTCGGAGAACAGTCGCACCACCGGCACGATCACCTCGCCGCGGTCACGCCAGGTGAGATCGAACCGTGCGTCGGTTCGTCGGTGCAGCGTCGCGGTCGTCACGCGCAGCGCCGGGAGATCCTCGCGGGTCACGACGGTCGGTGTGCCCGGGGTGCGGTGAAGCACCCCGCCGACGGCGTGGTACATGGCCGTGGACGGATCGAATCGTGCCGCGGCGGCCTCGACGAGCCACCCCCAGAGCCGGTTCAGTGTGGCACTGACCCCGCTCTGTGGGTGCCACTCGCGGGACGGGTCCAGGTAGATGCACAGTCGAAGCCCCTGCAACACGTGCGGGAACCCGAGGAAGCGGGTATGGGTGACTTCCACGGTCGGCGGGTGGAAGGGGCTGGCCGGGATGCGCAGCACGAAGGGCTCCCAGCCGTGCAGCTCCAACCCACCCGCGACGCGCTCGATCGTGTCTGTGTTCAGCTCGATCGGAACGCAGGCGTCACCCTCTGGTCCCTCGCTCGCCGCGCCGCACCGAAGCTCGCGAGGGCGCGTTCTCGAGACTGCCCGTAGCTCCTGCAGCTGGTTCACCTGCCAGGGCGCGAAGGCCGGCTGCTTCCGCTTGGTCATCCCGCGCGCCCCGACCTCCCCGTCGTGGTCTCCTTCGCCGGGGCGGCTGGGGCAAACTTCGCAGGGCCGCTGCCGGCGGGCGCCTTGAAGCCATCGCCGAACAGCGCCTGCCACTTCTGGACGCTGCGGTCCTTACCCGGCTCGGCGTAGGCGTCCTCGATCTCGGCCGCGTGGACGTGGATGCGGTCCCGGAAGTACGAGTAGGTCTCGTCGGACCACCGGTGATCGAAGGTCACCCCGGATCCCGACGGGTCAGCGATCGACGGCCGGTTCGGTCGAGCCTGAAGCCACTCGTCAAGATCCGTGACGATGGTGCGCAGCGCGGTGGGGAGGTTGCTGTAGCAGGACGGGTCGATCATCTTGCTGAGCTCGCTGACCCGCTCTCCCAGCAGCGTGGTCAGAAGGATCGACCTGGTACCGGTGAAGGAGTTCTTGTGATCGCGGAGGAACTTGATGAGGCGGATGACGCGGCGGAGGTTTCCGCTGGCGATCTGGTCCTGTTTCTTCATCCAGTCCGTGAAACCCTGCGGGTTCGTGTCTTCCCAGATGTTCTCGTCGCGGTTCACGATCACCTCACGCCAGCCGGAGAGGATGACGTGCGGAACGATGTCCACGTGCATGTCGTTCGCGTACGAGACCCGCACGCAACGGCATTTCCGGGTCAGGGGCATCTGCCCGTACTTCGGATGCCGCTTCAGGGCGTAGTAGACCTCGTCGATGTACGTCTTCGGGCTGGTCGACCAGTCCGGGTTCTCTTCCATGTCGAGCATGAAGTCGGCGTCGAACTCCTTCCCCTTCTGGGGCTGGATGATCGTGCGATGTGCCCACGATCCCTGCGGGGTCTTTCCTAGAATCATCGCCCCGATCGTCGCATCCGCGGTGAGCGCCGCGTAGATCGCGTCCACCCTCGTCTCGAGAGTTTCCAGCTTGAACTGGCTGAGGTTGACGGTGTCCTTCAGAAGGACATCGAAATGGTCTGCGAGCTGCATCAGTGGGCCTCCGGTCGATTCTCGGATGTCGATCCCGTTCGGGTAGGGATCGAGAAAGCAGGTGTGTAAGCCGCGGCACGGTGCGTGGCGAATTGCGCCTGGTACGTCGGGCTGAGAATCCGGCTGGCCGACGCCGCCAATCCGACCACGTCCTCGCGGTCCACCGCATCAAGCGCGAACGCACCCCTCGGAGTCGGGGCGTCGAAGCGTACGTAGTTCTGCTTGCCGACGAGGTGTTCGGCGATCCCTTGACCGCCCCGGCTGCTCGCGTTCAGAATCATCGACGCGGCCGGCTTCGCCCACCCGAGCAGACCAGCCTCGTCGAGATGCTTGCCATGTGAGGCATCCGGCTCCATCGTGCCGATGTTGAGAACACGCACGTTGCCGATCGACGCGCCGAGCATGCTCGTCGCCTCCGCAATCGCCACCACCGATGGGTTGTTCGCCCACACGCCCCCATCGATTAGACGCAGACCACCAACCCGTGCGGCCGGGAAGTACAGCGGGGCCGCAGCCGTGGCGTTCGCGGCATCCACCATCGACGTCCGCCAATCGCGTCGGAGTCGATCATGATGCGGCGTCTTGAAGACGTGCACGCCGCCCCGCTGAACATCCCACGACGGCACCACCAGACGCTTCCCGCTGTCGCCGACACGAAGATCACCGAAGACTCCGGCCAGTGCGGTGCGCAGCGCGTCGGCGTCGTACACCGGTCGGAATAGCTGGCGCGGACGACGCCACACACTGCGACGCGCATGCGGGAAGACCTGTTCGATGAGCACCTCGTAGTGCTCTACGATCTCCGCGGGACGAAGCCCGGCGCCCAGCGCGAGCGCGATGATTCCACCCGCAGACGTGCCGGCGATCAGGTCGAACGAGTCCGCAATAACAACACCGAGGTCCTCCTCGAGTTGGGCCAGCACGTGGGCAGTGAACAACGCCTTCGCGCCGCCACCATCCAAGGCGAGAACGTGCAGGCGACCGGCCCACACCACGTCAGCCCCACGCTCAGCCGCATCCGCGGACATAGAGCCATCAGTCATCTCGTCACCCCCGGCGTGGTGTTGGCAGAATTACATACGTGTAATTAGGATACGCCGTTCCACCGACGCTCAGTCGGTCTATGAGAACCAGGCGACCGGACCGTCGTCCTCTGGACATTGCCAAATTCGCGACTCGCTCGAAAGACATCGTGGAATCGGCGGGGCCAATCGAGGACCGTACCTGCGGCGCCTCGCGTCCGTCTACAGACGTCGTTCTCAAGAACATGACGGATCCGCCACTTGTCCGCCACTTCATCTGAGAATCCGCCATCTTCGCCGAGAACCTACAAGCCCTGTAGGTTCCCGCTCGAGATGGCGGATAACCCCAGGGATTCCACGCTAGTTGGCGGTGGTCCCGGACTCAGGATTCCACGGGAAATGGCGGATTCCTACACCGCTCTCTGACGCGCCGACCCTGTCTGGTCAGCGGCCTGTCACGCCTGGAGTCCCGCGGGGTGGTGGTCTTTCGGGCCCGCGGCGTCGTGACCGCGACGGGGTGAGCCATCGTGCGATGGTCAGTGAGAACGACCAAGAACTCACACAGAAAGACGACACCGCACGATGGCTCTTGACCAGTCT
>QFCS01000716.1_pt1 | contig 38204 bp, 32 predicted proteins | sample 3576561 | NCBI WGS metagenome assembly QFCS01 | reverse complement strand
GGCACCAACCCGGCGCTGGCGCAGGTGGACGTGCAGAACCGGCTGTCGCGTGCCTCGCCGCGCCTGCCGGCGGCCGTGACGCAGCAGGGTGTGCGCGTGGACCAGGCGCGCAGCAACTTCTTGCTCTTCACCATCCTCACCAGCGACGACCCCAAATGGGATCCGGTGGCGCTGGGCGATTACGCCACGCGCAGCGTGCTGCCCGAAATCCAGCGCGTGCCCGGCGTGGGCCAGGCCCAGCTGTTCGGCACCGAGCGCGCCATGCGCATTTGGATCGATCCGGCCAAACTGCTCGGTTTCAACCTGAGCGCGGCCGACGTGAACGCGGCCATCCGCGCGCAGAACGCCCAGGTCTCGGCGGGTGAAATCGGCGCCCTGCCCAACGTGGCGGGGCAGGGCATCTCGGCCACCGTGGTGGTCAACGGCCAGCTCGGCACGGTGGAGGAGTTTGGCAACATCGTGCTGCGCGCCTCCCCCGGCGGCGCCACCGTGCGCCTGAAGGACGTGGCGCGCATCGAACTCGGCGCGCAGGCCTACGCCACCTCGGCCCGACTGAACGGCAAGCCCTCCACCGGCATCGGCGTGCAGCTGTCGGCCAGTGGCAATGCGCTGGCCACGGCCGACGCGGTGCGCGCCAAGCTTACCGAGCTGGAGCGCTTCTTCCCCGAGGGCATGAGCTGGACCATTCCCTACGACAGCTCGCGCTTCGTCAAGATCTCCATCCAGCAGGTGGCGCAGACGCTGCTGGAGGCCGTGGCGCTGGTGTTCCTGGTGATGTTCCTGTTCCTGCAGAACTTCCGCTACACCATCATCCCGACCATCGTGGTGCCGGTGGCGCTGCTGGGCACCTTCGCCGTGCTGCTGGCCATGGGCTTCTCGATCAACGTGCTCACCATGTTCGGCATGGTGCTGGTGATCGGTATCGTGGTGGACGACGCCATCGTGGTGGTGGAGAACGTCGAGCGCATCATGAGCGAGGAAGGCTTGCCACCCTTGCAGGCCACGCGCAAGGCCATGGGCCAGATCTCGGGCGCCATCATCGGCGTGACCGTGGTGCTGATCTCGGTGTTCGTGCCGCTGGCCTTCTTCAGCGGCTCGGTGGGCAACATCTACCGCCAGTTCGCGGCGGTGATGGGCGTGTCCATCGCCTTCTCGGCCTTCATGGCGCTGTCGCTCACGCCCGCGCTGTGCGCCACGCTGCTCAAGCCCGTGCCCAAGGGGCACCACGTCGAGAAGAAGGGCTTCTTCGGCTGGTTCAACCGCGGCTTCGCGCGCACCACCGGCGGCTACTCACGCACGGTGAGCGCGCTGCTGCCACGCGCCGGCCGCATGCTCATCGTCTACCTCGCCATCGGCGCGGCGGCGGCCTGGGTGTACGTGAACCTGCCCACCTCCTTCCTGCCCAACGAAGACCAGGGCACCATGCTGGTGAACGTGCAGTTGCCCCCGGGCGCCACGCAGGAGCGCACGCTGGAGGTGATGGAGCAGGTGGAGGGCTTCGTGCTCAAGCAGCCCGAGGTGGAAAGCATGGTCAGCGTGCTGGGCTTCAGCTTCTCGGGGCAGGGCCAGAACGCCGCCCTGGCCTTCGTCACGCTCAAGGACTGGGCCGAGCGCCACGCGCCCGGCAGCTCGGCCGAGGCCGTGGCGGGCCGCGCCTTCGGCGCGCTCATGGGCATCCGCGACGCCTTCATCTACCCGCTGAGCCCGCCGCCGATTCCGGAGCTGGGTGCGTCCTCGGGCTTCAGCTTCCGCCTGCAGGACCGGGGCGGCCTGGGCCGCGAGGCCCTGACCCAGGCGCGCGGACAATTGCTGCAGCTGGCCGCGCAAAGCCCGGTGCTCGCCCAGGTTCGCCCCGACGGCCTGGAGGACGCGCCGCAGCTGCAGCTCGACATCGACCGCGACCGCGCGCAGGCGCTGGGCGTGGGCTTCGACGCCATCAACGCCGCCATCGGCACCGCGCTGGGTTCCAGCTACGTGAACGATTTCCCGAACAGCGGGCGCCTGCAGCGCGTGGTGGTGCAGGCCGAGGCCGCGGCGCGCATGCAGCCCGATGACCTGCTGCGGCTGAACGTGGTGAACAACCGCGGCCAGGCCGTGCCGCTGTCGGCCTTCGCGTCCACGAAGTGGATCACGGGGCCCATGCAGACGGTGCGCTACAACGGCTACCCCACCATGCGCATCAGCGGCATGGCGGCGCCGGGCTACAGCACGGGCGCCGCGCTCAATGAGATGGAGCGCCTGGCCGCGCAGCTGCCGCAGGGCATCGGCTACGAATGGACCGGCACCTCGCGCGAGGAAAAGCTCGCCGGCGCGCAGGCCATGGTGCTCTATGGCTTCGCCATCCTCGCGGTGTTCCTGTGCCTGGCGGCGCTGTACGAAAGCTGGACCATCCCGCTGTCGGTGATTTTGGTGGTGCCGCTGGGGGTGGTCGGGGTGCTGCTGGCCACGCTCTTGCGTGGCTACCAGAACGACGTGTACTTCCAGGTCGGCCTGATCACCATCATTGGCCTGTCGGCGAAGAACGCGATCCTGATCATCGAGTTCGCGAAGGACGTGCAGGCCCAGGGCAAGAGCGCCATGGAAGCGGCATTGGCCGCGGCCCGCCTGCGTTTCAGGCCCATCATCATGACCTCGATGGCCTTCACGCTGGGCGTGGTGCCGCTGTTCATCGCGTCGGGCGCGGGCTCGGCCAGCCAGCGCGCCATCGGCACCGGCGTGATCGGCGGCATGATCTCCGGCACCCTGCTGGCCGTGTTCTTCGTGCCCCTGTTCTTCGTGGTGGTGCGCCGCTTCTTCAAGGGCAGCGAGCGCCAGCACCAGCGCGACCGCGACAGCGCGCGCGCACATGGAGTCGACAACGATGAATCCTGATTTCACTACCCGTCTCGGCCCGCTGGCGGCGGCCCTGCTGCTGGCCGGCTGCTCGATGATCCCCACCTACGAGCGTCCCGCCGCGCCTGTGCCGCAGGCCTATCCGCAAGCGGCCGATACCGCGGGCGTGCGCAGCGCGGCGGACACCGCCTGGCGCGACTTCGTGCAGGACGCGCGCCTGCGCGAGCTGGTGCAGCGCGCGCTCGACAACAACCGCGATCTGCGGGTCGCCACGCTCAACATCGAGCGCGTGCGCGCGCAATACCAGATCCAGCGCGCCAACCAGTTCCCCACCATCGGCGTGGCCGCCAGCGGCAACCGCCAGCCGAACGGCAGCGGCGGCATCCAGAGCACTTACAGCGTGGGCCTGGCCCTGAGCACCTGGGAGATCGACTTCTTTGGCCGCCTGGGCGCGCTCAAGGAGGCCGCGCTGGCCGACTACCTGGCCAGCGAGCAGGCGCGCAACGCCGCGCAGACCAGCCTGGTCTCGGCGGTGATCAGCAGTTGGTTGAGCCTGCAGACCAACGAGGCCCTGCTGGCCATCACGCGCCAGACCCAGGCCACGCGCGAGGACTCGCTGCGCCTGACCAAGCTGCGCTTCGACAACGGCGCGGCCTCGGCGCTGGATCTGCGCCAGGCCGAGTCGCTGGCGGCCACGGCCCGTGCGGCGCTGGCGCAGCAGCAGCGGGCGCGCGCGCTCGACGTGAACGCGCTGAACCTGCTGGTGGGCGAGCCGGTGCCGGCCGAGCTGCTGCAGGTGGCCGAGGCCGACGCCGCCTTGCTGGCGGACGTGCCGGCCGGCCTGCCCTCGGATCTGCTCACGCGCCGCGCGGACATCCGCCAGGCCGAGCAGACCCTGATCGCGGCCAACGCCAACATCGGCGCGGCGCGCGCGGCCTTCTTTCCGCGCATCACCTTGACCGCGAGCGCGGGCACGGCGAGCAGCGACCTGTCGGGCCTGTTCAAGGATGGCAGCTGGGGCTTCACGCTGAACCCGGTGGCGCTGCTGCCGATCTTCGACGCGGGCCGCAACCGCGCGGGCCTGCAATCGGCCGAGGTCTCGCGTGACATCGCCGTGGCGCAGTACGAGAAAGCGATCCAGACGGCGTTCCGCGAAGTGGCCGACGCGCTGGCCGGCCGCGCGACGCTGGCCGACCAGCTGCAGGCGCAGCGCGACCAGGTGACGGCGGAGGAGGACCGCTTCCGCCTCGCCGACCTGCGCTACCGCAACGGCGTGGCGAGCTTTCTCGACGTGCTGGACGCGCAGCGCGCGCTGTTCGCGGCGCAACAGGCCGAAGCGCAGACGCGCCTGGCCCTGCAGCAGAACCGCGTGGCGCTGTACGCGGCGCTGGGCGGGGGCTGGCTGGAGTGAGCCCGGGCCGGTGGGCTCAGCCCGCCGGCAACTGGTAGAACTTCACGATCGCTTCCCAGGCCACCTGGGGGTCGTCCACGTACTGGAAGAGCTGCAGGTCCTCGGGCGAAATCGTGCCTTCTTCCACCAGCAGATCCAGGTTCAGCAGGCGCTTCCAGTAGTCGCTGCCGTACAGCAGGATGGGCACCGGCTTGGACTTCTTGCACTGCACGAGCGTGATGACCTCGAACAGCTCGTCCAGCGTGCCGAAGCCGCCCGGGAAGGCCAGCAGCGCCTTCGCGCGCATCATGAAGTGCATCTTGCGCAGCGCGAAGTAGTGGAACTTGAAGCTCAGCCGCGATGGGATGTACGGGTTGGCCGACTGCTCGTGCGGCAGCGCGATGTTTAGGCCCACGTTGAGCGCGCCCTCGTCGTGCGCGCCCCGACTGGCCGCTTCCATGATGCCCGGCCCGCCGCCGGTGCAGATGAAGAGCTTCTCGTGCGGCAGGCAGTGCGCGCTGTACTGGGCCACGATGCGACCGAACTCGCGCGCCCGGTCGTAGTAGTGGGCGTTGCGCACCATGGCGCGGGCCTTGGCGATGGCGCGCGGTTCACCCGAGGCCTCGGCCGCGCGCAGGCTGGCCTCCGCCTCGCTCTGTTCGCGAAAGCGCGCGCTGCCGAACACCACGATGGTGTTCTCGATGCCCAGCTGTTGCTGCGCCAGATCGGGCTTGAGCAGCTCCAGCTGCATGCGGATGCCGCGCGTCTCGCGCCGCAGCAGGAACTCGGGGTCGGCGAAGGCCAGACGGTAGGCGTCGGCCGCCAGCGGGTTGCCGCTGTCCGAATGGGCCTGCAATTCGGCCCAGGCGTCGGCCAGGCGGCGTTCGGTGATGTCGTGGGTGGCAGGGGGGGAGGTGTGGGCGTCGGTCATGTTCTTCACTCCGGGGTCACAGCCCGAGGGCCAAGGCCAGCGGCACGAAGACCACCGCCAGCGCGTTGCCCACCATGATGGAGGCGGCCACTTTTTCGGGTTCCTGATGGTATCGGTCGGCCAGCATGAACTGGATGACGGCGGGCGGCAAGGCGGCGAACAGCAGCAGCTGGCCGCGCGCCGCGCCTTCCAGTCCCATGGCCCAGGCCAGCGGGATGCCGATGGCCAGGCCGATCAGGGGACGCGCCAGCGCGCCCAGCAGGCCCAGGGCCAGGCCCTGGCGCGTCAGGCCGGTCAGCCGCACGCCCAGGGCGAACAACATCAGCGGCAGCGCGGCGTCGCCCAGCAGCTTCAGGCCCGACAGCAGCACCGGCGGCGGGCGCAGTTCGGTGAAGGCGCTGAAGAAGCCCAGCATGGTGGCGATCATCAGGGGGCTGAGCAGCAGGTCGCGGGTGCGCGCGGCGGCGCTGGTGATGCGTGCGCCCAGCGAGAAGTGCAACAGGTTGCTGACCGAGAACAGCGCCACCGCGGCGCCGAAGTTCGCGGGTCCGAAGGCCAGCAGGGCCAGTGGCAGGCCCATGTTGCCGCAGTTGTTGAACATGACCACCGGCACCAGGGTGCGCGGCTGCGCGCCGAAGGCCTTGGCCAGTGGCCAGGCCAGCAGGCCGCTGCCCAGGATCAGCGCCGTGCCGCCGATGAGCAGCGGCACGTGCTCGCCGATGGCGAAGTCGCGCGAGGCCAGGGCCGAGTACACCAGCAAGGGCGCCAGCACGTCGAGCGAGATGCGGTTGAAGCTGCTGAGGTCCGGCGGGCGGCGGCGCGCGTAGCCATAGCCAATGGCCACGATCAGGAAGACCGGGATGATGATGTCGGCGATGCGGGCGATCAGGTCCATGGCGCTCGGGCGTGGCGTTCAAAGCAGAAGGGCTCCCTGTGGAGCCCTTCGTATCGCGCAATGGAAGCGGTCAGACGCGCTTGCGGTATTCGCCCGTGCGCGTGTCGATCTCGATGCGATCGCCCTGGCTCACGAACAGCGGCACGGGGATCTCGAAGCCGGTGGCGATCTTGGCCGGCTTGAGCACCTTGCCCGAGGTGTCGCCCTTGACGGCGGGTTCGGTCCAGGTGATCTCGCGCTCCACGCTGGTGGGCAGTTCCACCGAGATGGCCTTGCCTTCGTAGAACACCACCTCGACGGCCATGCCGTCTTCCAGGTAGTTGAGGGCGTCGCCCATGTTCTCGGCCTCCACCTCGTACTGGTTGTAGTCGGTGTCCATGAACACGTACATGGGGTCGGCGAAGTAGGAGTAGGTGCACTCCTTGTGGTCCAGGATGATCTGGTCCATCTTGTCGTCGGCCTTGAAGACGACTTCGGTGCCGATGTTGCCGAGCAGGCCCTTGAGCTTCATGCGCACGGTGGCGGCGCCGCGGCCGCCGCGGGCGTATTCGGTGCGCAGGACGATCATCGGGTCCTTGCCGTGCATGATCACGTTGCCGGCGCGGATTTCTTGGGCGATTTTCATGAGGGAGTTCCGTTGAAGGGATCGCCCGGCGGTTCGGGCGAGGGGCCGGCATCGGCGGTGGATGGACCGGGCCCGGGTTGCGGGTTTGTCGCGAAACCCAAGATTTTACCGTTTTCGCCCCACCGCCTCGGCCAGCTGCGTGGCGAGGTCGGGCTGGGCGAGCAGGCGCTGGCGCGCGGCCTGCACCACCTCGCGCCAGCCGTCCACCACGTCCCAGCCGGGCCAGGCTGCGTCGGCGGTCGCGCCCGGCAGGCCGTTCCAGTGGTGGTGGAAGGCGCGCAGGCTGGCGGGCGCGTCCAGCCAGTCCAGGAAGGCCTGCAGCTTGGCGTGGTGCGCGTCGTCGTGCTGCGGGTAGATCTGCCAGACGAAGGGCTGGCCGGCCCAGAGCGCGCGCACCAGGGAGTCTTCGCCGCGCACGAGGTTGAGGTCGGCGCTCCAGAGCAGCTCGTCGAAACCGCGCTGGCTCAGCCAGGGCAGGGCATGGCGCGTGGCGCCTGGCGCCAGCGGCAGGCCCGTCGCGGCGGCGGCGGCGCGGCCCGGCGTGACCAGCCAGTGCGCGTCGGCCCGCGCCATCACGGCCGGCAGGCTCGGCGGTTCGTAGCAAAAGAGCGCGATGCGCCGCCCCTGGGCGGGCAGGCCCTGGGCCGCGAGCCAGGCGCTGCGGTCGAATGCCACCTGGCGGTCGGCGAGGTCGTCTTCGCGCAGCAGCCCACCGGTGCGCGCCGTGAAGCCGGGGTAGAAAAAGCGCTTGGTGAGGCCCCGGCCCGGGCCGCTCATCACGGGGGAGGGCAGGCCGTGGCAGCGCTCGACCCAGGCCTCGGCGCTCAGGTACTCCAGGTTGATCCAGGCCGGCTCGATGGTGCGCGCGGCGATGAAGGCCTCGGGCGGCTCGCAGCCGAAGGCCTCGATCCAGACCTCGCCGGGCACCAGGCCCAGCGCGTCGAAGGGCTCGCGCCAGGGGCGCACGCTCACGCCGGGCGCGCCCTCGGGCGCCATCCAGGCCAGCGGCGCGGGATCGTCGATCCACAGCCGCACGGCCTGGCCGCGCGCGCCCAGCTGCGCGGCCAGGCGCCAGCAGACGCCGGCGTCGCCGTGGTTGTCGATCACGCGGCAGAAGATGTCCCAGGTGCGCGGGGTGGTCATGCGGTCGATCATGCCCGCATCCGTCGCGGGCCGGCCGGCCCTGGAAAACTGATTTCCGCGCGCCGGGTTGTCGCGGGGGGGCGTGCGTGGACACACTCCCTGCCCTTGACTGCCGACAGAGAAGAGACACCCACGTGACCCAGCGCACCCTCATCCGCGGCGCGTCCATCGTCACCATGGACGCGCAGGGCGACCTGCCCGTCGGCGATCTGCTGGTGGTGGACGACACCATCGAGGCCATTGCGCCGCGGCTGTCGGTGGATGGCGCGCAGGTGGTCGACGCCACCGGCTGCATCCTGGTGCCGGGCTTCGTCAACGCGCACATGCACACCTGGCAGACCGCACTGCGCGGCGTCGCCGCCAACTGGACGCTGCTGCAGTACTTCCGGCACATGCACGCCGGCCTGGCCACGGTGTTCGGTCCCGAGGACCTGCGCATCGCCACGCTGGCGGGGGCGCTCAACCAGCTCAACTGCGGCACCACCACCTTGGTGGACTGGTGCCACAACAACCCCACGCCGGCGCACAGCGACGCAGCGGTGGACGCGCTGCTGGCCTCGGGCATCCGCGCGGCCTTCTTCCATGGCACGCCCAAGCCCGACCCCCAGCCGGGCCAGGCGCCGTTCTGGGAGGTGCCCCACCCGCGCGCCGAGATTCAGCGCCTGCTCAAGGCCCACCAGGGCCGGCCGCTGCTCAGCGTGCACGCCGCCGTGCTGGGCCCGCACTACAGCACGCTGGAGGTGGCGGTGCACGACTTCCGCATGGCCCGCGACTTCGGCCTCATCGCCTCGCTGCACCAGGGCGGCGGTGCGGCGCGCGCGCCCGAGGGCTGGGCGCAGCTGGAGGCGCTGGGCTTGCTGGGGGAGCAGATCAACATCGTGCACGGCCACGCGCTGAGCGACGAGCAGCTCAAGCGCTTCTGTGGCCTGGGCATGAGTTTTTCGGCCGCGGCCGAGAACGAGATGACCCAGGGCCACGGTCACCCGCTCACGGGTCGGTTGCGCGCGCTGGGCCGCGCGCCCTCGCTGGGCGTGGACCTGGAAAGCGTGTTGGGCGGCGACATGATCACCCAGGCGCGCATCGCGCTGGGCGTGCAGCGCAGCCTGGACAACGAAGCCCACCGCGCCGCGCACGGCGGTATCCCGGACACCACCAGCATCACCACGCGCGAGGCGCTGGCCTGGATCACGGTCGAGGGCGCGCGCATGCTGCGCCAGCTGCACCGCATCGGCACCCTGGCCCGAGGCAAGCAGGCCGACCTGGTGCTGATCCGCGCGGACAGCCTGAACATGCAGCCCGTGCACGACCCGGTGAGCGCGGTGGTGTTCCAGGCCGCGCTGGCCAACATCGATTCGGTCATGGTCGCGGGGCAGTGGCGCAAGCGCGCCGGCCAACTCGTGGGCGTGGACCTGCCCCCCTTGCTCGCGGCGCTGCGCGCGTCGGGCGAGAAGATCACCCGCGCCATGGGCATGGGCGCATCGAATGGAGTTTTTGCATGAAGGTTCACTTCATTGGCGTCGGCAAGATGGGCTTGCCCATGGCGCGCCACCTGCTCGCGGCCGGCCACGGTGTCACGGTGGAAGACCCGGCGGCGGACCGCCTCGCGCTCGCGCGCGAGGCCGGCCTGGCGGTCGCCGATGGCCTGGCCCTGGCCGAGCTCATCGTCTCTTCGCTGCCCCACGATGGCGCGCTGCTCGCCGTGGGCGAGCGCGTGGCCGCGCACGCGGCGAAGGGTGCGGCCTGGGTGGACACCAGCACGGTGTCGCCCGAGGCTTCGGCCCGCGCGGCCGAGGCCTGCGCGCGCGCCGGGATGCCCACCCTGCGCTGCACCGTCTCGGGCAACAACCACATGGCCGAGGCCGCGCAGCTCACGGTGATGGCCTCGGGTCCGAAGGCGCTGCACGAGCGCCTGCTGCCCCTGCTGAGCTGCTGGGGGCCGACGCAATTCTGGCTCGGCGAGGCCGAACAGGCGCGCCTGATGAAGCTGGTGGTGAACCTCATGATCGCGCAGACCAGCGCCATGCTGGCCGAGGCGCTGAGCCTGGGGCAGAAGGGTGGTCTGGCCTGGCAGGACATGTGGCGGGTCATCGGCGCCAGCGCCGTCGCCTCGCCCATCGTGAAGGCCAAGGGCGTGCAGCTGAGCCAGCGCGACTACACGCCCACCTTCACCGTGGGGCAGATGAACAAGGACATCGACCTCATCCTGGGCGAGGGCGCGCGCCTGCAGGTGCCCCTGACGCAGACGGCGGCCACGCGCCAGCTCATGTCGGCCGCGCAGGCCCAGGGCGACGGGGCCTTGGACTACGCGGCCATCATCCGCGTGGCGCAGCGGGCCGCCGGCCTGGACACCGATTGAGGCGACAGAAAGGAAGGTTGCGCATGCGATCGTTCGTTTATCAGGGCTTGCCCAGCCGCGTGGTGTTTGGCGCGGGCGCGCTGTCCCAGCTGCCACAGGCCATCGAGGCCATGGGCGCGCAGCGCGCGTTGGTGTTGTGCACACCGGAGCAGCGCGCCAGCGCCGAGCGCGTGGCGCGGTTGCTGGGCGACAGGGCCGCCGGCATCTTCGACCGCGCGGTGATGCACGTGCCGATCGAGACCGCGCGCGAGGCGCGTGAGGTAGCGCGGCGGCTGGGCGCGGACTGCGCCGTGGCCATCGGCGGGGGCTCCACCACCGGCCTGGGCAAGGCCATCGCGCTCGACTCGGGCCTGCCCATCCTGGCCATTCCCACCACCTACGCGGGCTCGGAGATGACGCCGATCTACGGCATCACCGAGGCGGGCCTGAAGAAGACCGGTAAGGACCTGAAGGTCCTGCCCAAGAGCGTGATCTACGACCCCGAGCTCACGCTGACGCTGCCCGTGGGCCTGAGCGTGACCAGCGGCCTCAACGCCATCGCGCACGCGGCCGAGGGCCTGTACTCGGTGGAAGGCAATCCGGTGATCGACCTGATGGCGGAGGAGGGCATCGCCGCCATCGGCCGCGCGCTGCCGCGCATCCGCGCGAGCGCCAGCGACGTGGAGGCGCGCGGCGACGCGCTGTACGGCGCCTGGCTGTGCGGCATCGTGCTGGGCTCGGTGGGCATGGCACTGCACCACAAGCTGTGCCACACCCTGGGCGGCAGCTTCAATCTGCCGCACGCCGAGACGCACACCGTGGTGCTGCCACATGCGCTGGCCTACAACGCGGCCGCGGCGCCGCAGGCCATGCGGCGCATCGCGCGGGCCTTGGGTCGCGACGACGGACAGGCCGCGCGGGCGGTGTTCGACCTGGCGAAGGACAACGGCGCGCCGGTGGCGTTGCGCGACATCGGCATGAAGGCCGAGGACCTGGACCGCGCGGGCGAGATCGCCTTGCAGAACCAGTACCCGAACCCGCGCCCCCTGGAGGCGCGGGCCATCCGCGAACTCCTGCAGGCGGCCTGGGAGGGCGCGCGGCCCGCCTGAATGGCCGGGGCCGTGCCCGGCGCGGCCGTCAGCTGTCCGGGCGCTCGCCCTCGGGCGCGGGCGGATCGATGGGCAGCGGGGTGGCCAGCACCTTGTCGATGGTGCGCCCGTCCATGTCCACGATCTCCAGGCGCCAGCCTTCCCAGGTGGCGCAGTCGCCGACGCGCGGCAGGCGGCCCGTCAGCAGCATCAGCATGCCACTGAGGGTGTGGTAGCGGCCGCGCTCTTCGTCGGGCACGCTGAGCAGCCCCAGCCGGTCCTTCAGCTCGGGCACGGGGATGTGGCCGTCGAGCAGCCAGGAGCCGTCCTCGCGCTGCATGGCCCAGGCGGTTTCCGGGTCGCGCGGCTGGAACTCGCCCGTGATCGCCTCGATGAGGTCCTGCAGCGTGACGATGCCCTGCAGCTCGCCGTACTCGTCGATCACGAAGGCCATCTGCACGTCGGAGAGGCGGAAGTTGTCCAGCAGCTCCATGCCCGTGATGGTCTCGGGCACGTACAAGGGCGTTTGCAGCGGCTGCTCGGACAGTTCACGCGCCGTGCCGCGGATGGCCTGCGCCAGCCACTGTCGCGCGTTCAGCACGCCCTGCAGCTGGCCCAGGTTGCCCTTGACCACCGGGAAGCGCGAGTGGTTGCTGCTCTCCACGCGCGCCATGTTCACCTCGAACGGCTCCTCCAGGTCGAGCACCACCACGTCGCTTCGCGGCACCATCAGCGAGCCGATCTGGCGGTCGTCGAGCCGGAACACGTTGCGCACCATGGCGTGCTCGTGCGACTCGATCACGCCCGCACTCGTGCCTTCGGCCAGCATGGCGTGGATCTCTTCCTCGGTGACGGCGTTGGCGTTGCCCTCCTTGACGCCCAGCAGGCGCAGCAGCGCGCGTGTGGACACCGACAGCAGGATCACGAACGGCTTGGTGGCCTTGGACAGCCAGTCGATGGGCCGCGCCACCAGGCGCGCCAGCGACTCGGGGTAGGTCTGGCCCAGGCGCTTGGGCACCAGCTCGCCCACCACGATGGAGAAGTAGGTGATGACCACCACCACCAGCGCGGTGGCGCCGAACTGGCTGGCCTGTTCGGGCGCGCCCAGGCCTTGCAGCCAGACCGCCAGCGGCCCGGCCAGGGCGGCCTCGCCGACGATGCCGTTGAGCACACCGATGGAGGTGATGCCGATCTGGATGGTGGAGAGGAAGCGGTTCGGGTCTTCCCCGAGCTTGACGGCCGCGGCGGCCGCGCCGTCGCCTTCGTCGATGAGTTTCTGCAGTCGCGCCTTGCGCGCGGTGACGAGCGCCAGCTCCGACATGGCGAAGACGCCATTGAGGAGGATGAGCGCGATCAGTAAGGCAATTTCCATGGGGGTGTGTCAAGCAAGTGCTGGGCCGTCCGCCGTGGCGCGCGGGTGGCGCCACATCGGGGCGGACGGAGCAAGAAGGGGGCGTGGCTCAGGCGCGCCGGGGCGGGCGGAACGGACCGTCCAGCAGGGGAGCCGGTGGCGGACCCCGGTCGGCGGGCGCCTGGGCTGGCGTCATCACGTGGGACAGCGGTGGCGCGGCGCGCCGCTGCAGGGTGTCGGGCAGGTCGGGGAGTTCGTCGCCCAGCGCGTGTTCCAGGTCGGCCAGGCCTTTCTGGCTCTTGGCGAGCGGGTGGTTGGCGCTGGCGTCGATCAGCGCGTCGGCCGCGCGCGGCACGTCGACGATGTGGTCGGGGATGCCGAAGCCCACCACCCCGAGCAGGAAATGGCAGGCGAACAGCGCAATGAGCCAGCGGCGCATAAGAACGGCGATTTTACGAAACCGCCCCGCGGGACCGCGGCAGGCCCGTCAATGCGCCTTTTCCAGCGGCGGCGGCGCCAGCACGTGGCGCGCCATGGCGTGCGCCAGTTCGGCCTCGCCCAGGAACACCGTGCCCACGCCCGCGGCCTTCATGCGCTCGGCCTCGTCCTCGTTGTGCGAGCGCACCACGATCTGTATCTCGGGGTTGAGCGTGCGCGCGGTGTCGATCATCTGGTGCAGCGACAGCGTGTCCTGGGTGGCGATGACCAGCATGCGCGCCTGCGCGATGTGGGCCTGGATCAGCACCTCGGGGTCGCCCGCATTGCCCACCACGGCGGCCATCCCCTTGGCGCGCAGGGCCTCCACCAGCTCGCGGTTCTGGTCGGCCACCACGAAGGGCTGGCCCGCCGCCTTGAGCGCCTGCGCGATGCGCCGGCCCACGCGGCCGTAGCCCACCAGCACCACCTGGCGCGACAGGTACTTGGCCTCGGTGCTGCGCGGCAGCTCGGCCAGCGGGTCGTCGCGCGCCTCCAGGCGGCGGACCAGCAAGGAGTGCTCGCGCAGCAGCTGGCGCAGCGGCTCGATGGCCTTGAACAGCAGGGGGTTGAGGGCGATGGAGATCAGCGCGCCCGCCAGCACCAGGCTGTGGCCTTCGTCGGGCATGAGACCCAGCTGGGCGCCCAGGCCCACCAGGATGAAGGAGAACTCGCCGATCTGCGCCAGGCTGGCCGAGATGGTGAGCGCGGTGTGCAAGGGGTAGCGCATCAGCAGCACCAGGGCCACCGCCGCCAGCGACTTGCCCACCACGATGATGGCCACCACGCCCAGCACGTGGACCGGCTCCTCGATGAGCACATAGGGGTCGAACAGCATGCCCACCGAGACGAAGAACAGCACCGCGAAGGCGTCGCGCAGCGGCAGAGATTCTTCGGCCGCGCGGTGGCTGAACTCGGACTCGCGCAACACCATGCCGGCGAAAAAGGCGCCCAGCGCGAAGGACACGCCGAACAGCTCGGCCGAGGCGAAGGCGATGCCCACGGCCGCGGCCACCACGCACAGGGTGAACAGCTCGCGCGAGCCGGTGCGCGTGACCTGCCACAGCAGCCAGGGGAAGAGCTTGCGCCCCACCAGCAGCATGAGCGCGACAAAGCCGCCCACGCGCAGCAGCGTCAGGCCCAGGGCGGTGCCCACGGACTCGGCACCGCCATTGTCGGGCGCGGTGCCGCCCAGGAAGCCGGCCAGCGGCGGCAGCAGCACCAGCACCAGCACCATGGCCAGGTCTTCCACCACCAGCCAGCCGACCGCGATGCGCCCGGTGATGGAGCCCAGGATGCCCAGGCTTTCCAGCGCACGCAGCAGCACCACCGTGCTGGCCACCGACAGCGAGATGCCCAGCACCAGCGCGGGGCCGATGGCCCAGCCCCACCAGCTCGCCATGGCCATGCCCATCAGCGTGGCCACCACCATCTGCACCACGGCGCCGGGCAGGGCGATCTTGCGCACCGAGAGCAGGTCGTCGAGCGAGAAGTGCAGGCCCACGCCGAACATCAGCAGCATCACGCCGATCTCGGCGAGCTGCGAGGCGATCGCGGCGTCGGCCACGAAACCGGGTGTGTAGGGGCCAATGATCACGCCCGCCAGCAGGTAGCCCACCAGGGCCGGCAGCTTCAGTCGTGCGCAGATGAACCCCAGGATCAGCGCCAGCCCGAGGCCGGCCGCAATCGTGTTGATCAGCGCGAGATTGGCGTGCATGCGGCGGGGGTGTGTGGCGTCTCGGGCGGGGGCGGGGGATACCCGAGTGTCGCGCAAATTCGCGCCCAGCCCGGGCGCGGGTTTTTCTCAGTGGGCGAGCGACTGGCCGTGGGCCTTCACGATCTCCAGGAAGCGCCGCAGCCGCGCGGTCTGGAAGCGCGCCGGCGGATACACGAGCTGCACTGGCAGTGGCTCGGCGCGCCAGCCCGGCACCAGGCGCACCAGCCGGCCCTCGCGCAGGTCCTCCGCCACCAGCCAGGCCGAGACCACGGCCACGCCCAGTCCCGCCAGCACCGCGCTGCGCAGCGCGTACAGGCTGTCGGTGCGCAGGCGCGGGCGGATGTCGAAGCGCAGCGCGGCGCCACCGCCCACGGGGTTGAGCACCACGCGGTCGCGGTAGTAGGTCTGCAGCGCCAGCCAGGGCAGCTCGCGCAGTTGCTCGGGCGCGCGCGGCGCCTTGTGCCGGTCCAGCAGCGCGGGCGCGCCGATCACGATGCGCGGCAGCTCGAACAGCGGCACGGCCACCAGGTTGGGGTCGCGCACCTTGCCGACCTGGATCGCGCAGTCGATGCCCTCGGCGACGAAATCCGCCTCGCGGTCGGCGAGCAGCCACTCCACGCGCACCTCGGGGTGGGCGCGCAGGTACTGCGCCAGCGGCGCCACCAGCTGTTCCTGCCCCAGCGCGTGCGGCACCAGCACCTTGAGCGTGCCGCTGGCCGCGCGCCGCGAGCCGCGCAGCTCCTCCTGCATGGCGTCCCACTCGTCGATCAGCGAGCGCGCCATGGCCAGGCAGCGCTCGCCGTCGGGCGTGAGCGTGGCCGCGTGGGTGGAGCGGCGCAGCAGCCGCACGCCGAAGTGGCGCTCCAGCGCCTGCAGGCGGCGGCTCACGGTGGGCTGCGTGGTGTCCAGGCGCTGGGCCGCCGCCGACAGGCTGCCGCTCTCGACGATGCGCACGAAGGTCTGCAGCAGTTCGATGCGGTCGAGGGCGAGAGGGGTTTCTTTCATGCGTTGAACGTATGAAGTTAGTTCGCTGGAAAGTCTATCCCGGGCGCGGATATGCGAGAAGAATTCGACTATTCCGTTTTTTGCTCAGGAGTTCTCTTGTCTTCCATTCATATAACGCATGACCAGAGGGATGGCCTTGCCACACCGGCCGGCCTGCCCGCGCTGCTCGCGGCCGGCGCCGGCTTCAGCGTCGCCTCGATCTACTACAGCCAGCCCATGCTGCCCGAGCTGGCGCGAAGCCTGCAGGCCGGCGAGGGCGCCATCGGGGCAGTGCCCATGCTCACGCAGCTCGGCTACGCCGCCGGCATCTTGCTGTTGGCGCCGCTGGGCGACCGCTTCGACCGGCGCCGCGTGATGCTGGTGAAGGCGGGCCTGCTCGCGCTGGCGCTGCTGGCCAGCGCATTCGCACCGGGTGTCGCCGTGTTGCTGGCCGCAAGCCTGTTCGTGGGCATCACCGCCTCGCTCGCGCAGGACTTCGTGCCCGCCGCCGTCTCGATCGCGCCGGAACACAGCCGTGGCCGGGCCGTGGGCGCGGTGATGACGGGGCTGTTGCTGGGCATCCTGCTGTCGCGCGTGGTCAGCGGCCTGGTCACGCAGGCGCTGGGTTGGCGCGCGATGTTCGGTCTGGCCGCCGCCAGCGTGGTGCTGCTGGCGCTGGTGGTGTTTTGGCGCGTGCCCGCCTTTCAGCCGGCCACGCGGCTGGGCTATGGCCAGCTGCTGGCCTCCCTGGCCGGCCTGTGGCGCCGGCACCCGCCGCTGCGCCGCGCCGCGTTTGCGCAGGCCTTGCTGGGCTTGGGCTTCAGCGCCTTCTGGTCCACGCTGGCCGTGATGCTGCACGCGCGCTTCGGCCTCGGCAGCGGCGCGGCCGGGGCCTTCGGGCTCGCCGGCGCGGCGGGGGCGCTGGCCGCGCCACTCGCCGGCCGCCTGGCCGACCGGCACGGCCCGCGCCGCGTGGCCTTGCTGGGTGCCGGCGTGGCAGCGCTGGCCTATGCGCTGATGTTGGGCATGGAGGTGCTGCCGGCGTCGGCGCAGTTGCTGCTGCTGGTGCTCAGCGCCATCGGCCTCGACTTCGGCTTCCAGGCCACGCTCATCGCGCACCAGAGCACGGTCTACGGCCTCGACGCGGCCGCGCGCAGCCGGCTCAACGCCATGCTTATCACGGCGATGTTCGTGGGCATGGCCAGCGGCTCGGTGGTTGGCGCACTGGCCTTCGCGCATGGCGGGTGGCCGGCCGTCGCCGCCATCGGCGTGGCGAGCGCAGCCCTGGCCGTGCTGTGGCGCTGGCGGGCATAACGCAGCCCGGGGCGCGGGCTTCGTGTGACTGTCATGTGAATGTCACGCATCGAGGCAATACTGGGTGGTTCAGTAGGGAAAGGACCGCCCCATGCTTCTGAACGGCAACGACGACCTGATGCGCCGCCTGAGTGACGACCTCATGGACGGCTACGACGAAGAACTCGAGATGGAGATCGAGGACCGCGGCCTCGACGAAGGCGCGGACCCGGAGGCCGCCGCTCAGCGCAAGGAGGCGCGCCGGGTCTACTTTCGCGAGCTGTTCCGCCTGCAGGCGGAACTGGTGAAGCTGCAGGACTGGGTGGTGAGCACCGGCCACAAGCTGGTGGTGGTGTTCGAGGGCCGCGACGCGGCCGGCAAGGGCGGGGTGATCAAGCGCATCACGCAGCGCCTGAACCCGCGCGTGTGCCGCGTGGTGGCGCTGCCGGCCCCCAACGACCGTGAGCGCACGCAGTGGTACTTCCAGCGCTACGTGACGCACCTGCCCGCGGGCGGCGAGATCGTTCTGTTCGATCGCAGCTGGTACAACCGCGCGGGCGTCGAGCGGGTCATGGGCTTCTGCGACGACGAGCAGCTGGAATCCTTCTTCCGCACCGTGCCCGAGTTCGAGAAGATGCTGGTGCATTCGGGTATCCAGTTGGTGAAGTACTGGTTCTCCATCTCCGATGAGGAGCAGGAGGCGCGCTTCCTCGGCCGCATCCACGACCCGCTCAAGCAGTGGAAGCTCAGCCCCATGGACCTGGAGAGCCGCCGCCGCTGGGAGCTCTACACCAAGGCCAAGGAGGAGATGCTGGCGCGCACGAACATCCCCGAATCGCCCTGGTGGGTGGTGCCGGCCGACGACAAGAAGACGGCGCGGCTGAACTGCATCCACCACCTGCTCTCGCTGATCCCGTACCACGAGGTCGAGCGGCCCGGCATTACGCTGCCCGAGCGCATCCGCCACGAGGGCTATCGCCGCCACCAGGTGCCGGGCGAAATCTACGTGCCGCAGATCTACTGACGGCGCCCGCGGCCAGGGCGAAAAGGAAAAGCGCCAGGCCGAAGCCTGGCGCTTTTCTTGGGTTCGGCGGGTTCGATCAGAACTTGTAGTTGGCGGTGAACGTGGCCGAGCGGGGCGCGCCCAGGGCGAGTCGGCCGCCGCCGTTGTTCAGGGTCATCAAGTACTCCTCGTCGAACAGGTTGTAGATGTTCAACTGAAGGCTGAGCTTGGAATTCACCTGGTACTTGGCCATGGCGTCGGCCACCCAGTAGGAGGGCACGTTGGGCATGTTGCCCTGGGCGCCGCTGGTGTTGACGAAGCGCTTGGCTTCCGACACGTAGCGCGCACCCAGGCCCATGGTCAGCTTGTCCCACTGGTACGAGGTCCACAGCGTGGCGCTCAGGTCCGGCGACCAGCGCACGCGGTCGGTGCCCACGCCGGTGGCGTTGCGCACGTCGATTTGCTTGGTGCTGGTCTTGGCCAGTCCGGCGGTGATCTGCCAGAACGGGGTGATCTGGCCCGTGGCCGACAGCTCGATGCCCTGTACCTGGGTCTTGCCTTCCTGAACGGTGGCCAAGGTGACCTGGTCGACCGTGGTCTGGTTGTCGTTGACCGTGCGGAAGACCGCGGCCGCGACGTTGAGGCGCTTGTTGAGCAGATCCCACTTGGTGCCCAGCTCGACCGTGTTGGTCTTCTGCGGGTCGAACGCGGGGTTGTTGATGCTGGTGGCGCTGGTGCTCAACTGCGTGAAGGCGCCGGGCGGGGTGGAGGAGGTCGCATAGGACGCGTACACGCTGCCGTTTTCCGCCGGCTTGTAGACGCCGCCGATGCTCCAGCTCACCAGGCTGCGCGAGTCCTCGAGCGGGGGGGCCCCGACGGCGGCGCTCGAGCTCAGCTTGTAGACGTCCACGCGCGCGCCGCCGTTGATGGACCAGCGCTCGTTGATCTTGGCGTCGTCGAAGGCGTAGACGCTGATGGTGTTGGTGGTGGTGCCCGACTCGTCACCCGTGCGCGGGCCGAAGTTGACCATGGCCCGGTACGGGTCCGGGTTGTACAGGTTGGCCGGCGCGGTACCGGTCGCGGTGCCGTGGCTGAAGTTCGTCTGCTTCTCGTGCAGCAACTCCACGCCGGCGGCCAGCGAGTGCTGCATGCCCCCCGCGTCGAACCGGGTGTTCAGGCTGGTCTGGTTGGCCAGGATGCTGTTTTCCTGATCGACGCGCTGGCGCGACAGGTTCACGGTCCAGGCGGAGAGCGGTCCGCCCGTGTTGCCGATGCCCGCGCCACCGGTGTTCATGCCGGTGAGCGTGCGGTCCATGTGGGTTTTGCCGTAGCGCGTGACGTTGCGGACCGTCGTGGCCTCGCCGAGGTCGTGCTCGACCTTCACGGTGAACATGTCGGCGTCGACCTTCTCGCGGTCGTTCACGCTGCCGTAGAAGTTCTCGCGGCGCACCTTGGGGCCGATGACGGAGGTGTAGCCTTCGTAGCCGATGGCGGGAATGCCGCCGTCGGGCACGTTGTCCTGGCGAAGGTGCTGGCTGAACAGATGCACCCGGGTGGGCGTGCCCAGGCCGGTCACATACGACAGACCCACGCCATAGCCCTTGTTCTCCACGAAGTCGCGGCCGTCGACGCCGCTGTCCTGCACCATGGCATTGAGGCGCAAGGCCGAGGTGTCGCTGAGCTGTCGGTTCAGGTCGACCGTGGCGCGGCGGCGGTCGCCCGTGCCCACGGTGCCGGAAACGCTGCTCTCGTCGCCCAGATGGGCCTGCTTGGAAATCAGGTTGATGAAGCCGGCGCTGGCGCCGCGCCCGGTCTCGGCGCCGGCGGCGCCTTTCACCACCTCGACCTGTTCGAGATTGAAGGTGTCGCGCGTGACCGCGCCCAGGTCGCGGATGCCATCGACGAAGGTGGACTGTTGCAGCGAGAAGCCACGCAGCTGAAAGGTGTCGCCGGCCGAGGTGTTGCCGTTCTCGCCCATCTGCATGGTGATGCCGGGGGTGTTGCGCAGGGCTTCCATCAGCGTGACGGCGCCTTGCTCCTCGATCACTTCCTTCTTGATGATCTGCACCGTCTTGGGCGTGTCGAGCAGGGGCGCGGTGAACTTCTCGTTGGCCGACTTCTCGGCCCTGTACGGCACCTCGGGCGCTTCTTTCACCGTGACGGTCGGCAGGGTGGTAGCGGGCGCGGTCTGCGCCATGCCCGCGGCGGGCAGGGCGGCGGCCAGCAGGGCCAGGAGTTGGGTGGATGGGCGGGCGGTGCGGCGGCGGTAGCGAGCCATGGTCGGTCCTTGAGGCTGTTGTGGTGAGTCGGCTGGCTGGCTTCCTCGTCACGGCGCTCAGGTGCCGGGGCACGGATGGGGGAGGCGCTGGGTCGGTGGCTGGCTGCGCCCTATTATTGCTAATGAAAACGGTTCTCATTAACAATACATGCAAAATTTCTTCACACTTCGTTGTGTGGGTGCATCAGCGGGTGCTGGGTGCGCGGTTTGCCCCAGGAACAACCGGCCGCCGGCTGGTGCCAAGCACAAAATTCCCTATGAGGGGGATAAAGACTATTAATCCGATCATTCCATAGTCATCGACTATGATTGTCCCCGTCGCGTTGAACTGCGTTTGGCGCCGTCACCGTTTTCCCCATTTCCTTCAACCGCAACCAGGAGTTCCCATGTCCCTGATCAACACCACCGTTCAACCCTTCTCCACCACGGCCTTCCACAACGGCAAGTTCGTGCCTGTGAGCGACGCGAGCCTGCGTGGCGAGTGGTCGGTGCTGGTGTTCATGCCGGCGGCCTTCACCTTCAACTGCCCGACCGAAGTGGAAGACGCGGCCGACAACTACGCCGAGTTCCAGAAGCTGGGCGCCGAGGTCTACATCGTCACCACCGACACCCACTTCTCGCACAAGGTGTGGCACGAGACCTCGCCCGCCGTGGGCAAGGCCAAGTTCCCCCTGGTGGGCGACCCCACGCACCAGCTGACCCGTGCCTTCGGCGTGCACATCGAGGAAGAGGGCCTGGCGCTGCGTGGCACCTTCATCATCAACCCCGAGGGCGTGATCAAGACCGCCGAGATCCACGACAACGCGATCGCCCGCGACATGAAGGAAACCCTGCGCAAGCTCAAGGCCGCCCAGTTCGTGGCCAAGAACCCGGGCCAGGTGTGCCCCGCCAAGTGGAACGACGGCGCCAAGACCCTGACGCCCTCGCTGGACCTCGTCGGCAAGATCTGATCGCCGCGATCCGCTGAAAACCCGTTGAGGGTTTTGCGTTGAACCTTGGGTGCCATGCGCCCAGGGTTCCTCGCAAAACGCTGAATCGAAAGGAGTCCCCCATGCTCGACGACACCCTCAAGGCCCAGTTGCAGGCCTACCTGGGCAAGCTGCAGCGGCCCATCCGCCTCATCGCCTCGCTCGACGGTTCCGCCCCGTCGCAGGAGTTGCGCGAACTGCTGCAGACCATCGCCGGCCTGTCGGACCAGGTGAGCTACGACGACAGCGGCACGGACGCGCGCAAGCCCTCGTTCGTGATCGCCCGCGAAGGCGAGACCACGGGCGTGCGCTTCGCCGCCATTCCCCTGGGCCACGAGTTCACCTCGCTGGTGCTGGCCCTGCTATGGACCGGCGGTCACCCGCCCAAGGCCGAGCAGGAAACGCTGGACGCCATCGCCACGCTGCAGGGCGACCTGCGCTTCGAGGTCTACATGAGCCTGAGTTGCCACAACTGCCCGGACGTGGTTCAGGCGCTGTCGCTGATGGCCATCCGCAACCCGGCGGTGCAGGTCACCGTGATCGATGGCGGGCTGTTCCAGGCCGAGGTCGAGCAGCGCCAGGTGATGGCGGTGCCCATGGTCTTCCTCAATGGCGAAGAGTTCGGCGGCGGCCGCATGTCGCTGGAAGAGATCGTCGCCAAGCTCGACGTGAACGCCGACGCCCGCGAAGCGGCCAAGCTGGACGCCAAGGACCCGTTCGACGTGCTGATCGTTGGTGGTGGCCCGGCCGGCGCCGCCGCGGCCGTCTATGCGGCGCGCAAGGGCATCCGCGTGGGCGTGGCGGCCGAGCGCTTCGGCGGCCAGGTGAACGACACGCTGGCCATCGAGAACTACATCAGTGTGCTGGAAACCGACGGCCCGAAGTTCGCCGCCGCGCTGGAAGCCCAGGTGCGTCACTACGGCGTGGACATCATGAACCTGCAGCGCGCCGAGAAACTGGTGCCCGCCAGCGAGCCGGGCGGCCCCGTGCAGGTGGTCATGGCCAATGGCGCCACCCTGAAAGCGCGCAGCGTGATCCTGTCGACCGGCGCGCGCTGGCGCAACGTGAACGTGCCCGGCGAGGCCGAGTACCGCAACAAGGGCGTGGCCTACTGCCCGCACTGCGACGGCCCCCTGTTCAAGGGCAAGCGCGTGGCGGTGATCGGCGGTGGCAACTCGGGCGTGGAGGCCGCGATCGACCTGGCCGGCATCGTCGAGCACGTGACGCTGATCGAATTCGCCGACGCGCTCAAGGCCGATGCGGTGCTGGTCACCAAGCTCAAGAGCCTGCCCAACGTGGCGATCCACACGAATGCGCAGACCACCGAGATCACTGGCGCCAACGGCACGGTGAACGGCCTGAGCTACAAGGACCGCGCCAGCGGCGAGCAGCGCCACGTCGAACTGGAAGGCGTGTTCGTCCAGATCGGCCTGGTGCCCAACACCGAATGGCTCAAGGGCACGGTGGAGCTCAGCCGCTTCGGCGAAATCGTGATCGACGCCAAGGGCCACACCAACGTGGACGGCGTGTTCGCGGCCGGCGACTGCACCACGGTGCCGTACAAGCAGATCGTGATCGCCGCCGGCGCGGGATCGACCGCGGCCCTGAGCGCCTTCGATTACCTGATCCGCCAGCCGGTGGCGGAAGCCACGGCGGCCTGAGCTCAGTACTCGAGGCGTTCGGGCCGCACCTCTTGCAGGATGGTGGTCGCGATTTCCTCGATCGACTTGGTGGTGGTGGAGAGCCAGCGGATGCCCTCGCGGCGCATCATGGCCTCCGCCTCGGCCACCTCCATGCGGCAGTTCTCCAGGTCGGCGTAGCGCGAGTTGGGGCGGCGCTCGTTGCGGATTTCGCTCAGGCGATCCGGCGCGATGGTCAGGCCGAACAGCTTCTTGCGGTGCGTGGCCAGGGCGGGCGGCAGCTTGCGGCGCTCGAAATCCTCGGGAATCAGCGGGTAGTTGGAGGCCTTCAGGCCGTACTGCATGGCGAGGTACAGCGAGGTCGGCGTCTTGCCGCTGCGGCTCACGCCGACCAGGATCACGTCGGCGCTCTCCAGGTCCTTGTCGCTCTGGCCGTCGTCGTGCGCCAGCGAGTAGTTGATGGCCTCGATGCGGTCGTGGTAGGCCTTGCTCTTGGACGCGTCGGAAAAGCGCCCCACGCGGTGGTTGCTCTTGATCCCCAGCTCTTCCTCCAGCGGCTGCACGAAGGTGCCGAACATGTCGAGCAGCATGCCGCGGCAGTGGTGCTGGAAGACGTCGAGCACCTCGGCGTTGACGACGGTGGTGAACACCAGCGGGCGCCGGCCCTCCACCTCGGCGGTGTGGTTGATCTGGCGCGCCGCCTGGTGAGCTTTGTCCACGCTGTCCAGGAAGGGCAGGCGCACCCGGCGCACCGTGGCCTCGAACTGGGCGAGGATGGCGTTGCCGAAGGTTTCGGCGGTGATGCCGGTGCCGTCGGAGACGAAAAAGACCGTTCGGTGGGACATGGGAAGGGCGTCCTTACAATCCGCTGCTGTTGCGTGGCGGGCCATTATCCGGGCCCGTGGCGCCCCCCCCAATTTCCGCCTTGCCCGGTGGCCGACCCACAACACAACCACAGGTCACACGCTGGTGCATGGAACCCCGGTTTTTCAACCTTAGGAGTTTTTCCATGTCCAACCTGTTCGAGGCGACCGCCCTGGTCGTGCCTTTCGAGAAGCTGCGGATGAGCGACGTCGAGTCGGTCGGCGGCAAGAACGCCAGCCTCGGCGAGATGATTTCTCAGCTGCCCAGCGGTGTGAAGGTGCCCACCGGCTTCGCCACCACGGCGCACGCCTTCCGCGAGTTTCTCCAGCACGGTGGCCTGGCCGACCGCATCAACCAGCGCCTGGCCACGCTCGACACCGAAGATGTGCGCGCCCTGGCCGCCGCCGGCGCCGAGATCCGCGCCTGGGTCGAGGCCCAGCCCTTTCCGGCCGACCTGGAAAGGGCCATCCGCGAGGCCTTCGCCACCCTGAGCGAGGGCAACGCCAAGGCCTCGTTTGCCGTGCGCTCCTCTGCCACCGCCGAAGACCTGCCCGACGCGTCCTTCGCGGGCCAGCAGGAAACCTTCCTCAACGTGGTCGGCATCGAGGAGGTGCTGCACAAGATGAAGGAGGTGTTCGCCAGCCTCTACAACGACCGCGCCATCAGCTACCGCGTGCACAAGGGCTTCGCCCACGCCGAGGTGGCCTTGTCGGCCGGCGTGCAGCGCATGGTGCGCTCCGACCTGGGCGCGGCCGGCGTGATGTTCACCATCGACACCGAGAGCGGCTTTTCCGATGTCGTCTTCATCACCAGCAGCTACGGCCTGGGTGAGACCGTGGTGCAGGGCGCCGTGAACCCCGACGAGTTCTACGTGCACAAGCCCATGCTCAAGGCCGGCAAGCGCGCGCTCATCCGCCGCAACCTGGGCAGCAAGCTGATCCAAATGGTGTTCAGCACGGCCGAGGAGAAGGCCGCCGACGGCCCGCTGAAGGGCAAGCTGGTGAAGACCGTGGACGTGCCCGTGGAGCAGCGCAACCGCTACAGCCTGAGCGACGCCGACGTGGCGCAGCTGGCCCAGTACGCGCTGGTGATCGAGCAGCACTATGGCCGCCCCATGGACATCGAGTGGGGCAAGGACGGCACCGACGGCCAGATCTACATCCTGCAGGCCCGCCCCGAAACGGTGAAAAGCCAGAGCGCCGGCAAGACCGAGGTGCGCTACAAGCTCAAGGGCAAGGGCTCGGTGCTGGCCAGCGGCCGCGCCATCGGCCAGAAGGTGGGCACCGGCCCGGTGCGCCTGGTGCACAGCATCGGCGAGATGGACAAGGTGCAGCCCGGCGACGTGCTGGTCACCGACATGACCGACCCCAACTGGGAGCCCGTGATGAAGCGCGCCAGCGCGATCGTCACCAACCGCGGCGGGCGCACCTGCCACGCGGCCATCATCGCGCGCGAACTCGGCATCCCGGCCGTGGTGGGCTGCGGCGACGCCACCGAGCGGCTCAAGGACGGCACCCTGGTCACCGTGAGCTGCGCCGAGGGCGACACCGGCAACATCTACGACGGCCTGCTCGAGACCGAGATCAGCGAGGTCAAGCGCGGCGAGATGCCCGATCTCGACGTGAAGATCATGATGAACGTGGGCAACCCACAGCTGGCCTTCGACTTCGCCCAGATCCCCAACGGCGGCGTGGGCCTGGCGCGGCTGGAATTCATCATCAACAACAACATCGGCGTGCACCCCAAGGCCATCCTCGACTACCCCAACGTCGACGCCGACCTGAAGAAGGCGGTGGAGTCGGTGGCGCGCGGCCATGCCTCGCCGCGCGCGTTCTACGTCGACAAGGTCGCCGAGGGCGTGGCCACCATCGCCGCGGCCTTCTGGCCCAAGGCGGTGATCGTTCGCCTGTCGGACTTCAAGAGCAACGAGTACCGCAAGCTGGTGGGCGGCTCCCGCTACGAACCCGACGAAGAAAACCCCATGCTGGGTTTCCGCGGCGCGGCGCGCTACATCAGCCACGACTTCGCCGAGGCCTTTGCCATGGAATGCGAGGCGCTCAAGCGCGTGCGCGAGGACATGGGCCTGAGCAACGTGCAGGTGATGGTGCCCTTCGTGCGCACGCTGGCGCAGGCCCAGCGCGTGACCGAGCTGCTGGCGGCCAAGGGCCTCAAGCGCGGCGAGAACGGTTTGCAGCTCATCATGATGTGCGAGATCCCCAGCAACGCCGTGCTGGCCAAGGACTTCCTGCAGTACTTCGACGGCTTCTCCATCGGCTCGAACGATCTGACGCAGCTCACGCTTGGCCTCGACCGAGATTCCGGCCTGGAACTGCTGGCGCACGATTTCGACGAGCGCGACCCGGCGGTGCGCGCGCTGCTCAAGCTGGCCATCGGCGCCTGCAAGGCCGAGGGCAAGTATGTGGGCATCTGCGGCCAAGGCCCCAGCGACCACCCCGACTTCGCGCAGTGGCTGCGCGACGAGGGCATCAGCTCCATCTCGCTCAACCCCGACACGGTGATCGACACTTGGCAGCTGCTGGCGCGGGGCTGAGCGCGCGGGGCAGCCCGCGCAAACACCTAAGGCGGGGGGGCGCGCGCAATGCGATGATCCCGCGATGCCCCCCGCGCCCGCCACGAACCCGCGCCACGACCGCCGCGCACTGGCCCTGAAGGCCGTGCTGCTGGCGGTGCTGGTGCTGGTGTCCTTCGGCACCTGCTTCTTCGCGCGAGAGCTCAGCTTCTCCGTGATGGGCTGGCCCCTGCATTTCTGGATCGCCTCCCAAGGGGCGGTGCTGGTGTTCATCGCCATCCTGGCGGTCTACACCTGGGCCATGAACCGCCTGGAGGCCCGCGACGGCGAGGGCGGCGGGGATGGGCCGGACGACGGGGGCGGCGGTGGCTGACGGCCTGGCCTACGCCGCCTACCAGCGCCGCCTGCACCGCATCCTGGCGCTGTATGTGGTGGCGCTGATTGCTTTCCTGCTGCTGATGGCCTGGGCCGAGCAGAGCGGCCTGTCGCGCCGCTGGCTGGGGCCGATCATGTTGTTCGCCACCGTCATGATGTACGGCGGCATCGGCGTCTATGGGCGCACCGCCGACCCCGAGGAGTACTACGTGGCGGGCCGGCGCATTCCGCCGGTCTACAACGGCATGGCCGCGGCCGCCGACTGGATGAGCGCGGCGTCCTTCATCAGCCTGGCCGGCGGCCTCTACCTGCAAGGCTTCGGCGGCACCGACGTGCAAGCTGGCGGACTGGCCTTCGTGCTGGGCTGGACCGGCGGCTTCTGCCTCGTGGGCCTGCTCATCGCGCCGCACCTGCGCCAGCTCAAGCTCTACACGGTGCCCGAGTACTTCATGCACCGCTTTGGCGGCCGGTGGCCGCGCCGCCTGGCGGCGTTCTCGGCGATCCTGTGTTCCTTCACCTACGTGGTGGCGCAGATTTATGGCATCGGCCTGGTGGCTTCGCGCCTGACCGGGGTGCATTTCGAGATCGGCATCATGCTGGGCCTGGGTGGGGTGGTGCTGTGTTCCTTCCTGGGCGGCATGCGGGCCATCACCTGGACCCAGGTCGCGCAATACGTGATCCTGTTGCTGGCCTTTCTGGTCCCCGTGTCCTGGTTGGCCTACCAGCAATTGGGCAACCCCCTGGCGCCGTTGGCCTACGGCAAGCAGCTCGAGAAGATCGCAGCGCTCGAGAAGGACCTGCAGGCTTCGCCGCAGGAGCGGGCGGTGCAGGCCGAGTTCCAGGCGCGGGCCCGCCAGTACCAGCGCTGGCTCCAGGACGTGGAGGGCTCGCTGCGGGAGCAGCGCATGCTCGCGCAAGAGCGCGTGCGCGAGCTGGTGGCCCAGAACGCATCTGTCGAGCGCGTCGTCGCCGCGCGCCGGGCGCTGTCGGCCTTGCCCCGGGACGCGGCCGACGCGCGCGAGCAATGGACGCGCGCCATGAAGGACAGCCAGGACCGTTCCCGCTTCCTGGGCGGGCTGCCGCCCCACACGCAGGCCTATGTCGGCGATCCGAATGGCAGCGAGGCCGAGCGCCGGGCCTTCCAGTCGTCCCGCGCGAACTTCCTGGCGCTCATGTTCTGCCTCATGGTGGGCACCGCCGGGCTGCCCCACCTGCTGACGCGCTACTACACCACGCCGTCCGTGGCCACCGCGCGGGCCTCGGTGGCCTGGTCGCTGTTCTTCATCGCGCTGCTGTACCTGAGCGCGCCCGCGCTGGCCACACTGGTGAAGTACGAGCTGATGCAGAACGTCGTGGGCAGCAGCTTCAACGCGCTGCCGTCGTGGATCGCGCAGTGGTCGCACTACGACGATTCCTTGCTCTCGGTGAGCGACATCAATGGCGACGGCATCCTGCAGTTCGGCGAGATCCGGCTGGGAGCCGATCTGATCATGCTCGCCACGCCCGAGTTGGGCGGCATGCCCTACGTGGTGTCCGGCCTGGTGGCCGCGGGTGGTTTGGCCGCCGCGCTGTCCACCGCCGATGGCCTTTTGCTGACCATCAGCAACTCGCTGGTGCGCGACACCTACTTGCAGGAGTTCGGGCGCCATGTGGCGCCCGAGCAGCGCGTGATCCTCTCCAAGTTCGCGCTGTTGAGCGTGGCCACGGTCGCGGCTTTCGTGGCATCGCTCAGGCCGGCGGAGATTCTGCCGCTGGTGGCCTCATCGTTCTCGCTCGCGGCCTCTGCCTTGGTGCCGGCCATGGTCATGGGCATCTTCTGGTCGCGCACCACGGGCGCTGCCGCGGTGGCCGGCATGCTCGCGGGCCTGAGCGTGACGGTGGGCTACATGGTGGTCAATGCCCCGGCGGTGCGGGCGGTGCTGCGGCTGCCGGCCGGCCAGTCGCTCTGGTTCGACATCCAGCCGGTGTCCGCGGCGGTGTTCGGTGTGCCGCTGGGTTTTGCGGTCATCCTGGTCCTGAGTTTGCTGACGCGCCGCCGCGTGGCGGGGGCGTAGTCGCATCGGCCTGGGCCGGTCGCGCACCGGGATCGGTGCCGTTTTAAGTTCTTCTTCAGCCTCGGGTCAGTTTGAAGTCAGTTCCGGGTCAGGGGCTGGTAAGCGCGCGTCTCTACAAATCGGCTCCGGAAGCCATCGGGCCTTCCAGCCCATTGAATGAGGAGACGCATGTGAACAGGAACACCGCAGCCATGGCGGCCGGCGCAAGCAGTGCGCCGGACCCCCGAAAACGTCCCATGACCCGCGAAGAGAAGCGGGTCATCCTGGCCTCATCGGCCGGCACCATCTTCGAGTGGTACGACTTCTATCTCTACGGTTCGCTCGCCGCGATCATCGGCGCGCAGTTTTTCTCTTCCTTTCCCGAGGCCACGCGCAACGTGTTTGCCTTGCTGGCCTTCGCGGCGGGCTTCCTGGTGCGGCCCTTCGGTGCGCTGGTGTTCGGCCGCCTCGGTGACCTGGTGGGCCGCAAGTACACCTTCCTGATCACGATCCTGATCATGGGCATTTCGACCTTCGTCGTCGGCCTGCTGCCCAGCTACGACTCCATCGGCTGGGCAGCGCCCGTGCTGCTGATCGCGCTGCGCATGCTGCAGGGCCTGGCGCTCGGTGGCGAGTACGGCGGTGCCGTGGTCTACGTGGCCGAGCACGCGCCGCATGGCCGCCGCGGCTTCTTCACGAGTTGGATCCAGACCACCGCGACGCTGGGCCTGCTGCTCTCGCTCATGGTGATCCTGGTGGTGCGCTCGGTGGTGGGTGAACAGGCCTTCACCACCTGGGGCTGGCGCATTCCCTTCCTGCTGTCGATCTTCCTGCTCGGGGTCTCGCTGTGGATTCGCCTGCAGATGGAAGAGTCTCCCGCCTTCAAGAAGATGAAAGCCGAAGGCGCCCAATCGAAGGCGCCGATTTCCGAGGCCTTCGGCAACTGGAAGAACGGCAAGTACGCCTTGCTGGCGCTGCTGGGCCTGGTGGCCGGCCAGGCGGTGGTCTGGTACACGGGCCAGTTCTATGCGCTGTTCTTCATCCAGACCATCCTGCGCGTGGACATGTTCACCGCCAACATGCTGATTGCCTGGGCGCTGATCCTGGGCACCGGCGGCTTCGTGGTGTTCGGCTCGCTCTCCGACACGATAGGCCGCAAGAAGATCATCCTGGCGGGCTGCCTGCTGGCCGCGCTGACCTACTTCCCGGTCTTCAACGCCATCACCCGGCTGGCCAACCCGGCGCTGCACGCGGCCCAGCAGAACACCACCGTGACGATCATCGCCGACCGGTCCGATTGCTCGTTCCAGTTCAACCCCACCGGCACCGCCAAGTTCACCAGTTCCTGCGACGTGACCAAGGCGCTGCTGGCGCGCAACTCGGTGAGCTACTCGGTGCAGTACCAGTCCGGCGTGGTGCCCGCGAAGGTGCAGATCGGCAGCACGGAGATACCTTCCTATGAGGCCGCCAAGCTCAGCGGCGACGACGCCAAGGCCGTGCCCGCCGCGTTCACGAAGAGCGTGAACGCGGCGCTGGCCGCGGCCGGCTACCCCGCCGCCGACAAGCCCGCGCCCGGCATCGTGAAGGTGGACGGCTTCTTCGGCGTGTTCAACGCACAGGCCTTCCCGCTGGTGATCATCCTCACCTACCTGGTGGTCCTGGTGACCATGGTGTACGGCCCGATCGCCGCGGCGCTGGTCGAGCTGTTTCCCACCCGCATCCGCTACACCGGCATGTCCCTGCCGTACCACATCGGCAACGGCTGGTTCGGTGGCCTGATGCCGGCGACGGCCTTCGCCATGATTGCCCACACCGGCGATCCGTACTACGGCCTCTGGTACCCCATCGTCATCGCCCTGGCCACGGTGCTCATCGGCGCGGTGTTCGTGCCCGACAACCACAAGAAGGACATCTTCGCCGCCGACTGAATTCGCGTGACCGGGTCCTCCCGGCCAGGCAAAGGGCTCTTCGGAGCCCTTTTTTGGTTTGCGATCTAGGGATAACCCTCACAGGGATCACCCTCACAGGGATCACCCGCTGTGGGGCGCTTGGTGTGAGGAATCGTAAGTAAACCGTAAGGGGCAGCGAAAGAATGGCGCCAACCCAAGGTGTCACTCACGCATGTTGCTGTTCCTGTCCATTGCCAAGCTGATCTGCGAGATCGCGCTCATGTCGCTGTTCGGCCAGTGGGTGCTGGGCCTGCTGGCGGGCGCCAAGCGCGACACCAACTTCTTCTACCAACTGCTGGCGCAGATCGGCCGTCCCTTCGTGGTGATGGCGCGCTTCATCACGCCGCGCAGCATCGTGCTGGACCGCCATGTGCCGCTGGTGGCTTTCCTCGTGCTGGCCTTTGCGTGGATCGTGGTGACGGCGCTGCGCATCCAACACTGCCTGCGCATCGGTGTGGAGCTGTGCAAATGAACGCCTCGATGCAACTGCGCTTCCTGCGCGGGCAGATCAAGCTGCTGCTGGCCCTCGGCCGGCGTGCGGCGGCGCTCGAGCGCGTGGAGCGCATGCTGGCCATCGATCCCGACGACGCCTACGCCTGGGCGACGCTCGCCCATCTTAGGGCGGAGCAGGGCGACAAGGCCGGCGCGGTGGCGGCGCTCGAGCGCGTGGTCGCCGTGCGGCCGCAGCAGGCGGCGGGCTGGTTCAACCTGGGCTTCCTGCGCGAAGAACTGGGCTTGCTGGAAGACGCCGAGGCGGCGTTTCGCCAGGCCATCGCCCTTGAAGAAAAGATGGACCGGGCCTGGTACGGCCTGGCCTTGTGCCTGATCCGCCAGCGGCGCTTCGACGACGCCGTGGTCGCGCTCAAGCGCAACACCCAACTGCAGCCCATGAGCCCGTACGGCTGGTATCAGCTCGCGCGGGTTCATGTCGATCGGCAAGAGCCCGAAGAGGCGGCGAAGATCATTCGCCACCTCAAACGGTTCGAGCCCAAGGTGGCCGCCCAGCTGGAGCGCGAGACAGGGCTGGTTCAAGAACCGACCTGAGGCGCGCTGCCGCCGAGCGGCCGCAAAAAGGGGCACCGTCCGCAAGGCGGTGCCGACAACATGGACTTGGCGTGCAGGTCACCCATGAGGAGACGGGTGGTGTCCGTGACGTGCCCGTGAGGGTTTGTTGATGGAGGTCGATGCAATGCAATTGACAGAGAAGCACCGCCTGTACTGGCGGAAGAACCTCAACATCACGGCCATATTGCTTGCAATCTGGTTCGTCGTGACGTTCGTGGTGGGCTACTTCGCCCGGGATCTGCACTTCAACTTCTTCGGTTGGCCGTTCAGCTTCTGGGTGGGTGCGCAGGGGGCTTTGGTGGTCTATGTGGCCATCATCGCCTTCTACGCCTGGTACATGAACAAGCTCGACATCGAACACGGTGTCGACGAGGCCGAGGAGTAAACCATGGCAGGCATGTTTGAAACAGGCGGCGCCGGTGGCGCCCGCTCCAACGCTGCCTTCAAGCAGCAGCTCAACAAGGTCTACAAGTGGTACACGGGGGGCTTCTTCGTCTTCGTGGTTGCACTGGCCATCTTCGAGCAGCTCGGGCTGTCGCGTGAGTGGATCGGCTTCATCTTCCTGATCGCGACGATCGCGCTCTACGCCGGCATCGGCATCATGAGCCGCACCACGGATGCGGCCGAGTACTACGTGGCCGGGCGCCGCGTGCCAGCCGTCTACAACGGCATGGCCACCGGCGCCGACTGGATGTCGGCCGCGTCCTTCATCGGCATGGCGGGCACGCTCTACCTCACGGGCTATGGGGGCCTTGCCTTCATCATGGGCTGGACCGGTGGTTACTGCCTGGTGGCGCTGTTCCTGGCGCCGTACCTGCGCAAGTTCGGCCAGTTCACCATTCCCGACTTCCTGGGTGAGCGCTACGGCGGCAACCTGCCGCGCTTTCTGGGCATCCTCGCGGCCATCCTCTGTTCCTTCACCTACGTGGTGGCGCAGATCTACGGCGTGGGCATCATCACGGCGCGCTTGACCGGCGTGGCCTTCGAGCTCGGGATCTTCCTGGGCCTCGGCGGCATCCTGGTGTGCTCGTTCCTGGGTGGCATGCGCGCGGTGACCTGGACGCAGGTCGCCCAGTACATCATCCTGATCATTGCCTACATGATCCCGGTGGTCTGGCTGTCGGTGAAGCAGACCAACGTGCCCGTGCCGCAGATCATTTATGGGCAGCAACTGGTCAAGGTGACCGAAGCCGAGACGCGGCTGATCAACGATCCGAAGGAGATCGAGGTCCGCAACGTGTTCAAGCAGCGCTCAGACGCTCTGGCCGAGAAGCTGAAGGACCCGGCCGCCGCGCTGGCCGCCGACAAGGCCGCTGCCGACAAAAAGCTGGCCGACCTGCGCGCCGCCAATGCGCCTACCGCCGAGATCGCGGTCGCCGAGAAAGCCGTCGCGGATCTGCCGAAGGACGAGGCCGCCGCCAAGGCCGCCTGGACGCGCGCCAAAGCCGCTGCGGACGCGAAGACCAAGCCGCTCAATGGCATGCCGCGCCACGCCGCGCAGTACGCCGGCGACCCGAACGGCGACGCGGCCGCGAAGAAGACCTTCGACGAATCGCGGCGCAACTTCCTCGCGCTGATCTTCTGCCTGATGGTGGGCACCGCTGCGCTACCGCACATCCTGATGCGCTACTACACGGTGCCCAGCGTGAAGGAGGCGCGGGCCTCGGTGACGTGGTCGTTGTTCTTCATCTTCCTGCTGTACTTCACCGCGCCGGCCCTGGCCGTGCTGGTCAAGTTCGAGGTGTTCAACGTCCTGGTGGGCACACCGTTCAACAACCTGCCGGAGTGGATAGCGGCATGGAACCGTGTCGACCCGACCCTGCTGTCGGTGACCGACGTGAACAAGGACGGCATCCTGCAGCTCAACGAGATGAGCATTGGCGGCGACATCATCGTGCTGGCAACCCCCGCCATCGGTGGTCTGCCGTACGTGATCTCGGGCCTGGTGGCGGCCGGCGGCCTGGCCGCGGCGCTGTCCACGGCCGACGGTCTGCTGCTGACCATCGCCAACGCGCTGTCGCACGACCTGTACTACAAGATGATCGACCCCAACGCCTCGACGGCCCGCCGCGTCACGATCTCCAAGACGCTGCTGCTGATCGTGGCCCTGGCCGCCGCCTATGTGGCCGCCCAGAAACCGGCCGACATCCTGTTCCTGGTCTCCGCGGCGTTCTCGTTTGCTGCCTCGGCGTTCTTCCCGGCACTGGTGCTCGGCATCTTCTGGAAGCGCGCCACCGGCATCGCCGCTTCGCTGGGCATGATCGCGGGCCTGGGTATCACCTTCTACTACATGGCCACCACACAGCCCTGGCTGCGTGGCATCTTCGGCGTCACCTCGCCGATCGAGCTGTGGTGGGGCATCCAGCCGATCTCGGCCGGCGTGTTCGGCGTGCCGCTGGGCATCGCGGTGATCGTCCTGGTCAGCCTGGTGACCCCGGCGCCGAGCAAGAAGATCCAGGAGCTGGTGGAGCACGTGCGCTACCCCAACCTGAAGGCCGCCTGAACGGCGCCCGATAGGTCCCCGCCCGCCGCGAAGGCGGGCGGTCCCAGGCCCGGACCACCGGCAGGTGGCCCGGGCTTTTCACTTTTGTATAATCGCGGGCTTGCCTTGCTGCACCCCTGCTGACGCCTGGGGGCGGCTGTCAATCTCCCAGGCCAGGGTTTTCCGATCGGCCGGGGGCATCCACAAGGAGAGTCCATGCGTCACTATGAGATCGTCTTGCTGATCCACCCGGATCAGAGCGAACAGGTTCCGGCCATGCTGGAGCGCTACAAGGGCATGATCACCGCCGGTGGCGGCAAGATCCACCGCGTTGAAGACTGGGGCCGCCGCCAGCTGGCTTACCAGATCAACAAGCTGTCCAAGGCCCACTACCTCTGCGTCAACATCGAGGCCGACCAGGCCGTGATGAACGAGCTGGAGCACGCCTTCCGCTTCAACGACGCGGTGCTGCGCCACCTGAGCGTGCAGCGCAAGAAAGCCGACACCGGCCCGTCGTCCATGATGAAGACGGTCGAGCGCGAAGAGGCCCGCAAGGCCCAGCAGCAATCGCAGGAGCAATCCGCCTGACGCCCCTGGCGTGAGGTTCGCGGGAATCGGGTGAACCGTCTCCAGTTGCAGGCCGCGGTGGTGCAGGTGCAGAACCTGCGCTACACACCGGCAGGCATCCCGGTGCTCAATCTCGTGCTCGAACACGAGTCGCAGCAGACCGAACTGGACACACCCCGCACCGTCGCCCTCCAGATCCGTGCCGTGGCCTTCGGGCCCCTGGCCGAGACCCTGCAGAAGCAGGCGCTCAACGAACTGGCGGACTTCGACGGGTTCCTCGCGAACGCGCGCAACGGCAAAGGCGTGGTCTTCCACATCCAGGCATTCAGCAAGACATAGGAGAGGCCCATCATGGCTGCACCCAAGCGTTTCAACAAAGACAAGCGCCCCAAGCGCAACACCCAGTCGCTGCTTTTCAAGCGCAAGCGCTTCTGCCGCTTCACCGTCGCCAAGGTCGAAGAGGTGGACTACAAGGACATCGACGTCCTGCGCGACTTCATTTCTGAAAACGGCAAGATCATCCCGGCGCGCCTGACCGGCACCCGCGCGATCTACCAGCGCCAGGTCACCACCGCCATCAAGCGCGCGCGCTTCCTGGCCATGCTGCCCTACAGCGATCAGCACCGCGTCTGATTGAGGAGCCCGACATGCAAGTGATTCTTCTCGAAAAAGTCCATAACCTCGGCGCCCTCGGCGATGTCGTCAAGGTCAAGGACGGCTACGCCCGCAACTTCCTGATCCCGACCGGCCAGGCCCGCCGCGCCACCAAGGACGCCCTGGCGGCCTTCGAGGCCCGCCGCGCCGAACTGGAAAAGGCCGCCGCCGCCAAGCTGGCCGCCGCTCAGGCCGTGGGTGAGAAGCTGGCCGCCACCACCCTCAAGCTCACGCAGAAGGCTGGTGTGGATGGCCGTCTGTTCGGCTCCGTCACCAACCACGACGTGGCCGACGAGCTGCACAAGCAAGGCTTCAAGGACGTGGTCAAGTCGCAGGTGCGCATGCCCAATGGCCCGCTCAAGGCCGTGGGCGACTACACCGTGCAGATCAACCTGCACACCGACGTCACGGTCGACGTGGCCGTCTCGGTGCTCGGCGAAACCGCCTGATCGCCGCGGACCCCCAGTCCACCAGAAAGCCGCTGTCCTCGGGCAGCGGCTTTTTCTTTTCACCGGGCATGCACCGCATTCCCACCGGTTCTCCACAGGGTTGTCCCCTGACGAGGACTACCCGGGGGCGTACCATTCCCCTTTGCCCTGACGCCGCATGTCCACCGCCTTCTCCAGCCCATTTCCTGACCTTGGCAGCGGCCTCGACGAGACCGGTGACCGCCAGGTCGCGCAGCTCCGCGTTCCGCCGCACTCCATCGAAGCCGAGTCCAGCGTGCTTGGCGGCCTGTTGCTGGACAACGGCGCCTGGGACCGCGTCGCGGACCTGCTCAACGACTCCGACTTCTACCGTTACGAACACCGCCTGACGTACTCGGCCATCGCTGCGCTGGTCAATGCGTCGAAGCCGGCCGACGTGGTGACGGTGTTCGAGCACCTGCAGAACCTGGGCAAGGCCGACGAGGCGGGCGGGCTGGCCTACCTCAACTCGCTCGCGCAGTACGTACCCAGTGCGGCCAACATCCGCCGCTACGCCGAGATCGTGCGCGAGCGCGCCGTGCTGCGAAAACTCGTGGCCGCCAGCGACGAAATCGCCACCTCCGCCTTCAACCCGCAGGGCAAGCCGGTCGCCAAGATCCTCGACGAAGCCGAACAGAAGATATTCAAGATCGGCGAGGAAGGCTCGCGCATGAAGGAGGGCTTCCAGTCGATGGACCGGCTGGTGGTTGAGCTGCTCGATCGCGTGCAGGAGATGGCCGACAACCCGCAGGACGTGACCGGCGTGCCCACCGGCTTCATCGACCTTGACCGCATGACCGCGGGCCTGCAGGGGGGCGATCTGATCGTGCTGGCGGCGCGTCCTTCGATGGGCAAGACCGCTTTCGCCATCAACATCGCCGAGCATGTGGCGCTGAACGAGGGCCTGCCCGTCGCCGTGTTCTCCATGGAAATGGGCGCGGCCCAGCTCGCGGTGCGTATCGTGGGCTCCATCGGCCGCATCAACCAGGGCCACCTGCGCACCGGCAAGCTCACCGACGACGAATGGCCGCGCCTGACCGAGGCCATCGAAAAGCTGCGCAACGTGTCGCTGCACATCGACGAGACGCCCGGCCTCACGCCCAGCGAGCTGCGCGCCAACGCGCGGCGCCTGGCGCGCACCTGCGGCAAGCTCGGTCTGATCGTGGTCGACTACCTGCAGCTCATGAGCGGCTCCAGCAGCGACGGCGGCGACAACCGCGCCACCGAACTCGGCGAGATCTCGCGTGGCCTGAAGATGCTGGCCAAGGAGCTGCAATGCCCGGTGATCGCGCTGTCGCAGCTCAACCGCTCGGTCGAACAGCGCACCGACAAGCGTCCCATGATGAGCGACCTGCGTGAATCGGGCGCCATCGAGCAGGACGCGGACATCATCATGTTCATCTACCGCGACGAGTACTACACCAAGGACGCCTGCAAAGAGCCGGGTGTGGCGGAGATCATCATCGGCAAGCAGCGAAACGGCCCCACGGGAACGGTCAAGCTGGCGTTCTTGAATATGTTGACCCGTTTCGAATCGCTCGTGGGCGGCGGCGACTACTGAGTCCCTTCACGCCGGAGAGGCGCGGGCGCCCGACCACCCTGACGCCCTAAGTTCTCACCATCTGCTGTTCTCTATGGCCCGGTCACACCAGTACCGGTAGGAGGACGCACATAGTTCGCGCCTCTTGATGCAGGGAGGACGCATGATCAGCCAGTCGCCACCATTGGATGTGCCCGCCGTGGTGCCACCGAGCCCCGCCACTTGGCGGGGCCACCCAGGCCCCGAGGGCGTGACGATCGGATCGCTGGCCCTGCCAGCCCAGGACACCACCATCCTGCGGGCGCTGGTGCGCTTGCTGGACGGGGCGTTGGGCATGGGGCTTCGGTACAGCGAGGACGTCGCCGGTTGCCATGTGGTCTTTGCCTCGCCGGCGGCACTGAGCACCTGCCCGGGCCGCACCACCGTCGTGGTCACCGACGCCGCCACCGTGCCGCTCGGGTGGGGTGGCCCGATCACCATCAGTTCTCCCTTGCGCATGATCGGCGTCATCACGGCCTTGCAACAGGCCTTGCCCCGGCGGCGGTCTTCGAACCCCCTGGATCGCCAGCGGTGGTTGTCCTCGCTGTTCGAGTCCCCGATGGCCACCCCAAACTGCTCCACTTATGGCCGGTCAAACTGCTCCAGGCAGGACGGTCGGATTATGACTATGCGGGTGTGATTGCAATGCGTGAGGCAGCCTCCTTCAGACGGTAGCTTTTGCCCTCGAACTC
>QFCS01000431.1_pt1 | contig 38331 bp, 30 predicted proteins | sample 3576561 | NCBI WGS metagenome assembly QFCS01 | reverse complement strand
TGCGGCCATGGCTCTTCGGAAAATAGGGCTGAAGACGCGCCATCTGCTCGTCCGTCAGCCAGAATAAATCGCTCAAATTCAGGCTCCTTCGTGGTCGCCTGAATCATAATCACACCCTCAAATCAATGGGGCCTGACCCTACCTCGTGATTGCGCCAGTCTCCCGTAAGCCATTGGGCGAAGATAAACTCCCCCAATATGCCGCCCAAGGTGTCTACAGGGCTAACACGAGTTCTGCGGATTTGGTTCGCTGGAACGAGCGCCTTTGCTTCTTCAATATGCTCGGCTGTGATCTCGATAACTGGCCGTTCCAACTCGCCCTCCCTCTTCGTCTGGGGAAAGAGCTTACACTTGACGGATAAGGGAGACTAGTCGGGATTGATTATGATGACAGGACTGGGTAGCGGTCCGGTCATGACACGATCATTGATCCTCGAATGGGACTTGGACGAACTGGCATCGGCGATGCACCTCGAAAAGGATGAGGTGCTGATGTATTTTCGTGACGGACGACGTATCTCATTTATTCTGGAGCGCCGCATCCGTGATGCCTTTCCATCTTGGAAGCTGGCGCCCTCGGAGGGGTCGGGGTTCGACCTAATCGACAACAACGGCGGCTGCTGGGAAGCGCGGTCGGTAAGTTCGGGCATATACTTTTGCCCCAGCTATATGGTTGGCAGTGGGCGCAGCTTTGAGGAAGTAGGATTTTTGAAGAAGTTGGAGGCCATCGAAGGATATGTGTGCTCCGACATCATGAAATTCCCCGAAGTGCCGGTCTATATGGTGCCGTCTGACTTGATCCTCGATCTTTACCGGAAAGGCCAACTAGGTGCTGGAACCCGGATCAGCAGCGCCCGGTTCTATTCGTCGGTTGTTCCTCTGCTCCCGCCGCCAGTGGTCATTGACGACTGAACACCACGATACGATTGGTGTTGGTGCCCTTTGCGTTGTTCGACACGCCCCAGCAGTTGGCGGTCTTAGTGAACTCCTGCACGTTCACGACTACGCCAGTCGGGGCGAAGGGTAATCCCCGCGCGGCTTCCAGAACAAGGCTATCTAGCTCAATCTTGCCATTGCGCACTTCACCGACTTCATAGGCAACGTGCCCACCGGGTTTCGTAATCCGCGCGAGATCGGCAAGCACTTGGTGGGTGAACTGCGTCCAGTCCTCGGGCTTCTTGTGCATGGCGATGGCCACTTGGTTGGTCTCGATGCCTGCAAACCAACAGCGTAACCAGTTGTCTGAAGCATATTGGACAATGTCAAGAAATGGCGGTGAGGTAACTACCAGATCAACCGAAGCGTCCTCTAGGTCCGAAGCGGTAGCGTCCCCGGTAAGAAGAATGGCGCGGCCATCGGATAGAACCGGATCGCGGAACAATGTCCGCGATTTTTTGAACATGATGTCTTTGACATTGCGGCGTGGCGGCTCTTGGTTGCGCTTCTCGTTGATCTTGCGCTGACCTTCCACCGAAACTGCCTGATTTGGGGGCAGGCTGTAGACGGAGAAAAAGCCTGCGCTGTGTCCTGTCAGACGGTTGATGGCGATCATGCGTAGCCAGTCATCAACTTGATCTAGCGTGCCACTCGCTTCTCGCTTGATGAAATAGCTGCGCAATGCCTCAATCTCTGCAAGCGTGTCCGGGTGATAGAAAACGAGAAGTTCTTCGTGCTCAACGCCCCGTGCGCTAAGGTCGAGGCTGTCTAATCGAGACCGGATTGCCGTCAATGAAGGTGGAGCGATGCGGGGCCGCGTGAGCAGAACGCTAAGCGGGTTTACATCGTTGCCAGCGCCCACGCGACCCCGAAGGGCGGCCTGAATTGGCGTCGTGCCTCGCCCCATGAATGGATCGTATACCGTGTCTCCGCGCTCCGTGAGCCGTTGAATGAAAAAATCGGGAAGCTGCGGTTTGAAGCACGCTCGGTAGCTGACCTCATGGATCGAGTGCGCTTGCCGCTGCCGCGCTGTCCAGAACTCATTAAAGAAATAGGGGACGCCGTTCCTGTGCTCGATCACCGTGCGGTCGCCATTGAAGGTGAACGCTTCCAGTGCGCTGGCCAGATCGTGGACAGGGCGTGGGTCGAAGAGTGTCGGGGAAGCTACGGTTGCCATATGGCAGCTATACCGCCTTTCGCGAGCACGGCCACCAGCATTGCAACTTTTTCCGACGATGGCGAGCCGATGGCGCTTGAAGCTATTACACCGATCAGGTCTATATTGACGGAACCAGTTGGAGCCAATCCAACAGACTGGCTGCGGCCACACTCGCAACAGATGGCACACTGCCGGGGCGTAACCTGTTTCGAATTTAGCTGCCGACATAACGATGCCATCAAAGGCAGTGCCAGTCGTGCAACGAATTATGGGAGCGCCAGTTTTGGTTTACAGCGATTTTGGAAGTGCTTGAAATGTCAGAGGCCCATTGGGGTCTAGTTTACAGCGAAAATCGCAGAAGACCACCAAATGCGCGAGCTTGGGAAGCTTCTGCTCTGCCATTGAGCTACACCCGCGCGCTGTCCGGCCTTTGCCGTCTTGTGCCGCGCCGGTCAATCCTTCGTTGCTCTCACAAAAACCAGCTTGTGATGGCAGGCTGGGCACAATAGCGACATGGGATCGACAGAAGGGGAAAGGACGCCGGTGTTCGATACGCTCAGCCTCGCCAGCCTGCCGCCCGCCGACGAGGCGATCCGGCCGGCGATTCGCGCGCTCGCGGCCGAAGCCGCCTCGGCCGCGGGCGCCGATCGCCGCGTCCGCTCGTGGCAGGGCTATGATCCGGGATTCAGCCGACGCCTTGGCGAAGCGGGCTTCCTCGGCCTCACTCTGCCCAAGCGTTATGGCGGGCACGAGCGCGGGCCGTTCGCGCGCTTCGTCGTCGTCGAGGAATTGCTTGGCGTCGGTGCGCCGGTCGCGGCGCACTGGATCGCCGACCGGCAGAGCGCGCCGCTGATCCTCAATTTCGGGAGCGAAGCGCAGCGCGAATATTACCTCCCGCGCATCGCGCGCGGCGAAATCTTCTTCTGCATCGGGATGAGCGAGCCGGGGTCGGGCTCCGACCTTGCGAGCGTGCGCACCCGCGCGGCGCGCACCGAAACCGGCTGGCGCGTCAACGGGCAGAAGATCTGGACCTCGGGCGCGCCGCACTGCGATTATATGATCGCGCTGCTCCGCACCTCGGGCAGTCCCGAAGACCGTCACGCCGGCCTGTCGCAGCTCATCATCGACCTCAAGGCGCCCGGCGTCACCATCCGCCCGATCCGCGACCTTGCGGGCGACGAACATTTCGCCGAAGTCTTCTTCGAGGATGTCGACCTGCCCGAGGGCGCGCTGATCGGTGAAGAAGGCGAGGGATGGAAACAGGTCACCGCCGAACTCGCCTTCGAGCGCAGCGGGCCCGAACGCATCTATTCGAGCGTTGTGCTGCTCGATGCGTGGATCGCGCATTTGCAGCGCACGGATCGCCGCGACGACCCCGCGACCCTCGCGCTTGTCGGCGATTTCACCGCACGGCTCGGCGTGCTGCGTGCGATGTCGATCGCCTGCACCGCGCGGCTCGCGGCGGGCGAAAGCCCGGTGACCGAGGCGTCGCTGGTCAAGGACCTCGGCACCGCGTTCGAGCAGCAGCTGCCGGCGGCGATCGGCGACGATCTGGCAGCGCACCCCGACGAGCCGGTCGAGGCGGAACTCTATCGCGCGCTGCTCTATGTCACCCACGTCGCGCCGAGCTTTTCGCTGCGCGGCGGGACGCGCGAGATATTGCGTGGCATCATCGCGCGCGGGATGGGGCTTCGGTGATGAACGAATTTCTCCTGCCTTTCGAACGGATGCTGGAAAGCCTGGCGCCGCCCGCGGCGGTGCGCGCGGTCGAGGCGGGTGGCAGCGCCGATGCACTGTGGGACGGCCTTGCCGCATCGGGCTTTCTCGATGCGCTGGTTCCCGAGGAGCGCGGCGGCGCGGGCCTGCCGCTCGCCGAGGTCGGCGCGCTGTGGCAGGCGCTCGGCCGCCACGCCGTGCCGCTCCCGGTCGGCGAGACGATGCTCGCACGCGCGCTGCTCGCCGACGCTCCCGACGGTCCGATCGCGCTCGCCACTGCGAAGCCGGGGGCCGCGATCGTCGTGCCCTTCGGCCGCGTCGCGCGCCACGTCCTGCTCGACATCGACGGAACGCTTTATCTGGTCGATGCGGCGGGCGAGCCGACCGGCGTGCCGGGCAGCCTCGCCGCGCGGATGCGCTGGGATGCCGCTCCTTCTACCAGCGTCGGGGCCGCCCCGGCGGGCGGCCTTCGCGCGCTCGCGGCGATCCTGCGTGCCGCGCTGATCGCGGGCGGCGCCGACCGGCTGACGGCGATGACCGCCGCCTATGCCAGCGAGCGCGTCCAGTTCGGCAAGCCGATCGGCAAGCAGCAGGCGCTCCAGCAGCAGATGGCGGTGATGGCCGAGGATATGGTCGCGTGCCGCATCGCGGCTGAGCTCGGCTGCGCGGGCGCGTTCCCGCCGAGCCTTGCCGTCGCGGCGACCGCCAAGTCGGTGACGAGTGCCGCCGCCGTCCGCCTCGCCGCGACCGCGCACGCGGTCCACGGCGCGATCGGGATCAGCGAGGAATATGACCTCCAGCTTTATACCCGCCGCCTCCACGAAGGACGATTGGCCGACGGGTCGGAAAGCTATTGGAACCGTCTGCTCGGCGCCGCGCGTCTCGCCGATGCGCGCGGGTCGGTCGATTATGTGCGGGAACTCCTCTAACCCCCGTTTCCGTCATCCCGGCGAAGGCCGGGATCTCACCGTCTCGGCCTGACGCACCGGCGAGATCCCGGCCTTCGCCGGGATGACGAGGCAAGAGCCTTCTTCCCATGGTTCAGCGCGCCGACTCGAGGATCGTCTCCATCGCGACGAAGGTCGAGGTGCTTGCGACATGCGGCAGGCTCGATATCTTCTCGCCGAGCACGATGCGGTAGCGGCGGATATCGGGGGTGCGGACCTTGAGCAGATAGTCGAAGCTGCTCGCGATCATGTGGCATTCCTCGACCTCGGGAATCCGGCGCACTGCGGCGTTGAATTGCCGCAGCGCCTCTTCGCGCGTGTCCGACAATTTCACCTCGGCGAAGGCGACATGATCGAGCCCGACCTTCGCCGGATCGACGATCGCGCGGAAGCCGGTGATCAGCCCGCTCTCGACCAGCCGCTTGACCCGCTGTTGGCACGGCGTCTTCGACAATCCGACGCGCTGGGCGAGGTTGGTGTAGGTGATCCGCCCGTCGCGCCCCAATATGCTCAATATCTTGCGATCGAACTCATCCAGTTCGACTACAGATCGGTCATTTTTCATATGATCAGCCTAGGATAGATGAAAAATTTGGTCAAAAGGTAAATCTAAAATCAGATATGAAGTCGGATCGACTGATCGGGATATGCTATGGCGGCAGCATGACCCAGCCCACCGACCGCTCCGCGCTCCGCGCTCTCGCCCGCAGCTCCGAAGCCGATATCGTCGCCGGCCTGCGCGCCGATCTCGCCCGTTCGCCCGCCACCGTCGCCGCGACGACCGAGCGCGGGCTCGCGCTGATCCGCAAGGCGAAGGCCGAGGGCGACCGCGAGACGCTCGTCGCGCAGCTGATGAACCGCTACCGCCTGTCGACCGAGGAAGGCGTCGTGCTGATGTGCCTTGCCGAGGCGCTGCTCCGCGTTCCCGACAGCGCGACCGCCAATGCGCTGATCCGCGACAAGATCGCCGGGCGCCACTGGAAGGAGGGCGAGGATGAGGACAGCCCGCTGATTGTCGCGCTCTCGGCGCGCGGGCTGTCGCTGGGCTCGGCGACGCTGATGCTCGATGCGCTCGGCAGCAAGGCCAACCCGCTGTCGCTCCTCAAATCGATGATTCGCCGTTCGGGCGAGCCGGTGATCCGCCAGGCGGCGCTTGCGGCGATGAAGATGCTCGGCCAGCAGTTCGTGATGGGCGAGACCATCGACGCCGCGGTCAAGCGCGCCGACAAGGACAAGAGCGAACTCGCGAGCTTCGACATGCTCGGCGAGGCAGCGCGCACCGCTGCGGATGCCGCGCGCTATTATGACAGCTATGCGAACGCGATCACGCGCATCGGGCGCAAGGCGAAGGCGGGCGACCCTTTCGCCAACCACGGCATCTCGATCAAGCTCTCGGCGCTCCACCCCCGCTACGAATATCTGCAAGGGCAGCGCGTCCGCGACGAACTGATCCCGCGCGTGATCGAACTCGCCCGCGCCGCGCGCGACGTCAACATCCCGCTGATGATCGACGCCGAGGAAAGCGACCGGCTCGAACCGCATATGGACGTTTATGGCGCGCTGATCGATGCGGGGATCGCCGACGGCTGGACCGGGCTCGGCATCGTCATCCAGGCCTATCAGAAGCGCGCGCCCGAAGTGATCCGCTGGGTCGCCGCGCGCGCGCGCCAGCGTGGCGTCAAGCTGTCGATGCGGCTCGTCAAGGGCGCCTATTGGGATACCGAGATCAAGCGCGCGCAGACGCTCGGCCTTGGCGACTTCCCGGTGTTCACCGCGAAAAACCATACCGATCTCAACTACATGCAGTGCGCACAGCTATTGCGCGAGGCGCAGGATTGCATCTTCCCCGCCTTCGCCAGCCACAATGCGATGACGCTCGCCTTCGTCGCCGAACTGTTCGCGGGCGCCGATTACGAGCTGCAGCGGCTGCACGGCATGGGCGAAGGCGCGCACGACGCGATCACCCTGCTGTCGCCGCCGCCGCGCCCGGTGCGCGTCTACGCGCCGGTCGGCACCCACCGCGACCTGCTCGCCTATCTCGTCCGCCGCCTGCTCGAAAACGGCGCAAACAGCAGCTTCGTCCATCAATTCTCCGACCCCGACGTCACCGCCGAGGAGCTGGCGGTCGATCCGCGCAGCATCGCGAGCACGCCGTCGAAAATTCCGACCGGTCTTGAGCTTTTCGGCACGCGGCGCAATTCGCGCGGCTACGACCTCGGCGACCCCGGCGTGCCCGAAGCCCTCTCCGCCGCGATTGCCAGGGCAAAGCGCGCCGATCTGGTCGCGGCGCCGATCTTCGGCGGCGCGGCGCGCGACGGGAAGGCCGAGCCCGTTCGCAATCCCGCGACCGGCGCTATCGTCGGCCGGGTGATTGAAGCCGATGCCGCAGCGGTCGACGCGGCGGTCGCCGCGGCGCGCAAGGCGCAGGGCGACTGGAGCCTCGCCGGCGGCGCCTTCCGCGCCGAGCGGCTCGAACGCGCCGCCGACCTGCTCGAGGAGCGCCATGCCTTCTTTCTCGGCCTCGCGATCGACGAGGCCGGCAAGACGCTCGTCGACGCCATCGCCGAGGTGCGCGAGGCGACCGACTTCCTGCGCTATTACGCCGCGCAGGCGCGCGCCGATTTCACTTACCCCATCGAGCTTCCCGGCCCGACCGGCGAGCGCAACGAACTGATCCTCGAAGGCAAGGGGGTCTTCGTCGCGATCAGCCCGTGGAATTTCCCGCTCGCGATCTTCCTGGGACAGGTGTCGGCGGCGCTCGCCGCAGGCAATGCCGTGCTGGCGAAACCCGCCGAGCAGACGCCGCTGATCGCGCACGCCGCGGTCGAACTGCTGCTCGAAGCGGGCGTGCCCGGCGACGTGCTGCACTATCTTCCCGGCCGCGGCGAGACGGTCGGCGCGGCGCTGACCGGGCATGACGCCATCATCGGCGTCGCCTTCACCGGCTCGACCGAAGTCGCGCGCGCGATCAACCGCAGCCTCGCCGGGCGCGACGGCCCGATCGCGACCTTGATCGCCGAGACCGGCGGCGCCAACGCGATGATCGTCGATTCGACCGCGCTCCCCGAACAGGTGGCGCGCGACGCGGTCGCTTCGGCCTTTCAGTCGGCGGGCCAGCGCTGTTCGGCGCTGCGCCTGCTCTGCGTGCAGGAGGATGTCGCGGACACGATGATCGAAATGGTCGCGGGCGCGATGGCCGAACTCAATGTCAGCGACCCGTCGATCCTCTCCACCGATGTCGGCCCGATCATCGACGACGAGGCGCAGGCCAATATCGCCGCCTATGTCGCCGAGGCGCGCGCGGCGGGCCGGGTCATTGCGGAGGCAGCGCGGACGAATCTGGCCGCAAGCGGGCATTTCGTGCCGCCCGTGATGATCCGCCTCGACCATGTCACCGATTTGAAGCGCGAAATCTTCGGCCCGGTCCTGCATGTCGCGACGTGGAAGGGCGGCGAACTCGACGCGCTGATCGATGCGATCAATGCTTCGGGCTATGGCCTGACGCTCGGCGTTCACACCCGCATCGACGGGGTCGCGGCGCACATCGCCGCGCGGGCCGAGGTCGGCAACGTCTATGTCAACCGCAACCAGATCGGCGCGATCGTCGGGTCTCAGCCGTTCGGCGGGCGCGGCCTGTCGGGGACGGGACCAAAGGCGGGCGGCCCGCACTATCTCCACCGCTTCGCCGAGGAAAAGTCGATCTCGACCGACATCACCGCCGCGGGGGGCAATGCGGCGTTGATGGCGGGATAAGGTGAAATCCTCCGGTGGACCGGCAGGATTATAAGACCACGAGGCCCGATACAGAGTGGACGGCTGTCCCAGGCGATACGCCCGAAGCGTCTCGCGGCTTATATGCCGCGGCGACCTCTTATTATGGTTCCCCCAGCAGCGCCGCGATTATAACCGTTTTGAAGCTATTCGCCAACGACAATCACGCGCCCGGCACTCCCAGCATCTGCGCCTGCGCTTTCAGCCGCCCCGCCGCGCCCGGATTGGCCGCGGTGGCATCCTTCAGCGCCTGCGCGGCCTTCGCCGTCTCGCCCAGCGTCATCCGGCTGCGCATCAGCATGATCCAGCGATCGACGTTTGCCGGATCGGCCTTCAGCTTGGCCTCCAGTCCGCTCACCATGCCCTCGATCATCGCGTCCTGCTGCCCCTTGGGAAGCTGCGAGGCGGCTTCCATGTCGGCGCGGCTCGGCCCCGGGATCGCGCGCGCCGCGACCGGCATCTCCTCGGGCTTCAGCGGCCGTGCCTGCGTGTTCATCAGCCGCGCGCCGACGTCGATCTTGTGGATCGCCGCGACCTGTTCGATCGTGCGGCGCAGGTCCGCTTCCCACGGCGCGCCCTGCGGCGTGTCGGCGAGCAGCGCGAACCAGTCCTCGATCGCGCCCTTGTGGTCGCCGCCGATGTCCTTCTTGACCGCGAGGAAATAGCGCGCGCGCGGGTCCTTGGCGTCGAGCGCGATGGCTTTGTTAAAGGCTTGCGAAGCCGCGGCGGGCATCGGATCGCGTTCGCTCGCCATCACGCGCGCTTCGCCGAGCGCCGACCACAGCCCCGCCGACTCGGGCGAAAGCGCCGTTGCCTTCTCGTAAGCGGCGGCGGCGCCGGGATAATCGCTCATGTCGAACCGCGCCGCGCCGAGCGCGGTCCACGCCGCGGCGCTGTCCGGTTCGCGCACCGTCCGCGCCTCGAGCGCGGCGAGCTGGTCGTCGGGGGACGCGGCGGCGGCAACGGGCGCCGATGGCGTGGAAGCGGCGGAATCGCGCCAGATCGCATAGCCCACCGCCCCCGCCAATAACAGAAAGGCGGCGACCAATATCGCCCGGTTGACCCCGCCGAGCCCCCCCGCCATCTTCTTGCTCTCGTTCATCTTTGTCCCCGTCCTTGTCCGCCCGGCGGCGCGCTGAAAAACACCGCCGCCCTGCGCTCGCATCTTGCCTTTGCTTCGCGATGGTGTAGCCTTTCACCCGCGAGGTCGGTCAACGATAAAATCGTCAGTGGGGTCGCGCCGATTTTCCCAGGCAATAGGGGGAGGGGTGCATGGCAGTTTCGGATCATGTCGACTTTTCGACGTTCATGGAAGGCGTCAAGCGGCGCAACCCGGGGCAACCCGAGTTCGTTCAGGCGGTTCAGGAGGTGTCCGAGGACATTTTCGATTTCATCGCCGACAAGGAAGAATATCACGCGCAGCAGATATTGCGGCGCATCGCCGAACCCGACCGGGTCGTCTCCTTCCGCGTCTGCTGGGAGGATGACAACGGCAATATCCGCGTCCAGCGCGGCTGGCGCGTTCAGAACAACAATGCCATCGGCCCCTATAAGGGCGGCATCCGCTTTCACCCGTCGGTGACCGAAAGCGTCCTCAAATTCCTGGCGTTCGAACAGACGTTCAAGAATGCGCTCACCGGCCTGCCGATGGGCGGCGGCAAGGGCGGATCGAACTTCAACCCCAAGGGCAAGAGCGTGCGCGAAATCATGCGCTTCTGCCAGAGCTTCATGACCGAGCTTTATCGCCACATCGGCGCCGACATCGACGTGCCGGCCGGCGACATCGGTGTCGGCGGGCGCGAGATCGGTTATATGTTCGGCCAGTATAAGCGCATCACCAACGAATTTACCGGGGTGCTGACCGGCAAGGGCCTCGAATGGGGCGGCTCGCTGATCCGCACCGAGGCGACGGGTTATGGCGCGGTCTATTTCCTCGCCAACATGCTCGCGGCAAAGGGGCAGGATCTCGTCGGCAAGAGCGCGGTCATCTCGGGCTCGGGCAATGTCGCGACCCACGCCGCCGAAAAGATCGTCCAGCTTGGCGGCAAGGTGCTGACCCTGTCCGATTCGGGGGGCTTCATCCACGATCCCGACGGCATCACCCAGGACAAGATCGACTGGGTGAAGGCGCACAAGACGCACCGCCGCGGCCGCATCGAGGATTATTGCGCCGAGTATAAGGGCGCGAGCTTCACTGCCGGCAAGACGCCGTGGGGCGTGCCGTGCGACGTCGCGCTGCCCTGCGCGACGCAGAACGAACTGCTCGGCGATGATGCCAGGGAACTCGTCAAGAACGGCTGCATCGCGGTCAGCGAGGGCGCCAACATGCCGACCAACCTCGAAGGTGCGCATCACTTCCGCGACGCGAAGATCATGTTCGCGCCGGGCAAGGCCGCCAATGCCGGCGGCGTCGCGGTGTCGGGCCTTGAAATGAGCCAGAACAGCGGCCGCCGCGCGTGGAGCGAGGGCGAACTCCAGCAGATGCTCAAGGACATCATGGACGGCATCCACAAGAGCTGCCTGACCTATGGCGATCGCGGCGACGGTTATATCGATTATGTGAAGGGCGCGAATATCGCCGGTTTCAAGAAGGTTGCCGACGCGATGCTCGCTTTCGGGGTTGTATGACGACGGTCTAGGCGCAAAGGCGTCAGACGGGAAAGGGGACACAGGGCATGACGACCGACGCGATAGCGAGGCGCGGCGAGCGACCATGGGCGGCCATGGGCGCGCTCGCGCTTCTTTTGCTCGCGCTGGTCGTCGCGGCGCTGCTTTCGGCCCCGCCCGCGCGCTCGCAGGGCGAGGGCGGCGCGCGCTATGTCGGGGTCGCGTCCTGCGCCGGATCGACCTGCCACGGCCGGATGGAGGGCGACGGCACCGTCGTCCGCCAGGACGAGCTGATGAAATGGCAGGAACCTTCCACCCCCGGCGGCGCGCATAGCCGCGCCTGGGCGGTGCTTCAGGGCAGCCGCAGCCAGTTCATCGCGCGCAATCTCGGCATCGGCGATCCGGCAAGGGCGCCGATGTGCCTCGGCTGCCACAGCACCGCGGGGACGGCGCGCGCGGTGCCGGCCGAGGACGGCGTCGGCTGCGAATCGTGCCACGGCCCAGCCGGCGGCTGGATCGCGAGCCATTATGCCGGGATCGCCGCCACCGCCGATCCCGACCGCGAGATGCGCGAAAAGCATCTCGCCAACCTGCGCGCTGGGCTTCGCAAGCTCGAGGACCCGGTGGTGCGCGCGGGCGTCTGCGTCGATTGCCACTTCGGCGCGGCGGGCGAGGGGCAGTTCGTGACGCACCGCATCATGGCGGCGGGGCACCCGCGCATCTCGTTCGAGCTCGATCTCTTCTCTTCGCTCCAGGCGCATCACCACGAAGACAGTGATTATGGCTGGCGCAAATTCGGCGCGAGCGGCGCGCGCACCGACCATGTCCAGATGTGGGCGGTGGGCCAGGCGACCGCGCTCGAACGCAGCCTGTCGCTCTTCCAGTCGCGGCGCGGGACCGAGGGGATGTTTCCCGAATTTTATTTCCTCGACTGCCACAGTTGCCATCGCCGCATCTATGACCAGGCGAAGCCGGTGAAGACGAGCGTCGATAATCCGGGGCGCGCCGCAATCCCCGAAGGGATGCCGCCCTATAATGACGAGAATCTGATTATGCTGTCGGCCGCCGCGCGCGTCGCCGCGCCGGCGCTTGCCGAACAGCTTGCGGCGCGCACCGCGGCGTTCCACAAGGCGATGACCGTCGACCGCGCCAGCGCGGTGGCCGCCGCCGCCCAGCTCGGCCAGACGGTGTCGGCGCTCAAGAGCGCCTTCGCCGCGCGCGGCTTTTCGGGCGCCGATGCCTTCACGCTGGTCGATGCGATCGCGGCAAAGGCGACCGCCGACCGCTTCACCGACTATGCGGGGTCGCAGCAGGCGGTGATGGGGATCGACACCCTGCTCAATGCGATGGTCTCGTCGGGCCGCGTCACCGTCGGCGCCGCCGCCGGAATCCGCGCCGACATCGACCGCGCCTATACGTCGGTCAAGGACCCCAACGCCTATAAGCCCACCGATTTCCAGACCTCGTTCGGCAGCGCGGTCAGCGCGATCCGGGCGCTGCGGTAAAGCGATATGCACAGCAAATCCCATCTCTTCCGCTCGGCGGCCTTTGCCGCGATCGGCTCGCTGCTCCTCGCCTCGTGCGGTGGTGGAGGCGGGGGCGGCAGCACGCCGACGCCCACGCCTACCCCTACGCCGACCCCCACCCCAACGCCAACCGGCGGGCTCTACACGCCGCCCGCCGCCGAATCGCTGAGCGTCGCCGAGGTCCAGACGGTGCTCGCCAACGCGATCTCGGAAGCGCAGGCGCGCGGCCTGCCGTCGGTGATCGCGGTGACCGACCGCGTCGGCAACGTCCTCGGCGTGTTCCGCATGACCGGCGCGCGCGCGACCGCGACGACCGCGCCGGCGCCGAACGGCGTCAATATGGACGCGCAGAACGTCACTTTCCCCGCCGAGGGCGGCGCGATCGCCAAGGCGATCACCGGCGCCTATCTGTCGAGCGGCGGCAACGCCTTTTCGACCCGCACCGCGAGCCAGATCGTCCAGCAGCATTTCCCGCCCGCGCCGACCACCGTCGGCCTCGAAAGCGGGCCCTTGTTCGGGGTGCAGTTCAGCCAGCTTCCGTGCAGCGATTTCTCGTCGCGCTTCGGCGCGGCCGGCGCGGCGGCGATGATCGGGCCGAAACGCTCGCCGCTCGGCCTTGCCGCCGATCCCGGCGGGCTGCCGCTGTACAAGAACGGCGTCCTCGTCGGCGCGGTCGGGGTGATGGGCGACGGGATCTATGGCCTCGACACCAATATCCTCGACGTCGACGACGATGCCGAGGAATTTATCGCGCTCGCCGGCACGCGCGGATTCGAGGCGCCGGCGGCGATCACCGCCGACAAGATCAGCGTTGACGGCACCAGCCTGCGCTTTTCCGACGCGACCGCCGCGGGACTGAAATCGGGCGGCGGCGCGAGCTTTGCATCGCTGAACGGCGCCGCGGGCAGTCTCGTCGCGGTCCCCGGCTATGCCAATGCCGCGATCGTCGCGGGGGCCACCTACGGCAGCGAGGCGTCGGGCGTCCGCGCCTCGACCACCGCCGAATTTTCGAACCGCGACGCGTTCGTCTTCACCGACGGCAGCGGCGCGAACCGCTATCCGATCCGCGCCGGCACCGACGGCGCGGCGAACAGCACGCCGCTGACCGCCGCCGAGGTGCGCGCGCTGCTCGAGGAAGCCTTCACGGTGATGAGCCGCGCGCGCGCGCAGATCCGCAAGCCGCTCGACAGCCGCGCGCAGGTGACGATCAGCGTCGTCGACACCTTCGGCGCGCCGCTCGGCATCGTCCGCGCCCCCGACGCGCCGATCTTCGGCTCCGACGTGTCCTTGCAGAAGGCGCGCACGGCCGCTTTCTTCTCGAACGCGCAGGCGGGGGCGGAACTCAGCGCCAATGCCAGCGCCGACATCCGCCAGTTCGTCACCGCGGTGCGCAGTTTCCTGGGTGATCAGACGGTGCTGACCGGCACGCTCGCCTTTCCCGACCGCGCGGGCGGCAATCTGTCGCGGCCCTATTTCCCCGATGGCGAGGTCGGGCGGCCGAACGGCCCCTTCTCGCGCCCGATCGCGCAGTTCAATCCCTTTTCGACCGGGCTGCAATCGGCGCTGATCATCGGCAATATCGGCCAGCATGTCGGCTTCTTGCAAAACAAGAACGCCGACACGCCGGCGCGCTGCACGACCCTGCCCGACGTCGCGCCGGGGCAGAACCGGCTGCAGAACGGCATCCAGATCTTTCCCGGATCGGTGCCCATCTATCGCGGCGGCAAGCTTGTCGGCGGGATCGGCGTGTCGGGCGACGGCATCGATCAGGACGACATGATCAGCTTCCTCGGCGCACACAACGGCGGCGCGCGCTTCAGCGGCCCCAGCGCCATCGGCAATGCGCCGAAGGATATCCGAACCGATACGGTCGTCGTGACGCTGGCGGACAATACAAAGGTGCGTCTCCGCTACGTCAGCTGCCCCTTTGCGCCGTTCCTCGACACGGCGGACCAGAATGTCTGCGACGGGCTGTAGATGAGCGTCGAAGTCAGCCTTTGGCCGATTATCGCGACGCTCGCGGCGCAAGGCGCGCCTGCGGCCGAGGCGCCGCCGGCGCCGCCCGCCGCCGACCCGCCCGCGGCGGACGAAAAGGCCGCCGCAACGTCGCCCGCCGACCAGCCGCCCGCCGAGGAACTGACTCCACCCCCGCCGCCGGTCGACTGGCAGCTGATGGTCAACGACGATCTCGTCACCCAGATCATCGAGGGCCGCCGCCGCCCCGGCTATACCCCCGACCTTCCCGACCAGTTGACGCAGGACAATGTCGGCGCGCTGCGTCCACCGCCGCCGCAGGCCTTTCCGGGAATCGAGGACCAGCTTCCCATACCCGACCGCTGGCGGCTGATCGAAAGCCTGGGGGTGGTCAAGGAACGCTGGTTCGATCCCTATCACCAGAATACGCTGAAGGGCGACCGGCCGATCGACCGTAGCAAGGTCAAATGGCTACCGATCAACGGCGACGACTGGTTCTTCGTCCTCAACGCGATCTCGGACACGGTGTTCGAGCCGCGCACCTTCCCGATTCCGGTCGGCGTCCAGACGACGTCGCGACCGGGCAGCATCGACGTCTTCGGCAAGAACCGCAGCTTCGTGCTGTCGCAGACGTTCATCGGCGGGGTGGCGCTGATCAAGGGCAACACCGCCTTCAAGCCGCCCGACGTCGAATATCGCCTGACGCTTGCCTATAACGCCAATTATGTCGACGTGCCCGAACGGCGCGTCCTCGACGTGCGTCCGTCGAAGAAGAGCCATCGCTTCGACCATTTCGTCGGCGTGCAGGAAGCCTTCATCGACAAGCATCTCGGCAACGACAGCGACCGCTACGACTTCCACTCGATCCGCATCGGCATCCAGCCGTTCCAGAGCGATTTCCGCGGCTTCCTGTTCAACGACAGCCAGCTCGGCATCCGCCTGTTCGGCAACCGCGACAACAACCGCTTCCAATATAATCTCGCGGCCTTCTGGCGGCTGGAAAAGGACACCAACAGCGGCCTCAACGACATCACCCAGACGCCGCGCGACGACTTCATCTTCACCGCCAACCTCTATCGCCAGGATTTCCCGTTCATCGGGCTGACCAGCCAGGTCAGCGTGACCTATAATAGGAACCGCGAAAAGAACGACGTGCAGATCGACCACAACGGCTTTCCGGTGCGGCCGGCCTTGCTGGGGACGTTGCGCGGCCGCGAATATGACGTCACTTATCTGGGCTACAGCGCCGACGGGCGGATCGGGCGGATCAACGTCACCGCCAGCTTCTATGCCGCGCTGGGCGAGGACCGGAACAGCTTCTTCACCGACAAGCCGGCCAAGATTCGCGCGGGTTTTGCCGCCGCGGAACTCAGCTACGACCACGACTGGATGCGCTTTCGCCTGTCGGGGCTTTACGCCAGCGGCGACCGCAATCCCTATAATAATACCGAGGGCGGCTTCGACGCGATCTTCGAAAATCCGATCTTCGGCGGTGCCGACACCAGCTACTGGATCAGGCAGACCATCCCCTTTGCGGGCGGCGGACGCGTCATCTCGATCAACGGCCGCAACGGCATATTGAACTCGCTGCGCTCGTCGAAGGAAGAGGGGCAGTCGAACTTCAACAATCCCGGCACCGTCTTCGTCGGGGCGGGCGGCGATTTCGACCTTTCGCCGCAGATGCGCGTCAGCGTCAACGCCAACCACCTCTGGTTCGACAATACGAAGGTGCTCCAGAATCTGCGCGTCGAGGGCTCGATTCCCAAGGACATCGGCTGGGACCTGTCGATCGCCAGCATCTGGCGGCCGAAGGCGACGCAGAATATCGTCGGGCGCCTCAGCGCCGCCGTCCTGCTGCCCGGCAAGGGGTTCAAGGATCTGTTCGACAACAAGGAACGCGACAAGGCCTATGTCTCGATCCTCGCCAACCTGATCGTGAGTTTTTAGACCATGGCGCGCAAGCTCTTCGCTCTTCTTGCCTTCGTGCTGATGATGGCGGCGTTCGGCGCGCAGGGCGTCCGCGCCTCCGAAGAGGAAAAGCCGGTCCAGGTGACCTATCGCTTCACCCCGCCCGCGCCCAAGGAGCAGAGCGAGGCGGACATGCAGACGAAGTCGGAGGGCTGCTATAGCTGCCACGTCCGCACCGACCTGCCGACGATGCACAAGTCCCCGGCGGTGCGGCTCGGCTGCACCGATTGCCACGGCGGCGATTCGACCTCGCCCGCGGCGTTCGGCAAGCCCCAACTCGGTTACGACAGCCCCTATAATCTCGCGGCGAAAAGGATCGCGCACCCGCAGCCGACGCTGCCCGGCGCGTGGGGCGACAGCCCGGCGAACCCCAAGCGAAGCTATACCTTGCTCAACAAGGAAGCGCCCGAGTTCATCCGCTTCGTCAATCCCAGCGACTATCGCGTCGCGCGCGAGGCGTGCGGCTCCTGCCATCTCGAGGTGATCGAGGCGGCCGAGCGTTCGCTGATGTCGACCGCGGCGATGTTCTGGGCGGGCGGCGCCTATAACAACGGCATCGTCCCCTTCAAAAATTCGATCTTCGGCGAGGCTTATACGCGCGACGGCAAGGCCGCGTGCCTGCTCTCGCCCTCGTCGCGGCTGACCGCCGAACAATATAAGCAGGCGTGCGACCCCGCCTTCGGCTTCGACAAGATATTGACCGATTCCGAAAAGAAGCGCGGCGCGCTCGCCAAAGTCTATCCGCTACCGCGCTGGAACGTCACCCCGCCCAGCGACGTCTTCCGCGTCTTCGAGCGCGGCGGGCGCAACATCGGCACCCAATTTTCCGAAATCGGCCTGCCCAACCCGACCGGCAGCATCCAGCGGCTCGAGGAGCCGGGGCGCCCCGACCTCAAACAGTCGAACCGCGGCCCCGGCACCGGGCTGCGCGTCGCGATCGCGATCCTCAACCTCCACAAGACCCGCCTCAACGACCCCTATATGTGGTTCATGGGCACCAACGACCAGCCGGGCGACTATCGCCATTCGGGCTGCGCCGGGTGCCATGTCATCTATGCCAACGACCGCGAGCCGCGGCACAGCCTGATCTATGCGCAATATGGCCGCGACGGCGAGACCGCGACGGTCGATCCGACGATCGCGGAGCGCAAGTGGAAGCCTGATGCGGACGGGCACGGCGGCGGCCACGACGATGCCGCGAGCCATGCCCCCGACGTGAGCCACGCCCCCGCTGCCAGCGAGCATGGCGCGCTCGTCGATCCCGCCGCGGCGGCGGCCGGGCCGCAGGTGAAGCCGGTCAAGGAACGGCTCGAATCGGGGCATCCGATCGGCCACGCCTTCACCCGCGCGATCCCGACCTCGCAGTGCATGACCTGCCACATGCACCAGCCGAACATCTTCCTGAACTCCTATCTCGGCTATACGATGTGGGACTATGAATCCGACGCGCCGCAGATGTGGCCGGGGCCGAACAACACCGCGCCGCGCCCGCCGGGGATGAGCGACGAGGAATATCAGAAGACCTACAAGCAGCAGCATTATCCGACCGCGGCCGAGGTTCACCAGGCGCTCGAACGCAATCCCGAGGGCGCGAACCCGCGCGGCCTGTGGTCGAACGTCGAATTTCTGCGCGACGTCTACGACATCAACGACACCAACCAGAATACCCAGTTCGCCGACTATCACGGCCACGGCTGGAACTTCCGCGGCATCTTCAAGCGCGACCGCAGCGGCAATCTGCTCGACGCCGACGGCAATATGTCGACCTATGGCACCGACACCGCGCATATCGTCGATCCCAAGGATCCCGAGAAATGGCGCAAGAGCTGCGACCATTATGAGGGGGCGAAGGAACGCGAGCTCTGCCTGTCGAGCGCCGATCCCGGCAAGCCGGGGGTCGAGGGCAAGTTCGTGCCCCCCGGCCTCAACCCCGGCAAGTCGGTCCATATGATGGACATCCATGCCGAAAAGGGGATGCAGTGCGCCGACTGCCACTTCGCGCAGGACGCGCACGGCAACGGCTATATCCAGGGCGAGGTCGCGAACGCGATCGAGATCAGCTGCAAGGACTGCCACGGCACCGCCGACGCCTATCCGAACCTGCTCACCTCGAACGTCGCGGCGCGGCCGCAGGGCACCAATCTGGCGCTGCTGCGCAACATGGACGGCCGGCGCCGCTTCGAATTCCAGTATAATGACGATGGTGAGGTCACCGGGCTGATCCAGCGCTCGATCGTCGATCCCAAGCTCGAATGGCAGGTCAGCCTCGTCAAGCAGTCGGTGACGCCGGGGCCGCATTTCAACGCCAAGGCGGCGCGCGCCAAGCTGATGTCGCGGTCGGGCGCCGACGACGGCAGCTTCGCCTGGGGGCCGGGGGTTCCGAAGGAGGATCGCGCGCACGGCGACGACCGCATGACCTGCTTCACCTGCCACCTGTCGTGGACGACCAGTTGCGGCGGCTGCCATTTGCCGATCGAGGCGAACTGGAAAACCAAGTCGCATCATTTCGAGGGCGAGGAGTCGCGCAACTTCGCGACCTATAATCCGCAGGTCGCGCGCGACGAGATGTTCCAGCTCGGCCGGCATATGCTCACCAAGCCCGGCGAACCCGACGCCGACGGCAATGTGCGCGGCATCATCACCCCGGTCCGATCGTCCTCGGCGCTGATATTGTCGTCGACCAACATCAACCGCGAGCGCATCTATGTGCAACAGCCGCCGATCTCGGCCGCGGGCTTCTCGAGCCAGGCGTTCGCGCCGCATTTCCCGCACACGGTGCGCCGCCAGGAAACCAAGCAGTGCACCGACTGCCACCTGTCGGCGGCCGACGACAACAACGCGATCATGTCGCAGCTGATGCTGATGGGCACCAATTTCGTCAATTTCGTCGGCCTCAACGTCTGGTCGGGGCAGGAGGACAGCTTCCAGGCGACGCGCGTCACCGAATGGGAAGAGCCGCAGGCGGTGATCGGCAGCTATCTTCAGAAATATGCCTATCCCGACTATTGGAGCCTGCACGTCAACCAGAACGGGCGCGAGCTCAAGAATTGGGTGCGCGGCAAGACCTTCGACAAGAAGGGATCGGGCGAAAGCAAGTCGCTCGAGGAATTCCGCAACATCGTGCAGGGGACCGGCGGCCGGGTGAACTGCCTCCAGCAGCGCGGCGAATATATGTTCGTGGCGGAGGGCAAGGGCGGTTTCCGCGTCTATGACGTCGCCGCGGTCGGCAACAAGGCCTTCTCCGAACGCATCGTCCGCGCGCCCTTCTCGCCGCTCGGCCACGACACGCACGTCAAGACCACCAACGCGACCTGCATGGCGATCGGCACCAACCAGCCGATCAGCATGGCGCGCAACGACAATATCCGAAAGAATTTCCCGGAGAATCACGAACAGGCGCTGCACCCGCTCTACCGCTACGCGGTGATCACCGACAGCGTTGAAGGCCTGATCCTCGTCGACATCGACACCATGGCCGACGGCGAATTCCGCAACAACCGGCTGACGCGGGCGCTGACCTGGAACCCCGACAATGTTCTTGGCGGGGCGCGGCACGTCACGCTCGCGGGCAATTATGCCTATATCACCACCGACGCCGGGCTCGTCGTCGTCGATCTGTCGACCCCGCTGGAACCGAAGGTCACGGCGCAATTGCCGCTGACCGACGCGCGTGCCAGCGCGGTGCAGTTCCGCTATCTGTGGGTCACCGATGCCGACGGCGTCAGCCTGTTCGACATCACCCATATGGACCGGCCGGTGCCGGTGCCGAGCGGGACGGTGCGGCTTGCCGATGCGCGGAAAATCTATGTCGCGCGCACCTATATGTATGTCGCGGCAAAGCAGGACGGCCTCGTCATCGTCGACGTGACGCGCCCCGCGGCGCCGATCGTCTGGCCGGGACTGACCTTTGGCGGCGCGATGAACGATGCCGAGGATGTGATCGTCGGATCGACCAACGCCTCGCTCTTCGCCTATGTCGCCGACGGGCGAAACGGCATCAAGGTGCTGCAGCTCACCAGCCCCGACAATCCGGGCCTCTACGGCTTCTCGCCGAAGCCGACCCCCGAGCTGATCGCCTGGGCGAAGACTCCGTCGCCGGCGCTCGCGCTGTCGAAGGGCCTCGACCGCGACCGCGCCGTCGACGAGACCGGCGGCCAGATCGCGATCTTCGGCCGCGTCGGCTCGCGCCCCTTCACGCGCAGCGAGATGGAGAAATTCTTCCTGAACAGCAAAGGGCTGGTCTACAAGGTCAGCGACGCGGTCGACCAGAGCGCGTGGCGCCCGCCGCTCGCCTATCCGAACTGAAGGTGGAGGCGGCTAACGGCCGGTAATCGACGTTCAGCGTCTCATAACCTCGTCATTCCCGCGAAAGCGGGAACCCAGTGTGGGGCCAGCCGACGCACGCTCTGGGTTCCCGCTTTCGCGGGAATGACCAAAGGGGGGCCTGACCGCCTACAACCGCTCCGCCTGCACCACGCTGTCCGACGCGCGCAGCGCCGACAGGATGCGCATCACATGCTGGACGTCGCGCACCTCGACGACGACGTCATAGGTGTGGAAATCGCCCTCGCGGTTCGACAGCCGCAAATTGGTGATGTTCGCCGAATTGGCGGCGAGGATGCCCGACATTTCAGCAAGCGTGCCGGGCTCGTTGAGGATGACGACGCAAAGGCGCGCGTTGCCGCCCTCGCTATCCTCCTGCCAGCGGAGGTCGATCCAGTCGGCGTCGACCCCGTCGGCGAGGCTGGGGCAGTCGATGACATGCACCTCGATCCCCTCGCCGGGGCGCGACAGGCCGACGATGCGGTCGCCGGGCACCGGATGGCAGCAGTCGGCAAGCTGATAGGCGACCCCCGGCGTCAGTCCCGCGATCGACACCGCGGCGCCCTGTACGAGCTTGCCGGGCTTGCTCTTCATGTCGGCGGTGATGCCGGGGACCAGCGCCTCGAGCAGCGCATTGTCCGACACGCGCTGCTTGGCGATCGCGACGTAGAGCGCGCTGTCGTCCTCCAGCTTCAGGCGGGTCAGTGCGGCGGCGCGCGCCTTGTCGCCGATCTTGTTGGGCAGGCGGCGGGCGATCTCGTCGTACATCTTGCGCCCGAGCGCGGCGAGTTCGACCTTCTCCTTCGAGCGGACGTGGCGGCGGATCGCGGCGCGCGCCTTGCCGGTGACCGCGAAGCCCAGCCACGCGGGCTGCGGGGTCTGCTTGTCGGAGGACAATATCTCGACCGTATCGCCGTTCGCGAGCTGGGTTCGCAGCGGCACCAGCCGGCCGTTGACCTTGGCCCCGACGGTGCGGTCGCCCAGCCCGGTATGGACGGCATAAGCGAAATCGACGGGGGTTGCGCCCTTGGGAAGCTGGTGCAGGCTGCCCTTCGGGGTGAAGGCGAAGATGCGGTCCTGATACATCGCGATGCGCGTATTCTCGAGGAACTCGTCGGGATCGTGGGTCTGTTCGAGGATTTCGAGCAGGTCACGAATCCACCCCGCCTGCCCGTCGGGCGCCGCGCCGCCTTGCTTATAGGCCCAATGCGCCGCCAGCCCGAACTCGGACTGCTGATGCATCCCGAGGCTGCGGATCTGGATCTCGATCCGCATATTCTGCTGATGCATGATCGTCGTGTGCAACGACTTGTAGCCGTTGCGCTTCGGGGTCGAGATATAGTCCTTGAAGCGCCCCGGCACCATCTTCCACTTGCCGTGGATCAGCCCCAGCGCGGCATAGCAGTCGGCGGTCGTCGGGGTGACGATGCGAAAGGCGATGATGTCGGTCACCTGCTCGAAGCTGACGTGACGTTCCTGCATCTTGCGCCAGATCGAATAGGGATGCTTCTCGCGCCCCGACACCTCGGCCTCGATCCCGTGTTTCGCGAGCAGGTCCTTGAAATCGCGGCTGATCGCGGCGACTTGGTCCTTGCCGCCCGCGGTCAGCTTGGCGAGGCGCCCGGTGATCGTCGCATAGGCCTCGGGCTCCAGCTCGCGAAAGGCGAGAAGCTGCATCTCGCGCATATATTCATACATGCCGATCCGCTCGGCGAGCGGGGCATAGATGTCCATCGTCTCCCTGGCGATGCGGCGGCGCTTGTCGGGATTCTTGATGAAATGCAGCGTGCGCATATTGTGCAGCCGGTCGGCGAGCTTGACCAGCAGCACGCGGATGTCGTCGGACATGGCGAGCAGGAATTTGCGCAGATTCTCGGCCGCGCGCTCATTCTCGGTCTGCGCCTCGATCTTGCTCAATTTGGTGACGCCGTCGACGAGGCGGCCGACGTCGCTGCCGAACAGTCGCTCGATCTCCTCGGGCGTGGTCAGCGTGTCCTCCAGCGTGTCGTGGAGCAGTGCGGTGACGATCGTCTCGCTGTCGAGGTGGAGATCGGTCAAAATGCCCGCGACCTCGACCGGATGGCTGAAATAGGGGTCGCCCGACGCGCGCTTCTGGCTGCCGTGCTTCTGCACGGTGAAGACATAGGCGCGGTTGAGCAGCCCTTCGTCGACGTCGGGATCATAAGCGCGCACGCGCTCGACGAGTTCATATTGCCTCAGCATCGCCATCAATGTCGTTCATGCGGACTTAATTGCAATGCGAAATTTGCTGTCGCGTGTTCGCGAACCCCGGCAATTTTGACAAAGCCTGGCGGAAGCATCGTTCGTGACCGCTTGCAACGGCGCACGCATTGAAAAGGCCGCCGGCTCCAGGGAGCGGGCGGCCTTCGATGGTCCGGGCGGGATAGAGGGGAGCGGCGCCCGGCCGGACGGGCTATTTGCCGTTGCAGCGCGCGAGGTCTTCGGGCGTGATCGCCGCGCCGTCGACCGTGAAGCTCTTCACTTCGCCGGCTGCGCGGGCAAGGCTCGCGCACATGATCAGCGGGCGGCTCGTCCCGCGGCCGGCGACGCAATGGACGCCGTCGCAGGCCCAAACGACGTCGCGCGCGACGAATTTGGCCTTCGGTGCCGGATTGGCGAGCTCGGCGCGATAATAGGCGCTGCCGGCTGCGCCGGCGGCAACCGGTGCGAGGGCGGCGGCGAGAAAGGGCAGCGCAAGCGCCGCTGCTGAAAGCTTCGACATGGGGAGTCCTCCTGTTTTCCTGGGCAGCGCAAAGCGTTGCACGAGGCGATGTAGGGCATGAGTTGCAAATTGCAACGGACGCCATATATTTTTTGTGCGGGGGGCGATTTTACGTTAGGGCTAGGCGCATGGGAAAATTACGCGAACCGTTGAACGACATATACGGCAATAATTGCGCGCTGCCGCTCGCGCTCGAGGCGATGGGCGAGCGCTGGTCGTTCATGATCCTTCGCGCCGCCTTCAACGGCGTCCATCATTTCGAGGAGTTTCAGCAGGAACTCAGCATCGCGCGCAACATATTGTCGAACCGGCTGTCGAAACTCGTCGACCATGGCATCATGGAGCGCGAGGTGATGGCCGAGGATCGCCGCAAGGTGCTTTATCAGCTTACGCAGAAGGGCGTCGAACTGCTGCCCGCGATGATCGCGCTGCGCCAGTGGGGCGAAAAATGGGGCGCCGGCGTGGCCTCGACCCCGGTGCTCGTCGATACGAGCGACGAGCAGCCGATCGGCCCGGTGACGATCACCGCGCACGACGGCCGGCCGCTCGGCTATGGCGAGCTGGTGTGGAAGCATCGCTCGGAGCTGCAGCCGCTCGGACAGGCACGCGTACGGATGGCTCCGGTCGCGGCCGAATGACCCCCGGCGCCGCGCGCACGCTTCGCATTTCACGTCCCGGAGGCTGACCATGGCGAGCCAGCCAGCATCGCAGCCGGCGTCGATGCCGCTGTTCGGCTTTTCCTCGCCCGGCCCCTTTTTCGGCAACAAGGTGCGGGCGTTCTGGAATCTCCAGTTCCTCGGCTGGGCCGCATGGCTCGGTCTGCGCGGGGTGTCTGGACTCGCCAACGGCCAATCCTTCACCTTTCTCATCCCGCAGGTGATCTCGGCGATCACCGGCTTTTCGCTGACGCTGATCCTGTCGGTCTGCTATCGCGCGCTGATCAGCCGGCGTCCGATCCTGATGTGGGGGGTCAGCTTCGGCCTCGCGGGGCTGGCGACGATGCTCTGGGCGTTCATCGACGCCTGGGTCTCGCAGATCCAGAATCCGGCGAGCGAGGCGGGCTTCACCAGCCTGCTGCTCGGCGCCATCTATATCGACGCGACCTCGCTTGGCGCCTGGTCGGCGCTCTATTTCGCGATCAACTATTTCCTCCAGCTCGAGGAGCAGAACGACCGGATGCTGCGGCTCGAGGCGCAGGCCGCCTCGGCGCAGCTCGCGATGCTGCGCTATCAGCTCAACCCGCATTTCCTGTTCAACACGCTCAACAGCATCTCGACGCTGGTATTGCTCAAACAGTCCGAACCCGCGAACGCGATGCTCTCGCGCTTGTCGGCTTTCCTGCGCTACACGCTCGCCAACGAGCCGACCGCGCAGGTGACGCTGGCGCAGGAGGTCGAGACGCTGAAGCTCTACCTCGATATCGAGAAGATGCGCTTCGAGGACCGGCTGCGCCCGCATTTCAACATCGATCCCGCCGCGCAGCGCGCGCGGCTGCCGTCGCTGCTGCTTCAGCCCTTGATCGAAAATGCGATCAAATATGCCGTCACGCCGCAGGAGGAAGGCGCCGATATCACGCTCTCGGCTCAGCTTGCCGGTGAAAAGGTTCGGATTACCGTGTCCGACACGGGGTCGGGATTGTCAGAGGGGGCGGTCGATCCCACGACGGGCGCTGCAACGGAATCGACCGGTGTGGGTTTAGCCAATATCAGGGACCGGCTGGCGCAGGCTTATGGCGATCAGCAACGGTTCGAGGTGCAGTCGGGCGCCGATGGCGGCTTCACGGTGATTATCGAGATTCCGTTCCAGCCCGACGGACAAGCGACGATTGGAACCGAACGCACATGACGATCAGAACCATCCTGGTGGATGATGAAAAATTGGCGACCCAGGGCCTGCAACTGCGGCTCGAAGCGCACGGAGATGTCGAAGTCGTCGACACCGCCCAGAACGGCCGCGAGGCCATAAGAAAGATCAAGACCCACAAACCCGATCTCGTCTTCCTCGACATCCAGATGCCGGGGTTCGACGGCTTTTCGGTGATCCAGGGGCTGATGGAGGTCGAGCCGCCGCTCGTCGTCTTCGTCACCGCTTATTCGGACCATGCGATCCGCGCCTTCGAGGCGCAGGCGGTCGATTATCTGGTCAAGCCGGTCGAACCCGAACGGCTCGCCGACGCGCTCGACCGCGTGCGCCAGCGGCTGGCCGAAAAGCGCGGCGCGGCGGAGGTCGAACGCCTCAAGACCGTGCTTGCCGAGGTCGCGCCCGAAGCGGCCGACGATTATGATGCGGAGGTCCAGCCCGACGCGCACGCCGCCGACCGCTATGAAAAGATGATCAACATCAAGGATCGCGGTCAGATTTTCCGTGTCGATGTCGACAGCATCGAGCGCATCGACGCCGCGGGCGACTATATGTGCATCTATACCGCCGACAACAGCCTGATCCTGCGCGAGACGATGAAGGATCTGGAAAAGCGGCTCGACCCACGCAACTTCCAGCGCGTCCACCGCTCGACGATCGTCAACCTGTCGCAGGTCAAGCAGGTCAAGCCGCACACCAACGGCGAATGCTTCCTCGTTTTGGGTTCGGGCGCGCAGGTGAAGGTCAGCCGCAGCTATCGGGATGTGGTCGCGCGCTTCGTGCATTGATTGGACTCGCACAAAGCCACGAAGCCAAAAAGACTTCTACAATCCGTTCGCCCTGAGCTTTTCGAAGCCGGTCCTGAGCGCCTGCCTTGGCAGGCGGTCGATGGAGGCCGTTCTTTTTCGCGACTCCGCAAGGAAGAACGGTGCTTCGACAAGCTCAGCACGAACGGGATGAGATGGCTTCTTTGTGGCTTCGTGGCTTCGTGCGAGCCAAAATCACAACGTCGCGATTAAAGCTGGTGCCCCGTCCGGTCGCGCTTCGTCGCGAGATATTGCTCGTTATATTTGTTCGTCGGCAGCGCGAGCGGGATGCGTTCGACGATCTCGACACCCTCCTTCTCCAGCCGCGCGACCTTTTCGGGATTGTTGGTCATCAGCCGGATGCGCGGGATGCGCAGCAGGTCCAGCATTCGCCCGGCGATCGCGAAATCGCGCGCCTCGACCGGAAAGCCGAGCCGCAGATTGGCGTCGACCGTGTCATACCCCTGATCCTGCAGCGCATAGGCGCGCAGCTTGTTGACCAGCCCGATCCCGCGCCCCTCCTGCCGCAAATAAAGCAGCACCCCCCACGGCGCGTCGGCCATCGCGTGGAGCGCGGCGTGGAGCTGCGGTCCGCAATCGCATTTGAGGCTGCCGAGCACATCGCCGGTCAAGCATTCGCTGTGCAGCCGCACGACCGGCGGCTGGCCGTCGCGCTTGCCGATGATCAGCGCGACATGGTCCGAGGCTTCCTCGGGGCTGCGAAAGGCGACGATCTCGGCGCTTTCGCTCGCCTCGACGGGCAAGCGCGCCCGCGCCGCGATTTCGAGCCGTGCCGGGTCGAGCAGCGCGGCGACGTCGTCGGCGCTGGCCTCGGTTTCGGCCTCGCCCGTCGCCGCCCGCACGAAGAAGGCGGGGAGCAGCCCCGCGTGCCGCGCCATCGTCATCGCCGCCGCCGCCGCGGTCTCACCGCCGGTCGGCACGGTGCGGAACGGGCCTTTCAGCGGATGCGCGAGGTCGAGCGCCGGGTCGGCGATCGCCAGCGCCGCGGCGACGCTATCGGCGGCATCGGAAAGCCGCACCGGCCCCGGCGTCGCCGCGGCGCGCTGGTTGGTGAGCTTCAGCGTCACCGCACGTTCGCCAGAGATCAGCACGTCCTCGCTGCCGAACCCGGCCAGCACCGCATCGCGCGCGCTTTCGACCGCGATCAGGTCGAGCGCGCCGTCGGCGCCGCCGACCCGGAACGGCCATCCCCGGCGCAGCGCGTCGATCGCGCGCGCGGCTCTCCGGGCGCCCCTATCCTTTGGCGCATCGCTCAAAAGGCGAACTCCGTCACCAGCGGAATATGGTCCGACGGCCGCTCCCAGCTCCGCGCCGGTTGCACCACCCGGTGCGAAACCGCTTGCGGGGCCAGGTCGGGGGTCGCCCACATATGGTCGAGCCGGCGACCGCGGTTCGACGCTTCCCAATCCTTCGCGCGGTAGCTCCACCAGGTATAGAGCGGCGCCGGCGCCGCGACGAAATGGCGGCCGAGGTCGACCCAGTCCGACGCCGCCTGCAGTCGCGCGAGGGTTTCGACCTCGATCGGCGTATGGCTGACGACGTCGAGCAGCGCCTTGTGGTTCCAGACGTCGCTTTCGAGCGGGGCGACGTTGAAGTCGCCGGTCAGGATCGTCGGCGTATCGGCCAGCGCGCGTGACCAGTCGGTCATGCGGCCGAAGAAATCGAGCTTCTGGCCGAATTTGGGGTTAAGGGTGCGGTCGGCTATGTCGCCGCCTGCGGGGATATAGACATTGTCGAGCTGGACTCCCGACGGCAGCGTGACGCCGATATGCCGGGCTTCACCATTTGCCTGCCAGTCATATTTGCGAACCTCGGCCAGCGGCAGCCTGCTGACGATCGCGACGCCATGGTGCATCCGCTGCCCGTTGGTGACGATATGGGTATAGCCGAGCTGTTCGAACATGCCCTTCGGGAACAGGCCGCATTCGACCTTCGTTTCCTGCAGGCACAGGACGTCGGGGGCTTCCTCGCGCAGGAATTTCTCGACGATGCCGATCCGGGCGCGGACGCTGTTGATGTTCCACGATGCGATGCTTGTCATGCCGTCGGCTCTATCGGGGCCGATCATGGTGCGCAATGGCGGTGCCGCGCAAATGCGAGGTGGGGCGGGCAGCTCACCGCCCCTTGGCCGGCGTTTCGTCAGAACAGCCCCGGCAACTCCCGCTGCGCCGCGCGAGGCTTTGCCGGCGTCAGCATCTCGGGCTCTGCGGCCACCCTGACGCTGCGGCTTTGCGCGGAAGCGCCCGCCTCGACGATGTGCGTCGTGCAGCTTGCCCCTGCCAGGAAATCGATCGCCGCGCGCACCGAGGCTTCGCGCGGATCGCCGAGCGGCAGGGACAGGTCGTCGTCCGCCGCGCAACTGTTGCTGATCTTCGGCGCCAGCCCGTCGAAATAGTCGCCGCTGCTCGCCGCATTGCCGGTCGCAAAGGCGATCACGCGCATCCGCTCATCGCACTCGCTCTTGTCGAGCGCGATCTGCCCGACGGGCTTGCCATAGGTGTTGCTGCCGACCAGCGTCATGTTGGTGCCGAGGTAAGGCAGCATCCCGTTGATGACGAGTTCGCTGGCCGAGGCGGTCGATCCGGTGCCGATGAAGGCGATGCGCGTCGGCGCGATCGCCTCGGGCTGCGTCGTGAAGGTATGGCGCGTATTGTTGCCCGCTTTCGACGCGCGGAAATTGGTCTGCGAGAACAGGTCGCTCGCCGCGCGGTTGCGGCCGAGCAGGTCGCCGAACAGCTCGGCGGTCGCAACCAGCCCGCCGCCATTGTATCGCAGGTCGACGATGACGTCGGTCACCCCCTGGTTGCGAAAATTGAGGAAAGCGGCGCGAAGCTGCGGGTCGGCCGAACTGATGAAGCTGCGCAGGTTCACATAGCCGTAGGTGTGCCCGCCTTCGCTGATGATTTTCGCGCCATAGCGGTCGGAGATCGGGTCGAGGTCGTACTCGGCCTTGGCCACCGAAACGTCGCGGGTGCCGCCGCCGGGTTCGACGATGCGCAGCACACGCGTGACTCCCGGATCGCTCGGCCCCAGCGCGTCGGTGATCCCCTGCGTGCCCTCGCTGGCGACGATGGCCGAGATGGCGCGGACGTTCGACGCATTGGTGCCGATGCCCACGATCTGCGTGCCGCGATCGATTCCCGCCGCCAGCGCCGGGGCATTTTCATAGGCCTCGGCGATGATCACGCGCTGGATCGTCGGATCATAGGCGAGCCGGACGCCAAAGCCCGCGCTCGATCCGTTGGTGAAGAAGGCCTCCTCCTCGGCGATCGAGGTGACATAGGTGAAATAGCGATCCTTGTTCAGCGCCCGCGCCGGCGCGACGAGCGCGTCGATATAGGTCTGGACGTCGGCGAAGTTCGCGGGATTGACGTTCGCCGCGACGTCGCTCGGGAACAGATACCATTCGTCGATCACCGCCTTGGCAAAGGATTGGCGGGCGCTGAGGCCGCAGCTTGCGGTAGGGGGCGGGGTCGGCGAGGGGGTCGGCGTGACGGTGACCGGCCCGCCGCCGCCGCCGCTCGATCCGCCGCCGCCGCATGAGGCGAGCAGCAATGACAGGACGGTCAGCGATGCAATCCCGCTACGCATGTGATTTCCCCCGATAATCGATGGACCTTCGATGATAGCGGCGACGGGCGGAATTGGAAGGGATGAAGGTCTGAAAAGGGCCGATTGCGGATGCCCGGCATCTCCTGACTTTGTCATCCCCGCGAAAGCGGGGACCCAGAGCGTGCGTCGGCTAACCCCACACTGGGTTCCCGCTTTCGCGGGAATGACGAAGGTGGGCAGGGTGGCTTCCCACCCCAAAACACCCGTTCCATCCGCCCGTCAGCCCGCGTCGCTGTCTTCCCCGCGCCGCCCCTTGAAGCCCTGCGCGATCACGTAAAGCTCGGGCGATCCCTTGCGGCTCGCGGGCGGCTTGGCATGTTTTACGGTGGTGAAATTCTGTTTGAGGACGGTCAGCAGTTCGCGGTCGGCGCCGCCCGCGAACACTTTCGCGACGAAGGCGCCGCCGGGTTGCAGGGTCTGCACCGCGAAATCGGCCGCGGTCTCGGCAAGCCCGATGGTGCGCAGATGATCGGTCTGCGGATGGCCGACCGTGTTCGCCGCCATGTCCGAAATGACGAGGTCGGGGGCGCTCCCCAAAGCCTCGATCAGTGCGGCGGGCGCGGCATCGTCCATGAAATCCATCTCAAGGATCGCGACCCCCTCGATCGGTTCGCAGGCGAGCAGGTCGATGCCCGCGACGCGCGCGCGCGGATTGGCCTTGCGCACGACCTGCGACCAGCCGCCCGGGGTAATCCCCAGATCGACCACCGCGCGCGCCTTTTTGAGCAGGCCGAATTTCTCGTCGAGCTCGATCAGCTTGAAGGCGGCGCGTGAGCGATACCCCTCGGCCTGCGCGCGGCGGACATAGGGATCGTTGAGCTGGCGCTGAAGCCAGCGGGTCGACGAGGCGGAGCGCTTGCGCGCGGTCTTGACCCGCACATGCAGGCCGCCGCGTCCGCCGCCGCTCTTGCCGCCCTTGCCCCCGCTCATTTGCGATGCTCGCGCCGGGTGACCGGAATGTCGCGGCCCTGCATCGCCAGCGTGCGCAATATGCCTTCGCGGATGCCGCGATCGGCGACGCCGACGCGCGCGGCGGGCCACAGGTCGATGATGCTTTCCAGGATCGCGCAGCCCGCGACGACCAGGTCGGCGCGCTCGCGCCCGATGCACGCAATCTCGGCGCGCGCGTCGAGGCTCGCCTCGGCGAGGCGGCGGCTGATGTCGCGCATCGCGGTGGCGGGAACGGTGATCCCGTCGACCGCGCGCCGATCGTAGCGCGGCAGCTCGAGAAAGACGCTGGCGAGCGTCGTCACCGTGCCGCTGGTGCCGAGCAGGCGCAGCGGCTGGTTCGCGAAGCGTTCGGCGCGCCCCGCAAATGCGGCGAAGGCGTCGCGCGTCACGTCGCGCATCCGGGCATAGCTCGCCCGCCGCGCGACCAGGCTGTCCTCGCCCGGCGCGGCATGTTCGGTCAGCGACACGACGCCCCACGGCACGCTGATCCAGTCGTGGATCTTTACGTCATGGTCCGACACGTCGACGTGCATCAGTTCGGTCGATCCGCCGCCGATGTCGAAGATCAGCGCCGGCCCTTCGCCGGGTTCCATCAGATTGTGGCAGCCGAGCGCGGCGAGTCGCGCCTCTTCGGCGGCCGAGATGATGTCGAGGACGATGCCCGTCTCGCGCCGCACGCGCGCCGCGAGTTCGGCGCCGTTCACCGCACGGCGGCACGCTTCGGTCGCGACCGCGCGCGACAGGGTGACGTGGCGGCGGCGCAGCTTGTCGGCGCAGATGGCGAGCGCGGCGACGGTGCGGTCCATCGCGGCCTCGCTGATCCGTCCGGTCGCGTGCAATCCTTCGCCCAGCCGTACGATCCGCGAAAAAGCGTCGATCACGACGAGTTCGCCCTCGTGCGGGCGGGCGATCAGCAACCGGCAATTGTTGGTGCCAAGGTCGATCGCAGCATAGCTGCGGGGCCGTATGACCGGCACCGGGCGGGGCGGAGTCTCCCCTTTCTGTCTTCGGCTCGCCGGCGGGCTCATCTTCGAACCCGGCCGCGGCGATCGCCCTGAAGGCGCTGCCATTTGCCGCATGGCTATGTTGACCTGTCTCTTGCTCACACGTCCGCCGTTTTGCGGACGTGCACTTGCGCGCGAACCTAGGCCCCGGCGGACGCGATGGCAAGTCCGCCCACCGACAGCAAAGCCCCGTCCGGCGCGGGCCGGACGGGGCGAAAGGGGGAGAGTCTTTTATTGGGGGTCGGGTCTGCCTTGCAGGCGGCAGCCGTCATTCCCCATTAACGGCGGGCTGTTTAACGGCGGCAGCCGTCATTACCCTTGTCGATGGCGCGGCCGGCGATGGCGCCGACGGCGCCGCCGATGATCGTGCCGACGGTGCGGTCGCCGCGGCCGGCGATCTCGTGACCGGCCAGGCCGCCGGCGATCGCGCCGATGATCGTGCCGCCGGTGCCGTTGTCGCACTGGCGATAATTGCGATAGTTGCGATGATCGCGGCGGTCATAGTTGCGGTAATCGCGGCGGTCGTAATTGCGATAGTCGCGGCGGTCATAGCGGCGGTTGTCGCGATTGTAGCGCGCGTCATAGCTCGAATAGCCGTCGCGGCTGTAATATCCGTTCTGCGCCGCGGCGGGCGTCGCAAGGCCCAGCGTCGCGGTGGACATCAGGGCGGCGATCGAGAGGGTCACCATCTTTTTCATCGTCGTTCTCCTTCTTTCGTCGTCAGGCCCTTGGGGGCTGTGGATCGATGATGCCCTTTTGCCCGATTCGCTTTGAGTGAAGCCTGAACATCGCTGTCGGCTGCCGTTCATCTTGGGGGGCATCTTGCCGGGCCCGGTCGCGCGTCCTATCGCCGCGCCGATGCGCCGCCTCCTTTTCGCCGCCCTGATCTTCGTTGCACTCGGCCCCGTGCCCGGCACGCGGCACTATCGTTCGCCGGTCGATCTCACCTCGCAGCAAGTCGCCGCGCGCCCGCTCCGCTATCCGGCGGGACAGGCGGGGATGCTGCGCTTCGTGCGCGGCTGGCGCTTCGTCTGTCCGAACGATGCCTTCGGCGGATTTTCGGCGCTCGCGATCCTCGGTCCCGATCGGTTCCAGCTTGTTTCCGACAATGGCTATTGGGCGCGGCTGACGATCGCCGCCGGCGGCGCGGTATCGGACGCGCGCATCGCGATGCTGCCGCTCGGCGGCGCCCCGTCGCAGCGCAAGTCGCAGCGCGACGTCGAATCGATGGCGTTCGATCCCGCGAACGGCAAAAGCTGGGTGGCGCTCGAGGGGCTCAACCAGGTCTGGCGGCTCGACCCGGCGCTCGGCCGCATCGAATCGCGCGCGCGCCTGCCGCGCCCGTTCTGGCCGTCCAATCGCGGAGCCGAGGCGATGGTCCGCCTTGCGGGCGGGCGCACCGTCATCTTCTCCGAAGACGCCGACGACGATCCGCGCGGCCGCGAGGCGCTGCTCTTCACCGGCGATCCCGCCGAGCCCGGGACGAAGGCGGTTCGTTTCTTCTATGATTCGGAAGGGAAGGGGCTGGTCAGCGATGCCGCGGCGCTGCCCGACGGGCGCATCCTGCTCGTCCACCGCCGGCTCGGGCTCGATCCCGTCTTCACGACGATCCTCGGCATCGTCGATCCCGCCGCGATCCGCCCGGGCGCGCGGCTGACCTCGCGGATGATCGGCCGCGTCCCCGCCGCGCTCGCCGACAATTACGAAGGCGCGGCGATCGAACGCCGCGGCGGCCGCACCTTCCTGTGGCTCGTCTCGGACAATAATTTCAACAATTGGCAGCGCAGCCTGCTCGTCGAGTTCGAGCTTGTCGACTTGCCGGACAGCAAAAAGGCCGCGCGGTAACCCGGCGGCCTGATTGCATCGGCGTGTGAAGGACCGTTAGGCGGCCTTTTCGGCCAGCTTCTTCGCGACGTCCTTCTTGACCTTGCGGGCGTTCGCCGAAAGCTGGTCGTCGCCGGCCTTGAGCAGCCAGTTGTCGAGGCCGCCATTATGTTCGACCGTGCGCAGGCCATGGGTCGACACGCGCAGCTTCACGCCCTTGCCGAGGGCGTCCGACAGCAAGGTCACATTCTGCAGGTTGGGCAGAAAGGTGCGCTTGGTCTTGTTGTTGGCGTGGCTGACATTGTGGCCAACCTGGCGGCCCTTGCCGGTCAGTTCGCAAATGCGCGACATGATCTTCTTCCTCGAATCAATGGGCGGCGTCCGGGGTGGGCCAGAAGGCACCGAAAGGACCGGATGGGCCGGGAAAGGCGCGCGCTTATCGGCTTGCAGGAGATTCGTCAAGCGCATAGGCGGGATTATGGCCGCAAACTTCCCGCTTCCTGAGCCGATGCGCCGCGCGCTCGACCTTGCCCGCATCGCCGCAGAGTGGGGCGAAGTGCCCGTCGGCGCGGTGATCGTCAAGGACGGGACGGTCATCGCCGAAGGCCACAACCGCCCGCGCGAATCGCACGATCCGACCGCGCACGCCGAAATCGTCGCGATTCGCGCCGCGGCGGCCAAGCTCGGCAACGAGCGCCTCGACGGCTGCGACCTCTATGTCACTCTCGAACCCTGCGCGATGTGCGCGGGCGCCATCGCCCACGCGCGAATCGCGCGCCTCTATTACGGCGCCGACGATCCCAAAGGCGGCGCGATCGCCCACGGCCCACGCCTCTTCGCGCAGCCGACGGTGCATCACCGACCGGAAATCTATGAGGGCATTGGCGCGGGCGAGGCTTCGGGCTTGCTCCGAGGTTTCTTCGCGGCGCGGCGCTAATCGCCCAGCATCGCCTCCACCCACGCCGGCACCAGCGCCGTCGCCGGCCCCTGCCGCGCTTCGTCGAACCAGTGGCTCCCCTCGCTCGGCTCCATATTGAGCTCAAGCGTTCGCGCGCCCGATGCGCGCGCCTCGCGGACGAAGCCCGCGGCGGGATAGACCGCGCCCGAGGTGCCGATCGACACGAACAGGTCGGCGCGATTGATGGCGTGATAGATTTCGTCCATCCGGTAGGGCATCTCGCCGAACCAGACGATGTCGGGGCGCAGACTCCCCGCGGCCTGGCACGCCGGACAGGCGGGACGATCGAGCAATGCTCCGGCCCACGGCATCCGTGCGTCGCAGACGGTGCACCAGGCGTTCAGATGCTCGCCGTGCATGTGGATCAGCCGCTTCGCCCCCGCGCGCTCGTGCAGGTCGTCGACATTCTGGGTGACGACCAGCAGTTCGCCCGGCCATTCCGCATCGAGTCGCGCCAGCGCGCGATGCGCCGCATTGGGTTCCCTGGTCTGGATCGCCGCGCGCCGCTCGTCATAGAAGCGCAGCACCAGGTCGGGATTCCGCGCAAAGGCTTCGGGCGTCGCGACATCCTCGACGCGATGCTGTTCCCACAGGCCCCCGGCGTCGCGGAAGGTGTCGATGCCGCTCTCGGCGGACACGCCCGCGCCGGTCAGGATCACGATATTCTGGATGGTTTTCATGGACCCTCTCTATCGGGCCGCATCGACAGCTTCACCCCTTTTTCGTCATCCCGGCGAAGGCCGGGATCCCGCCGCTGCGCTTATAAGCGAGGTCGAGATCCCGGCCTTCGCCGGGATGACGAGATGATGACTGGCGCATCTCGACTTCGCGCGACCCGAGGGTCTAAGGGGAGAATGGATAGGGGACAGCGAGTCATGACCAACATCGGCATTATCGGCAGCCAGGGGCGGATGGGCGTCGCGCTCGCCGCCGCGATTTCCGAGGCGGGTCAGCGCAGTTGCGGCATCGACAAGGGCGGCAATGTCGCAAAGCTCGCTGCGGCCGCCGACGTCCTCGTCGATTTCTCCTCGCCCGCCGCGCTCGAGGCGACGCTCGACGCCTGCATCGCGGCGAAAACCCCGATCGTCATCGGCACCACCGGGCTCGAGGAGCGCCACCATTATCTGATCGACGATGCCGCGAAGGATATCGCGGTGCTCCAGACCGGCAACACCTCGCTCGGCGTCACTCTGCTCGCGCATCTGGTGCGCGAGGCGGCGTCGCGGCTCGACGCCGACTGGGATATCGAGATCGTCGAGATGCACCACCGGAACAAGGTCGATGCGCCGAGCGGCACCGCGCTGCTGCTCGGGCAGGCGGCGGCCGAGGGGCGCGGGATCGACCTCGCGAAATGCTCCGAACGCGGCCGCGACGGCGTCACCGGCGCGCGCGGCCACGGCAAGATCGGCTTCGCGAGCCTGCGCGGCGGCACCGTCGCGGGCGATCACGACGTGATCTTCGCGGGGCCGGAGGAGATGATCACGCTCGGCCACCGCGCCGAGAACCGGATGATCTTCGCGCGCGGCGCGGTGAAGGCGGCGCTATGGCTGGCCCGTCAGAAGCCGGGACGCTACACGATGCCGCAGGTGCTCGGGCTCTGAACCCGGCGAATATGGGGGAAAGATAGATGGCGTTCGATCCGGCGACCGCAACCAAAGCCTATATCGACGGCCTCGGCCCGGCGGCGCTCGCCAAGGCCGAGGCCTATACCACCGGCAACGAATGGCTGCTGCTTTGGGGGCTCGTCGTCTCGGCGGTCGTCACCTTGCTCTTCGTCCGCCTGCGCATCCTCGACCGGATCGACGCGCGGCTCGCGAAGCGCGGCTGCGCGCTGCGCACCTGGCTGCTCTGCGCTGCCTTCTTCCTGCTCTCGACGATCCTCACCCTGCCGTGGGACATTTACACCGGCTGGGGCCGCGAAAGTGCCTATGGCCGCACCAGCCAGCCGCTCGCCGACTGGCTCGGCCAGTCGGCGATCTCGACCCTGCTCACCGCGCTGCTCGGCGGGCTTTTCTTCCTTGGCGTCTATGCGCTGATCCGCCGCACCGGGCGGCGCTGGTGGATCTGGTCGGGCGGCTTCGCCGCCGCGGCGATCGCGGCTTTCCTGCTCGTCTCGCCGATCCTGATCGAGCCCTTGTTCAACGATTACAAGTCCGTTCCCGCCGGGCCGGTGCGCGATGCGCTGGTCGAGATGGCGGCGAAGGCCGACATCCCCGCCGACCGCATCTATATGTTCGACGGGTCGCGCCAGTCGAACAATTTCACCGCCAATGTTTCGGGAATCGGCCATTCGGCGCGGATCGCCATTTCGGACGTCGCGCTTGGCAAGGCCTCGCTCGACGAGGTGCGCGCGGTGACGGGGCACGAGATCGGCCATTATGTGCTCGGCCATATCTGGCGGATGGTATTCGTTTTCGCGGGGCTCGCGATCCTGCTCTTCTTCGCCGCCGACCGGCTCTTTCCCCGCCTCGCGCGCTGGTTCGGCAGCGATGCGGCCATCGGCGATCCGCGCGGCTTTCCGGTCCTGATCTTCTTCCTCTCGCTCTTCGGTCTCGTCACCCTGCCGCTCACCAATACGCTGATCCGCGTCGACGAGAGCGAGGCCGACCATTATTCGCTGAAGACCGAGAACCGGCCCGACGCGCTTGCGACCGCGCTCGTCAAGACCGCCGAATATCGCAGCCCGCGCCCCGGCGCGGTCGAGGAGGTGATCTTCTACGACCATCCGTCAGTCGAACGCCGCGTGCGCGCGGCGATGGAGTGGAAGGCGGCGCATCCGCCGGCGAACGCACCCGCGCCGCAATGAAGAAAGCCGACATTTTCGAATTCTACCGCCGCCTCGCCGAGCTCAATCCGAGCCCGGAGACCGAGCTTCAATTCGGCAACACCTACCAGCTTCTCGTCGCGGTCGTGCTGTCGGCGCAGGCGACCGATGTCGGGGTGAACAAGGCAACACGAAAGCTGTTTCAGGAGGTGACGACGCCGCAGGCGATGGTCGACCTCGGCGAGGACGGCCTCAAGCAGCACATCAAGACGATCGGGCTGTTCAACGCCAAGGCGAAGAATGTCATCGCACTCAGCGAAATCCTCGTGCGCGACCATGGCGGCGAGGTGCCCGCCGACCGCGACACGCTCGTCGAATTGCCGGGGGTCGGGCGCAAGACCGCCAATGTCGTGATGAACTGCGCCTTCGGGGCGGAGACCTTCGCAGTCGACACCCACATCTTCCGCGTCGGCAACCGCACCGGCCTTGCACCCGGCAAGACGGTGCTCGCGGTCGAGAAGAAGCTGGAAAAGGAAACCCCCGCGCCCTTCCGCGTCGGCGCGCACCACTGGCTGATCCTCCACGGCCGCTACATCTGCAAGGCGCGCACCCCCGAATGCTGGCGCTGCCCGGTGATCGACCTCTGCCGTTACAAGCCCAAGACCCCGGCGCCGAAAGCGAAGAAGGCGGCGTAGCGCAAGCGTCCCGAAAGTATCTGTCGGCTTTGGGGTGGGAAGCGGACGTTCCCTCTTCGTCATGCTGAACTTGTTTCAGCATCCATGGCCGAACCTCTCGGTCAGCGTTGCGCCGAAGGAAACGGCGGGCCATGGACCCTGAAACAAGTTCAGGGTGACGAGATAAG
>QFCS01000535.1_pt1 | contig 38446 bp, 40 predicted proteins | sample 3576561 | NCBI WGS metagenome assembly QFCS01 | reverse complement strand
CCACAGAAACGCCGCGCTCGCTGACCAGCTTGACCGACTCGAGCTTGAACTCGCGGCTGAATGTCCGTCTTCTCTCCATAAACCACCTCCGGTTTCATCTTCCACCTTAACAAGGTGTCTTTGAAACCGGCAGCAGCCCAGAAGTATTGAATCCGCGAATTGTGGCGAGGCCGGTGAAGCAGTACAGAACTGACGCGTCGTCGCACAGCAGGTGCCCGGCCTTGCCTGATGCCTCCGTCAACACAGAGCCGTCCCACCCTGTGAGGCGCCGGTCACTGACTTGGATGATTTGATCAGCGTTGGCCACTACTAAAGCGAAAGTCATGGCCAACATTTTCGCGCAGCACAGCTCCATCTTCTGAACGACTAGCGAGCGCGACTCCTTCGATAGCTCGCTAAGCGCTTCTCCGTTTCCCGCTTCTAAACCTATTCACGCCGCGAGACTGCCGCTCAGCTGGAAACCTCCAACGACGGCTATGAGTCGAGAGTATCGGTTCGTGATGGAGGAAGCGGTCGTTCGAACTTCCCAAATAGGCCTAGACGCTCGCGAGGTTAGCTGCACATCCATGAACGGTCCTTAAGCAGGCGAGACGGCGCTAGGTCAACGACCGCAACTTGGCAGACACCGAGCAGTAAGGCTGCCGCGACGGCCGTCGGCAGCCGCTCCATAGTAGTCACGTCACCGGCTTGATCAGCTCCCAAGGCTCCACATCAAGCGCCTTCGCCAAGCGCTCGATGTTTGAAAGCGCCACATTCCAGAGGCTTCGCTCGATGGCAGACACATAAGTTCTGTCCAGACCGCATTCATGCGCGAGCGCTTCCTGGGACCAGCCTTTGGCAACGCGAAGCGTGCGGACATGCCACGCAAGGGTTCCTCGCAGGTCACCTTTGGCGGGCTTCTTTTTGGGTGGAGTAGGTTTTGCAGACACCTTGCGAGAGTCCCAAAGTGCTACATTTGCATCCACGGAATTTGCTACTCATTTAAGGTTCTTTTCCGCGTATTGCTTTCCACCCATCCGGAGCATTTGCAGATGGCCAAATCGAAGACCGGCAACACCTCCACCCCCTCCTCCACCTCACTCTCTCCACACATCCTCACCCTCGCCTGCCAGGCCACAGACGAGGTACGCCAGCTGTTCAACGCGCTGGACGCGCACTTGGCGCTGGACAACTTCCTCGTGCCCGAGGACGAGGCGGATCGGCTCGAATTCGTGACGCGGCTGGCGGGGTTCGCCACGCTGAAGCGGGCGCTCAACACGGAGTTGTGGCGTTTGATGGAGGCGCTTTCGCAGACGACGACGCGCCTGTACACCTGCGCGGCGCAAGAGGCGAGCGAGCGGCAGGCTTGAAGTTGAAGCGCTTGGCGCTGGCCGCGCTCACCAGCGCAACCAGTGCCGCCCCGCGAGCGCCCCGATGGCCGCGCAGGCCGCCATGCCGAGCACGTACCACACGGCCAGAAATGGTGCCTGCATCTCGGGGCAATGCAGGGCGTACACGGTGGCGCCCAAGGCACCGGCGAGCCAGCCCGCCACGGCGCCGGTGAGCGCGGGCCGCGTGGGTGCCAGGCCGCGCAGCGCCCAGAACAGGGCCACGCCCACGGGCAATGCGGTGGCGATGACGTTGAACACGCAGGTGCGCCAGGTGCTGCCCAGCACCAGCGCGGCGCGTGTGCCGGGTTCGGCCTGCGCCAGCACGAGTGCGGCCCAGGCCCACAGCAGGGCCACGGGGAGCCACAGGCCCCACACCCAGCCGCGCATGCGCCCGCCGGGGTGGGCCAGCTGGAACACGGCGGCCAGCCCGCTGGCGGCCACGGCCAGGGGCATGGCGAGCTTGAGGGCGAAGGCGGGTGTGGCCCACACGCTGCCCAGGTCTTTGCGCAGGCCGTATTCCAGGCTCACCCACGCGAAGGCGAGCACCAGCCCCGCCAACAGGGCGATGGCGAAGCGGCGTTCGCCGGCGTGGCGGGGCACCGGTGCGGCGTCGGTGGCCAGCAGTTGCATCAGTTCGTCGGTTTTCATGCCAGTCCTTTCCATTGGCGCGCCAGGGCTTTCAGGCCCCGGTGCACGCCCACCTTGATGGCGGATTCGCTCATGCCCGTGAGTTGCGCCGCCTCCGCCACCGAGAGGCCTTCCAGCTTGGTGTGCTGGATGGGCAGGCGCTGGTGGTCGGGCAACTGGGCGAGCATGTGGCCGAGGTCTCGCCGGGCTTCGCCGGTTTCGCTGTCGGGCTGGGCGAAGAGTTCGAGCTCGTCGTCCAGCGGGTCGTTCAGGGCTTCGTGCCGGGCGCGGCGGCGCCACAGGTCCACCAGCTTGTAGCGCGCCAGCGCGTGCACCCAGGCGGTGAGGGGTTCGCCCCGGCGGTAGGTTTGCCGTTGCGTGTGCACGGCCATGAGGGTTTCTTGCACGAGGTCTTCCACTTCGTCGGGCAGCTGTTGCAGGCGGCGGCGGAAATAGCCGCGCAGCAACGCCGCCAGGCGCTGCAGAAAGCGGTGGTAGGCGGCGCCATCGCCGTCCAGCCCCGCCACGAAAAGGCCATGCAGTTCGTTTTCTGTCGCGGTCACGGGGTCTATTCGTGTCATGGCGCCAAAAGGTTACAGCGGGGCGAAAAAAGAAATTCGATGAATTGTGCGGCGGCGCTGTAACCGTTGACAGTTTTTCGGCGAACTAGCCATCGGACCACATCGATCGGTCGGTGCGGCCAAACCATCAAGGAGCCTTTCATGAAGACCTCGCAACTCACCCTGACCCTGGCCGCACTGGCCGCCCTCACCACCGGTGCCGCGCTGGCCCAGTCCAACATGCCGGACACGAAAGCCGCCGCTGGCGCGAAGGAACGCTGCTACGGCGTGTCCATGGCGGGCAAGAACGATTGCGCCGCCGGCCCCGGCACCACGTGCGCGGGCACCTCGAAGATGGACTACCAGGGCAACGCCTGGAAGTACGTGCCGGCCGGCACCTGCGTGAGCATCAAGACGCCGACGGGCATGGGCTCGCTGCAACCGGTCAAGGGCTGAACGCGGCATGGACGTGAGCGCGGGCCTCGGCCTCAAACCCGAACACGCGGAAGCGGCCTGCCGTGCACGCGCGGCGGGGCTGTGGTTCGAGGTGCATGCCGAAAACCACCTGGTGGACGGCGGCCCCCGCCTGGCGTGGCTGGAAGCGGTGCGCGCCCACCACCCGGTGGCGCTGCACGGGGTGTCGCTCTCGCTGGTGGGCCATGAGCCGCCCGATGGCGCGCACCTGGCGCGGCTGGCGGCGCTGGTGCGGCGGCTGCAGCCGGTGATCGTGTCCGAGCACCTGGCGTGGAGCCGGCTGGGCGCGCATTACGCACCCGACCTGCTCCCGTTCCTGCGCACGCACGAAGCCTTGCGGCACACCGCCGCCAACATCGACAGGGTGCAGAACGCGCTGGGCCGTCGCATCGCGATCGAAAACCCGTCGCACTACCTGCACCTGCAGGGCCACGACTGGGACGAGCCAGACTTTCTGCAGGAGCTGGTGCGGCGCACCGGCTGCGGCCTGCTGGTGGACGTGAACAACGTGTTCGTGTCGGCGCACAACGTCGGCACAGACGCGCTGGACATGCTGGACCGCATGCCCGCCGATGCGGTGATGGAGATTCACCTGGCCGGCCACCACGAAGACCCGGCGCTGGGCGACGGCCTGTTGATCGACGGGCACGACGCGCCGGTGGCGGAAGCGGTGTGGCGTTTGTACGAGCGGCTGATCGAGCGCATTGGCCCACGCCCGACGCTCATCGAACGCGACAGCAACGTGCCCGCGTTCGATGTGCTGATGGCCGAGCGCAACCGCGCGCATGCGCTGCTGGCCCGCTGCGCGGAGGTGCCGGCATGAACCACGCCGAATTCCAGCACGCGTTCTGGCGCGATCTGTGGGCCGGGGATGCAGCGCCCGCGTCCACCTGGGCCAGGCAACCGGGGTTCGCGGTCTACCGCAACACCGTGCTCAAGGGCTGTTTGGACAGCCTGCTGGCGCTGTACCCCGCCGTGCACCGGCTCACCGGTGACGAGTGGCTGGCCGCGGTGGCCTTGGCCTATGCGCGCGAGCACCCGCCGCAGAGCGGCTGCATGGCCGCTTACGGCGCGGGTTTTGCTGAACATCTGGCGGGCACCCTGCCCACTGGCGAGTTGCCGTGGCTGCCCGAGGTGGCGCGGCTGGACGCGCTGTGGAACCAGTGCCACACCGCCGCCGATGCCCCCGCGCTGGAACCCGCCGCACTCGCCACGCTGGACGCCACCGCCCTGCCCCACACCAGGCTGGTGCCGCACCCCGCCGCGCGGTGGCACGCCTGCGTGGACTGGCCGGTGTTCAGCCTCTGGCGCGCCGCGCGCGAGGCATGGCCCGACCCCAACCCGCCGCACTGGCGCGGGCAGCACACGCTGCTCACGCGGCCTGGTGATGCGGTGCAGTTTCAGGAGATCGGCCTGGGTGCCTGCGCGCTGCTGGATGCCTGCGCACGCGGCCTGCCGATCACCGACGCCACGGCCTGCGCAATGGCCGCCGAACCCGGTGTGGACCTCGCGGCCACGCTGGGCATCTTGATGTCACAGGGCGCCTTCACGGCGATCGCACCATGAACACGATGGCAGAAGCACCACACGCAACCCACCCGCTCAGCAACAAGCTGGAGCGATGGATTTCGCACGACCTCATTGCGCTGGCGAGCCGCATCGGCATCGGCGCGATCTTCTGGATCTCGGGCCGCACCAAGGTGGAAGGCTGGCTCACGCTGACGGACACCACCTTCCTGCTGTTCCGGGAAGACTATGCGCTGCCGCTGATTCCCCCCGAATGGGCGGCCTACGCCGCGACCTTCGCCGAACACCTGTTCCCCATGCTGCTGGTGCTGGGGCTGGCCACGCGCCTGTCGGCCGCCGCGCTGCTGGGCATGACGGCGGTGATCCAGTTCCTGGTGTACCCGTCGGCCTGGCCCACGCACCTCACGTGGGCGGTGCCGCTGCTGTACCTGCTGGGTCGCGGCGCGGGGCGGTGGTCGGTGGACCGGTTGCTCACGGCGGTGCGCTGAGGCGCACGCAGGCGCACGCATCGAAGCACCGCGTTCACGCCCTATCGCATTTCGCTTGGTCGGACTATGATATTCGCTCAGAAGAATATTAATTCGCTATGCGAATTTACATAGGAGACCGTGCAATGAGACGTTTTCTGGCCCTGGCCATCGGCCTGGCTTCGCTCTCGGCCCATGCCAATGACACGCCAGCCGAGCCCAATTTTCCGAACCGTCCGATCCGCATGATCGTGGGCATCGCACCTGGCGGCGGGCTGGACACGGGGGCGCGGCTGGTGGCAGCGCGCATGTCCACGCTGCTGGGGCAATCCGTGGTGGTCGAGAACAAGCCGGGCGCGGGCACCACGATGGGCGCTGCCCTGGCGGCGCAGGCGAAGCCGGACGGCTACACGCTGTTCTTCAGCGGCACCTCGATGCTGATCGCCCCTGCGGTCTACAAGAAACTGCCGTACGACACGCTGAGCGCGTTCGTGCCGATCGGGGGCGTTTCGTGGTCGCAGCTGGTGCTGGTGGCCCACCCATCGGTGCCGGCGAGCAACCTGAAGGAGTTGGTGGCGGCCATCAAACAGAAGCCGGGGGAGTACAGCTACGGTTCGCCCGGGGTGGGCACGCCGCAGCACCTGGTGATGGAGCAGCTGGGCAAGCACACCGGGGCGCGTGCCACGCATGTGCCCTACCGGGGTGCAGGGCCGCTCATGCAAGACCTGGTCACGGGCCGGGTGCAGATCGCGATGATCAGTTCGACGGCGGCGGAGCCTCAGGTGAAGGCGGGTGCACTCAAGGCCATTGCGGTCACACGGCCGATGCAGGCTGCGGGCACGCCCAGCTGGCCGCCGATCGCGAACGACTTCCCCGGCTTCGACGCGTATTCCAGCAGCTTCATCGTGGCACCGGCCGGCATCGCGCCGGCGGTGGCGCAACGGCTGAGCGATGCGTTGAAGGCGGCGCTGGCGTCCAGCGAGTTGCGCAAGGAGATGCTGGACACCGGCGCTCTCGTGGAATATGTGCCACCCGATACGGTGGCGCGCCAGATCAGGGCGGAGCTTCCACGGTGGGAAGCCATCGCCAAGGAATCGGGCGCCTCGCTGGATGAGAAGTGACGCCATGCCCCGGCCGCGCATCGGTCTGGTGGTGCCGCGCGCGGGCTCACAGGTGCCCGCCGAAGTGTCGGCCATGTACCCGGAGATCGCGTTCGTGGCCGAAGGCGTGGGGGTGACCGCGCTCACGCCAGAAGGCTATGAGGCAGCGTGGCAGAACATCGTGCCGACCGCGGCACGCCTGGCGGCGCAGGGCGTCGGCGCCGTGATGGTGATGGGCGCTTCGCTCACCTTCCACCGCGGTCTCGCCGCGCATGACGCCTTGCTGGACGCGGTGCGGCAAGCCACCGGCCTGCCCGTGGGTTCGATGAATTCGGCCAGCATGGCGGGTTTGCGCGAACTGGGCATCGAGCGGGTGGCGGTGTGCACCGCGTATTCGGACGAGGTGAACCAGTGCCTGAGCCGGTTTCTGGGTGATGCGGGGTTCACCGTGAGCGCCCTGCAGGGGCTGGGCCTGGAGCGGTTCGACGCGCCGCGCGAGACCGGCGCGGAAGACTTGGTGGCGTTGGCGCGGCGTGTGGTGGAGGCAGCGCCCGCGGACGTGCAGGGCCTGCTGCTGTCTTGCGGCGGGTTGAAGACGCTGGAGCTGACGCCACGGCTGGAGGACCTGCTGGGCCTGCCCGTGGTTTCCAGCACACCCGCCGCCGCGCGGGGCGCCGCCCACCTGCTGGGCATTGGCCATGCACTGACCGGCCGTGGCCGGTTGCTGGGGCGGGCGCTGATCGACAGCGCCTGATTGACAGCGCCTGATTTTCAGTACGGCCTGGGCGAGCGATGGCTGTGCTCGCGCACGGGCAGCTCCATGCCGCCCACGGACTCGATCTCGATCTTCACCCGGTCGCCGGCCTGGAATGGACCCACGCCTTCTGGCGTGCCGGTGGCAATGACGTCGCCTGGCGCGATGGGCAGCACGGAGGAAATGAGTTCGATCAGTTCCGGGATGTCCACGATCATGTCGGCGGTGTTGGCCTGCTGCCGCACATCGCCATTGACCCACAGCCGGTTCTGCAGCGCGCCGGGGTTGGGCACTTCGTCTGCCGTCACGAGGTAGGGGCCGAGCGGTGTGAACGATTCAAAGGACTTCCTCATGGAGCGCTCTTCCTCGGCCACGCCGGGTTCGATGCGCATGGTGGCGTCGATGAGGCAGGCGTAGCCGAACACGTGCTCCATGGCTTTTTCGCGGGGGATGTTGCGCCCTGCCTTGCCGACGATGACCGCGAGCTCGCTCTCGTGGTCGAAGCGGCGGGTGGAGCCGCGCGGCAGCAGCATGGCGTCGCCCGCGCCCACGAGCGAGCCCGGCGCCTTGAGGAAGAAGCCCTGCTCGCGCGCGCTGCGGCCGGCCTTGGCCACGGCGCGGTCACCGAGCTCGCCAATGTGCTTTCGGTAGTTGGCAGGCGCGGCGAACACGTGCGCGGGCGCGGGGCTGGGCGGCAGCAGCCTGACACTGGCCAACGCCAGGGGCGTCGCGAGGTGGCGGGCCTTCTGCACGGGCACGCGCACGGCGTCCCAATGGGCGATGAGCCAGTTGATGCGCTGGCTGGGCAGGGCCTGCAGCCATTCAGGGAGCGCGGCGGTCACGTCGAACACCTGGGTGTCTTCCACCACGCCGACACGGTGGTCATCAAAAACGGCAATCTTCATGGTTGGTTTCCTTGTCAGGCGGCACCGGTGCGGTGCCAGTTCAGCATGTGCAGCAGTGGCGCGTCGGACACCTGCAACAGCACCGTGTCGTGCGTGGCGTGGTGTTCATGCACGTACCAGCTGGGCGCGGCGAGCATGTCGCCGCGCTTCCATTCGAAGCGCTCACCGTTTACCACCGAATGGCCCTGCCCTTCGATGACGGTGAAGATGCGATTGACGGTGTCGCGCGGGCAATGCCAGTGGGCATCGGCATCGATCCGGATGACGGTGCGGTCGAAGGTGTCGAGGCGGGGCGGCCCGAGTTCGAGCGTGCGCACGCCCGGTGCCACCGGCGCCGCGGCGAGCAGCCGGGGCAGGTAGTCGGCGTAGGCGAAGCGCATGGGCGAGGCAGGGTCCACCGTGTCGGCGCGCTCCAGGGTGTCGGGGTGCAGCTCGAAGAACATGGGGCCGAGGTGCTGCACCAGCGGCGCATCGAGAAAGTCCACCCAGTAGGCTTCGGCATCGCTCTCGTTCGAATGGCCGTGGTAGCACATGTTCGGCGTGAGCAGCACATCGCCCGGCAGCATGGGCACCTTCACGCCGTCGACGATGGTGTAAGTGCCTTGCCCGGCTTCCAGCACCACCCGCATCGCGTTGGGCGAATGCCGGTGGCTGCGCGCCGTCTCGCCCGCCTTGACCATCTGGTACGCACCGACCAGCGTGCGCACCGTGGCGTAGTCGTTGCCGGGAATGGGGTTGGCCATGATGAGGTTGCGCCGCTCGGCCCACTCGGTGCCCACGAGGCGACCCGCAGCGTGCAAGGCCGCGCGGGCATCCGCGTAGCGCCAATGGGCGGGCACGAAGTTCTGCCTGGGTTCCGGGTAGAGGGACGGCGTGGGCTTGGCCCAGCCGTTCTTCATGCGCACGCGGTCGAGCCGGGCGTAGAGCGCGGGCAGGTCGTCGGCAACGTCAAAGTTCACCAGGCTGCCGGTGACGGTGTCGAGCAGGTTGCCCATGTCGTCGGGCAGGTGGTCGGCGCGCCACGCCACGTGGCCATCGGGCCGCACGAGCACGAATTTTTTTGCATAGAGCGCGCGGATGGCGGGGTCGGTGAGTTCGACCACGTCCATGGGCAGGCCACGGTCTTGGGCGGCCTCGCTCAGGGCGCGGGCTTCCTGTGCGGTGCCGCTGACGAGGAGCACGAACGACTTGCCGAACAGATCGAGGGTGGATCGGCCATCGGCCAGCCAGGCATGCGGCGCGCGGCAGCCTGGCCGCGTGGTGGGCAGGTAGTTCACCGCGTCCTCGTTCTCGGCGGCCACGAGGGCGAGGTCTTCTTTCTCGTTGAACACGCACACGGGTGAGCCGTGGTACCGGTTGCCCAGGTGCATGTTCTGAGAGAACCACTCGCGCTTGAGGCCTTCGCCGAGGGCATGGCCCACGGCGGCGCGAGCGGCGTCGCCCTCAGGCCCGGGTTCGTTCACCTTCTCCGCGCTGGGCACCTTCTTCATGGTCTGCAGGTTGCCGGTGGAGAAGCGGGTGATGCGCTCGGCCACAGGCTTGCGTTCGATGCCGTACGAATCGAGCAAGGCCTGGCCGCCCCACCCTTGCAGGCAGGCGGCGAGCTTCCAGGACAGGTCGACCGCGTCACCGATGCCGGTGTTCATGCCGAGGCCACCGGTGGGTGATGTGAGGTGGGCAGCGTCGCCGGCGATGAACACGCGACCCTGGTGGTAGCGGTCGGCCACGAGTTCGGCGCGCGTCCAGCGCAGCACGCTCAGGATCTCGGGATCGAATTCGCGGCCCAGCGCCTTGCAGGCGAAGGCCTTGAGTTCGTCTTCGGTGTAACGGGGGCGCTCCTGCGCGCTGCCGATGATGGACATGCGCCACTGGTCGCGCCCATTGATGGCCACGATGGTGGCCCAGGTGCCCGCCGGCCCGACGAACATGTAGCGGTAACCGGGCTGCTTGTCGTGCAAGGCGTTGAAGGTCGCGCAGCGGAAGATGACGTTGGTGGTGTGCGTGAGCAAGCCCTTGCCATGCATGGGAATGCCCAGTTGCTCGCGCACCGTGCTCTTGCCTCCGTCGCAGCCCACCAGGAAATGCGAGCGCACGGTGAGTTCTTCGCCGCTGGCCAGGTTGAGCAGACGGGAGGTCACGCCCTCGTCGTCCTGCTCGAAGGACAGGAAGCGGTGCTGGTAGCGCAGGTCGACGCCGGCCTGCGCCTTGGCGAACTTCTGCAGCACGGGGTCGAACATGTTCTGCGGGCAACGCTCCCGCCGCTGCGGGCTCTCGGGTGGATACGGGTTCTCGCGCATGGACGGCATGGGCTGGCGACCCAGCTCGTAGCCGTTGAGCGAGGTGAGGTAGACGTTGTCCTGCGGGTAGTCGCGGTTGTAGGGCGCGGCTTCCACATCGCCCACGAGCCCCCAGCGGCGGCAGAATTCCATGGTGCGAATGCCCACCAGGTCCATCCGGGGCTGACCGATGACGCCATCGCCGCTGTCGATGAGCATGCAGCGGTGGCCACGCCAGCCCAGGTCGCCGGCCAGTGCCAGGCCCACGGGGCCTGCCCCCACCACCAGCACGTCGGTGTCCGGGCGGGGCGATGCAATCGTTTTGGGTGTTGACATGGGAAAAGAATCCTTTGATTCGCTATGCAATTTATTATTTCGCCTTGCAGATTTAAGGAGAAAAGATGAAAGAGGAAGACGCCGACACCGGCAAGGACCGGCAGTACGTGACGGCACTGGCACGGGGTCTGCAGATCCTGCGGTGCTTCGGTGCCGAGCACCCCAGCCTGGGCACCGCGGAAATCGCCCGCATGACCGGGCTCGCACAGGCCACGGTCTGGCGGTTGTGCCACACCCTGATCGCCGAGGGGTACCTGGTGCAGCTGGAGCGCAAGGACAAGCTGCGCCCCGGCATTCCGGTGCTCAGTCTGGGATATTCCGCCATTGCCTCGACGCCTCTGGCCGAACTCGCCCGCAACGACATGCAGGCCATTGCGGACCGGCACCGGGGTGCGGTCTCGCTCGGTTCGCGGGATGGCTTGAGCATGGTGTACCTGCAGCGCTGCCAGGGCTCTGAAATCATTCTTCGCGACATGGGTGTGGGCTCGCGCGTGCCGGTGCTCACGTCCGTCACCGGCTGGGCCTGGCTGGCCGGCCTGGACGCCGGGGAGCGAAAGGCGGCCCTGGCCGATCTCAAGCGGCTGGACGCCACGCGCTTCAAGGAGATGCAGCCCAGGATCATGAAAGCCCTGCAGGACTACGAACTGACGGGCTATCTGGTGAACAAGGCATCGCTGCATCCTCAGATCAATGCGGTGGGTGTTCCGGTGGTAGCGGCCGACGGCAGGACCGTGCTCGCGCTCAGCTCGGGCGGGATCAGCCAGGTGTTCAACGACGCCAGGCTGAAAGTGGTGGGTGCCGAGTTGAAGAAGCTGGCGGTCGATCTGTCGGCGGCGCTGACGGCGCAGCGCCGCTGACCGCTTCACTCCGGTTTGATATTGGCGGCCTTCACCATCTCGCCGATCGCGGCGCTGTCTTCACGCATGGCATTGGCGAGGTCCCGCGGGCTGCCGGCCAGGGGCGTCATGCCCTTGGACAGGATCTGCCGTTCCGCGAAGCTGGCGTCCTTGAGGATGGCGGCGATCTCCGCATTGAGCTTGTTCACGATGCCAGCCGGCGTGCCGGCCGGCGCGAACACGCCGTACCAGATGGACGACTGCAGATAAGGAAAGCCCAGCTCTGCCGTGGTGGGCACGTTGGGGAACTGGGGCATGCGCCTGGCACCGGTGATGGCCAGAGGCCGCACGCGCTCGCTGCGGATCATCTCGCCCATCACACCGGCGCTGGCCAGGCTCACGTCCACTTCCTTGGCGAGCACGGCGGTCACCACGGGCGTGGTGCCTTTGTAGGGCACATGCAGGATCTCGATGCCTTCGCGCTTGTTCAAGGTGCCGAACGCCAGGTGGGGCTGGGTGCCGTTGCCGTAGGAGCCGAAGCTGAAGTTGCTCTCCTTCTTGCGGGCGGCGGCCACCAGGCCCTTGAGGTCCGTCACCGGCACCGAAGGGTGCGCCACGATGATGTTGTCGCCCTTGACCATCTGGATGACGGGCTCGAAGTCCTTGTCCGGGTCATAGGGCAGCTTGCTGAACAGATGGCGGTTGGCGGTGAAGGTGGGGTCGGTGGTGGCCAGCAGGGTGTAGCCATCGGGCGCGGCACGGGCCACCGCTTCCGCCCCGATGAAGGTGGCCGCGCCACCCCGGTTGTCGATCACGACCGGCTGCTTCCATTTGTCGGACAGTTCCTTGCCCACGGCGCGGATCAGGATGTCGATGCCGCCGCCCGGCGGGAAGGGAACGATGATGCGCACCGGCTTGTTCGGGTAGACATCGGCCTGTGCCGCAGCAGCGGTGGCGAGCGCCAGTGCGGCGGCGGCCACAACGGCCTTGAGGGAGAGGTTCACAAATGGCATGGTTGCTCCTGGGATGGGTTTGTTGGGAAGGATTTCTCAGCGCCTGGGTCGCGTACCCGGCGTGATGCCCGTGCGACCACCGTCGACGGGAATCACCACACCGTTCAGATAGGACGCTTCTTCGCTGCACAGGAAGCGCACCACGTTGGCGACCTCGGCAGGAAAGGCGGGACGCGGAATCGGCGTGTGCTCGATGAGGGCGAGGGACATGGGTGGCATCGTGCCGCCGGGCTCGGTCATCATTCCGCGCGCCACGCAGTTGGTTCGGATGCCGAAGCGGGCGAACTCTTCGGCCATGACATGGGTGAGCGGCACCAGACCGCCGCGCGCGGCGGAATACGACGGCATCTGCGGGTTGCCCAGCGTGCCGTCGATCGACCCGATGTGCACCACCGCCGCGCCTTGCGCCCCCTTGAGAAGGGGCAGGAAAGCCTTGGTGGCAAACACCGGGCCGAGCAGGTCGAAGCGCACCACGCGCTCCCACGACGCATACGACGAGTCTTCGATGGATGCCAGTTCGGTGTCGAAGTGGCCATTGACCAACGCGCGCAAGGGGAGGTTCAGTTCTGCGCAGCTGCGGGCGGCCGCTTCCAGCGCCTCGGGGTCGGCCGGGTCGGCCTTGCACACGGTGATGGCGCCGCCTTCGGACTCGACTTCCGCCTTGAGCCTGGCCAGCGCATCGGCGCTGCTGTCCACGGCGAACACGTGGGCGCCATGCCGGGCGAAGTCTTTTGCACAGGTGCGGCCGATGTGAGGCGTGTAGCTCACGTGCTCGCGCGTCACGGGGTTGTCGGTCTGGACGGCGATGCTGACGATGGCCACCACCGAGCCCTGGAAAACCGGTTGCATGAGGCTCATCAGTCCACCTTGATCGGGGTGGTCGACAGCACCTTGGTGAAGGCCGAAACCTCCTGCGCAATCTGCTGGCGGAACGCTTCGGGCGAGGTGTCCGCGTCCTTCTCATCCACCGCCATGGCGTCCAGCCGGGCCTTGACGCCCGGCTCGCCCAGGATCGCGACGATCTTGCGGTTGAGCTGTTGCACCACGTCGGCGGGCGTGCCCGGCGGCGCGAACACACCATTCCACATGCGCAGGTTCAAACCCTTCAAGCCCAGCTCCTCCGTGGTGGGTGCTTCCGGCCAGGGTTGTGCGCGGCGTGCGGAAAGGGCGATGAGCGGCTTGAGCTTGCCCGCATCCACCAGGTTCCTGGCATCCGCGGCCTGCAACAGACCCCACTGCGCTTCGTCGACCGTCAACGATTGCAGCAGCGGAGCACCACCCTTGTAAGGCACGTGCTGGAACGACGTGCCCGCGGCCTGGTTCAGAGCCTCGCCCAGCACATGGGACAGCGCACCGTTGCCCGACGACCCGTACATGGGGGCACGGTCGGACTTGCCGGCGCTCAGCAACGCCTGCGCCGACTTGAAAGTCGAGGTGGTGGGCACCATCAGGAAAAAGGGTGCGCGAAACAGCACGGCCACGGGCACCAGGTCGCTGGCCTTGTAGCCCACATCCTTGTAAAGCAGCGGCGCGATGGACACCGCGCCCATGGGGGTGAACAGCAGCGTATGGCCATCTGCCGGGGCACGCAGCACCTCTTTCACGCCAATGGTGCCGCCGGCGCCTGCACGGTTGTCGACGATCACCGGTTGGCCCCAGTCCTCCGACAGCCGTTTGGCCACCACGCGGGTGACCACGTCGGTGGAGCCCCCCGCAGGAAATGGCACCACCAGACGAACCGGCTTGCCAGGGAAGCCCTGCGCATGGGCCGGGGACCACGTGGCCGCGACGACGGCGGCGAGCATGCAGAAACGGTGCAATCCAGACATCTCTTGTCTCCTGTTCCGGGCTGAGTATGGAAAATCTTTTAATTCGCTATGCGAATTTGCATTCTGATTAGCGAATTGAAGTCTAACCTCGAAGCGGGCGCTCAACAAGCGTGCAGTTGCGAAAGCCCCTGTTGGCAATGCCGCCAGGCCTGCTGATGTGCGTGTGGAATGCGTCTGCGCAAGCGTGCGGCCGAGGACGACATTGCCGCGCTGTGCAAGGAGCACGACCCGGTGGCCATCACAGGCGCGCAACGTGGAAGTGCGCGCTGCCGTGGACGCCAACGCCGCGGCGGTGGCCGAACAGGCGCTGGCCCTGCTGCGGGCCTGCGCGAAGTCGGTGCCGAAGATGTACGCGCGCATGCACGCCGGCTTCTGGGACAAGGCCACGCACAAGAGCGTGGAGCTGGCGGGCCGCACCATCGTGCCTGATCGGTCTGGGTGCGATCGGTCTGCGTTTCGCGCGCATGGCGCGCGCGCTGGACATGCGCGTGATCGGGTACGGCCCCTATGCGAAGCAGGTGCCCGCCGATGTAGAGCTGGTGGACCTGGGGACGCTCTGGCGCGAATCGGACGCCATCTCGCTGCATGGCCCGCTCAAGGAAGAAAACCGCCACCTGCTGAACGCGGACACGCTGGCGCTGTGCAAGCGCGGCGTGATGGTGGTGAACACCGCGCGCGGTGGCCTGATCGACGAGGATGCGCTGATGGACGCGGTGCGCTCGGGCCAGGTGGCCTGCGCCGGGTGAGGCGCGCGGTCAGCCCGCGGCGATCTGCCGCAGCGCCTGCTCGAACACCTCGGCCGGCTGGCCGCCGGAGATGAGGTGGCGGTCGTTGATGATGACCGCGGGCACCGAGCGGATGCCGTGGCCCTGGTAGAACGCCTCGCGTTCGCGCACGTCCTGCGCGAACTCGTCGCTGGCGAGGATGCTGCTCGCGCGGGCTTCGTTCAACCCGACCTCGCGCACGCAGGCGAGCAGCACGTCGTGGTGGCCCATGGCCTCGCTGCGGGTGTGGCAGGCGGCCATGAGCGCTTTCTTGAGCGCGTGTTGCTGGCCGGGTGCGCCCTCTTCGTCGGCCCAGTGCAGCAGGCGGTGAGCATCGAAGGTGTTCCAGATGCGGCCCCGGCCTTCGGGGTTGAAGGCGAAGCCGACTTCCGCGCCGCGCGCACGGATGGTGTTGCGGATTTGCGCCTGTTGTTCGGGCGTGGAGCCGTATTTTTCTGTGAGATGTTCACCAATGTCCTGACCTTCGGGGCCCATCTTCGGGTTGAGTTCGAAGGGCTGGAAATGCAGTTCGGCGGACACGCTGCCCTGCAGTTTCTGCAGGGCTTCCTCCAGCGCGCCCAGGCCCACGGCGCACCACGGGCAGGAGACGTCGGACACGAAATCGATCTTGAGGGGGGTGGGTGTGTTCATGGCTGGCATGGTAGGCCCTGGCCCCAAGCCCACAGGCGCGCCAGGGGCTTGCGCGACAATGTCGCCTTCCCCCCAGCAGCCTTGCCCATGACCGACCGCTACGCCGTTCTTGGCCATCCCATTGGCCACAGCAAATCGCCCCTGATCCACAGCCTGTTCGCCCAGGCCACGGGGCAGGACATCGGCTACACCGCCATCGAAACCCCGCTGGACGGCTTTGACGACACGGTGCTGGGTTTCCGGGCGAGCGGCGGGCGCGGGCTGAACGTGAGCCTGCCCTTCAAGCTGCAGGCGTTCCAGATCGCCACCGAACCGAGCGAACGCGCCCGGCTGGCGGGGGCGGCGAACTGCCTCAAGTTCGACGGGCCGGACCGCATCCTTGCGGACAACTTCGACGGCGTGGGTCTGGTGAACGACATCCAGCGCAACCTGGGTTTCCCGCTGGCGGGCAAGCGGGTGCTGCTGCTGGGCGCGGGCGGCGCCACGCGTGGCGCGCTGCTGCCGATCGCGGGTGAACGCCCCGCGCTGCTGGCGGTGGCGAACCGCACACCCGAGAAGGCGCACGCGCTGCGGCACGATTTCGCAGCCCACGTGCCGCTGCAGACCGGCGGCTACGACACGCTCGTGGGCCTGTCGTTCGACATGATCATCAACGCCACCTCCACCGGCCTCTCGCAAGAGGCGCTGCCGCTGCCGGACGGTCTGTTCGCCCCGGGCGCGCTGGCCTACGACATGGTCTACGGCAAAGGCCTCACGCCCTTCCTGAAGCAGGCGCAGGCTGCGGGCGTGTCGCGCGTGGCCGATGGCGTGGGCATGCTGGTGGAACAGGCCGCCGAGGCGTTCGAATGGTGGCGCGGCGTGCGGCCCGACACCAGGCCGGTGGTGAAGCAGCTCACCGTGCCGCTGGTTTAAGCTGTCGCCCACCCCCGTTCATCCATTCCAAAGAGACAGATTTCCATGCCCACCTTGCTGCTGCTCAACGGCCCCAACCTCAACCTGCTGGGCACACGCGAGCCCGGCGTGTACGGCGCCACCACCCTGGCCGACGTGGAAGCCCAGGCCCTTGCCACGGCGCAGCGCCTGGGTTTCGGGCTGGAGGCTTTCCAGAGCAACCACGAAGGCGCGCTGATCGACAAGATTCACGAAGCCGGCCGCCGCCACAAGACGGGCGAGATCGCCGGCGTGGTGTTCAACCCCGGCGCATTCACCCACACCTCGGTGGCGCTGTTCGATGCCATCAGTGGTGTGAAGCCGCTGCCGGTGATCGAGATCCACATCTCCAACGTGCACGCGCGCGAAGCCTTCCGCCACCACTCGTACATCTCGCCGGCGGCGGCGGGCATCGTGGTGGGTTTCGGTACCGACGGCTACACGCTGGCCATCGAAGGTCTGGTGCGCAAGATCGCGGCAACGGGCTGAGGCCCGGTGCAGGCCCGCCAGTTCGCGCAGATCGTGGGCCTGTCGGCCCTGTGGGGCGCTTCCTTCCTGTTCATACGGCTCGCGGCACCTGCCATGGGCCCCTGGGTGGTGGCCGGCCTGCGCGCGGCACTGGCGAGCATCACGCTGATCTTCATCATGAAGGCGCTGCGCGAGCGCTGGCCCTGGAAGCAATGGCAGGAGATGCTGCTGCTCGGCGCCACCTCGGTGGCGGCGCCTTTCATGCTGTTCGCGTGGGCCGGGCTGCACCTGCCTTCGGGCTACAGCGCGCTGCTCAACACCACGGCGGTGCTCTTCGGCACGCTGTCTGCCGCGTGGATGAAGGAAGACACCCTCACCCGCCGCAAGCTGCTGGGCTGCCTGCTCGGCCTGGTGGGCGTGGGCCTCATCGTGCGGCTGGGCCCGGTGCAGCCCACCGCGACCACGATACTGGCCGCGCTGGCCTGCGTGGCGGGCGCGGCCTGCTTCGGCCTGGCCACGCCGCTGATGAAGCGGGCCACCACGCGCACCTCGCCACTGGCGATCGCGGCGGCGATCCACCTCGCGGCCATGGTGCTGCTGCTGCCCACCACGCTGTGGAGCCTGCCGCAGGCGAGCTTCACGCCGGTGGCGCTGGGAGCGGTGGCGGTGATGGGTGTGATCACCTCGGGCCTGGCGTACTGGGTGCACCTGCGCATCGTGCGCCACGTGACGCCGGTGGCCGCGCTCAGCCCGATCTTTCTCATTCCGATCTTCGGTGTGACCTGGGGCCACCTGTTCCTGGGCGAGGCGCTGTCGCCCAGCATCTTCGTCGGCGGTGCGCTGGTGCTGGTGGCCACCGCGCTGGTGACCGGCTTCAACCCGCTGCGGCGCTGGCTGTCTGATACGCCCGCGCCCTGAGCGCGCACAGGCAGGCCACGGCGGCGCAAGCCGACGAGAGCCAGAACACGCTGGCCAGGCCGAAGGCCGAACTCAACAGGCCCCCCACCAGGCCACCGGCCACGCCGGGCAGGCCGTAACCCACCACGGTGTAGAGCGCCTGGCCGCGCCCGCGCAGGCGGCCCGGGAAGTGGTGCGAGAGCATGGCGATGCACACGGTGTGGTGCGCCGCGAAGGTGATGGCGTGCAAGGCCTGCGCGAGCAGCAGAACCGGCAGCACCAGCGGCAGCCCGGCGGTGAGCCCCATGCGAAGACTCATCAGCGCAGCCGCCAGCACCAGCCACCCTGAGAGCGAGAACAGCGGCAGCCATCGGCCCTGGGTGAAGAACCAGCCGATCTCGATCACCACCGACAGCGCCCACAGCAGGCCGATGACGGTCTTGCTGTAGCCGAGCGAATCCAGATAGAGCGAGAAGAAGATGTAGATGAAGATGTGCGCGAGCACGTGGAAGAACACGGCGGCGAAGAACCAGCGCACCGGCGGCTGGCGCAGCACGGGCCACACGCCGGGCTGGTTCGCTTCAGCGGCATGGGCGGGTTCGCGAAAGTCCGGCAACAGCCAGGCGCTGACGGCCACCGCCGCCAGTGTGCCGAGCGTCCAGGCCGGGAAGTGCACGAGCCCGTAGCGCTCGAACCAGAAACCGGCCGCCATCACGGTGACGAGAAAACCCAGCGAGCCCCACAGGCGGACGCGGCCATAACGCTTCGCATCGAAACTGCCGCCCTGGCTGACCAGGTGCGCCAGCGCGGCTTCGCTCATGGGCATCATGCCGCTGGTGTGGCTGAACATCAGCAGCAGCACGATGAAGAGCATCACCCCACCCGCATCGAACCAGAGGCCGAGCGAGAGCAGCAACGCAGCGCTGGAGCCGTAACGCAGCAGCCGCACGCGCTCGCCGGTGCGGTCGCTCAGCGAACCCCAGACGTAGGGCGTGAACAACCGCGTGGCCGACTGCACCGAGGTGAGCACGGCGATGGCGATCAACCCGAAGCCGAGCTCCTTGAGCCAGAGCGGCAGGTAGGGATTGAAGAAGCCGATGTGCGCGAAGTAACTCGCGGAGAGCGCGGCAAAAGGCAAGAGCTGGCGGGCCGATCCCCCCGGCTTGCCTGTCTGATCCGGCGGCGGATCGGTCGCCAAGTAAGACTCAGCCGTCGCGCGACTGGGCGGCGATATCGGGCGTGGGCAGTTGCACGTCGCCGCACTGGGCGCGGTGCAGCAGGGCGTGGTCCATCACCACCAGCGCGAGCAGGGCTTCGGCGATGGGCGTGGCGCGGATGCCGACGCAGGGGTCGTGGCGGCCCTTGGTGATGACTTCGGTGGGCTGGCCCGCCGTGTCGATGGTTTCGCGCGGAATCAGGATGGAGCTGGTCGGCTTGATGGCGATCTGCACCTCCAGGTCTTGCCCGGTGCTGATGCCACCGAGCACACCGCCCGCGTTGTTGCCCTTGAAGCCTTCGGGTGTGAGGCTGTCGCCATGGGTGCTGCCCCGGTGCGCCACGCTGGCAAAGCCGGCACCGATCTCCACGCCCTTGACGGCGTTGAGGCCCAGCATGGCGTAGGCGATGTCGGCGTCGAGCCGGTCGTACAGCGGCTGGCCGAGACCGACCGGCATGCCCTGCGCGGTGACACGCAGGCGCGCGCCGCACGAATCGCCGCTCTTGCGCAGCTCGTTCATGTAGGCCTCGATGGCGCTGGTGTCGGCCACAGGCGCGAAGAAGGGGTTGTGGGGCACGTGTTCCCAGCTCTCGAACGGAATGGCGAGTTCACCCACCTGCGTCATGTGGCCGCGGAAGGTGGTGCCGTAGCGCTCCTTGAGCCATTTCCTGGCAACGGCACCGGCGGCGACGGTGGGCGCGGTGAGGCGCGCGGAGCTGCGGCCGCCACCGCGCGGGTCGCGGATGCCGTATTTCTGCCAGTAGGTGTAGTCGGCGTGGCCAGGGCGGAAGGTCTGCAGGATGTTGCCGTAGTCCTTGCTGCGCTGGTCGGTGTTGCGGATGAGCAGGGCGATGGGGGTGCCGGTGGTCTTGCCTTCGTAGACACCGCTGAGGATCTCCACCGTGTCGGGTTCGTTGCGCTGCGTGACGAACTTGCTGGTGCCGGGGCGGCGGCGGTCCAGATCGGCCTGGATGTCAGCCTCGCTGAGTGCCATGCCCGGGGGGCAGCCGTCGATGACGCAGCCGATGGCCGGGCCGTGGGATTCACCGAAGTTGGTGACGCAAAACAGGGTGCCGAAGGTGTTGCCGCTCATAAGGGCGTGATTATCCCTGAGGCGTGGTGGTGCGCCGGCGAGCCAGTCTGGTGCATGGATCGGGACGGCCAGGCGCCGGGGCGGGCGTGGGGCGATGGGAACACTTCATGCTTGATGTTGCAGCGCAGCAGATTGATGGCTGCGATTCCCCAGAAAGGAGCGTCCCATGCTTGATCGAACCTCCACGCTGTTCTCCCATGTCAAGGCAGGTGAGGGTGACTATGTGAGTGGTGGCCTGCGCGATTTCTTCCTGTACCGCGACCTGGGGATTGCCCAGGCGACGCACGGCAAGGTGATCGCGCACCTGGTGAAGGCGAACATGCCGCCCGAGGAGGGCACGGGCTGGCACCGGCACGAGGCTGACTTCCAGATCGTGATCATGCTCAAGGGCTGGGCGCGGTTCATGTACGAGGACAAGGAGACCCTGGTGGAAGCCGGCGACTGTGTGCACCAGCGCCCAGGCATCAGCCACTATCTGTTCGACTACTCGCCCGACATGGAATACCTGGAGATCGTTTCGCCTGCCGATTTCAAGTCGATTGATGTGGAGCCGGTCTGCGAGATTCCGAAGCCTACGCCCTGGGTTTGAGTTTTTCTCGCGTCGGATTCTTCCGGGGCTGAGCCACCGGGTGGCCGGCTCCGCGGATGTCCTCCGGCGGCGGGAGGCCGCCTCCCCCTTTTATTCCGCTGCGCCGGCCACCCGGTGTCTCAGCCCTGCCCGCACACAGGTACGCCAACACTGGAGTGCCAACGTCCGCTCGGATCGGGCATCCGGGCGCTCTGCGCAGCGGCATAAAAGGAGGAGCCGGCACCAGCCGGCGGGGGACAGCCGCGGAGCAGAGCGCCCGGGTGCCCGATCCCGCGAGGTACAACGAGCGAAACGCAGCCAGCGCCTAAAACTCCGCGTCCAGCTCGTCGATGTCGTCAGGTTCGGCCTCCGCAGCCGCCACCCACTCTTTCATCGCCGGCAGCGCCATGATCGTGTCGCAATACGCCACACAGGCGGGGCTGATCGCCACCTCATAGGTGATGAACCGCGTCACCACCGGCGCGAACATCGCATCCGCCATGCACGGCTTCTCGCCGAACAGATAGGGCCCGCCATACGTCTCCAGACACTCGTTCCAGATCGCCTCGATGCGGTCGATGTCCGTCTGCGCACGCGACCACAGCTTGAAGCCCGGGAACGACGCCTTGATGTTCATCGGCAGCGACGACCGCATGGCCGAAAAGCCCGAATGCATCTCGCCGCAGATGGCACGGCAGTGCGCCCTCGCCGCCCGATCCGCCGGCAACAGGCCCGCCTTGGGCTTGATTTCATTCAGGTATTCGCCAATCGCCAGCGTGTCCCACACATAGATCCCGTCGTGATCCAGCGCCGGCACGCGCATGGAGGCGGACAGCAGCAGCATCTCGGCCTTCATCGCGGGGTCGTCTGGCGAGATCACGTTTTCCGTGAACTCCAGCTTCGCCATGCGCGCCATCAACCAGCCACGCAGGGCCCAGGCACCGTAGTTCTTGCTGCTGATCGTGAGTACCGCTTTGGACATGGAAGTGCTCCTCTTGGAGCACGCTCAGAGCAAGGGCTGTGCCATCTCTGTGCACCAGCCTCGCACCGGGCCGGTGCGGGACACCGCTGGCCCGCAACTTGCCTGCACCACGACACGTTGTCCCAGGAAAGAAAAACATGCTGTATCAGGCTTACCAACTCCAGTCCGACCTGATCTCGCCCTTGCGCCTGGCCGCCCAGCACCTGAGCGCCGCGCTCTGGGTGCGGGAAACGGAAGGCAGCGTGATGCGCAAGGTGGCTGCGGCCTGCGATGTCATCTCTCGCATGCGGCTGACCCATACGCGGCCTCCCTACCAGATCCACAGCGTGACAGTGGGCGAACGCGAATACCCGGTGGTGGAGGAAGCGGCGCTCACCCTGCCCTTTGGCACCCTGCTGCACTTCCGCAAGGAAGGCGCCGAACCCCAGCCCAAGGTGCTGCTGGTGGCACCGCTCTCAGGCCATTTCGCCACGCTGCTGCGCGAAACGGCGCGCACCCTGCTGCAGGACCACGACGTCTACATCACCGACTGGCACAACGCGCGCGATGTCTCGCTGCGCCACGGTGCGTTCGGGCTGGACGACTACATCACCTACATGATCCGCTTCACCGAGGCCGTGGGGCCCGGCACCCACATGGTGGCGGTGTGCCAGCCCTGCGTGGCCGCGCTGGCGGCCACGGCCATCATGGCCGAGGACGACAACCCCGCCCAGCCACGCAGCCTCACACTGATGGCCGGACCGGTGGATTGCCGCGTCAACCCGACCGAGGTGAACAAGCTGGCCACCAGCAAGCCGATTGACTGGTTCGAGAAGAACCTGATCAGCCACGTGCCCTTCCCGCACGCCGGCATGATGCGCCGCGTGTACCCCGGCTTCGTGCAGCTCACCGCGTTCATGAGCATGAACCCGGACCGACACAAGCAGTCCTTCCGCAACATCTACGACCACCTGGCGGCCGGACGCACGGAAGAGGCTGGCGTGATCCAGGCGTTCTACGAGGAATACCTGGCCGTGAACGACCTGCCGGCCGAGTTCTACCTGGAGACGGTGGAAAAGGTGTTCCAGACCTACGACCTGCCGCGCGGCGTACTGACCTGGAACGGCCGCACGGTGAACCCCGCCGCCATCCGCCGCACCGCGCTCATGACGGTGGAGGGCGAACGCGACGACATCTGCTCGGTGGGCCAGACCGTGGCCGCGCAGGACCTCTGCCGCAGCGTGCGCCCCTACATGAAGACCCACCACGTGCAGACCGGCGTCGGCCACTACGGTGTGTTCAGCGGGCGCAAGTGGAACCAGCAGATCTACCCGCGCCTGCGGGAGGTCATCCACGCGAGCGAAGGATGAAACGAAAACGCCCCGGCTTGCGGGGCGTTTTCTATTGGAAAGCTGGGGTCGATCAGGGAAAGTTCGGCTCGTTCTTGGTCGACTCTTCCTCGGGCCAGTCGCGGATGTAGGCCTTGAGCATCTTGTTCTCGAAGTTCTGGCTGTCCACCACCGCCTTGGCCACGTCGTAGAAGCTGATCACGCCCATGAGCATCTTGTTGTCCATGACGGGCATGTAGCGGGTGTGGCGCTCCAGCATCATGGGGCGCACCTGGTCCAGCTCGGTCTGGGGCGTGCAGGTCATGGGGTGATCGTCCATCACGCTGCGCACCGTCCTGCCACCCAAAGAACCGCCGTTGGCGGCCAGCGTGTGGATGACCTCGCGGAAGGTCAGCATGCCGACGAGATCGCCATGTTCGATCACGGCCAGTGAGCCGATGTCGAACTGAGACATGGTTGCGATGGCGCTCTCCAGGGATTCCTGGGGCTGGACGGTGTAGAGCGTGCCTCCCTTGACGCGCAGGATGTCGCTGACTTTCATGGCTGTGCTCCTCGATTCTGATGTGTCACCCATGGGGCTGGGGTGCTGACAATATAGCCCACAATAACCGGCAAGACCACCCTGCGCGCCACTGCAGCGGGGAACGACCGACACCCACTGGAGACATCATGTCCGGCTATTCCGACCCCGGCTTTGACACCCTCGCGCTGCACGCGGGGGCCGCGCCCGATCCCGCCACCGGCGCACGCGCCGTGCCCATCCACCTCACCACCTCGTTCGTCTTCGAATCCAGCGACCACGCGGCGGCGCTGTTCAACCTGGAGCGTGCTGGCCATGTGTACAGCCGCATCAGCAACCCGACCAACGCCGTCTTCGAACAGCGCATGGCGGCACTGGAGGGTGGCATCGGCGCCATCGCCACCGCCAGCGGGCAGGCCGCGCTGCACCTGGCGGTGGCCACGCTCATGGGCGCGGGCTCGCACATCGTGGCCAGCACGGCACTCTATGGGGGCAGCCAGAACCTGCTGCACTACACGATGCGGCGCTTCGGCATCGAGACCACGTTCGTCAAGCCCGGCGACATCGATGGCTGGCGCGCCGCGGTGCGGCCCAACACCAGGCTGTTCTTCGGCGAGACCGTGGGCAACCCCGGGCTGGACGTGCTGGACATTCCCACCGTCTCGCAGATCGCCCACGAGGCGGGTGCCCCCCTGCTGGTGGACTCGACCCTGACGACCCCCTACCTCATCAAACCTTTCGAACTGGGCGCGGACATCGTCTACCACTCGGCCACCAAATTCCTGAGCGGCCACGGCACCGTGATCGGCGGCGTGGTGGTGGACGCGGGCAGTTTCGACTGGGAGAAGTCCGGCAAATTCCCCGAGCTCACCGAAGCCTACGAAGGCTTCCACAACATGGTGTTCAGCGAGGAAAGCACGGTGGGCGCGTTCCTGCTGCGCGCGCGCCGCGAGGGCCTGCGCGACTTTGGCGCCTGCATGAGCCCGCACAGCGCCTGGCTGATCCTGCAGGGCATCGAGACGCTGTCGCTGCGCATGGAGCGCCACATGGGCAACACCGAGAAGGTGGTGCAGTTCCTCGCCAGCCACCCGCTGGTGGGCCGTGTGGGCCACCCGCTGCTGGAGACCCACCCCAGCCACGCACTGGCCGGCAAGCTGCTGCGCTTTGGTGCGAGGGGCGCGGGCTCGGTGTTCAGCTTCGACATCAAGGGCAGCCGCGCCCAGGGCAAGGCCTTCATCGAGGCGCTGAAGATCTTCAGCCACCTGGCCAACGTGGGCGACTGCCGCTCGCTGGTGATCCATCCCGCCAGCACCACGCACTTCCGCATGACGGATGAAGCGCTCGCCGCCGGTGGCATCGGCCCGGGCACGATCCGGCTGTCGATCGGCCTGGAAGACCCGGACGACCTGATCGACGACCTCAAGCGCGCGCTCAAGGCGGCAGAGAAGACAGGAGTCTGACCATGTACCTCCACGTCAACGGCGCCAACACCTACTGCTACACCGGCGGCAAGCCTTTCGACGCCGCCAAGCCCACAGTGGTCTTCATCCACGGCGTGGTCAACGACCACAGCGTGTGGATATTGCAGAGCCGCTACCTGGCCCACCACGGCTGGAACGTGCTGGCGGTGGACCTGCCGGGCCATTGCAAGAGCGAGGGAGAGGCGCCCTCCAGTGTCGAAGCAGCGGCCGATTTCGTGGCTGCCTTGCTCGACGCGGTGGGGGTGCAGCGCGCCGCATTGGTCGGCCACAGCTGGGGATCGCTCATCGCGCTGGAAGCCGCTTCTCGCCTGAAGGACCGCGTGAGCCACCTGGTGCTGGTGGGCACGGCTTACCCGATGAAGGTGTCACCGGCGTTGATCGAGGCCTCGCTCAACGACCCCGAGAAGGCGCTCGCGATGGTGAACGTGTTCAGCCGCAGCACGCTGGCCGCGCCACCGTCTGCCCTGGGCCCGGGCACCTGGGTGTATGGCTCGAGCCTGGCGCTGGGCCGGCGGGTGCTTCGGAGCAACGCCAAGGTCAATGTGTTCCACCGCGGCTTCGTGGCCTGCGACAGCTACGCCGGCGGCGAGGCGGCCATCGGCAAGATCACCTGCCCGGTGCTCTTTCTGCTGGGCGGCCAGGACCAGATGACGCATCCGAAGTCCGCGCAGGCCTTGATGCAGGCCGCCCGGTCGGCCGGCAAGGCGGTGAGCACGACCACGCTGCCGGTAGGCCACCACCAGATGACGGAAACGCCCGATGGCACGCTGTTCGCCATCCGCGACTTCCTGAACCGCTGACCGCGCCGTGGCCACGCCCCCGATCACGCCGCCCATGAGCGCGGCCCGCGCACAGGACATCGCCGCCAGCTTCGACCTGCGCGCCCTGCCCGCCGACTTCCTGGCCAACCCCTACCCCGTGTATGCCGCGCTGCGCGAGAGCCAGCCCGTGCGCCGCATGCCCGACGGTTCGGTGTTCCTCACCCGCTGCGCGGACCTGATGGCGGTGTACCGCGACGCTCAGGCCTTCAGCTCCGACAAGCACGTGGAGTTCACGCCCAAATACGGCGCGGGTTCGCCGCTGTTCGAGCACCACACCACCAGCCTCGTCTTCAACGACCCACCGCTGCACACCCGCGTGCGCCGCCTGATCATGGGCGCGCTCACGCGCCGCGCCATCGCGGGCATGGAGCCCGGCCTCGTGTTGCTGGTGGACGAGCTGCTTGATGAGATGGACGCGCGCGGCGGCGGCGATCTGATCGAGGACTTCGCTTCCGCGATTCCGGTGGAAATCATCGGCAACCTGCTGGACGTGCCACACGGCGACCGGGGCCCGCTGCGCGCCTGGTCGCTCGCCATCCTCGGCGCGCTGGAACCCACCCTCACGCCGCAGCAGCAGGCGGGCGGCAACCAGGCCGTGACGGAGATGACCGACTACCTGCGCACGCTGGTGGCGGCGCGCCGCCAGCGCCCTGGTGACCCCGAGCGCGATGTGCTCACGCGGCTGATCCAGGGCGAGGAACAGGGCGAACAGCTGAGCGAGGTGGAGCTGCTGCAGAACTGCATCTTCCTGCTCAACGCCGGCCACGAAACCACCACGAACCTGATCGGCAACGGGCTGATCGCACTGCAGGAATTTCCCGAGGCCCGGGCCAGTCTGCAGAAAGCGCTGAAGGACACGGCGGGCGACGAGGCCGCTGAGGAAGCGGTGCTTGGCCGTGCGGTGGACGAGTTCCTGCGCTTCGAGTCGTCCAACCAGCTCGGCAACCGCCGTGCGGTGCAGGACACGCACGTTGGCGGCGTCGAACTGCCGGCCGGCACGCTGGTGACCCTGTGCATTGGCGCGGCCAACCGAGACCCGGCCCAGTTCGCCGACCCCGAGGTGCTGAACCTCGCGCGCGAAGGCAACAAGCACCTGGCGTTCGGCTTCGGCATCCACCAGTGCGCGGGCCTGAGCCTGGCGCGTCTGGAGGGGCGCATCGCCATCGGCCGTTTCCTGCGGCGCTTTCCGGGTTACCAACTCACCGAAGCGCCGGTGCGCGGTGGTCGGGCGCGGTTCCGGGGCTTTTTGCGCGCGCCGTTCAGCACGAGCTGATCGGCGCGCTCAGCCGGATGCGATCGAGGGGCCGGCCTGGGCGTCTGGCGCGTCGGCGGACTGTTGGGCCGTGCCCGCCACGGCTTGCGCGACCGACATGTCCATCCAGCGGCTTTCCGACCAGAAGCGCGCGGTGTGCGGCTGGTGCGCCAGCAGCAGCCGTTCCACCAGCGGCGCCACGGGCGTGCGGGTCAGGTCGATCAGCAGCACGTAGCGCTCGCCCTCCTCGTCCAGCCGGCCCAGCCAGTCCAGACGCACCATCACGGCCACGGGCTCTTCCAGCTGGAGCGCGTCCACGCGCAGCACCTGCGCCAGCGCTTCCAGGCTCAGCCCCTTCGGCGAGGTCTCCCGCGCGGCCTGCAACTGGATGAGCAACTCCAGTGCGAGCTGGAAAGTCCAGCCCGGCGTGTCGCCACGGCGCGCGATACCGGCCCGCAGGCTGGGCAGGTAGGCGGCCACCACCGCCCCCAGCAGCACGATCACCCAGGCCACATAGATCCAGATCAGCAGGATGGGCACCGTGGCAAAGGTGCCGTAGACCACCGAGTACGTAGGCACCTGCGTCAGGTACCAGGCCAGCACCTTCTTGGCCAGCTCCAGGCCGATCCACACGAACAGGCCGCCGATCACCGCATCGGCCCAGCGCACCCGGGTGTTGGGGACATAGCGATAGAGCGCCGCGATGCCGCCGGTGAGCAGGGCGAACTGCACGGCATCCAGCAGGAACCGCACGCCGCCCGGCATGCTGGGCACCATGCCGCGCGAGGCCGTCACCGCGTAGGAAGTGGCCGTCAGGCTGCCGGCCAGCAGCAAGGGCCCGAGCGTGAGCACCGCCCAGTAGACCAGCACCCTCTGGGTGAGCGAGCGCGCCTGGCGCACGCGCCAGATGTCGTTGAGCTTGCGGTCGATGGTCAGGATGAGGGCGAGCGCCGTCACCAGCAGCACGAGCGCGCCGGCCCAGCCGATCTGCCCGGCCTTGCCCGCGAACTGGTTGAGGTAGCTGAAGACCTGCTTGGCAATGTCCGGCGGCACCAGGCTCTGCACCAGCCATCGCTGCAAGGTGACCTGCATGCGGTCGAACATGGGGAAGGCGCTGAAGATGGCCAGGGCGACGGTGAACAGCGGCACCAGCGAAATGGTCGTGGTGAAGGTGAGCGAACTGGCGGTGATGCCCAGTCGGTCTTCGCGGAAGCGCTCGCGCAGCGTGAGCGCCGTATTGCGCCACGGAAAGTTCAGCGCGTCACGCCACAGCGCACGCGCCGGGGTTTCAAGGGCCTTCAGCCGCTGTTTCAGGGTCATCCCGGTATCATGCCACCTGCCCTCCGCCCGCCTCCCCGCCTGTCCCCCATGCCTCTGACCGATTCGCCTGACGGCGCCCTAGATACGCCTTTCGCCGTGCGCGGCACACGCTGGCTCGCCGTCGGCAGCCTGATCGGGCTGATCGTGCTCGGCCTGGCCTGGGAACTCTGGCTGGCGCCACTGCGCGAAGGTGGATCGTGGTGGGCCATCAAGGTGCTGCCGCTGACCGTGCCGCTGGCCGGTCTCCTGAAGAACCGCATGTACACCTACCGCTGGGTCAGCCTGCTGGTGTGGCTGTATTTCACCGAGGGCGCGGTGCGTGCCACCAGCGAATCCGGCACGTCGATGTGGCTGGCCATCGTCCAGGTGCTGCTGTGCATCGCCCTCTTCCTGGCCTGCGCCCTGCATGTGCGCATGCGCCTGCGCGCAGCCGGCAAGGAAGCCGTGGCCGCCGACGTGGCCCAGGCGACGGCCCTGGCCGAGTCCCGGGTGGCCAAGCCATGAGCGCGGCACTCTTGCAGGCGTTGCGCGAGACAGTGGGCGCCGCCCAGGTGTTCACGCACGACGACCCCGGCGCAGACCTCTCCGCCTGGGAGCAGGACTGGCGCAAACGCGCGCGGGGCCGGGCGCTGGCCGTGGTGCGCCCTGGCAGCACGGCCGAAGTGGCGGCCGTGGTGCGTGCCTGCGCCGCGGCCGGGGCGTCCATCGTGCCGCAGGGCGGCAACACCGGGCTCGTGGTGGGCTCGGTGCCGGACGAATCGGGCACGCAGGTGGTGCTCAGCCTCACGCGGCTGAACGCGGTGCGGGCCATCGATCCCGCCAACCTCACCATGACGGTGGAGGCGGGCTGCGTGTTGCAGAACCTGCAGGAAGCGGCGGAGAAAGCGGGTTTTCTGCTTCCCTTGAGCCTGGCGGCCGAAGGCAGTTGCACGATCGGCGGCAACCTCGCCACCAACGCCGGCGGCACACAGGTGGTGCGCTATGGCAATGCGCGCGAACTGTGCCTGGGCCTGGAGGTGGTGACGGCGCAGGGCGAGGTGTGGCATGGGCTCACCGGCCTGCGCAAGGACAACACCGGCTACGACCTGCGCGACCTGTTCATCGGCAGTGAAGGCACGCTGGGTGTCATCACCGCCGCCACGCTCAAGCTCTATCCGCTGCCCGCCGCACGGCTCACGGCCTGGGCGGCGGTTCCCACACTGGACGCCGCCGTGAGTCTGCTGGGCCTGGCCCACCAGAACCTGGGTGCCGGGTTGACCGGCTTCGAGGTGATGGGCCAGTTCGCGCTGAGCCTGGTGGACAGGCACTGCCCCACACTGCGTGTGCCGCTGTGGACCGACAGCCCCTACTGCGTGCTGCTGGAAAACAGCGACAACGAGTCCGAGGCCCACGCACGCGGGCAGTTTGAACGCCTGCTGGAGACGGCCTTCGAACAAGGCCTGGTGAGCGATGCGGTGGTGGCCGAGAGCCTCGCGCAGGCGCACGGGCTGTGGCACATCCGCGAGAGCATTCCCCTGGCGCAGGCCGAGGAAGGCCTCAATATCAAGCATGACATCAGCATTCCGGTGTCGCGCATTCCGGCCTTCTGTGCGGAAACCGACGCTTTGCTGCAGCGCGAGATCCCGGGTGTGCGATTGGTGAATTTTGGCCACCTGGGTGATGGCAATCTGCACTACAACGTGCAGGCACCGGTCGGCGAAGATGCGAAAAAATTCCTCAAAGAGGAGGAGAGCCGCATCAACGGTCTGGTGTTCGACGCGGTGGCTCGATACGATGGATCGATCAGCGCCGAGCACGGCGTCGGCAGCCTGAAAGCCGACCACCTGCCCCATTACAAGGACCCGGTTGCGCTGGGCCTGATGCGCGCCATCAAACAGGCGCTGGACCCCCAACAGATCATGAACCCTGGCCGCGTTCTCGTCCGTCCATGAAAGTCCGCCTCCTTTTCTGCTGCCTGCTGGCGTGGACGCTCTGCGCCACGGCAACGGCACACGCCGCCGAGACCGCAGACCGCGACGCCTTGCGCGAGCAGGCCCGTGCGCTGGAACAGGGCCATGGCGCGACAAGTGACACCGGTGCCATCATCACGCTCTATTGCCGTGCTGCCATGGCCGGCGATCTCTTTTCCGCCTACAAGCTGGGCTGGATGTACGCCAACGGCAGCGGAATACCCCGCAACGACGGCTATGCCGCGCACTGGTTCGCCCGCGCGGCTCTGCTGGGCGACGCGCACGCGGAAAACATGGTCAAGCGCCTGGGGGTGCCGGCCGACAAGCCCGACTGCGTGCTCCAGGCCGAGCGCAACGAGCTGCAGCGTGTGGCACAGGCCGCCGAGCAGCAATCGCTGACCACCCGCTATCGGGAGCTGGTGAACACGCCGGAACAGCAGCGCATCATGAAGATCGTCTACAAGCTCGCGCCGCAGTTCGGCATCGAGCCCGGCCTGGCGTTCGCGGTGATCAAGGCCGAGTCCAACTTCAACGTGCACGCCCTGTCCGACAAGAACGCGCAAGGCCTGATGCAACTGATTCCAGACACCGCCACGCGCTTTCGGGTGAGCAAGCCGTTCGACCCCGAGCAGAACATCCGCGGCGGCCTCTCTTACCTGCAGTGGCTGCTGGCCTACTTCAAGGGCAATGTGCCGCTGGTGCTCGCGGCCTACAACGCCGGCGAAGGCACGGTCGACCGCTACCGGGGCGTGCCACCCTTTCCTGAAACACAGGGCTACATCAAGCGCATCCAGCAGATCTTCGCCCTGCAGCACCATCCTTTCGACGAGCGCATCACCGCGCCCTCGCCCGCTTTGCCCGGCATCCTCTCTGCCGCCACGCCATGACCGACCGTCCCATCCGCTCGCAATACGAAGACTTCATGCGCCACGTGTACACCACGGGCGTGCAGAAAACCGACCGCACCGGCACCGGCACCACCAGCGTGTTCGGCCACCAGATGCGTTTCGACCTCAAGGAAGGTTTTCCCCTGGTGACCACCAAGAAGGTGTTCACCAAGGCCATCATCGTCGAGCTGCTGTGGTTCCTGCGCGGGGACAGCAACGTGAAGTGGCTGCAGGAACGCGGCTGCACGATCTGGGACGAGTGGGCGCGCGAGGACGGCGACCTCGGCCCGGTGTACGGCGTGCAGTGGCGCAACTGGCCCGCACCCGATGGGCGGCACATCGACCAGATCAGCGAGGTCGTCAAGCAGCTCAAGTCCAACCCCGACTCGCGCCGCATCATCGTGAGCGCATGGAACGTGGCCGACCTGGACAAGATGGCGCTCATGCCCTGCCACGCCTTCTTCCAGTTCTATGTGGCAGACGGCAAGCTCAGTTGCCAGCTGTACCAGCGCAGCGCCGACATCTTTCTCGGTGTGCCGTTCAACATTGCCAGTTACGCCCTGCTCACGCACATGCTGGCGCAGCAGTGCGACCTCGACGTGGGTGAGTTCATCTGGACCGGCGGCGATTGCCACATCTACAGCAACCACCACGAACAGGTGGAGACGCAGCTCTCACGCGCACCGCACCCCTACCCCACTCTGCGCATCAAGCGGCGACCGGCATCGATCTTCGACTACGAGCTCGACGACTTCGAAATCCTCGACTACCAGCATCACCCCGCCATCAAGGCCCCGGTGGCGGTCTGAGCCAGCGCCGCACCGCCGCGTGATCACCCGACGCCAGCTCTGGGCGCTGCTCGCCCTCACGCTCATGTGGGGCGTGAACTGGCCCATGATGAAGCTCTCTCTGCAGGAGCTCACCCCCCTGTACTTCCGCGCCAGCACCATGCTGCTGGGCGCACTCTGGCTGTTCGCCTATGTCGCCCGTGGCGGCGAACGCATGCGCCCCAGCCGCACCGAGTGGATCACCATCGCCTGGCTGGGCCTGCCCAACGTGCTGGGCTGGCACACGCTCTCGATCTTCGGCGTGCAGGAGCTCGCTTCCGGCCGCGCGGCCATCCTGGGCTTCACCATGCCGATCTTCACCGTGTTGCTCGGCGCGGCTTTCTTCAACGAACGCATCACGCCGCGCGTGCGGGTGGCGGTGCTGTGCGCGGGCATCGCCATCGGGTTGCTGCTCTGGCACGAGCTGCAACGCCTGAGCGGACGTCCGGCCGGTATTGCCTGGATGCTGGGCGCAGCCTTCTGCTGGAGCGTGGGCACACTGCAATTCCGCCGCGCCCACCTCACCCTGTCGCCCATGGTGGTCACCGTCTGGATGCTGCTGCTGGGCAGCCTGGTGCTGTGGGTGCTGGCCCTCGCACTCGAACCCGTGCCCAGCCCCGGCTCGTTTTCCCTGCCGCTGTGGCTCAGCCTGGCCTACGGTGTGCTGATCAACTATGGCATGGCACAACTCATCTGGTTTGGCATGGCGCGCGACCTGCCGCCGGCCACCAGCGCGATGAGCGTGATGGCGATCCCCCTGGTCGGCACCCTGAGTGCGACCTTCATCGTGGGTGAAGTGCCGCACTGGCAGGACTGGGTGGCGATCGCCTTCGTGATGATGGCCATCGGCAGCGTGCTCTGGCCCTCCCGGGCCGCGACGCCCGCACCGACGGCGTCACAATAGGCCACATGCCACAGCCATCGACCCGCCTGCACCTCATCTTCGCGCGCGCCGCCAACGGCGTGATCGGCAAGGACAACGCCCTGCCCTGGCACCTGCCAGAGGACATGGCGCACTTCAAACGCACCACGCTCGGCCACCCGGTGATCATGGGTCGCAAGACCTGGGACTCGCTGCCGCCAAAGTTCCGCCCTCTGCCCGGCAGACTCAACATCGTCGTCTCGCGCGATGGGCAGTGGCACGCCGATGGCGCCTCGCGTGCCGGCTCGCTGCAGGAAGCGGTCGCCCTTTGCCCCGCAGGCTCGGACGTCTGGGTCATCGGCGGCGCCCAGATCTACGCAGCGGCCCTGCCGCTGGCTGACACCGCCGTGGTCACCGAGATCGCGCAGGACTTCGACGGCGATGCCTTCGCCCCGTCCTTCGGTCCCGAATGGAAAGTCACCGCGCGCGAAAGCCATGTCGCAGCGAGCGGCCTGCCCTTCGCCTTCGTCACCTACACCCGGGAGCACTGAACCATGCAACTCGCCACCTGGAACGTCAACTCGCTCTCCGTGCGCCTGCCACAGGTGCTGGACTGGCTGGCCGCGAATCCTGTCGATGCGATCGGGCTGCAGGAGCTCAAGCTGGTCGACGAGAAGTTTCCGCATGACGCCCTGAAGGAGGCCGGCTACCACGCCGCCGTCTTCGGCCAGAAAACCTACAACGGCGTGGCCATCCTGAGCCGCTCGCCTGTGACCGACGTGGTGCGCAACATTCCCCAGCACACCGACGACCAGTCGCGCGTGATCGCCGGAACGCTGGACACGGCCGAAGGCCCCTTGCGGCTGGTGAACTGCTACTTCGTGAACGGCCAGGCGCCGGGCACCGACAAGTTCGCCTACAAGATGCTCTGGCTGGAGGCGCTGCACCGCTGGCTGCAGGAAGAGCTCAAGGTGCATCAGCGCCTCGTGCTGCTGGGCGACTTCAACGTGGCACCGGAAGACCGCGACTCGTTCGACCCGGTGGGCCTGAAGGACACCATCCACCACACGGTGGAAGAGCGCGCGCATTTCCAGGCCTTGCTGGACCTGGGCCTGACGGACGCCTACCGCATGTTCGAGCAGCCAGAAAAAAGCTACTCCTGGTGGGACTACCGCATGCTGGGTTTCCAGAAGAACCGCGGACTGCGCATCGACCACATCCTCGTGAGCGAAGCGGTGCGTGGCCAGGTGACGGCCTGCCACATCGACCGCCAGCCACGCAAGAACCCGCAGCCCAGCGACCACGCGCCCGTGGTGGTCACGCTGGGGGGCATCAAGTGAACACCCCGCTGCGCCGCTGCGCGGCTTCCCCCCTCCGTGACGCGCCTTCGGCGCTTCGAAGGGAGACGGCCCCTCGGGCCGGCACAGCCGGACCCTTGGGGCCTCTGGTTCTAGCTGCCGGAAGGCAACGCCGCTTCACTCCAGGTTGAGTTCCTGGATCTTGCGGGTGATGGTGTTGCGCCCGATGCCGAGCTTGTGCGCGGCCTCGATGCGGCGCCCGCGCGTGTTGGCCAGCGCGGTCTGGATCAGCCTGGTCTCGAAACGGCGGCTCAGCACGTCCCATACGTCGGTGCGGCCGTCTTCCAGCAGCGCCAGCGCCTCGGCCTGCAACCCGCTTTCCCATGCAGCGCCGCCCGCTGATACGCTCTCGGCTTCGGAGGACACAATGCTCGTCGAGACCGCCGGTTCGGCGCCCGCCGCCATGGCGGTGGTACTGCTGCCGTAAAAGGCCTCGGGCGCGGCGGGCTGGGCCGGCGCAGAAGCAGCCACAGGGGGCGGGTCGGACGCAGCCGACAGGGCCGCTGCAGAAGCGCCCGGCAAGGACAGCACCTCAGGTGGCAGATCCTTGACTTCGATCACCTGCGCCGGCGCCATCACCGTAAGCCAGTGGCAGACGTTCTCCAGCTGCCGCACGTTGCCCGGAAAGTCGAAGGAGCCCAGCAACTTCAGAGCCGCTTCGGAAATGCGCTTGGGCTCAACCCCCAGCTGCTTGGCGCTTTGCTGCAGGAAGAAGCGCGTGAGCATGGGCACGTCCTCACGGCGCTCGCGCAGCGCGGGCAGGCGCAGACGGATCACATTGAGCCGGTGGAAAAGGTCTTCGCGGAACACGCCTTCCTTGACGCGCTGTTCCAGATTCTGGTGTGTGGCCGCGATCACGCGCACGTTGGCACGCACGGCGCTGTGTCCGCCGACGCGGTAGAAGTGTCCATCGGACAGCACGCGCAGCAGGCGCGTCTGCAGATCGAACGGCATGTCGCCGATCTCATCGAGGAACAGCGTGCCACCATCGGCCTGCTCGAAGCGCCCCCGGCGCATGGTCTGCGCACCGGTGAATGCGCCGCGCTCGTGGCCGAACAGTTCGCTCTCGAGCAGGTCCTTCGGGATCGCGGCGGTGTTGATCGCCACGAAAGGACCGCTCGCGCGGGGCGAATGCTTGTGCAGTGCGCGTGCCACCAGTTCCTTGCCCGAACCCGACTCACCGGTGATGAGCACCGTGACCTGACTCTGACTGAGGCGGCCGATTGCGCGGAACACGTCCTGCATCGCCGGGGCCTGACCGAGCATCTCGGGGGCCGCGGTCATGCGCTCTTCGGCCACTTCCTCGCGCTGGCTCTCCTCCACCGCGCGGTGGATCAGTTCCACCGCCTTGGGCAGATCGAACGGCTTGGGCAGGTATTCGAAGGCACCGCCCTGAAAGGCCGACACGGCGCTGTCGAGATCGGAGAAGGCCGTCATGATGATGACGGGCAAGCCCGGCAGCTTCTCCTTCACTTTCTCCAGAAGCTCCAGACCCGAGCCACCGGGCATGCGGATGTCGCTCACCAGGATCTGGGGGCCTTCCTGCTCAGGCGTGTCGATCAGGGCCTTGAGCACGTCCTGCGGATTGGTGAAGCTGCGCGTGGGCAGGTTCTCGCGCAGCAGCGCCTTTTCGAGCACGAAGCGGATCGATTGGTCGTCGTCCACTATCCAGATCGGCTTCATTGAGTTGTCATCCCTTCTTGTGGCGCGTTCGACTTCCGGTGGCAGGCTATGGCAACGGAATCAACAGTTTGAAATCCGTCTCGCCTGGAACGCTCTCACACTCGATCAACCCATGGTGCTGCTGGACGAAGGTCTGCGCCAGCGTGAGCCCCAGGCCAGAACCGCCATCGCGCCCCGACACCAGCGGGAAAAAGATCCGGTCCTTGATCGAGTCTGGAACGCCAGGCCCGTTGTCGATCACATGCAATTCCAGTGCCAGCCGATAGCGCTGCTTACCAAACGTCACCTGTCGGCCCACGCGCGTGCGGAAAACGATCCGCGCATCGCCCGCCGCGATGCGATCACCCAGCGCCTGCGCAGCGTTGTGCGCGATGTTGAGCACCGCCTGGATGAGCTGCTCACGGTCTCCACGGAACTCGGGAATGGAGGTGTCGTAGTCCCGCACGACCTTCAGGCCTTTGGGAAACTCGGCCAGGATCAGCGAGCGCACGCGCTCGCAGACCTCGTGGATGTTCACGTCACCCACCACATGCGGTCTGCGGTGCGGAGCAAGAAGGCGATCCACCAGCGACTGGAGCCGGTCGGCCTCATGAATGATGACCTGCGTGTACTCGATGAGCTCGCGGGTTTCCAGCTCCATCTGCAGCAGTTGCGCAGCGCCACGGATGCCGCCCAGCGGGTTCTTGATCTCGTGCGCCAGGTTGCGGATGAGTTCCTTGTTGGCCTGCGCCTGGTCGATCAGCCGCTCCTCACGCTCCTGGCGCGACTGCTGCTCCAGAGGCAACAGCTCCACGATCACTTCGCCGGGATTGTCGGTCTGCGCCACCACGACGTGCACCGGCAGGGCATCGTGGTTGAGCCGCTTGAGCCAGGCGTCGTAACGCAGCGCCGCGAACTGGTTGCCGCTCGCGCCTTGCAGGGCGTTTTCCAGCAAGGCCGGCTCGGTGAAACACTCCTGAAGCAGCGCGCCCGTGATGCTGCGACGGGACATGCCCAGCGCATCCTCGAGGGCGGCATTGGCATAGAGCACGCCACCGTGGGAATCCACCACCGCCACGAGTGTCGCCAGAAGGTCCAGGGACTGGAAACGCGACGACACCGACGGTGACTTGCGCCCTGCGGCAGCCCCGGCGGGGTCGGCAGCGACGCGGCGCTGGGACGAAGGAAGGAAGGAGGGAAAGTTGGGCTTTTTCAAGCCCATCATTTTGCGGCAGAACCGCCGGCGTTGGCGGAACCGGGCAACCGGCTCAATTCGCGCTGAAGCCCGGCCACGTCGCTTTCGGCGCGGGTCACGGCGGCCTTCAGTTCGGCGACGCGGTCCAGATAACGCTGGTAGTTGCGCGACTCGATGCCCTGCTTTTCCGGCTCACCGTTGGCGTATTCCTTGCGCGCCAGCGCCAGACGTTCCTCAGCCTTGCGCAACTCGCCTTCAAGAATGGCGCGCGCATCGCTGTCACGGGCGCGCTGGGCGGCCGCGTCGACACGTTCGGTGCTGCTGCCGCTGCGGGCGGCGGCCACGGGTGCGCTGCGCGCCGGCGGGTTGGGTCTGGTGCCTTCGACGACGGTGATGTTGCCACCCTCCATCACGGCACACCCTTTGGACTTGGCCACCTGGGCGTCGTTGGTGTATTCGTTGCCGCAGCGGTAGATACGCCCCTGCGCATGGGCGTGCAACACACTCAACGCGAGCGAAGCAAGGGCAAGCGACCGGATGGCGGGGAAAATCAGGGGGTTCAAGGTGGCATCCACTCCACAAAGCGGTGAATCTGCGCTCGGCAAAGGTCTCCCGCCGGCATTTTTCAGTATGACCGAAAACACTTTCAAAAGTGCCGTCGCCAAGGCGAACGGTGTCGATTGACCGCCCGAGGAACAAAAAAGGGCCACTTTCGTGGCCCTTGGCAAGGAAGGAAGACCCGGCCAGCCGGGCCGGCCATCACAGGCTGTAGTACATGTCGAATTCGACAGGGTGAGGAGCCATGCGGAAACGCGTGACTTCGCCCATCTTCAGATCGATGTAGGCATCCAGCATGGAGTCGGTGAACACACCACCCTTGGTCAGGAAGCCGCGGTCCTTGTCGAGGTACTCCAGCGCCTGGTCGAGGCTGTGGCACACCGTCGGCACCAGCTTGTCCTCTTCGGGCGGCAGGTGGTACAGGTCCTTGGTGGCGGCTTCGCCCGGGTGGATCTTGTTTTCCACGCCGTCCAGGCCCGCCATCATCAGGGCCGAGAAGGCCAGGTAGGGGTTGGCCGAAGGATCGGGGAAGCGCGCTTCGATGCGGCGGCCCTTGGGGTTCGCCACGTACGGGATGCGGATCGAGGCCGAGCGGTTGCGGGCCGAGTAGGCCAGCTTCACCGGCGCTTCGAAACCGGGCACCAGACGCTTGTACGAGTTCGTGCCAGGGTTGGTGATGGCGTTGAGCGCGCGAGCGTGCTTGATGATGCCGCCGATGTAGAACAGGGCGAAATCGCTCAGGCCGGCGTAGCCGTCGCCAGCGAACAGGTTCTTGCCGTCCTT